>Ga0214919_10000961_pt1 | contig 48784 bp, 43 predicted proteins | sample LL1503_MetaG_FD_177994 | JGI IMG/M metagenome (GOLD analysis project Ga0214919, IMG submission 177994) | Freshwater microbial communities from Lake Lanier, Atlanta, Georgia, United States - LL-1503 | ecosystem: Environmental > Aquatic > Freshwater > Lake | place: USA: Georgia | collected...
TGTGCGATCCAGATGACGTTAATTCAGGAGCAAGCGATGCTCGAAACATTCTCGCTCCACTCCTCGCAAAGCCAGCAAACGCCAGCGCACACGAAATAGTTGCTGTCGGGCATGCACACATCGACAGTGCCTGGCTTTGGCCGGTGCGCGAGACGATTCGAAAGTGCGCACGTACCTTTTCAAATGTGCTTGACCTAATGGATCGAGATCCAAACTTCACTTTTGCTTGTTCATCAGCCCAGCAATTTGCTTGGATGAAAGAGTTTTATCCCCAGATCTTTGTGGGCATTAAGAAGCGATCTGCTGAAGGTCGCTTTATTCCGGTGGGCGGCATGTGGGTCGAGTCTGACAGCAACATGCCGGGTTCAGAGGCGCTGGCTCGACAATTCATTTACGGCCAAGGATTCTTTAATGAAGAATTCGGAATTGTCTGTAATGAAGTTTGGTTACCAGATACTTTTGGCTACACCGGCGCACTTCCCCAGATTGGCGTCGAGGCTGGAGCAGAACATTTCTTCACCCAGAAGATGTCTTGGAACGATACCGATCGCATGCCACACCACACCTTCAATTGGGAAGGCATCGATGGCACGCAGATTTTCACCCATTTCACTCCTGTTGATTCTTACAACTCGGACTTGGGTCAGTCAGATTTAGCAAAAACTGAACGACAGTACGCTGAAAAAGGAGCCTCTAATATCTCCTTGATTCCATTTGGTTGGGGCGATGGTGGCGGCGGACCTACTCGAGAAATGTTGGCTGCTGCCGAACGGGCAAGTGACCTAGAAGGCTCGCCAAAAGTGACACTTGGCACCCCTGCCGAATTCTTTGAGCAAGCCAAACATGAATACGCCAATCCCCCAGTGTGGTTTGGTGAAATGTACCTTCAATATCACCGCGGCGTTTTAACCTCCCAGTTGAAAACCAAGCAAGGCAACCGTCGCAATGAACACCTGTTGCGTGAAGCTGAACTTTGGGCAACAACTGCGACGGTACGTACGGGCAAGGCTTATCCGAAGGCAGAATTAACTGCAGCTTGGCAAAGCGTTCTGCTTATGCAGTTCCACGATATTTTGCCTGGATCTTCCATAGCTTGGGTTCACCAAGAAGCCGAACGCAAGCATGAAGAAGTTCGATTGATACTGGAAGTAATAATCACTGAATCCTTAGAGGCCCTTTCTGGAATAGGAACTAATACCGTCCTCTTCAATGCAACGCCATATTCGATTGATGGAGTTGCGCCATTTAGTGCTGAACTAAAGAGGGAAGCTTCGGATACATCTAAAGTTGTTAAGAATGAAACTGGCTACGTAATAAGTAACGAAAAAGTCTCTGTGGTAGTCAGTAACGAGGGATTAATAACCAGTCTTTATGACAAATCTGAATCTCGCGAAATCATCCCAACTGGCACAGATGCGAATGTCATTCACATCTATCGTGATCTACCGACCGTCTGGGATGCTTGGGAAATTCAAGACCACTACATGCATAACGACTCTGAGATTCGTGAATTAGACACCATAGAACTCATTACAGACTCAGCGATTGGATCTGGCGTACGTATCTCTCGAAGTTTTGGAAACTCAAAAATCGTCCAAGATGTACTTCTGCTGAATGACTCAAAAGTCGTAGAGATTGAGTCAAAAATTGATTGGCACGAGACACACAAGTTGATGAAACTTGTCTTTGCCCTCGATGTTCAATCTGACACAGCAACTTCGGAAATCCAATTTGGCAACATCAAGCGCCCAATCCACACCAACACCTCTTGGGATGTTGCCCGTTTTGAAACTTGCGCGCAAAGATGGCTGCAGATTTCTGAACCAAACTACGGTGTGACTATCGCAAACGATTCCACCTACGGCCACGATGTCACTCGTAAACAGAAGGCACAAGGCGGTTCGTACACACAGGTTCGCGAATCTATTCTGCGCGCACCGATTTACCCAGATCCAAACGCAGATCAAGGCCATCATGTCGTTCGTACTTCGATCAAAGTTGGTACAAACGTTGTTGAGTCAATCTCTGAGGGTTTCCGAATGAATTTACCGTTGCGCAACCACACTGGCGAAAATCCTGTAAAACCTTTGATTGTTGTTGCGAATTCCAATGTGGTGGTTGAGGCAGTGAAACTGGCCGAAGATGGGTCAGGTGATGTAATCGTGCGCCTTTACGAAGGCACCGGCGATAGAACTCATGCCAAAATTTCAGTCAATTTTGAATACGAAAACCTCGTTATTGTGGATCTTCTAGAACGTGAAACCCAAAATCAAGGAATTCTCATGAATTCGCAGGACGGCAAAATTCACCTGGAGCTTCGTCCATTCAAAATCGCTACGCTTCGCTTCACTAAGACTTCTTAATCGAGTCAATTTTGAAGCGTTAAAGGTGGATTAAAACCAGCCAAAATTTCTTAGAGCAAGCGATTATCTATAAGTTGGGATTGAAACAGCAAAAGTTCCTGTGTAGCAATAAACGCCTTAGTACTGACCAGCACTTAACTCAAAAGGCTATTGAGTAGCACTCCCACAATTGCGGCACTGGCAATTACTGCGACTGTTCCACGTTTAAAAGCAAATACTGCACCTAAAGCAACGGCTAGCAGGCCGTATTGCCACGTTTGGGAAAACTGGCGACCCAGTAAAAATGCTGAGCCAATTATCAACCCAATGGCTACCGGGCCAGCCCCATCAATAAATGCCCGAACCCTAGAATTCTTCAGCAAATTCTCAAAATGTTTCGCACCTAAAAGAACGAAAATAAATGAAGGAGCAAACGCGACAAAAGCGGCTACAAGCGCTCCAGTTATTCCAGCCGCCGCGAACCCAACTGCCGAAACAGTTTGCACAACAGGCCCTGGCGTAACCTGCCCCAGCGCAACGGCAGTCAAGAACTGAGAACCAGTCATCCAGTGATATTTAGTTACAGCATCAAATTGCATTAACGGAATGATCACAAACCCGCCGCCGTAAGAGAGCGCGCCTACTTTAAATGCAACCCAAGCGATTGAGGATGTCAGACTTAGTGTTACGAATGCCGCCTTTGGCGTTGTTAGAACTGAGTAAGCGCTTGGCGACATATTCTTATGGCGAATAGCTAGTTCAATAAGTCCACAAAGAATGATGGCCAATACCGCCCAACTGCCTAAAGTCAGAACGGCAACCACACCAAGAATTAAATACGCATACCAGCGCTTACTGTTGACACAACGAGCACGGCTTGGACTGACGAGTGACCAGCCAGCACTTAACGCTATCGCTGGGATAGCAGCACCCGCTCCCAAACCTGCGCCGATAATCCAACCTGGGGCATTTGAATCCAAGAAAAAATAAGACAAAATCACGATTGCTATGAGGCCTGGAAGGATGAAAGACAAACCACCGAGCAAAGCGCCAACCTTGCCTCGCTGCTTCCACGCCAAATAGATTGCAAGTTGAGTAGAGGCGGGTCCGGGTAAAAGGTTGACAGCAGCTACTGCGTCCTCAAACTCATCTGGAGTAACCCATGAGTTATCTTCAACGCATAGTTTGCGCAACATTCGAATGTGCGCCGGTGGTCCGCCAAAACCCAGGGTGCCGATACGCGTCCATTCACGAACAACTACTGGAAGATTGGGCTTCATTTCACCTGACACTCTATAGCCAACAGCTCGTCGAATTATTGAACTTCGTTGGCTACGAACATACGCCAATCTTGAACAGACATTTCATAGATGTCTTCGGGTCCATCCTCGTCGTCAATTTGTACCCCTACATGAGCAAAACCAAACTTGGCAATGATTTTTTGTGACGGTGCGTTTTCCGGGCTCACGGTGTATCGCAAAGTTTCAACACCTGGTTGAGTGCTTACCCAACTCCACATCGCAACTAACGCTTCGGTTGCGTAACCGTTATTTTGATACTCAGGTGAAATACCAAGCCCAATCTCGATCATGCCATTCTCATCAGGTTTACTGTGAAAAGAGATTGAGCCAACTACTTCCTTAGTTTGCGCAAGCACAATCCAGCGAATGAACCAACGATTCAGAGTGATGTCTTCTCGAACTTGCGGCGCGCGCCAGCGAACTGGACTATGCCCTTCAACCAGAACATTTGTTGGGTTGGTGAAACCGAGCGGCTCAAGTAATGAGTTATCAAATTCTCCATCAGCAAGCAACAACAAATGTTTTGGCGAAACAAGATGCAACTCTAGGCGCTTGGTAACGAGCGTATGAACTTCATAATCTTCTGCCACGCCTTCTCCTTATTCAAATTCCTATAGAAGTTAGTTCTTTACGAGATCGTTTTCAATTAGATATCTTGCTGACTCAACTATAGATTCTCGAGCAGGACGGAAATGGAAGTTGAATGCTTGTTCGGCTTTCGTGTTTGAAGTAACCATCGGTTTATCAAGGTATGACAGCGATCCTTTAACCGTCTTATCAAATAAGCCAACAAATTTAATTAGAAAATTAGGTGCAACACGGGTAACAAATTTGCGTTTTGGAAATGCGCCGTGCATTGCTGAAACAACTTCGGCGAATGACAATGAATCTGATGTTGCCAAGTAGCGCTGACCTACCGAAGCCACATTCTCTAAAGCTGCGACGTGCAACCTTGCAACGTCCTTTACATCCACGTATGCAAAGGTCAGTTTTGGTAGAACTGGATCTTTTCGATTTATTAAGCGTTCAATGATTGAGATTGATGAGCCAAAGTGTTTATCTAGTGGTGCCCCGACAACAACGCTTGGGTTAATCGTTGTGAGTTGCAATCCATGAGTTTGCGCTAACTCCCAAGCAGCTTGTTCCGCTAGGGTTTTGGACTTTGAGTATGCATCAACCTTTGAATTATTTACATCTGTCCAAAGTTTTTCATTAAGTTCCATGCCAGCAGGCTGTCCCCCATAAATTGCAGCAATGGAGGAAGTTAGAACCACTCGAGAAACACCGGCAGCATTCGCGGCATTCAAGGCGCGACGAGTTCCATCAACGGCTGGGCGAATCAAATCTTCCTCGAATTTTGGTTGGATAAGTGGAAAAGGCGACGCTGTGTGAATCAGTGCATCCACACCATCGAGTGCTGTGCTCCATCCCTCATCACTCATTAGATCGAGCTGAGTAAAGGTTAGGCGAGAGTCCAAGTTGTTAGTGTCGTTCAAATGTGGTTTTACAGCATCAATAATTTCCGAGCTACGCCCAAGTGAACGAACAGATGCCCTCACTTCGTAACCAGAGTTAAGGAGATCTACTGCGATGTGTTTTGCGATGTAGCCGGATGCGCCAGTTAGAAGTACTAAAACCATGTTGTAACTATTGCACAGGTCGAGTTCTAAACTCATCTCGAATGGCTGCCACAGTTTCAGACAGCGGACGAGCGTCAAGGCCAGCAGCAAGCGCCTTACTTGTATCCATTGCCAGCATCCCGATATCTTCACCATCAGCCCACAGCGGGAAAGTTTCATCAGATGTGAGTGCATCTTCGACAGAGATCCAGTTCAAACGACAGCCAGGTCCACCGACTGCATCGACGATGGTTTGGAGAACATCGCCGAAGGCCACGCCACCACTGGGCGCTGCCACATGAAAGGCACCACTCAAGTCACTTAGCGCAGAATCTACTGTGAATTTTGCCAAATCGCGCACATCTATATATTGAAGTGATGCCGACTTAGGTTCAGGAGCATTTACCACTCCACCGTCAGAAATCCGCTGCGCCCAAGAAGTAAACCGGTCGGTGTAATCATTTGGTCCGATTACATATGTTGGGCGGATGATTAATGAGTTAGTAAAACGTTGTTCTGTAACTTGTTCACAGAGCACTTTTAATGCCCCGTAATATTCCATAACCGGAACAGTTGTAGCATCGAGCTTCGTCAGTTCCGTTGTTGAAGTAAGTTGGGCATCTTCACCCGAATTTGCAGGTATCGAATCGTCGTAAACGGAAACAGTGGAAACAAATACAAATTTCTTGATTGAATCCCCCAATGCATCTGCAAGAAGAGCGACCTCATTCGGTCGATAAGCACAGACATCAATGACTAAATCCCAGCGGGTTTGGGCCAGTTTACCTAAATCAACGAGTCGATCGCCTTGAACATGAGTAGCAGTATCGGTTCCTGGCGGAACGGAATCACTACGGTGGAAAACTGTAACCTCGTGACCCAGCGATAGCGCGTATTTAGTGATGGCTAGCCCAACAAATCGAGTTCCGCCGATAATTAGAGTTTTCATTCGCTTGGCAGCAAACCTAAATCGCGCAATTTATCTAACATGGCAGGATTTGATGGCTCAACCATGTGCGCGCCGTCTGGGAACACCACAACTGGAATTGATTTCACTCCCGCAATTTCAATTGCCGTATCGCGCAAGGCATCATCGTGTTCAACATCTAGATAATCAAACTCCACACCCAACTCAGTCAATTGGCGTTTTGAGCGAATGCAATCGCCACACCAGTCAGCGCCATACATTTGAATAATCTGATTTGCCATTACATCCTCCGACATCTGGTGACCTTAATTCTAGATGTAGTAATGCCTGTGAGCTTGATACTTAGGTCAATTCCTGCTGCAGGGGACACTTAGTGAACTGGAGCCCTGGCACACAAAAGTGAAAACTCTGGGATTTTGCCCACCTAGTTGAAGTTTCAAATTAGACTTGAAGTGATTCAAATTGAGGTGCTAATTGTTACTGGATACTCTGAAATATTTTCTGAGACCATATAAGCGCTTAGTAATTTTCACCCTAATTCTGCTTGCGATTCAGGCAATCGCAAACCTTTATCTGCCAGCTCTGAACGCTGACTTAATTAATAAAGGTGTAGCCACGGGCAACATCTCATACATCTGGCATATCGGCTTGTGGATGCTACTTTCAGCCGTACTCGTTTTAATCGCTTCGTTAATCGTCGCTTATTTAAGCGCCCAAATCTCTATGGGCTTTGGCCGCGATGTGCGCCGCGATGTGTTTACGGCAGTTGAAAGGTTCTCAGCGCGGGAATTGAACCAATTCGGCGCCCCATCTCTAATCACTCGCAACACCAATGATGTGCAGCAAGTTCAGATGGTGCTTTTCACTGGCCTAACAATGATGATTAGCGCTCCGATAACTGGTGTTGGCGCATTAATCATGGCTGTGAAAACTAATGTGCAAATGTCTTGGATCTTGGTCGTAGTAATTCCAATTACATCATTGATCATCTGGCTATTACTGCGACGAATAGTTCCACTATTTAGACTCATGCAAATTCGTATCGACCGAATCAACTTGGTACTACGCGAACAGATAAGTGGCATAAGAGTGATTCGGGCGTTTGTGCGCACCGAACGAGAGGAATCTCGATTCAACGACGCCAACACAGACTTACTTGATAACACACTTAAAGTAACGAGAACCTTTTCAGTGATGTTTCCAATACTTGGTTTGATTCTTAACCTTTCAAGTGTTGCCGTTATTTGGATTGGCGCTTATCTAATTGGCGATGGATCAATGTCAATTGGCAATCTGACTGCATTCTTGGCATACCTAATGCAGATTCTCTCCTCAGTAATGATGGCTGTGATGATGTCACTGATGATTCCGCGAGCGGCCACCAGCGCTGAGCGAATTCAGGAAGTACTACGAACTAATACCTCCGTAGTAGAGAGCCCTGATCCAGTCACAACCCAGGACTCAACCGGGTTGATTGAATTTCGTGACGTTGAATTTCGTTACCCGGGTGCACAAGATCCTGTATTGGAAAATATTTCTTTCACTGCAGAACGTGGGAAAATTACCGCAATTGTGGGCAGTACTGGCAGTGGCAAAACAACTTTGCTCAATTTGATCACTCGGTTAATCGATGTATCAAGTGGGTCCATTCTGATTGATGGCGTTGATTTGCGCGAACAATCTCTAGAAAAACTGTGGCAAAAAATCGGACTGGTGCCGCAGCGAGCATTCTTGTTTGGTACAACAATTGCTGAGAATCTTCGCTATGGTGATGCCGACGCAACTAACGAGCAACTATGGCACGCACTTGAAATTGCGCAGGCAAAGGATTTTGTTCTAGAACTGCCCGATCAACTTGAAACTGTAATTTCACAAGGCGGAACAAACCTTTCAGGTGGTCAGCGCCAGCGAATATCAATAGCCCGTGCGCTCGTGAAAAAAGCTTCGATTTATTTGCTTGACGATAGTTTCTCGGCGCTTGACTACAGCACCGATGCGAATTTACGGGTAGCTCTTGAACCAGAGCTTGCTCAGTCAACCGTGATTATTGTCGGCCAGCGCATAAGTAGCATCATGCATGCTGATCAGATTTTGGTGCTTGATGAAGCACGCGTTGTTGGGGTCGGTACCCATGTTGAGCTGATGGAAACTTGCCAAACATATAAAGAAATCGTGCTATCCCAGCTAAGTCCACAGGAAGCATCATGAGCGAACGCAGACCAATGGCAGCGCGCGGCCCCATGGGTGGCCCTATGGGTGGATTTGGAAATGCTCCACCCGCTAAGGCACAAGATTTTAAGAGTTCAATAAGGCGCCTGTTAAGTGAACTAGGTCCTGAAAAAAAACTAGTAGCCCTTGTCCTCGTTCTAATTTCGGTAAGTGTTGCCTTAGGCACCTTTGGGCCAAAACTTTTGGGCAAGGCAACCAACTACATTTACTACGGATACATGGGAAGTCATCTTCCAACGAATGCGACAAAAGAGACAATCGTTGCTGGTCTGAGACTAAAAGGTCAGACTCAATTTGCAGACATGGTAGCTGCGAACCAGATTGTGCCTGGTCAAGGAATTGACTACGCAGCAATAACTCAGATTTTGTTGATTGTTATTGCCTTATTCATAGTCTCAGGCTTGTTCATGTGGATGCAGAGTTACATCATGGCAGGAGTCACTCAACGTACAGTGTTCCGCCTGCGTCGCAAAGCTGAAGAAAAGTTGGGACGCCTTCCACTTCAATATTTTGACACGCAGTCACGCGGCGATCTATTGAGTCGAGTTACTAACGACATCGACAACATAGCAACTTCAATGCAACAGGGCCTTTCCCAAATCTTAAACTCAGTACTAACGGTCATTTCTGTTTTAGCAATGATGATTTGGATTAGCCCAACGCTCGCTGCGGTCTCTCTAATTGCAATTCCACTAAGTATTTTGGTATCGGCTCGGATTGCAAAAAAATCGCAAAAAGAATTCACTGACCAGTGGAGTTGGACTGGCAAACTCAATGGTCACGTAGAAGAGATGCACACTGGCCATGCTTTGATAAAAGTTTTTGGACGCCGAGAACGTGCAATCAACGATTTCAGTACCTTAAATGAAAATCTATATAAGTCGAGTTCTAAAGCCCAGTTTGTATCGGGCATGATTCAACCACTTACAACTTTCGTTTCGAACATAATTTATGTTGCAATTGCCGTATTAGGTGGTTATCAAGTTGCCACTGGAACGATGACTTTGGGTGATGTGCAGGCCTTCATTCAATATTCGCGCCAGTTTGGCATGCCATTGGCGCAGATTGCTGGCCTTATAAATCTGGTGCAATCTGGAGTTGCATCTGCTGAGCGAGTTTTTGAACTTTTGGATGCGCCTGAACAGATTCCAGACAAAGAAATTCTGCAAAAAATCGATCGGACTACTGGAGAAATTGAATTCAGAAATGTTTCGTTTAGCTACTCGCCCGAAGTAGCTCTAATTGAAGACTTATCCATCAAAGTGCTGCCCGGACAAACGGTTGCCATTGTTGGGCCAACCGGCGCTGGCAAAACAACGCTGGTAAATCTAATCATGCGATTTTATGAAATTACAGCTGGCCAAATTTTGATTGATGGCATCGACATTCGCGACCTTTCGCGCGATGATCTGCGTCGCCAATTTGGCATGGTTTTGCAAGACACTTGGCTGTTCACTGGGACAATGCGCGAAAACATTGCCTACGGAGCTGCCACGCCTTCGGAAGAGCAAATTGTTGAAGCTGCAACTGCTGCCAACATTGATCATCTGCTGCGTGCATTACCCAACGGATATGACTCATTACTAACTGACGACAATGCGACAGTATCTAATGGTGAACGCCAACTGCTGACTATAGCCCGAGCATTCATTGCCGATCCGGCAATTCTCATCTTGGATGAAGCCACCAGTTCAGTTGATACTCGAACTGAGGTTCTAGTTCAGCAAGCAATGAGCCGACTTCGTAAAAATAGAACCAGCTTTGTAATCGCGCATAGGCTCTCGACCATTCGTGATGCAGATGTCATTTTGGTAATGGACAAAGGCAAGATTATTGAACAAGGCAACCATGAAGAATTAATGGCGCTGCAGAAGTTCTACTACGACCTTTACTCAAGCCAGTTCCTTGTGGCTGCCGAATAACGTCCTGACTACCGCAAGCTTTTTACAATATTGTGCCAATTTTCTATGACGTTTTCGTTATAAACCGCCTGATTTTGTTCATTGCTTGTAGGGTGCAACTAGTAGCAATTGGACTTAAATCTGTGCGGAGTAGTTGTGATTAGCAAACGTTTAATCGGAATTGGCATGAGCTTAGCCGTAGCGGTAATTGGCGCGGTACATGGAAATGCCCAGGCGGTTACCCCATCGCCAAAAAGCGAAATGATTTACTTTGTCATGCTCGATCGCTTCGCCAATGGCGATACAACAAACGACTATGGATCTGCAGGCTCAAGAGCTTCAGTTAGCCAAACTGGATTTCAACCTAGCGATTCTGGCTACTACCACGGTGGCGACATTAAAGGTCTTTCTTCGCAAATTTCATACATTAAATCCCTGGGCTTCACCGCCATCTGGGTAACTCCAATTGTGCGTCAAAACACAGTGCAAGGTGGTAGCTCTGCATATCACGGGTATTGGGGTTTGGGTTTTGATCAAGTTGATTCACATTTGGGCACCATGCAGGACTGGAAAGATTTTGTAACTGCAGCTCATGCAAGTGGGCTAAAAGTAATTCTCGACATCGTGCTCAACCACACCGGTGACATCGTTAAATATGGAACTGGAAATTATGCTTACGAATCTTCAAGCACTTCCCCTTACAAAACTTCAGCTGGTGTCACTTTCAATCCAACATCCTTTGCCGGGTTAAACACTTTCCCATCACTTAGTGCAACAACATCGTTTACCAAGAAACCATATGTAGATTCCTCACAAACAAACATAAAGAGTCCTGCCTGGCTTAACAATGTAACCAACTACCACAATCGCGGCGATTCAACTTGGACCGGTGAATCTGTGCAGTGGGGTGACTTCTACGGCCTTGACGACTTATTCACGGAATCGCCCACAGTAGTTAATGGCTGGATTTCGGTTTACCAAAAATGGATAACTGATACCGGCATTGATGGATTCCGAATCGACACCGCAAAGCATGTGAACGAAGCACTCTGGCGCGCGTTCTTGCCTGCCATGCGAACCGCAGCGGCATCTGTCGGTAAATCAAACTTCCCAATGTGGGGCGAGGTATACGATGGCAATCCGGTTAACACTTCATACTGGGTTAAGAATGCTGCGTGGAATGAAGTTCTAGATTTCCCATTCCAAGGGAAAGCCTTGGACTATGTCCGAAACAAAGATTCCAGCGCAATAACTTCATTACTCAATGATGATGATCTTTACACCACGGCAAACACCAGTGCCAAGAATTTGGGCACGTTCCTGGGCAATCATGACATGGGCCGGATTGGTTCGTTCTTGGCTGTGCAGAACTTAAGTACTGCAGCAACTTTGTCGCAAGACAATCTCATACATGCGCTTATGTTCGGGCTTCGTGGAAATCCGATTGTTTATTACGGAGACGAATTCGGACTTAAAGGTGGTAACGACAAAGCAGCCCGGCAAGATCTGTTCCCCACTCAGGTTTCATCTTGGAAGACCGAGACTCGAATTGGTGGCACCGCAATTGGCACTAAGAGCAGTTTTGCCACAACAAATCCCTTGCAAACTACCATTACGAAGCTAACTGCACTTAGAACAAATAACCCAGCATTTGCAACTGGACCACAAGTTATCCGACTTGCCGATTCCGGCCTGATAATAATTAGTCGCATAGATACAGCAACCAATGTTGAGTACCTAGAAGTATTCAACACAAACGCTTCAGCAGTCTCCGCAACAACTACTGCTCCAACAGTTGGCGCTACCTGGCAATTGCTTACAGGCACCGGCACGGTTACTTCAAGCAAACTAATTACTACGGTAAAGCCAACCGGCTACGGTTATGGATTCTTTAAAGCATCGAAAGCTGTGCCAACGCCAACCAGTATTTCGATAACCATGAATCAGCCAAATAGTTATTCTGGAGATTCATCTTTAATTGGGCTTTCTGCAAAAGTCACCGGCTGTGAATTCAACACGGTTGAGTTCTTCGTCCAGACAACTAGCAATGGCGCCTGGCAATCACTGGGTAGTGATGATTCGCCTACCTTCTCAAATACTGCTTTGACTGGCGGCCTTTACCGCGTGATGCCAGTGAAGTCGCAATTCACAAAGGGTTCAACGGTGAATTTTAAAGCCGTGGTGACAGGCGTTGGTGGAGTTACAGCAACTTCAGCAACGACTAGCTTTACTGTGAACTAACTGTGCATGTCTGATAATCGGGGGCCGTATTGGACCCTCAAACTTCGGTAAATTCCAAGCTAGATTCAGGTGTTCGACCTACCTAATCTCAGTAAAGTAGCAACATGGAATTTCGTTCATATCGAGAAGATGAATTTGATTTTGCCTGCTCACTTCGTTCTCTGACTTCTGCCGAGGAAAAAGAGACTCATCGCGATCGCTTTGCGACTGTAGGAGAATGGCGTGATCATTATCTTGATTATGTGATTGACGTAGACGGCGAGGCAATAGGTGAGGTTCAAATTCGCCGCTGCGATAAAACTATGCCACCTGGCGTGCTGGCCTTCGGCATTGAGCTCTCTCCTGAATTCCAAGGTAAAGGCTATGGCACACAGGCTATAAATTTGATAACCGAGTTAATGTTCAGTCAAGGTAACCACCGCATTTCAGGTGATACCGATGTATCAAACATCGCGATGCAAAAAGCATTCGAAAAGGCTGGCTGGGTACACGAGGGCACTATGTACGCACTGTTTGTTGAAGATGGCGTGCCACATGATTACCTCACATACAGCAAAACCAACTTTTCGAACTAGCTGAAAAGTGCTTTCTTGGGCAGAGGAATCAGAGTCCTTGCCCAAAGGGTAGAAACCCTCTTACGCATCTAAACTAGCAATGTGAATAGCAATGGTGCCTCGCTTAAGGAATCTCTTAGCCGACTGATACCTGCTGACCGCACCACTCGAATCATGAGTCTTTCGAGTTTGGTTAACACTTTTGGCAACGGTCTATTTATGACTGTTGAAGTGGTTTATTTCACCCAGATTGTCGGGATTTCTGTTGCCAAACTGGCATTTGCTTTATCAGTAGCTGGTGGGATTTCTCTGCTTTTTAGTATTCCGGCCGGCCACTTGGCTGATAGAATTGGTCCCCGAGACATCGCTGCCAGCGCTTATGTGCTTGAAGGTATTGCAACTTTCATTCTGTTATTTACGCGAGATTACTCGGTATTTTTAGCACTCAACATAATTATTGGTATCACTGGAACAATTGGCCAAACACTACGCATGGCGACAATTGCGAAAGTCGGAAATCCCGAGGACAAAATCAAGACTCGTGCCTACTTACGGTCAGTAACAAACCTGGGCATTGGACTGGGCACATTGTGTGCAGGTTTTGCTTTATGGATTAATACAGAGTTCGCTTACAAATCTATGCTTGCAATCGATGCAGTCACCTTTGTTTTGGCTGCATACATCTTCCGTAAACTTCCTTTTGTGGCACCCACCGTCGATCGCAAAGAGCCAATTAGTTTTGTCGCTTTGAAAGATCGTAAGTTTCTTGGTGCAACCGCGCTCAATTCAGTGATGTCTTTGCATTTCGTTTTACAAAACGTTGCAATCCCACTTTGGGTGATCCGTGAGACAAGTGCGCCGCGATGGTGGATTTCAGCAATCATGATTGTTAACACCGGCGCAGTTATCATTTTCCAGGTAAGAGCAAGCCGTGGCTCGGGCGATTTAATAGCTGGTGCAAAACTTTATCGTCGAGCCGGATTTGCGGTAGCCGTATCATGCATTTTGTACGCCATGAGCGCCGGCATCCCGACAATTGCCGCCTGTGCAATGTTGATTGTGGCCATGCTTGTGCATGTGTTTGGTGAACTCGTTGGTTCAGCTGGCTCATGGAGCATTGGCTTTGGTCTAGCTAAGCAAGAACATCAAGGACAGTACCAAGGTGTGTATTCACTAAGTTGGGGCTTTGGCGGAACGCTTGGTCCTGCGTTTGTCACAGCATTAGCTATCGGCATGGGCAAATCTGGCTGGGCGATTCTGGCCGTTATATTTGCCATTACCGGGATCTTGATGCACAAACTAGTTACTGGAAGTTGGCTGCATAGTGAAGTACGGTCTGAACCTATTGAGGCACTCTGATGAAGCCAAATGTTGAAGTAACCGAATTACTACCAGCCGACTGGCAACGACTTCGCTCACTTCGCCTGCAGTCACTTGCAGATAGTCCACATGCATATGGTGCAAGTCACGAAGTTGAAGCTGAACTTCCACAGGACGCATGGCTAGAGCGCATGAGTAAAGTGAGATTCTTTGCCGCGAACATTGCTGGAACCGATTGCGCAATCATGTCCGTGGAAGAACTTGATGGCGATTTTGGTGCAAACATTTGGCTCGGCGGATGTTGGGTAAACCCTAATGTGCGTGGCACAGGTGTGATGAAAGCCATGATTGACTTCATCGACTCTGTTGCAGCTGACCGAGGCTGGCAATGCCAAGGCCTAGGTGTCTGGCATGACAATCATCCGGCGATTGCCGCTTACGAACGATTGGGTTTTGAGCGCAAAGGCGAATTACAGGAAAGTACCCGCAAACCTGGCTTGTTTTTCCAACGCATGATTCGGCACACCAAATAACATGCAGGATCTAACTGTTGATGACCTGACTAAAAGCGAAGCATAGAGTTAGATAACGATGACTTCTCCAACGCTTGCACAGAACCAGCGCAATACCGTCCGCGATGGGTTTATTTTCGGAGTTTCCGCATATTTTATTTGGGGCATTGTTCCCATTTACTGGCCACACCTTCAGCCGGCTAGTCCGCTAGAAATTTTGGCGCATCGCGTTATTTGGAGTTTGCTGTTCCTTGCAGTAATTGGTCGAAATAAATTTAGCCAAATTCGCATTATCTTGAGTAATCGTCGGTCACTTTTGTTGCTAACAATTGCGTCAGCCTTAATCTCGGTTAACTGGGGACTATTCATCTGGGCAAGCGTGACAAAGCACTTACTGGATTCCTCTCTGGGGTACTTCATTACTCCCCTGCTCAGTGTTGGTTTGGGCGTAGTTTTCCTCAAAGAGCGCCTTCGCAAGATGCAATGGGTTGCAATAGCGATAGCGGCAAGTGCTGTGCTGTATTTATCTATTACAGTTGGCACACCCCCTTGGCTAGCACTTTCGTTAGCAGGATCTTTTGGAATTTACGGCTACGTCAAAAAGCTGGCCAATGTTCCAGCTATCGAGAGTCTTACCATTGAGACTTTGATTCTTTCTCCTATTGCGCTCTCGTATTTAGTGTGGCTGGAATTGACACATGAGGGCACATTCGGCCATCACGGATTGGGGCACACACTTTGGTTAGCCAGTTCTGGAATTGTGACTGCTGTTCCCCTGATGTTCTTTAGCGCCGCAGCCATCCGCATCCCCTTGAGCACCATGGGGATGCTGCAGTATTTAGGGCCGACTTTGCAGTACATAATTGGCGTTGCTGTCTTCCACGAGTACATGCCAAAAGAGCGTTTTCTTGGGTTTGTGATCACTTGGATTGCCATTGCTATCCTGACCACAGATGCCTTGAGAAATCGGCAGAATTAACCCTATTTGGCAATGCCAGATACCCGAAGCATGCCTAGACTTGCAGTTGTGCCTAACCCTGAAAATCAAACCCAGATGATTGTTGCCCAAAACCTAACCAAAGTTTATGGAGATTTCACCGCAGTAGCCGGTATCGATTTCTCGGTTGCTAAAGGCGAATCTTTTGGCTTGCTCGGACCGAACGGTGCTGGAAAATCTACAACGATGCGCATGATTACTGCCACGTTGCAAAGATCAGGCGGCGACCTAACCATCTTGGATAAAGACCCAGATAAATTTGGACCGGAGATTCGCGCGCACCTAGGTGTTGTACCGCAGGCCGATAACTTAGATACCGAACTGAAAGTGCACGAAAACTTATACATCTATGGCCGTTACTTCGGACTTTCCCGTAAATACTTAACCAAGAAGATTGATGAACTCTTGGCATTTGCTCAGCTTGAGGATAAGCGAAATTCAAAAGTTGATCAGCTAAGTGGCGGCATGAAGCGTCGTTTAACAATTGCTCGTGCTTTAGTTAATGAGCCAGAGGTTTTACTACTGGATGAACCAACAACCGGTTTAGATCCGCAGGCACGCCACGTACTTTGGGATCGCCTTTTCCGATTGAAGGAACAAGGTGTGACTCTGGTAATCACAACTCATTACATGGACGAAGCCGAGCAGTTGTGCGACCGCCTAATTGTTATGGATCAAGGCAAAATTATGGCGCAGGGCTCTCCCGCTAGTTTGATTGCGGAGTATTCCAGCCCAGAAGTCGTGGAAGTTCGATTCGGTTCAGATCGCAATGTCGCCGTGGCTGAAAAGATCTCACACATCGGCGACCGCATGGATGTATTGCCCGATCGAATTTTGATTTATGCGCAAGATGGCGAAGCTGCTCTTGCTGAAATTATCGCTCTTGGCCAACACCCCGTAACTTCACTAGTGCGTCGCAGCAGCCTTGAAGATGTATTCCTGCGCCTAACTGGCCGAACCTTGGTGGATTAATGAGCGCAGGACACTGGCGCGGTGCAACTGCTTTAGTTGACACCAAGCGCATCGCTAAATTTGGCGCACTTTACGCCGCCGAATATCGCATCAGAAATATGCTCAAGTGGTGGCAAGCGATTGTCGCATTTGGCATTGGCAACCCACTTCTTTACTTAACTTCAATTGGTATCGGTGTCGGCTCGCTAATCGACAAGAACACTAATGGCGCAGGCCCTGATGGCGTGAAATATCTTGCTTTCATTGCCCCAGCACTACTTGCTACCGCTGCGCTGCAAGGCACCATGGAAGAAGTAACTTTTCCAGTTGTGCATGGTTTTGATTGGCGCAAAGTGTTTTTCGCAATGCACGCAGCTGGACTAACCGGCAAGCAGGTAGCGCAAGGCGTGATGATTTCAGCAATAACTCGCTCAGTATTCACGGTTAGCGTGTACTGGGCAATCTTGTGGGCATTTGATGCTTTTGATTCACTTAGCGCACTGTGGCTAATCCCGATTGAGATTTTTTTCGGTGCTTGTTTTGCCTGTGTGATGATGGCTGTCTCTGCTTACATGAAGGAAGACGATGGCTGGTTTGCCATAATCGGCCGCTTTGTAATTGCGCCCATGTTTTTGTTCTCCGGTACTTTCTATGCACTTTCAACTCTTCCACTAACTATCCGTTGGGTTGGCTGGATCTCTCCGCTTTGGCATGCAACAGAAATCGGCCGATATTTCTCTTACGATCACCCAATCTCGGTCACAATGTTGTTAGTTCACTTTGGTTACATGACACTGCTAGGCATCGCCGGTCTGCTTGTAGCCAATCGTAAGTTTGCACTGAGGTTAGCCGCATGAGCCAGACTTCAACTTTGCAAAATGAGGCAGTAGCAATTGCCGAGAAACGCAGTGCTAAGCGCTGGGCCAACATTTATGCCGGTCGTGCTCGAGTGCTTTTTGAGCGAAGCTTTCGGGTAGTAAAAACCTCTTCATGGCCAGTCGTGCTGTCTGGCTTTGTCGAACCAGTGTTTTATTTGGTGGCATTTGGATCAGGGGTTGGGCCACTTATCGGAGATGTCTCCGATGGCTACGGCCACATGGTTAGCTACTCGGTCTTCATAGCTCCTGCCCTATTGGCGACTAGCGCAATGAACGGCGCCTTTTACGATTCAACCTGGAATGTGTTTTTCAAAATGCACTACGGCAAGACCTACCAGGCAATGATGGCAACCTCTATCGGGCCACTGGATGTAGCACTGGGTGAAATCGGCTGGGCATTGCTTCGGGGCTTGGTTTACGCAATCGGATTTATGACGATTGTGGCGTCTTTGGGCTTGGTGCCTAGCCTTTGGGGTATCTTGGCTATTCCTGCAGCGGTGTTAATCGCTTTCGGCTTTGCTTCCGTTGGCATGGCAATCACTTCTTACCTGAAGTCGTTCCAGCAGATGGATTGGGTTACTTTCTGGTTGCTGCCAATGTTCCTGTTCTCAGGCACTTTCTACCCAGTTTCGGTTTATCCAGACTGGATCACAAACATTGTCCGCGCTCTGCCACTTTGGCAGGCCGCAGACTTGGTACGGTGTTTGATGCTTGGGAATATAAGCATGACGTTACTTTGGCACGTTTTATATTTCTCAGTGATGGTTGCAGTGGGCCTAAGTGTCGCAACGCGGCGATTGACTCGCCTATTCATGCGCTAATTTGATTTAAGGTGCGACAATAAAAGTAACTTGCTGGGTCTTAACTGCATAAAGCGCAGAATTTGCGGGTTTAAATGTAACTTTTACCTTCAAGTTCCCGACTTTGGTCACAGTATTTAAAGCTGGAGAATATGTAAAGGTTCCCGGAACATCTGAATAAGCATTGAGGATATCAGTAGTCAGCTTGGTACCAGAGCGCAAAGTTAGTGTTGGGCTCCAACGAATTTCACCCGTGGTTGCACCCTTCAAATAATTTGCAGTTTGTGTTGTCGCATTAACTATGTGGCCGTTTACCCCATTCGCCCACCACACGGTGTCATTAAAACTCATACCTCTTGAGGTATCGTCAGTAATTCCTTGGCGCTGAACATTAAGGATGCTAGTTATCCCATCAGCAAGCCCAATCGAAGAGGCCATGGCTGATACTTTGGAAACAGCGACTTTATACATACTTTTGCATTTGTCATCGAGCATGCAACGCTTGAATAAGACCCCGTTTGCGTTCGCATAATCGCCCGTGTTTCCACCAAAGGTTTGATCTGTACCCCAAGGCAATAACTCAAATACTCCATCATCATCGCTGTGCAGGTAATAATTATTTGGCGCCCATGGCATCAAACTTGAATAGCCGTCCCAATGATTCAAATACTGTTCAACAGCCATGGTTGTAACCATTCCCTGAACATTCAAAACACCTTGAACTTGAGATGAACTCATCGAATAGTTATTTACTGCGTCCTCTAGCGCCTGAAGATCTGTGCGCGAGGTGGTTGAGCCTTCGTCGACTTCATACGCGAGGTTGGCGCGCCCAGTTGTTATGTCTGGGTAACGATCAGTCCATAGCGCTTCGTACAGATGTTGAGTTCGCGGATAGTTCCATGAAAGTGAGATGTCATCGTAAGGTTCGAGGGTTAAGTAAAAGCCCCACAGTTTGTTATTTATGTATACAGAGGCATAACCAACCCGAGGTGCGGGAACGTCCATTGCGCGAAACAGCGTGTAACTAGCCCATTCGTGAACCAAAGACGGGTCTTGCACCATGTTGTTTAGAGTCAACTTATTAATTCCATCGAGGCGTTGCCCTGGCACAGTCATATTGAACTTTAATTTGAAGGAACTTTTCCCGGGGTTAGCAAAGTTGCCGAATGGTCGATAAGAGCCATATCCATACTTAAGTCGCATGCCAATGGACATCGGGCTCACCGATTTAACTGTGCTGCCCGATGCATCTTTTGCAGTCACAGCAAAAGTGGCAGGCTGATAAAGCTCGCCCGGGTTTTGCCCTTGGAAAACATTCATTGTCGCTGTCGGCAATGTTAGGTCTATGCGCTTCGTTAGCAAAGGGTCGAATACCCACGCAGAGGTGTCATAAGTAGATCCAGCAGGTGCAGCTTTATTTGCCCCACCCGGTGTGGCAAGAGTCGCTGTCCAACCTAACCGAGCACTGGCCATGCGCCCCCAGGCGTAACCAGCAGCAAGCGGCGGAAGATCCACTTTGTCGACAATGTTTACTGCTGAGCCAACCACTTGCGCTAGTTTGGCCGTGTCGTCTCCGCAAGTTAAATTAAATTTAAATTCAGTGGTTTTTGTGCCCTGATAAATTTTTATGTACCCTCTCGGGCTGATTGAGGTTCCAACTGGGAACTTACGGGCGTGATAGACATCGTTAATATTTCCAAGGTGGTCAGCTAAAACCCAATTACTTAAATCAACACGAACGGTTGTACTCGTATTGAAAAGCTCGATGAAATCTGGACTAGCTCCCGCGCAACGCACTTCATTTATCACAACGGTAGAAGCCGTTGTTGCTTGAACACTTGCCCCACCAGTAAGCGCGAGTCCGCTAGAAATAAGCGCAGTCGCAACTGCGACACAAACAAGGCGCACTTTGCCAGAAACCATGTCCCTAGTCTGTCGTATTTGGCTGAAATTTATTGGCTTATTGTGCGGTTAATGTCGAACACTGATCTAACCGCAACATAAGTCAAAATTTATATGCGAAAAAAATCAAGATTTTGCTTAAATGCGTTACTTGCCGAGCTCAGTTAGCGATTTCAACGGATGTCCTGTGCTGTCAACCAAAGTTGCGTTTCCTATTCCGCCATTCCAAGTAACATTTCCATTAACATCCGTTACCTGATGAGACAACCCCTCCCACCACCAGATGCCTAACCCCGAGTTATTTGGCAAGGCCCGCACAATTGACTGAAGTTGCTGCACATAACTTGCCTGTCCGGCTTCGGTCAATGGCAAACTAGCTAATCCTGACTTCTCGACATCCAAAACATCAGAGCCAAATTTTCGCACAGTCCGGGGGTAGGCGGTTTCGGCGATTAGCACCGGTTTTCCTGAGGCATTTACCGCAGTTGCTAAGGCCGTTTGTAGTTTGGCCAAAGATCCATGCCACTGGCTGTAATAACTCAGGCCCAATACGTCGTAATCTGTCAACCCAAATTGCGTCGCCATCGACAACCACCACTGCAATTTATCCGCATCGCCGCCGCAATCTAAATGCAGGATCGATTTAGATTTCGGCGCAGCTTTTCTTAGCGCACTAGTTGCGGCCTGATGTATTGCAACAAATGCGCTCCACTGTTGTGCATCATTGCTATCAATTTTTCCTAGCGGCCATAAAAAACCGTTGGAGATTTCATTACCAAGCTGCACCCATTGGGGAATCACTTTGGCAAGTTGGAACTTCCGTAGAGAAACACCAACATAAGCCGAAACATCTTTCTTGAGCTGGGTTAAGGATCCAGATGACCAGCTACTTGGGATCGATTGATGAGCAGGGTCCGCCCAAGTATCGGAGAAATGAAAATCTAGACAAATTTCCATTCCTTGTTGTTTCAATCTCTTGGCCAGCGAAATTGCTCGGTCTATTGAACCATTTGCATCACTTGGCGCTACCCAGACACGGATACGGCCAACTGATATTCCGCTTATTTTCATCAAACGAATTGGATCAACTACGGAGCCAGTCCTTGTAAAAAATTTTCCGCCTGCAGCTTCCACATCAGGAAGCCATGAAATATCGATTCCGTTTTTGAGCTTGCGAAGTTTTGCTTGCGCAGAACCAAGTGGAAGCACTGTTAATGCAGCAACAATGGCCGAAGCCGATATGAACTCCCGCCGATTCAACTCCATAACTCATTAAACCACTGCTGGATCTAATTAGATGCAGTTTCTTCATCAGAGAACTGGCGATTATATAAATCGGCATAAAGTCCACCGCTGGCCAGCAACTCATCGTGTGTGCCACGCTGCACAACCGAACCACTTTCAACGACCAGAATCTGACTCGCCTGGCGAATAGTTGAAAGTCGATGCGCAATAACAATTGAGGTGCGGCTTGAAAGCGCGTTTGCCAAAGCAATCTGAACTGCGCTTTCATTCTCACTGTCCAAGTGAGCTGTAGCTTCATCTAATACAACAACATCTGGAGCTTTCAAAAGTAAACGGGCAATAGCGAGGCGCTGTTTTTCACCACCTGATAAGCGATAGCCACGGTCGCCAACAACTGTGTCTAGACCTTCAGGCAAAGTGCGAATCATTTCAGCGATTTGTGCATCGGCACATGCTTGCCAAATTTCTTCCTCCTGCGCTTGCGGCTTTGCGTACAGCAAGTTTGCTCGGATTGTGTCGTGGTACATGTGCGCATCTTGCGAGACAACTCCAACAACATCATGCAAAGACTGCTGAGTTACGTCGCGGACATCATGACCATTTACTCGAACCATTCCATCCACTGGATCGTAAAGCCTCGAGATTAAAGCCGTGAGTGTTGTTTTACCGGCACCAGATGGCCCAACTAACGCAATCAATTCGCCCGGGTTTGCGGTGAAGGAAACATTATTGATAATTAGTTCTTCAGTCGCGCGAGTTTCCGGACGTGCAACACCTTCAAGGCTCGCCAGCGAAACTTCTTGTGATGATGGGTAACGGAAACTTACATTTTCAAAAGTTACAGTTGCCGGGCCGTGGTCGAGCACTTCAGCATTTGGTTTGTCCTGCACCATTGGTGATAGGTCCAAAACTTCAAAAACGCGTTCGAATGAAACTAAAGATGTCATGATGTCTACTCGCACATTGGCTAGCGCTGTTAACGGTCCATAAAGTCGGAAAATCAGTGCAACCAAAGTCAACAAAGTTCCAAGAGTCATAGATGCATGGACAACTGCGAGCCCCCCGACGCCATACACAACTGCAGTTGCCAGCGACCCAACGAGTGTAAGTGAAGACATGAAAATACTGTTGGCTACTGCAATCTGCACTCCAACATCGCGGACCTTGATTGCTCGACTAGAAAACTCTTTTACTTCAGTACGCGGATTGCCAAAGAGTTTCATTAGTAGTGCGCCCGATACATTGAACCGCTCAGCCATTTGGGTGCTCATGTCGGAATTTAGATTTGCTTGATCTCTCGACAGAATCTGTAGTCGACGACCGATGATACGAGCCGGAACTAAAAAGACTGGAAGCAACAACAAAGACGCAACTGTTATCTGCCAGGACAAAACCAACATAGTTCCAATTACTACGACCAAACTGATTAGATTGCCAACAACTCCACCAAGAGTTGAGGTGAATGCCCGTTGGGCGCCCATCACATCTGAATTAAGGCGAGAAATTAGTGCGCCCGTTTGTGCTTTTGTAAAGAACGCAATGGATTGCTTCTGCACATGGTCAAAAACCTCTGTGCGTAGATTGAAGATAAGTCCTTCGCCAATATCAGCCTGCAGGCGACGAGATAAAATACCCAACAACAAATCAACCAGTGACAAAATTGCTATGGCTATTGCGATGATAATTACTGAACGTGAGTCCTTGCTTGGAATTGCATGATCAACTATGCGTCTAAATAGCAGTGGTTGAGCAACGACTAGTAACGAACTAAATATCAATACGGCCAAATAAATAGAAATGCCTGATCTGAACGGTCGGGCGTATGACACCACTCGGCGCATCGTGCCTTCGGCAAGCTTTTGTTGTTTTACGGACGAATCAGAAGTAAAGGATCGGTACGCCATCCAAGGCCCGCCACCGTGCATACTCATAAATTGAATCTCACCTTAAATTTAATTTATTATCTGTTTCTAGAGTATGCCAGCAAGGATTAAATTTGCCGTTGCCTCTTACAACTGGGCGATACCAGTTATGTTCATCTTGATTAGAACTCTCATCAAGAATGGCGAGATTCCTTTTGATACGTTGGGCAAAATGTGTCCCCCATCTCCAGAAACTGCCATGTTGCCAATCACTGATGGGCATAATAATTCGCTACCTTGTGGTGCACAGAGTGCCTCACTCGGATTCCAGTACCCGATTCCGTACTTCTGTGCCAGTTGACGCTGGGTCGTTCGAAGTATGTCCACGGTATACGGTTTGGGCTGGCAATTCGATAAATCATTTTTACCTTGGACACATTGCAGAAGCTTGGGAGTGGCCGGCGAAGTTTCAAACAAAACTAAATTTTCTGTGGCTTTTAGTATCCGACTTAAAACTTCATCGTATGCGGTTCTGAATTCACCTGTAGTTGGATTTGAATCCTTATCGTCGCTCACAAATACCAGATCAGGCTTTACTTTTTCAACATATTTAAGTGTGGCTTCTCGATGCTGATCGCAGTCCTGGTTAAATTTTGAAACTCGTGTCAAAGTCAACTTTGGAACCGGACAACTCGGCATTCCTAACAAAATCACCCGCCACTTTTTCAAATCTAATGACGATGTAATTGTTTCCCAAAATATTCTGGCGTGGCTGTCCCCAAGCACGACAGCCGTCTTCATGCCTTTAGTTTGGGTGGGAATTGATTCGCAGACATTCGAGATAGTGGCAGCATCTTTTCGCATACCAACACAGGAAGTCCATCCGCCCAATTGCGCAATTTTCATAGACTGAGCGAAGTCTGGATCCAAGTTATCTGGAATCTGCTTGAGACTCAGACCCGCTTGAACTTTGTCTTGCCACGCTTTCGCAGCAGCTTCGATTGCTGGCGCAGTTGCTTGCTGATTCCCTCCCCCAGCCTGGTTGTTTTGATTAAGCGTGGGAGCGAAAAGTTGTGCGCTCGCTGGTGGCATCCAACCAACTAGTTCTCCAGAACCTTTTGTGCCTGGCGCATAAAAAGCCGTTGCCAACAACAATGTAATAGTTAGTACAAGAGCACCATTGAAAATCGGTTGCTGCTGCAATTTCGAGAGCCGACTAGCCGTTTTCTTTTTTCGTTTTCTAGATTTTGAAACAGAAACAAACTTGTCCCATTTAACTCGAAGAAATGGCCTTTCTATCAGGTAGTACCCGATCATGCCGAAAAGTAGAGCTAGGCCAACCCCAATAATGTTCTGCCAGAGATTTTGGAAAAAGCCATGCTGGCGACCGATTACTGCGATGGGCCAGTGCCATAGATAAACAGAGTACGAGATTGTGCCAATGGCGGTTAACCCACGAAATGATAAGAGTCGGTAGACATAGTCTTTATTGTTATTTGCAGATGCTGACACCAGAAGAAAGCCAGTTGCGAGAGTTGGGATGACCAAGGTGTAACCGAAATTGGTTGGTGAAACTACGGCTAGCGAACCGAAGAGGCATAGCAGCGCTAAAAGCCTAAGGACTGGCAAAGCTGGCCCAAGTTTTTTGACCACATATCTGTAACGAACAAGACTCAAGAGCCCACCGAAGGCCAACTCCCAAGTTCTGCTGAATGTTGAAAAATAGGAAGCCGTAGGGTTAGTACTGAATTCATACAGCATCCAGACGAATGAAACACCGGTAACAAACGAAAATACAACCAATAAACGCAGTCTCACTGGAAGTTTTGAGTCAACTAGTTTTAACTTTTTGAAACTAGCCGCCCATAGTAAGAGAAGCGGCCAAACAAAGTAGAACTGCTCTTCAACAGCCAGTGACCAGTAATGCTGCAGTGGAGACACAGAAAGTGATTGCGCAAAATAATCTGTCGCTTGGCGCATAAAGTTTATGTTTGCGCCGAAAAAGATTGTCCACTTTGAATCAGTCGCAATCTGAGCTGCTTCAGAATCAGTTGATGCAAACCGTGCATAGATATTTACCGCCAGGACGACAGCTATTGACGCCGGAAGAATTCGACGAGCCCTGCGTAGATAAAAATCCTTAAACGAGATTCTTTTGGCTCGGTGATTATCGTCGTCTTTCTTCGTGAACTCACGAAAGAGAATGCCGGTAATCAAAAATCCTGAGAGCACGAAAAATATGTCCGGCCCGATGAAACCACCTGCGAAACCAGGAATTCCAAAATGACACAAAGTTACGATCATTACCGCGGCGCCGCGTAAACCAGCAATATCTGATCTAAATCTAGAACGGCTGGGAGCACTAGACCGGCTCGAAGAACCAGAAGAACCAGAACGGCTCGAAGAACCAGAAGTACTAGAACGGCTCGAAGAATCAGAAGAACTAGAACGACTCGAAGAACTAGTACGACTCGAAGAATCAGAACGGCTCGAAGAACTAGAAGAACGAGAACGCCTACGTGAAGACTGTTTCTGTCTTTCCATAACCGCCTACGACTTTTACGAATGGCCTTGAAATCACAATACTGAATCGAAAGTCTACACACATTTAGTTGCCGGGAGTTGGGCCAACCGGCAATCAAATATGACCAATGTAGTCCAGCCAGCTGCGCTAAATAGGTTGGTTTCGTTACACCTAGCATCTCCTAAACTAGGAAAGCAAACATGCAAGCAAATCGATACAGGAGTTACCGTGTCATTGGAACTAAACGGCATCAATTTAATTTCTGAAGATGAGCGACATGGAAAATCAAGTAGCCTTTTTTGGCCCTGGTGCGCAGCCAATGTTTCCTTCTTGGCAATTTCGTATGGCGCGTTCTTCCTTGGGTTTGGCATCTCAATCTGGCAAGTTGTTTTCACTGTCACACTAGGCACAATCGGCTCATTCGCACTTGTTGGCATCAGCTCGCTTGCCGGTAAGAAATCTAATGCACCGACCATGACAATTTCACGAGCAGCTTTTGGCGTTCGCGGCAACGTTATTCCAGGCATCTTGTCGTACTTAACATTTGTTGGCTGGGAAACCGTACTTGTGTCACTGGCGACATTGGCTACCCAAACTGTGTTCACTCGCCTAGGTCATTTTTCGGCCAACACCTCGCGGATCCTGGGCTTTGTTGTGGCAGCAGGGTTGACAATCTTTTGCGGAGTGCTTGGCTTCCAAGTGATTATGCGTCTACAACGCTGGCTTACCTTGGCAACGCTTATCCTTAGCGCTGGTTACATGGCTCTTATGTTTTCCAAAATTAATTGGACCGCAATTCATGAACTGCCCTCTGGCAATCTACAAGCACTTATCGGCGCCACTATTTTAGGGATTACTGGAATCGGTCTGGGCTGGGTGAATTCAGCTGCTGATTATTCACGCTATCTACCGCGCGAAAGCTCAAGTAAAGGCGTTGTGGGCTGGACAATTTTTGGTTCATCAGTTGTGCCGATAATCATGGTTATCTTCGGCGCTCTACTGGCTGGAAGCAGTAGCAACCTAAACACTCGCATTGCAAGCGACCCAATTGGCGCACTTACCGATTCATTACCTACTTGGTACTTAGTGCCATTCGTGGTCGTTGCAGTGCTTGGCCTGGTTGGTGGCGCAATTCTCGATTTGTATTCTTCAGGTTTGACCCTAGTTTCACTCGGGTTACCAGTGAAACGCCACATCGCAGCTGGTATCGATGGGGTAATCATGACACTTGGCACAATTTATTTTGTTTGGATAGCGAGCAACTTCTTTGGTGCATTCCAAGGATTTCTAATCACCTTAGGTGTTCCGCTTGCAGCTTGGTCTGGAATTTTTGTTGCCGATGTTCTTATGCGAAAGCAACCTTATTCCGAACCAGATCTTTTCGAGAGCACCGGTCGTTATGGTTCATGGAATTTAAAAAGTATTTCGTTACTAGTAGTTGCCACCGTCGTAGGTTGGGGTTTTGTCACCAATACTTTTGCCGGCTGGCTATCTTGGCAAGGCTACTTCTTAGGCCCGATCGGCGGCAAAAATGGCGCTTGGGCATTCACCAACATTGGCGTGCTCTTCGCGCTAACTATTGGCGGGTTTGGTTACACAGTGTTAGCCCGAAAAGATGTAAGAGCGCAAGAACAAATCTAAAACCGGATTTCTGTAAATCAAGACACTTGCAGCAAAATTTAATTTCTGTTCTGGTGGATCCCTATTTTAATTTGCCACATCACGGCGTTTAAACAGGATACTAACTAAAACCGTCCCACTAATTACAAAGAGCGCTGAGACTACTAGTCCGTATTTAAAGGTAATCACTTCGGTTCCATTAAGGGATGTTGATCCACCCGTTGATACAGCAGTCAAAAGCTGGCCAGGTAAATATTTATCAATACCACTGACCACCGCTGTTAATAAATTTTCTACAATCAAAATCCAAATCACACCGATAGCTATTGAACTAATCGGTGAACGCAGAAAGAGACCCAAAATCATGCCACATGTACCAAAGCCTATGGTTGCAACCGTTACGTTAACCAATGCGGTTAATGTGGCCTGCCTTCCGTCCACTGATGTCCATAACGATGTAGAAACCTTTGCTCCACTAGCTAGGGCAAACGACAACGCGAAACTTACTGCGGCGGAAACGACAACTATCAATAGCGCAAATAGCGACATAGCCAAATACTTGCCGCCAAGAACTTTCATCCGACTTGGCTGGCGCACCAAGATATTGCGCAAAGTTCCGTAGGTATATTCCTGGGCTGTCTGGGCCGCGAATACACACAAGGCAATGACTCCTAGAAGTGTCGCGGCGCTTTGGAACCCGAATACCAAGCCATCGGGCGCAGAAAGGCGTTTGGCCGTGACTCTCATGCCTTCTCGCCCGTTTCCGTTCGGCGAATCAATCAGTAAATAAAGTAACGATGTGGTCAAAGCGGTCAAACCTGATGCTGCCAGCATCGTGGGCAGAAACAAGGTGGGTCGACGTAATTTGCGAAGTTCAGCGCGCAAAACAGCAATCATCATGCACCTTCTGTCATGTCAAAGAAAGTTTCTTCCAGAGTTGGCATCTGTATCTGCAACTCGCTAAGCGTTATTCCACGTTCAAAGGCGGTGCGATTTAAAGTTGGAGCCCATTGGCTCGAAGCCATGATTTCAAGCGCGCCATCGACCGCCTTAAAGCTCTTCTGCAAGGATTCAACGATTTTGCCTAGGTCAGTTAAATCCTCATTATTTTCAGGCCTAGCAATAATCAACGGTTGCTGTGCTGCTAATAATTCCTGGGTAGCACCAGAGAAAATAACCCGCCCGGCGCGCAGCATGACGAGTGAATCACAGATCATTTCAATTTCGCTCAGTAAATGCGAGGAGACGAAGACGGTCGTACCCGACTTTGCTAAATCGCGCAACAATGTGCGCACCTCATGTATTCCTGACGGATCTAAACCATTGGTCGGTTCATCAAGTATCAGCAGCTGCGGATTAGGCAAAAGAGCCGCAGCAATTCCAAGTCGTTGCTTCATTCCTAGCGAATAAGTTTTGAATTTAGATGCGCCACGATCTGCAAGTCCGACAGTTTCCAATAATTGGTCAACTCGCTCTTTAGGAAACTTTCCAAGGGTTGCTAATACGTTTAAGTTCTCTCGGCCCGAAAGTGCCGGATAAAAAGCAGGACCCTCAATCAGTGCGCCCACTCGCGGCAGATAATTCTGCGGCTGCGCAATTGATGAACCTAAGACACTTCCAGTTCCACCAGTTGGTGAGATTAGGCCGAGCAACATTCTGATGGTTGTGGTTTTGCCAGATCCATTTGGGCCAACAAAGCCACAAACTGATCCCTGTGGCACATCAAAAGTGGCATGAGATACCGCAACTTGATTGCCATACGTCTTGGTTAAGTCATTAACTGATACCGCAAAAGTCACTTCTAAAGAGTATGCCATCAAAACAAGTTCTGCTTGAGTAATCAACAGGCTTGCGCCCAAGTGGCGCAAAGGAAGTGTCACCCCTTTTTACTCGCCTGAGTCAATAGGATTAGACAGAACAACTGGGAAGATATTCCTAGACAAATAACCAGGGGCAACAATGCGCTTAACCATAAAAATCTTCTTGTCGACCATTGCTTTTATCAGCATCTTGTTGTCTCTTGGCACTTACACCATGAACAGCAAACTTGGCTCGGCTGAGGCAACGAGTGCAACTGTAAGTAATTTGCTCAGTAATGATGAAGTAGCACTGGCAGCCGGCTCCTACTTTGTTAATCAATTGATGAAAGACGTTTCACCACAAGCACAAGCTCAAATGACAGTCCCCCGTTCGGTTTTGAACAAAGCTGCGGCAAAAGCAATCCAAAAATCAAGTGGCTCAGTATCTGTTGCAGCTGGCAAGGCGTACGACGCAATTCTTAATAACAAAACCAAGAGGGTTAATCTAAGAGCCCTCATTGTGGCCACAGCCGCAGCTCTCCATTCGCTTGATCGGCGCATTCCCACCACAGTTGGACTTGGAAATGGTGGCTATGTCGTAATAACTGCCGATAATTCAGCGAGCCATAAGGCTTTAGTTAAGGCCCTATCAACAATGAAACGCTTAATAAACATGTGGTGGTTATTCTTACTCATCGCTCTGGGCCTGTTTGTTGGCATCTCTGTTGTAGACAAGCGCAGTGGCGTGGGTGCTTGGCGCTGGCCAGGCTACATTTTGTTTATAACAGGCGGAGCGTGGCTCTTTGTTGCCTCGCTTTTGCCTAAGTTGGCGAGTCAGAAAATCGGCGTCGACAAACAGGACATTTTCAATACAGCTGCTGATGCAATTAACGGCGGGCTTATGGCAGCCGCAGTTGGAGCAACACTGGTTGGGGCAGTACTTATCGTGCTCTCCTTCGTGATGAAAAGTTAACTAGAAAACCAGTACACACATTCCACTTGGAAAGTAGATTGAAATCATGACAGTACACATTGGCGCCCAGCGCGGAGATATCGCAGAAACAGTATTACTGCCAGGTGATCCATTACGAGCTCAGTGGATCGCCGAAAACTTTTTAGAAGGTGCAGTTAAGTACAACACTGTTCGCAACATGCTTGGTTTCACTGGAACCTACAAAGGCAACCCAGTTTCTGTACAAGGCACCGGCATGGGAGTTCCATCACTTTCAATTTATGTGCACGAACTATTCAATGATTTTGATGTACAAACTGCGATTCGCGTTGGCACTTGCGGTGGTATTGGCACTTCAAAATTGCACGACATCATTATTGCTATGGCAGCATCCACTGATTCAGGCGTAAATCGCAGACTAACTGGCGGATTAGATTTTGCCCCAATTGCAAACTTTGATTTACTAGCCAATGCAGTTGAAATTGCCCGAGCACGCGGCCTGAACTATCACGTCGGCGGAATTGCGACAATGGATCGCTTCTACGACACCAGCAATGCTGTAGATGTGCTCGAGAGCCTTGGCGTTTTGGGCCTTGAAATGGAAACAAGTGGTCTCTACACAATCGCTGCGCAATTTAATCGCAAGGCGCTAACTATTTGCACTGTGAGCGATGTGATTCGGACAGAAGAAGCAACAACAGCGCAAGAACGGGAAAGCACCTTCAGTGCGATGATTGAGTTGGCACTAGACGCTGCCTTCAAATAGGAGCAGATAAGTTCTGCTCCCCCGGTTGGACTCGAACCAACAACCTGCCGATTAACAGTCGGCTGCTCTGCCAATTGAGCTACAGGGGATTGCCCGATAAATACTAACAGCCGAAGGCACCGCAATGCACATATGGCTAGGGCATAGCGACTGCTGGGTAATTTCTACTAAATTCCAAGGTTTGACCGCAGCGCCCGTAACGACTCACGGATACGTTCCTGAATAGGTTCAGCTTGAACATCAACGGAACCTTCTGGCACGCTATTCCAAACCACACCTGCGGCAGTACGCCTCGCGATGAAGCGAACTCGACCTACTTCTGGTACATCAATCAGACGGTCAATCACAATTGTTGCGCTCACGCGATCTCGGACCGCAGTTGGGACCAGTCCGGGTTCATCGAGCTCCCAAGATAATGTCTGGGTTACTTGATCGTTCAATACAACCAAACGCAAAAATGGTTGTTCCCATTTGGCCGACAGAGAGTCTTGCCACAAGGTGATTGACACTTCATCTGCCTCTGAACTAATCAGGCGCTTGTCGGTAACAGCCAAAAACCCAGTTGAGTGCGTGCTCCAAGCCAATAAGTACTCGTTTGATTCCATAGCCGATCGGATCTGCGCAGGTAATGGCTCGGGGCGTTGAAAAAGTTTCATAAGATATCGCCGACTGCAAATTCACGCATGGCCCGACGATACTGTTCCAAAGCCAACAAGTCACCAAGAAGTCGCTCTTGTTCTGCCGCATCGTCTTGCAGATCGCTTCGTTGCAAAACACCTTTGATTTCGTCAATGCGCCTGCCTGCATCTAGCTCAAGCACTCGAGCTAACACCGCCTGGACATAACGCTCGTCAGGACGATCGACTGGCAATGGCTCAACAGATAGTGCGCGCACCTGAGAGGCAGTCGCCTCATCTGAAACTTCAATTACTGCTTGCACCCATTTATTTGCATCGGCATAATCCAACGGGTTTCCAGCTTTTGCACAAGCGGCATAGACAGCCGCTGCTGCTGGCACTGTGAAAACGGATTCTTCAAGAGAACCAAACCACTCGCCTACCTGGTCAGGCGCTTGCAGCACACATTTGAGCGCAGTTCGCTCAACTGCGCCGACATTACTCGCGCCAAAAGTAGATTGTGTCGGTGCGTTGGTCGTCGGACGCTGAGTACTCAGGTTTGACTTACCTGAGCCTTTAGATACTTCTTGCCTGATTGTGGCCTCGTCAATTGATAACCAACCTGCCACCATCCGAATGTATTCGGGACGAAGCGCAACATCTTTGATTCCAGCGAGCACTGGAGCTACTGCGCGCATGGCAAGTACCCGACCCTCAGGTCCTGCTAAGTCATAGTCAGCAATTGTTGCTCGCATAACAAACTCAAATAATGGAACGCGGGCAGCAATCAATTCCTTAACCGCCTCGTCACCACCTTTAAGTCGCAAGTCACACGGGTCCATGCCATGAGGTTCAACGGCGACATAAGTTGAGGCCACAAAATGCTGATCTTCATTGAATGCTTTTAAGGCAGCTTTACGACCAGCAGCATCGCCATCGAATGTAAATACGATTTGTGCCTGCGCGATTTCATCATCGAGCAAAATTCGCCGCAAAATACGGACATGGTCGGTGCCAAATGCGGTGCCACATGTTGCAACAGCAGTAGTGATGCCAGCAAGGTGACAGGCCATCACATCGGTATAGCCTTCAACGATTACAGCTTGATGAGTTTTGGCCATTTCTCGGCGAGCTAGATCTAATCCATACAAAACTTGAGATTTACGATAAATCGGCGTCTCTGGCGTATTCAAATACTTAGGACCTTGATCGCTTTCGGAAAGTTTGCGTGCACCAAAACCAATTGGGTCACCACCAGCGTCACGAATCGGCCACATTACACGATCGCGGAACCTGTCGTAGGCACCGCGCTGGCCGGCTACTGCCAAACCTCCAGCTAAAGCTTCCTCTTGGGTAAAGCCGCGTTGCTTGAGCACATTAGTTAAGCCATCCCAGCCAGCAGGCGAATAGCCCACACCAAATGTGGCCCAAGAGGCCTGGTCAAATCCGCGCTGCGTTAAAAACTCACGTGCATGAGCAGCTTCGGGAGTAAGTAACTGTTGTTGGAAATACGCCATGGCAACTTTATGCGCTTCAATTAAGCGACTGCGTTGGCCATGCTGACTTGGGGATTGGTTTGAACCTTCTTCGTAACGCAGCGAAATGCTGTATTTGTCGGCAAGGCGCTCGACTGCTTCGGTAAATGAGAGTGCATCAATTTTGCGAACATAGGTAATTACATCTCCGCCCTCGCCACAAGAAAAGCAGTGATACAAACCTTTGCTCGGGGTAACGTGAAAGGACGGGCTACGTTCATCATGGAATGGACAGAGGCCTTTGAAACTCCCGCCACCTGCAGGTTTGAGTGTTACGGTCTCGCGAACGATTTCATCAATTTGGGCACGCTCGCGAACGATGTTTACATCTTCTTCGCGAATTCGGCCAGCCATAAGTCAATGCTACGCGCATAGCGTTGTGTGCCACTGAACAACGCTTACATCTGTCAGGGACGCTACTTGGTCAATCACACATCGGGTTTTTGCTTCTGGGGTTTGGGCTGCAATCCAGAGATCGCGATGAAGTGAATCGAGTCTGGTAATCGGGTCATCCGAAATCGCCCCGACCAGGTCGGCTATCTGCTGGCGTTGATGTGCATAGATAGCATCGACACCCGTGCGGTTCATGACGAATCGGGCCGCAAGCGCCTTGAGTGCGGTTACTTCATAGCGAGCTTCTTGCGGAACAATCAAGTTAGCCGAGTACCTCGTGAGGGGGTCTGGCCCGTATTCGGTTCGCGTAGCTTGTGCTGCTGCGATGCAGAATCTGCCAATTAAAGTGCTGGTGGTATTTTTCAGAGCAGCCATTGAGCGGGTTGTTCCGTCAAAAGTCTGTGGCCAACAGGGTAAGTCGTAAAGACGCTGCAATGCAGCATCTAGTCCAGCTGCTTCGAAGTCTTCGCCATACCAACTACGCGCAATCTCGATTACTTCGGAGCGGCCATCAACAGATGCCAAAATTTCAACAGTTAGATGACCGGCATGAATAGCATCTTCAATGTCATGCACACTGTATGAAACATCGTCGGACCAGTCCATTACTTGTGCTTCAAAACATGTTTGGGTGTCTGTTCGATCTGCGCGCATCCATGTGAATACGTCTACATCGTCATCGTAGACACCGAACTTATTTGAACCAGGTTTGCGCGCCCAAGGATATTTAGAAGCCGCATCCAAAGTTGCTCGAGTTAGGTTTAATCCGATACTTGCATTTGGTCGCGCAGCGGCCTCGTCAGTGAAAGACTTCGGTTCAAGTCTGGTCAGCAATCTAAAAGATTGAGCATTACCTTCGAAGCCACCAATATCCTTGGCAAGTTCATTGAGTGCAGATTCGCCATTATGACCAAAAGGTGGATGACCTAGATCGTGCGATAAACATGCTGCATCTACCAAATCGGGATTACAGCCAAGTGAAGCTCCGAGTTCGCGGCCGACTTGAGCGCATTCAAGTGAATGTGTTAGTCGGGTACGTGGAAAATCGTCTTGGCCGGCAACCATAACCTGAGTTTTAACGCCAAGACGACGCAGAGCCGACGAATGCATAACTCGAGCGCGATCGCGGGCGAACTCAGTGCGGTCGACGCTTTTGTTAGGTTCGGTTACCCAACGTTCGATGTCAGACTGGACATACCCATTAGGAAGATTCACACTACCTACCATGCCACATAGCTCCGTCATCCGCCGCTGACATTGAGCTCTGCTTCGCGCACTTCCGCCTGATCTTGCACAGATAGTTGGTCGGAATCTAACCAACCCTCAGGCAGAACCACGCGTCGACTCGGCGCTGTTCGCCCTCTGGGTGAATGTGCTATTTCCGTACTCAATTGTTGATTTCGGTCAATCGTTGCGATTAAGGCATCAAGTTCAGAAAGAGATTCGATTTTGGCCATCGACCCACGAACTTCACTGCCAACTACCAACCCTTTGAGGTACCAAGCCATGTGTTTACGCATTTCACGACAGCCATAAAATTCATCACCGTGCATTGTCACCAGTAGATCTGCATGTCGACGCAGCAGGTTCAAAATCACGTCCGCAGTCGGCTCATCAGGAATTGGCAAACCGGCAAATGCAGAACGAATTTGGCCAAACAGCCATGGGCGCCCTAAACACCCGCGCCCGATTACAACTCCCCTTGCGCCAGTTTGCTCCATCATCTCTTGCGCATTAGTTGCGCTCCAAATGTCGCCGTTACCCAACACCGGAGTGTTTGGGATGTGATCAACTAATTGCGCAATTGCTTGCCAATCGGCATTACCGCCGTAGTACTGCGCTGCAGTTCGCCCATGTAATGCAACCCAATAAACGCCAGCATTCGAAGCAATCTTTCCGGCATCCAAAAATGTGTGATGTTTGTCGTCAATTCCGATTCGCATCTTTACTGTTACCGGAACTTTGCCTGCAGCATTCTTAACTGCAGCATTTACGATGTCTGAGAATAGATCGCGCTTCCAAGGTAATGCGCTTCCGCCACCTTTGCGAGTAACTTTTGGCACCGGGCAACCAAAGTTCAAATCAATGTGATCGGCTAGGTCTTGCTCAACAACGAGCGCGACAGCTCGACCAACGATGTCAGGATCCACGCCGTAAAGCTGAATACTGCGCGGTGATTCATCCGGATCAAAAGTGATGAGGTCAATTGTTTCTTGATTGCCCATCAAAAGTGCGATGGATGTAGTCATTTCGGCTACATAAATAGTGCCATCGTTATCGGTTTGGCCAGCCGCGGTTCGGATGTCGCGCGAAGCCTCACGACATACTCGACGAAAAGCACGGTTAGTAATTCCAGCCATTGGGGCTAACTCAATGACGGGCTCACTTGCAAGTAGGTCTGCGAACATCAGCAGCCTGGCAGTCGAGCCGCTAACCACCCTTGTAGCGAATCTAGTGAAACACGAGTCTGAGCCATTGTGTCGCGTTCGCGCACAGTCACTGCATCGTCTTCAAGTGTGTCAAAGTCCACTGTGATACAGAATGGCGTACCAATTTCGTCTTGACGACGGTAACGACGACCAATCGCGCCAGCATCATCAAACTCGATGTTCCAATACTTACGCAAATCTGTTGCTAAATCGCGAGCTTTAGGACTTAGGTCTGAGTTTCGAGAAAGCGGAAGCACTGCAGCTTTAACTGGAGCAAGACGCGGATCGAAGCGCATAACAACACGAGTATCAACGCCGCCCTTGGTGTTAGGCGCCTGATCTTCGTCGTAAGCCTCAAGTAAGAAAGCGAATACCGCACGCGTTAAGCCAGCTGCTGGCTCAATCACGAATGGAATGTACTTTTCACCTGTTTCCTGATCGAAGAACGACAGGTCCTTGCCGGAATGTTCCATGTGTGTCTTCAGATCGAAGTCTGTGCGGTTGGCAATACCTTCAAGTTCAGCGAATTCACTTCCACCGAATTGGAAACGATATTCAATATCAACAGTGCGCTTTGAGTAGTGTGAAAGTTTTTCTTTTGGATGTTCAAAGTAACGCAAGTTATCGGCAGATAAACCTAAGTCGATGTACCAGTTCCAACGCTGCTCTAGCCAGTAGTCATGCCACTCTTCATCTGTGCCTGGTGGGACGAAGAATTCCATTTCCATTTGTTCGAATTCGCGCGTACGGAAAATGAAATTTCCTGGCGTGATTTCGTTACGGAACGACTTACCTGTTTGACCGATACCAAATGGCGGCTTCTTGCGTGAAGATGCTGCAACGTTGGCGTAGTTAACGAAAATACCCTGCGCAGTTTCTGGGCGCAGGTAATGCTTTGAGTTCTCGTCGACTACTGGGCCCAAATGAGTTGATAGCAATCCGTTGAACATTTTTGGTTCGGTGAACTGACCTTTACCGCCACAGTTCGGGCAAGGAATACCAGCTAAGCCACCTTCAGGTTCGCGGCCTTTTCGCTCGGTGAATTCTTCAATCAAGTGATCTTCACGGAACCGTTTGTGGCAGGACATGCACTCAGTTAGTGGATCTACGAAAGCGTCAAGGTGTCCCGACGCTGCCCAAACCTGAGGCGACAAAATGACGGACGAGTCGAGACCGACTACATCTTCACGGGCCTGCACCATAGTGCGCCACCATTGGCGGCGAACGTTTTCTTTGAGTTCGACGCCTAAGGGTCCGTAGTCCCAAGCGGAGCGAGTACCGCCATAAATTTCACTACACGGGAAAACAAATCCGCGGCGCTTGGAAAGGCTTACTACTGCATCTACGCGATCCATGAATTCTCTACATTCACTCGTGTCGCCGACTGGTTGCCGGCGCCCAGATTTATAAGTCTATCGGGCGAGGCTCTTCCTAAACCTCACTAACACTTGATGGATATTCCACAACCGTGTCAGCAGTTACCTCCAGAAGAGTTTCAAATATGCTCGGCAAATCAATCATGTTTGCCAGAAATGGCCAGACAACCATTTTTGCTACAGTCGCTGATGTTGCTCGGCGATAAGAGCCAACATCTTTCCAAGTGGATTGAACTAAGTAGCGATCTACTTGATCTGGAGAATGTAGCAACTGTAAATCGATGAAGCCAGCTGACTGTTGTAGTACAGCTTGAACGTCTTCAAGCTGGGCTCGCCATGGGGCATAGTCTGAAACAGCAAATGACCACTGCGACCTAAAAGGTTGATCCACCATAGAGATAGTCAACCAGAGTTATCACTAACTACAAATTTTCAGTGATACATGTTAAATCGGCTACGATTAACTCATGCAGTCTCATGTGAATTACCTTGGCATAACCGTTGCCTTAGTTACTGTGCTTGGCACAGCGCTCGGTGGACTGCTTGCCCTTCGCACCCGAGACAAGATGCACTTACTGCTTGGTTTTTCTGGTGGATTACTTCTGGGGCTAGCTGCATTTGACCTCATCCCTGAAGTTTTTTCACTCAGCGACGAAAAGTTATTCCACGTGCCAACAGTTATGGTCTGTTTGGTAGTCGGATTTTTACTCCTGCACATAATTGAACAGATTTCTGGTGCACACGAACCAGTTGAAACCGAATATGTGCACGATCACGAACATAGTCACGGAATCACCACCGGCTACATAGGTGCTGCTGCCATGGTGATCCACGTATTTCTAGATGGCGTTGCTATCGGTCTTTCGTTCCAAGTCAGCAATGCGCTAGGCGTTGCAGTAGCAATAGCCGTAGTCGCGCACGCATTCACAGATGGTCTTAACACTGTGGCTTTACTAATAAATGCTGGGAACTGGAAAAAACAGTCAATTTACTTACTTGCAGTCGATGGAGTTGCCCGATTAAGCGGCGCTGCGTTTGGCACCTATGTGCTGATAAGTGACCGCTTTGTTTCACTTTACCTAGCACTTTTTGCTGGAATGTTGATTTACTTGGCAACTTCACATATCTTGCCTGAAGCGCACAGCAAGCATCCATCAAGATTAACTTTGGTGAGCACAATCGCTGGAGTAGTAGGGATGTTCTTAATTATTAACTTGGCACATCGCTAATTTGATTGGGCACTGCCCCACCAAATCTGCGATCACGCGAAGCATAAATCTCGCAGGCTTGCCAAAGGTGACGGCGGTCAAAATCTGGCCAGAGTGTTGGCAAGAAGACCATTTCGGCATATGCACTTTGCCATAGCAAGAAATTACTCATACGTTGCTCGCCACTTGAACGAACAAACAAATCAACGTCTGGCATGTCAGGTTCATCTAGATTTCGAGCAATCGTTTTTTCGGAAATTTTTCCCGGATCAAGTTTGCCACTAGCGACATCAGCGGCAATGCGTTGAACTGCATCGACAATTTCGGCCCGCCCGCCATAGTTAACACACATGTACAGAGTTAAATTGCGATTCTTCTTCGTTAATTCTTCCGCTGTTTCAAGTTCTTCGATTACCGATTTCCATAGCTTTGGCCGCCGACCAACCCAACGAATGCGCACACCAAGGTCATTCATTTCGTCACGGCGCCGACGAATAACTTCTCGGTTGAAATTCATAAGGAATCGCACTTCTTCGGGCGATCTGCGCCAATTTTCGGTTGAGAAAGCGTAGGCCGAAAGATTTTTGATTCCAAGTTCGAGCGCGCCATGAACACAATCGAGCAAACTAGCTTCACCAGCTTCATGACCCGCAGTTCTAGGAAGTCCGCGCTCTTTAGCCCAGCGACCATTTCCATCCATCACGATTGCCACATGGCCAGGCACAAACTGACTTGGAATTTTGGGAGACTTAGCACCACTTGGATGCGCAGTTGGTTTCAGAACCATGACTTACATCTTGCCATGAGTACTGTTACTGCCGGTCAACCAGTGGCAAAGAACGCAGTCCCCGTTCAAGATGCCACTGCGTATAGGCAGCAATTAAACCCGATGCTTCACGCACTTCTGCATCAGTTGCATTGTCGGCTACCTCCCAGTCGCCTTGTAATAATGCGAGTAACAATGCGATTGATTCGGCTTTTGGTGCAACACTTCCTGGTTGCCGATGATCTGAACACAAAGCCCCACCACTTGGAACATTGAAGAATGGTTGTGTCCCAGCTACACCGCATATTGCGCATTGGTTCAAAACTGCAGCGTATCCAGCGAGTGAAAGCGCTCGAAGAAGGTATGCATTAAGTACTAGCATTCCGTCGTGCTCTTTTTCGGTTAACGAACGTAACGCTCCAACAAGAAGTAGATATTGAGTTTCAGCAGGAACAGATTCTTCTGAAGCGATTCGATCAGCGGTTTCCAAAATAGTTTGCCCAATGGTCCACAGTGGATAGTCAAGTGCCAACGCTTCTCCATAGACATTTAAAGTTTCAGCTTGCGTAATGATGTCTAAGTTCTTACCCGGAGCGATAAATAATTCGGCTCGACTAAATGGTTCAAGCCGGGCGCCAAACTTACTTCGAGTTCGGCGAACCCCTTTAGCAACAGCGCGAATCTTGCCCTTTTCGCGCGTTAGCAAGGTTATGATTCGATCTGCCTCGCCTAATTTGTGCGTGCGAAGAACGATTGCTTCAACTCGGTAATTTCGCACAGTCCTATCGTGTCATGCGTTTGCTCCGAACTTGCACAGGCTTCATGCATTACCGTTAGGGATATGGCATTAAAAGGAACTACTCGCACATCTGAACCTGGAAATGATGGGCATTCACACGTAATGACCATTTCACTTGACCGCAACGGCCTTAATCGCGCACTTCGAACCATCACATTGTGGCTTGGCATTGTTTCTATTGGCCTTTGGGTTTTCAAAAGTAATGGCAATTTTCTGTTCCTAATGCTGCTTGCCTGGTTGTTTTCAATCGCAATGGATCCACCAGTTAGTGCATTAGCCAAGAGGGGTTGGAAGCGCGGAAGTGCCACTGGTCTAGTCATGCTTGCCGTAGTACTTGTTTTCTCAGGCTTTATCGCAGTATTTGGCAGTGTATTTTTCAGTCAGTCGGTGCAATTTATTAATGCCTTGCCAAGTGTGATTACTGACGCAGTTAAATGGGCGAATGACTCATTCAACTTAGATCTAAGCTCCCAAAACGTAATCAGTTCGCTAAACATAACGCCAGCTCAACTTGCGAGTTGGACTTCTAACTTCTCTGGCGGAGTTGTCGGCTTCCTCACGTCCATCATTGGCGGAGTATTCCAGGTCATGACCGCCTTACTATTTGCTTTCTACTTCTGCGCCGATGGACCACGGCTTCGCCGAGTGATTGGTGCATGGCTCTCGCCTTCAGCTCAAGAAGTATTTGTAACCACTTGGGATTTGGCGGTACAGAAAACTGGCGGCTTTGTAATGTCAAAAGTTATATTGGCTGCGCTTTCATTCACAGTCCATGCAATTTTCTTTGCAACTATCGGAGTTCCCTATTGGCTAGCCATGGCATTGATTACTGGCCTTGTGAGCCAGTTCATCCCAACAATCGGCACCTACATCGCAATTATGATTCCGATGCTTGTGGCATTCTTCAACCAACCGCTTGACGCACTTTGGGTAATGATTTTTGCAGCCATCTGGCAACAAGTTGAGAATTACGTGGTGAGTCCAAGGATTAGCCAGATGACTATGAATATTCATCCAGCAATCGCATTTGGCTCGGTAATCGTGTTTGCAAACCTGTTTGGCCCGATGGGCGCAGTCATTTCAATTCCACTGGCAGCTGTACTAGTTGCAGCGGTTGACACCTACGGAAACCGATATGAACTTATTCCACAGTTGCGTGAAACTGAAGCTTTAGAAGAATTAGAAGCCGAGTCGCTGTAACTGTTTAGGGTCGCGTTGCCAATCTTTGGCGATTTTCACTCTGATGTCTAGATGGACTTGAACGCCCAACAATTTGCTGATGGATTCCCGGGCAGTGATTCCGACTTCCTTTAGTCGACTTCCACCCTTGCCAATCACAATATGCTTCTGACTCTCACGCTCAACATAAATGTGAACATAAACATCCATCAATGGTTTGTCGGCTGAGCGACCTGCGCGTAATTCCATATCTTCAACGACAACTGCTATCGAGTGTGGCAATTCATCGCGCACACCATCAAGAGCGGCCTCACGGACGAATTCAGCGATCATTACCCGCTCTGGCTCGTCAGTTAATTCACCGTCAGGATAAAGCGCCTCACCAGCAGGTAATTGCTCAACAAGTAGGTCGCAAAGCAAAGTAACTTGGTCGTTTGCTACTGCACTAACTGGAACTACATGGACCCAATCAATTCCAAGCTTTGCCCCAAGTTCAGAAACTGCCAGCAGTTGTTCCCCAATCTGCTGCTTGGTGGCACGATCTGTCTTGGTTATTACTGCAAACTTCTTAACTCGGGGAACACTTGCCAACTCGGTTGCGATGAATAGATCGCCTGGTCCAATCGGTTCATCTGCTGGAAAACACATTGCAACGACATCGACTTCAGACCATGTGTCTGAAACCAAAGCATTGAGGCGCTCACCCAACAAAGTACGCGGACGATGAACGCCGGGTGTATCGACTAAAACAAGCTGAGCATCTGCGCGATGCACAATGCCACGGATTACGTGACGAGTTGTCTGTGGCTTATCTGAAGTGATAGCTACCTTTTGTCCAACTAAGGCGTTAGTCAGAGTGGACTTGCCAACATTCGGTCGACCAACGAAACAGGCAAAACCACTGCGAAAATCACTCATGAATAAAGAGTCCGCAACAACGCGCCAGCGTTATCAACAACGTGAACTGGAATACCAACGCCACCCGCTGCTTCAACCACGTCTACATCTTTGGTAGTCACTAAAACATCATCAGCCACTACAACAATTGCTTCGATTCCAGTTGATCCAGAAGAGATTGCTTGCGCAACAACTAACTCAATCGCTGTAATCGCTAAGGGCCCACGATTCACGTTGGTGCCTGAGTAAGTGCGCCCAGTGGTATCGCGAAGTGCTGCGCCGCTTTCGGCACTCACACGCGCTCTAGCTCCACGAGCCAAGGTGACTAGTTTGTCATCCTCAGGTGTCCACTCACTCATTTTCAGATTCCTCATTTTTTCCAAGATATTCATCACGAGCCACTAATAAAGTGCCGATGCGATGACGACGACCTGCTGCTGACTCTGCAGTCAAGATCCAGTCACTAATTCTCACATGCGCACCAGGTATTGGCACAATCCCAAGCCTCTTTGCTAGGAGCCCAGCAGCAGTATCGACACCTTCATCTGCAATTTCTTCGCCAATTAACTCAGCAAGGTCGTCAATGTGCAGTCTCGAGCTGATTCGATATTCATGGTCAGAGATTTTTTCAATGTCCGGTCCAGCGACATCAAACTCATCTGAAATATCACCAACAATTTCTTCAAGCACATCTTCGATAGTCACCATTCCGGCAGTGCCACCATATTCGTCCACCAAAACAACCAAATGTGTTCGAGCAGATTGCATGTCACTTAGTAACTCATCAACTGGTCGACTATCAGGAACCATAAATGCCGGACGCATCAAGTCGCTAACTCGCTCTGAGGTTTCCGCATCATGATGTTCAAATACTCGCCCCGCGATGTCTTTAACGTAAATAACACCAACAATGTCGTCCACACTCTCACCAATAACCGGAATGCGGGAAAAACCTGAGCGCAGTGCAAGCGACATGGCCTGACGCAGCGTCTTGTACTGCTCGATCCATACCATTTCAGTGCGAGGCACCATCACTTCGCGAGCTACTGTGTCGCCTAGTTCGAATACCGAGTGAATCATGGCCCGCTCGTCATCTTCAATAACTAAGTCCGCGCCAGCTAAATCGACTAACTCACGCAATTCAGCCTGGGTTGCAAATGGACCTTCACGGAAACCTTTACCGGGAGTGATTGCATTTCCAACCAAAATCAACAGCCTGGTCAATGGATTAAGAATTAGCGTCAAACCAGCAGTTGGACTGGCCATAAGCAGAACAATGCGTTCTGCCCGCTGGCGACCGATTGTTTGTGCGGTAACACCGAGGATGATGTAGCCGACGAAAACCATAACAACGGAAGCCAGTGCTAATGCAACTGTGCGTTCAGTAGTTGCAAACAAGAATCCAGCAGCTACCAAAACTACTGAAAGCGTAGACAAAGTTAGATTCACGAAGAGCAGTACATTTACGTAGCGCGCGCGGTCTTCGAGCATATGAAGTACCCGATCAGCTTTTCGATTGCCTTTACGCTTAGCCTGCTCAATTCCCGTTTTGCTCACTCGGGCAAGAGCGGTTTCAGCGGCGACGAAAATACCTGAAATTACTACACAGATTGCCGCAGAAATAAACAGCAGAGTTGAGGTCACGAACCAATACCCCGCTTGTTACGTTCGCCTTCCCATTGCGCGAGTAACTGCGCCTGCAGACCAAACATGACTTTGTGCTCTTCTGGTTCTGCATGGTCATGCCCAAGCAGGTGCAAAATCCCGTGAGTTAGCAACAATCTAAACTCGGCAGCGAAAGAATGACCTGCCTCTGTCGCCTGACGCTGGGCTACTTCAGGACAAAGAACAATGTCGCCCAAAATACCTTCGGGACTTATTTCGGAATCAGTTCCAGCACGCATTTCATCCATGGGGAAACTTAAAACGTCAGTTGAACCTGGTTCGTCCATGTACTTTTCGTGCAAGACAGCCATCTCAATTTCATCAACAATCAAAATAGAAAGCTCGGCCGCTGGATTTATATGCAGACGCTGCAGGACAAACTCAGCTTGGTAAACCAATTCGAGTTCATCTAGTTCAACACCGGATTCGTTAGAAACATCAATAGCCATTTCAGCGCTTCCCTTTTTCTGACTTATCTTTATCGCGCTTTAACTGCTTGGACTCATCGTGGCGGGCATAGGCATCAACAATCTGTCCAACCAGTCTGTGGCGAACTACGTCTTGTGAAGTTAATTCGCAAAATGCCACATCTTCAATACCCTCAAGGATCTCTCGGACAATGCGCAATCCGCTTGTGGTTCCGGTTGGTAAATCAACTTGGGTGATATCGCCAGTAATCACCATGGTGGAACCAAAACCGAGTCGAGTCAGAAACATCTTCATTTGTTCTGCCGAGGTGTTCTGCGCTTCATCCAAAATAATGAACGCATCGTTCAAGGTCCGGCCACGCATATAGGCAAGAGGAGCTACTTCTATGGTTCCGCTGGTCATTAACCGTGGGATTGAATCTGCATCAACCATGTCGTGCAGCGCATCATACAAAGGCCTCAAGTATGGATCGATCTTTTCACTGAGTGTGCCTGGCAAGAAACCCAATCGTTCGCCAGCTTCAACTGCAGGGCGAGTCAAAATGATTCGACTGATTTTCTTGTTCTGCAGAGCCTGCACTGCTTTAGCGACTGCCAGATAAGTTTTACCAGTTCCCGCGGGGCCAATACCGAAAACGACAGTGTTCTCATCAATCGCATCAACATAGTGTTTTTGATTTAGAGTTTTGGCCCGGATTGCCTTTCCGCGGTTCGACAAAATGTTTGCCGTAAGAATTTCTGCTGGCTTTATATCTGCGCGCAACATGTTGATAGCGCGGGCAATCGCATCAGGAGTTAGGCCTTGGCCTGTGCGCAATACAACAATCAATTCGGCAATTAAGTTTTCGATTTGCCGAACTTGCTTCTCGGGTCCAGTTAGCGCAATTTCGTTGCCACGAACTAAAACATCAACATTTGGGTAATTAGTTTCAACAACGCGGATTAGTTCGTCACGTGATCCAACAAGTGAGACCATCGGAATTGAAGTCGGAACAACTACGGTGCTGTGTAGTGATTCAGGTAAGGCTGTCATTAAGGCAACTCTAATCTATTTCGGCACTTACCCTGGTGGCCAAGTTAATTCGCGGCCACCCAAGATGTGAAAATGAACATGGTCAACGGTTTGCCCGCCATCAGGACCAGTATTAGCAACTAAACGATATCCACGAATCAAGGTCTCTTGTTGAATGACTTGGGTAACCACGTCCAAAAGGTGTCCAGCCAAAGCGACATCTGAGCGAGTCAACTCTGTGACATTGTCATAATGCACTTTAGGAATTACCAAAATATGAGTTGGGGCTTTCGGATCAATATCAAAAAAGGCAATCGCTTGATCTGTTTCGTAAATCAAGTTAGCTGGAATTTCCCCGGCTACAATTTTGCAAAATAGGCAATCGCTCATAGAGATAAGTCTGTCACTGACTCGCTGGAATTTCCCAGCGTTTCGTCGTAGACATCAGCACGCCAAGTGCAACGCCTCCAGCAGTGGAAGTACGCATTACCGGAGTGCCCATCCGAACAATTCGTGCTCCAGCACCAGCAAAAGCGGTTAATTCCTCTGGCGATATTCCGCCTTCGGGGCCAACAACAATTACGACTGAACCTGTGGCTGGGACTTTTAGCTCAGAAATTGAATCCCCTGCGGATTCGTGTAAAACCAATGCAAGGTCAGCTGACGCTAAAAGTTCGGCCACTTGCGCAGTTGAATGCAGCGTAGAAATTTGTGGGAGCCAGGCACGTCGTGCTTGTTTACTTGCTTCACGCACTATGCGCTGCCATTTGAGCAAACCTTTATCAGTCGCATCCCATTTTGCGATGCTGTGAGCTGCGGACCATGGAGTAATTTCATCAACGCCAACTTCAGTAAGAATTTCAAGCGCAAGATCGCTGCGGTCACCTTTAGCGAGTGCTTGCACAACAGTGAAAGTTACCTCTGGTTTCGCCTCAGTATGAACTGACTCAATTTTTGCCTCCAAAGATTTTTTGCCAACAGCTACAACTTCGCAAATAGCCCTAAGGCCGCTGCCGTCGGTTAGTTCTATTTTTTCACCTAACCGGATACGCCGAACTGTTACCGCATGATGACCTTCATCGCCATCAAGCACAACAGTTTGCTGTGGCTGCAAGTTCGCGGAAGAAATAAAAACTGGAAGTGTCATCGGCCAGTGAATGCATCTTTGATCTTGCCGAAAATTCCTCCAGCGTTCTGGTGCAAGGTGGCGTCAGGCTTCTCTTCATTCCGAAGTGCGGCGAGCTGGCGTAAAAGTTCTTCTTGCTCGTCAGTCAGTGATGTCGGAGTTTGTACGGCTAGGTGAACCTGTAATTCACCTCGACCACTGCGACCCAGTCGAGGCATACCGTGACCAGCCAATGTGATTGTTGTTCCGCTTTGGGTACCGGCTTTGATGCTCACACTTACCGGGCCATCAAGAGTTTCTACATCTAACGTCGCACCTATGGCAGCTGCGGTCATTGGCAGTGGCAGAGTCGCATGTAACTGGTCTCCCCTGCGCTGGAAGATTGGGTGTGCTTTCTCCACGAACTCCACATACAGGTCGCCTTTGGGTCCTCCACCTGGGCCAACTTCGCCATGACCTGTCATCTGCATACGTGAGCCATCTTCAACACCTGGCGGAATCTGAATTGATATGTTGACTCGGGTTCGTACTCGTCCATCGCCAACACATTCAAGACATGGATGCGGCAACAAGTTTCCAAATCCATTGCACTGAGGGCAGCGATGCGCGGTCATAACCTGTCCAATAAATGAACGTTGGACTTGCTGGACTTGACCCGCACCCCGACACATAGAACAGTCGACCAAAGACGTATTGGCAGCAGTTCCTGCACCTTTACACACACCACAGGTAATTGCCGTGTCAATACTTAGATCACGTGTTCCACCAAAAGCGGCATCCTCAAGTGTGATGTTCACTCGAATCAATGCGTCCTGACCGCGTCGACGACGTGGAACTGGTCCACGCTGTGCGCCGCCGCCAAAGAATGCATCAACGATATCGCCAAAGCCAAAGCCAGCAGCTCCGTTGAAACCACCAGCACTAAACGGATCGCCACCTAAGTCATATGTCTCTCGCTTTTGCGCATCCGAGAGCACTTCGTAGGCGGTTGAAATTTCTTTAAAGCGTTCTTCCGCAGATGGATCCGGATTAACATCAGGATGAAGTTCGCGGGCTAATTTGCGATAGGCCCGTTTGATTTCTTCAGCTGTGGCATCACGCGAAACCCCAAGTGCTGTGTAATGATCAGCCACCAGTCTGCTCCCTCAAAATTTGCCCAACATACAAAGCCACAGATTGAACAGCCGCCATTGAGCCTGGATAGTCCATGCGGGTCGGCCCAACAACACCAAGATGAGCAACAACTTGGTCGCCGCTTCCATAACCCGCACTCACTACAGAGGCAGTATGCAACTCTTGTACCGGATTTTCATGACCGATCTGCACCATTAATGCTTCTGGTGAAGCCGCAGTTTCAAAAAGTTTCAGTAGCACAACTTGTTCTTCAAGCGCTTCAAGTACTGAGGCGGTTCCACTACCAAAGTCGTGACTGCCACGGGCCAAGTTCGCCGTTCCGCTAATCATTACTCGCTCATCGTGCTTTGCAACAACTGATTCAAGCAAAGTAGCAACTACACAAGTAATCACTGGACGAACAGTTACATCAAATCGGTCACCAAAACCTAGAAGTAGATCAGGAACATCAGTAAAAAGTTTGCCAGCCAATTTAGCGTTCAGGCCAAGTCGGATGTCGCCTAACTTTTGTTCGCTGATTGCTTGCGGGATTTCAAAAATTCTTTGTTCAATTCGTCCGGTATCTGCGATTACAACCAAAAGGACTCTGGTTGGTGAAGTTGCAATAAGTTCAATGTGTCGCACAGAGCTTCGGCCAAGTGACGGATACTGCACCAGAGCAACTTGTTTGGTTAAGTTTGCTAGCAGTCGAACAGTGCGAGCCATGACATCATCTAAATCAACCGATGCATCAAGGAAAGATTCAATCGCTCGACGTTCTGCACTTGAAAGTGGCTTCACACTGGATAGGCGATCGACGAATAAGCGATAGCCCTTATCGGTTGGAACTCGACCAGCGCTGGTGTGTGGTGCGCTGATGTAGCCCTCTTCTTCAAGAGCTGCCATGTCGTTGCGGATTGTCGCGGACGAAACGCCAAGGCCGTGACGATCAACGATGACTTTGGAACCAACTGGCTCATTTGTTTGTACATAGTCTT
>Ga0214919_10000962_pt1 | contig 48777 bp, 39 predicted proteins | sample LL1503_MetaG_FD_177994 | JGI IMG/M metagenome (GOLD analysis project Ga0214919, IMG submission 177994) | Freshwater microbial communities from Lake Lanier, Atlanta, Georgia, United States - LL-1503 | ecosystem: Environmental > Aquatic > Freshwater > Lake | place: USA: Georgia | collected...
TCCACTAACGTCTAAATTAGCATTTATAGACAAATTATTATTAACAGACAAATCATTAATATAGGCGTTTTTCCAAACATTTAAATTATTTCCTAACGTAAAAGTATTGTTTAAAACAGGTAAAATACTTTTACTAGTAATTGTTCCACTAACGTCTAAATTAGCATTTATAGACAAATTATTATTAACAGACAAATCATTAATATAGGCGTTTTTCCAAACATTTAAATTATTTCCTAACGTAAAAGTATTGTTTAAAACAGGTAAAATATTTTTACTATTAATTTGTCCGCTAACGTCTAAATTAGCATTTACAGACAAATTATTATTAACAGACAAATCGTTAATATACGCATTTCTAAATTTTAAATTGCTACTACCTAAATCAAAAGAAATGTCTGTAATAGGTAAAATATTTTTACTAGTAATTGTTCCACTTATAGCCAAATTATTATTAACGCTTAAATCAGTAAAAACTCCAGTAGAAGGAGTTATATTACCAATTGTTGAACTATTAATTGTTGAACTAGTAATTGAAACAGTTGCTATTGTTCCACCGTTAGTATTTGCTGTAGATGTTGTAGTTGGAGGAGCTGGAAACGTTGGTGGAGTATCAAAGAATAACTTTCCTCTAAAATAATATGTAGATTGTTCATTATTATAATATAACACTTTACTATTATCAAAAAATAAACCGCTATCAGTATTTTTTGTTAGATGTAATTCTTTATTAACTGTTAAGTTATTATTTACTGTTAAGTTATTATTTACTGTTAAATCATTATTAACACTTAGGTCATTAATATAGGCATTTTTCCATACTTTAGTTATATTACCTAGAGTAAAACTATTATCAAAAGGTATTATATTTTTACTAATAATATTTCCACTTATTTCTACATTATTATTAAAAGATGCGTCTCCTTTAACTAATAAATTTTTATTTGCTATAAAATTTTCTGCTTTTATTGTTCCACCTGATGCGTCTATTGAATACATAGGATTTAAGGTATTTATTCCTATTCTATTATTAGACGAATCAATACATATTAAATTATTAGGATCAGGAACATAACTATAACCACTAGAAACACTATTTATTGTGCTAATTATTTTGTTATAATTAAGATTAGACATTATAAATAACCATATTTTGTATTTTTTATATATTAAAATATTTAAAAATATATAACAAAAAAATTTAAAAAGAAATATTAAAATCAAAAATATATAACAAAAAAATTTAAAAACAATTTAATATTTAGCAATAATTTATTTTCTCTCATTAGTATATAAAATAATGGTGAAAAAATATATGAGTGGAGACGATGGTATGTATAATATCAAAGGTCATAAATATAAAATGTTGTGCGGCAAACGAGCACAAGTGTGGCATGGAACAGCTTATAAAACAAAAGGCAATTTAACTAAAACGGATTTATTAATGAATAAGCGAGGACATATTGTATCAAGAAAAGTATATAATAGAGCCAAGCGTGAAAAACGTTTAGAGAAAGCTGGTTATTTTACCAAAAAAGGTAAATTTGGCTGGGTAAGAAAAGACGGCCAGACAAAGAAAAAGAGAGGATCAAGAAAAAAGTAAATTTACACAATAAATAATATACAATTACTATTTAAAGACATTTATTTAGTAATAACATAGTTTATATTTTTAACTATCTTATTTGTAATAGGTTATCTCTCAATAGCTCAGCAGGTAGAGCGGAGGACTGTAATAGTTTATATATTTCCTCTGTTCTAGCAGCTATCCTTAGGTCGCATGTTCGAATCATGCTTGAGAGATTAATTAATATTAATATTTTATATATTAATTAATCAAAAAAATTGACATACTATTAGTTATTTACTAATATTTAGTAATATTTAGTAATATTTAGTAATATTTAGTAATATTTAGTAATATTTAGTAATATTTAGTAATATTTAGTAATATATTATCTTACTAATTTTTACTTAAAGATTTAACTAGATTTTAAATAAATATATATTATGTTACCAATTCAAAGTGGTGATAATAATGTTTTAACTATTAAAACAGTTCAAATAGCACCGTTTCGCATTTTAATGGCTGCTTTAAAAGATATTTTATTAGAAACAAATATAGTATTTACAAAACAAGGAATCAAAATTATTAATATGGATAAGACTCATACAATATTAGTTCATCTATTTTTAAAAGCAGAAAACTTTGAATTCTATGAATGTAAGGAAGATAAAATCATAATTGGTGTTAATATATTACACTTATTCAAATTAATTACAACAATAGATAACGACGATACATTAACAATTTATATAGAAAACGATGATTATAATGATGGTATTGTTACAGAATTAGGTCTAAAATTTGAAAATGGAAATATTAAACAATCCAAAATACAAAAATTGAAATTAATAGAGCCAGAGCAAGATGAATTGGAAATTCCAGATGTGGAATTTTCATCTGTAATCAATATGCCATCTAACGATTTTCAAAAAATAGTGCGTGATTTGGCTGCTATTTCGGATAAAATAGAGATTAAATCAGTAGAAGATGAAGTCATCTTTAAATGCGTAGGACAATTTGCTAAAGCAGAAATTAGGCGGAGCGAAAACACTACAAATATGCAAATGTTGAATAAGCAACATAATAAAATTATACAAGGCGAATATTCTCTCAAAAATTTAATATATTTTATTAAATGTACTAATTTATGTAATCAAATAGAAATTTATTTGGAAAATAACAGACCATTAATTGTGAAATATAATGTGGCATCGTTGGGTGAAATCAAATTATGTTTATCACCATTACCAAGCAATTGATTGCTAAAAAATATTGCTTAAAATATCGCTTATAAATATTTTTTATTATTATTTTTGAATTTAAGAAAAATAATAATAAATAAACAAAAATATTAAACAAAAATATTAAACAATTATAAATAAACAAAAATATTAAACAAATATAAATAAACAAAAAATTGATTTAACCATATTCAATTTTATAGAACAGCAAATATACCTAATGGAAACTAAACAAAAAAAGGGATTAACACGTAATACTATTGATAAATATTACACGAAAGATGTCGTAGTTACTTTGTGTTTAAATCTCGTTAAAAAATATATAGAAATTAACACAGATGATTTGCTCATAGAACCGAGTGCTGGTAATGGTTCTTTTATTGCAGGTATTAAATTGCTAACAAATAATTATAAATTCTATGATTTAGAACCAGATAATGACGAAATAATAAAACAGGATTATTTACTATACGATTATGGTAGTATTAAGGAAACTTTAAAAAAAATACATATAATAGGTAATCCTCCTTTTGGTCGTCAATCATCATTAGCGATTAAATTTATAAAAAAATCATGCGAATTTTGTCATAGTATTTCATTTATATTACCTAAAAGTTTCAAAAAAGATAGTTTAAAAAAAACTTTTCCGCTAAATTTTCATCTTATATTTGAAATAGATCTACCTGATAAATCATTTTTAGTAGATGGGTTAGAACATAATGTAGAAACGGTTTTTCAAATATGGGAGAAAAAGGATATAGTAAGGGAAACAAATACAAAATTAGAACCATTACATTTTGTATTTGTCGGAAAAACAGAAAATCCAGATATTTCATTTCGTCGTGTAGGAGTTAATGCTGGAGTAATAGATGTAAATATTGAGAACAAAAGTATTCAATCACATTATTTTATAAAATTTACAAATGAAAAATCTATTAATAATAATATTGATTTATTAAAAAAAATCCAATTTAATCATAATAATACAGTAGGACCTCGTTCAATAAGCAAACAAGAACTAATTAAAGAATTTAACAAATATATTTAGAGTATTATTTATTTTTTTCTTGTATTTTTTCTTTTTTCTTAAATATACGACGACCAGATGTAATGTGATATGAAATTGTATTACCACGAAATTCATTTGTATTGCTTTTAGCAACTATCTTTGATGGATTTTTTTCAACAAATTGCTGGAAACGATTAAAAGAGCATTGAAGTCTGCTTTGTGTGCTATTACATTTTATATCAAGATGAATAGCACCAGACAATTTATGTAAAGAATCTCGTAATGAATACATTTTTTTATATTCTTCTTCTGTTGGTTTCTTTTTTTGAGGAACAGATTTTACTACCTTATCAAGTTCTTCAATTTGACAACGAGTTAGACTTCCAAAAAGTAAATTGAGAGAATCTGTTAAATCTACTTCTGTAATGGTTAAAACTGTTTTGGTATTATTTTTAGAATCTTGTATATAATAGATTACTACCAAATGAATAGGTTTTCCACTATTTACAACATCAAATAAAGACAAACAATCTGCCATACAAACACAATTTAGACTACAAGTTGTTTTTACATGCACGTCACATTTATCAAGACGATTGAGGTTTGCTGGTATATCTATTTTTCTAGTATATTTTAGTTTTTCTAATTCTTCCTTTTTAACACCATATACATTGAGAGATATTTCTTCTTCCCATATGAATCCATGCGATTGAACTTCTTTCATTTTAGAAAGATATACATCAATTTTAGGCTCAATTTTAGGCTCAATTTTAGGCTCAATTTTCGCTTCTATATTCGCTTCTATATTCGCTTCTATATTCGCATCATTTAAAGCCTCATTTAAAGCCTCATTTAAAGCCTCAATTTTAGGCTCAATTTTAGCCTCAATTTTAGGCTCAATTTTAGCCTCAATTTTAGCCTCAATTTTAGCCTCTATTTTAGGCTCAATTTTAGGCTCAATTTTAGGCTCAATACAAACTTCTTGTTTTATTATTGCGTTAATATCTTCAATCATAACTTTAACTTTTTGTTCTGTCATCTTTGTTATAATACTTATGTGTTCTATTATTTATTTTCATATCAATTTTATGAAAATAAATATTTATGTTTTATGTTTTATGTGTTTTATATACACATAATTGCTCTTCAATTTCAAATGAAGTATGAATATTAAAAGGATCTTTATTAGATGTAAAATCATAATCACTTATACAATTTTTATCTCTTAACCAAATTTTTATAATACAAAAATTCTTTTTGGGGCTGATAGATATACCATTAATATTATTTAATACTGTTTCATCTTCAGTTATAGTATTTCCTATAATTTTATATAATAAATTTTTAAAAATATGGACGACATTTGTATTACTTATTTTATATGAAAAACAACCACCGTCTATATTATCTTCTGATTCCCATAATGGTAAAACGGCGTCTTTCATAAAAAATAACATAGATTTTTTAATTATATTTTCATCCAAATTTTCCATAAATAAAACAGTTTCTTTTAACTCTGTAAATTTTATTATGTTTTTATAACCATCTAAAGTCCAATCATTATCATTTTGATAATGTATCCAACAATTCCATTCATTATTTAATTTACACATTATAATAGTATCTATAAAATATATTTTATTATGTTTAATATGTTTTATTAAACTATTTCAATAATATATTTTATTATACTTATTTACATTCACCTGCTGAATTTCTTATTTTTCCAGGAGGGCAAACTTCATAACAATCTAATCCTGTTTTTGATTTGAATGTTATAGGTGTTTCGTTTGAAGGACAAACTTTATTATCTTCAAATTTACTTAAAGATGATATATATGCTTGTGTTTTTGCCACATTATAAGAGTTTAGATTAGTTGCGTCATAATCGCCTTCTTTTTTGTTTTTTTCTTTATTAGCTTTATTTGCGTCATTTGAATTATTCCATGTATCTTGTTCTGCTGCTAATAAATTATTCCACATAAACTCTATTTTTTTGTCTATTTGAGCGTCAGTAATTTGTGGATTTGTTTTCATTAACTCTTGTTTTACATTGGCGTATTTATTACTTTTAAATAATATGAAGCCATCTAATTTATTTTCATCACTATATTTATCATAATAACTAGTAAAATCATTTGTTTTAGTTTTATTATTTGAATTATTTTTACCTAGACTCATATTAATTGCTGGTAAGTCATTAGATTTTAATCTACTTTGTATATACTTATTATATAATGGAGTATCATCTATTAAACTTAAATTATCTGAAAAAATAGTATTATATAATCGTGAATTGGTTATATTTTGAATGAATGAATATTCACCAAAATAATTAATTAAAGTATTAACAATAAAATATTTTGTGGGATTATTTGATAAATCATATCTTTCATTATTTGATAAATCATATCTAATATTATATGATAAATCATAATAATTATCTACATTATCATAAAATGTGTGCCGTATTTTATCTCTATCTATTCTATTCTCATTTAGTTTTAATAATTCAGAATTTTTTAAATATAAATCATCAGAATTAATATCCTTACCATCCTTAACAGTCTTAATTTTAGATTGTAACTCTTTTTCTTGTGGATCTAATCCAAAAACCCGTAATAACAAGGTTGATATAACGGTCATCATAATAATTGGTATAAAAACTAGAAACCAAGCAATTACAGAATATCCTAAATCACATAATATATTTATTATTAGTGTAAATACCAACATAATTATAAATTTTAGAAATGCACTGTTGATAACACCCTTAAAAATATCTATAAAAATTTGGATTAACGAAAATCCTATATATACTAACGCTGGGGCACATAAGCCAGTTGTAAACATTATAATATTATAATATTATATTATTTAAATATTATAATAAATTTTATAATGAATTTAATCTATTGGTGAAACACTTTCTATTGGTGAAACACTTTCTATTGGTGAAACACTTTCTATTGGTGAAACACTTTCTATTGGTGAAACACTTTCTATTGGTGAAACACTTTCTATTGGTGAAACACTTTCTTTAGATACTTCAGTTAGTTTATTTTTTTGTAATAATTCCATAATAGAATTCATTTTATCATTCATATTTTTTGAATTATTCAAATCTGTTTCTAGTTTATTAATTAAAACATCTTTCTCTTGTAACATTTTTACAAAGTTATGTAATTGTTCTTGTTGTTTTTGCATTATTTGAACTACTTGGTCATTATTTAATGCTATTTGTTTCCCATCTTGATTTAAAACAATTTGACCTTGCCCTTGTTGTTGCTGACCTTGTTGTTGATGCATTTGGGCACGTTCTGCTTCTATTTCTTTAATTTGTTTTAATACATCAGGTTTATTAGACGGATCTCCTGGTTGATAATTTTTTAATAGACCGTCTATTTTTTCCATATAAAATTCTTTCATGTCTTTATCTTTTATAAATTCATCTACCGTTCTTGGTGATGTTTTTTGATATTGATTTTCACCTTGCTCTAATAGTTTTTTTTTATCAAACGTATTATGAATATGTGAAAATACCAATATTGTTTTTTTCGGTTCTAATTGAACGAAAGGAACAGTATAATTTTTTAAAAATGCTTTCTCTTCTGCTAAAGCAGCGTGTTCTTCGTATTTATGGTCTTTTAACATTTCACGTTTAAAAGCGAAAGTTCCCGCTGTAGCATGATTTGGGCCGTAGGGGCCAAATTGAAACATTTTATCAATATGCTTAAACCAAATGTAAATTTCACTTGCTCCAGCACATAAAGCATTTGGATGCGTTACTAACATATTTACAGCATGTGATACACGTTCTGGGGGATAATAATCATCATCATCCATATAAACTATTATGTCGCCTTGTGATTTTTTATGCATAATATTTCTCTTTTTACCTAAAGGCATTTTTTCATCATATTCAAAATATTTGACTTGACTAATATCACAAACTAGATCTTTAATTTTATCTGTTCCATCATCTATAATAATCCATTCCATTTTATCTTTTGGATAATCTTGATGATGGAAACATTTAATAGCATATTCCCAAAATGGACGCCTGTTAAAAGTTGGAGTGCATATACTTACAAACGGTAATTCTTTCTTATTATTTGCTTTTTTTTTTCCCATTATACTATATTTTATTAATTATATTTTTATATTATTATTTATAATATATATATTTATTAGGGGGATATATCCCCCTTACCCCCTTTTATACCTTTTATACCTTTTATACCTTTTATACCTTTTATACCTTTAGAAAAAGTATAGCCAAAATATAGCCAAAATATAGCCAAAATATAGCCAAAATATACCTATATAAAAAGGGGGTAAGGGGATATATCCCCATATAAAAGGGGGTTTGGGGGATATATCCCCATATAAAAGGGGGTTTGGGGGATATATCCCCTCCTAAAGGTATAAAAGGGGGTAAGGGGGATATATCCCCCTAATAAAGGGGGTAAGGGGGATATATCCCCCTAATAAAGGGGGTTTGGGGGATTAATCCCCCTATTTCATAGTTGTTATAATTTTATATAAAATTAGTATTCCTAATATACCTCCTATTATTCCTGTAGTTTTAGGATTTAATTTGTCAACCGATGCTAATACTATACTAACACAAAATAATATGGTTAATAAATTACCATGACTTTTAATTATATCTAAAAATTCAATAGTATTTGACATTGGAATATAAAATATATTAAATAATAATGAAAATATCATATAAATCATAGCTAATATTGAACCTAATTGTCCTATACATAAAGAAATAATCATCATGATGAAAATTGGCAAAAGTATCAATAAATTTAAAAATATATGATATACTTTTTTTACATTAGATATATGTTCTTTTTCTGTATCTCTTATATGCCAAAATAATTCGTTTAAATCTATTAGTCCATAATATGATGGATTTATATTACAAGAATCTAAAGTTTTACTTAAAAGTTGATTCGGAAACCAGAAATATCCTATTGTAGCAGCTAACAGACCAAATATAGTGCCAATATTTATTAACATTATTAAAGCGTAAATTATATAACCATTAGCTCCATGTAATTCATTTGTATCGGTATATTTTGCAATAACATTAAATAATATTCCTGTAAATAATAAAAACATAATATTACTTAAAATTACATTGTCTTTAACAATTTTTTGATATTTTATTGATAAATATTTCATAGGAATATTTATTAACGCCCTAGATATTCTGGCTGAATGTAAAAAATAAAAGGCAAATGCTTTAAATGGTAATCTTAATAATTCGCCTTTAATATTGGTATTAGCCCAATCAACTAAATTATAAGGAAATGGTTTTGTTGTTGAATTATCTCCATCATCATTATGAATTGTTACACATTTTACGCCAAAATCATTTTTGTTTTCTGGATTGTCTTTATAACCATGTCCAAATCCTCCTCCTTTCATTTTTTGGCCATTATTCATTTTACCACCTTTCATATTAGTACTTTTTTTACATTCTTGATATGGATATTGACAAAGCTTTGTTGGAAACATATAATCAATGATGCTTAGATTATCAGTGCAACTTGTTTTATAATAAATGCAATTTTTTGATTCTCCATATCTAAACCAGAATTCATAACAAGCACCAATTATTGCTGTTACTACTAATACTACTGCATTTATAACTATTATTATAAAAAAATCTTGTATTTGTATAATCTTTTTTTTAATTGGAGCCGAATGACATATTCTTCGTTCATTTGTTCCGTCAGCATCTAAAAATTTAATACCCATATCATGAAAATTTCCTTCATCATACTCCTTAGGTAAAAGATCATCACAAGTTTGATTTGATGAATCTATAACACAGCATCCATTAGTTGAATGATCTAAATTTTGTGTAAAAAAATTAGTAGAACATCTTAGGGGTGCTTCTGAACCTATCTTTAAAACTCCACCAAGATTACCACAAATGTCCGTTTTAGCAGGACATTTATTTTGAATTAAATTACCAAATATAGGATCTTCTTTATATATAGGAAATAATAATGATGTCATTATATAATATTAATATAACACATTATAATATTTTCAAAACATTTAAACATATTATTCTAAAAAACATTTAGATGCTAAATTTTAAATATAGAATCTAAATGTTTTTTATAATAATATATTTTCATATTATAGTATAGTATAAGTATAATATGAAAATTAATAATAATTTGAGAAATATATTTAAAATATCAGTTATAGGATTTATTATAATTTCATGTATTTATGTATTATATTTTTTTAATAATGAATATAAAATTATAGAAAATTTTGCTGGTTCTAAAGATTGTTCTAATTGTAAAATGAAACCTGGTCTAAATTGTAAGCCTATATACGATATTAGTTATAAGAGTGTTGAATGGAAAGATTCTAAAATGACAATAGATATTTGTAATATTATGACAGATTATGTTTTTTGTGAATGGGAACCTAATTGTGCGACTAATGAATTAATAGATAATATAGTGAGTCAAGATGAGAGACAATCATTGACAAATAATCAACTACAAAATAAATATGGAGAATATGATATTACTTGTTGCTCTGGGTCAGATTTTTATAAGACAAATATTTTAGATTATAGTAGTGTCGCTGATAATACCGAAAATATACTTACATGCGCCAATTTAATCCTTGATATAAGTAACGCTTACCCAAGCAATTATGAAGATAAAGATAAAACTCTGAATGCTCTTTATAAAAATTTTGATTATAGAAAAACAAAGAGTATATGTGATACATTAGATATAGGAAGTTCTATGAAAGGTATGCTATTCAAAAAATCAGAATCAAACTCCGATATATTTAAAGATCCGAAAACATTACCTAAAGATATTTTGGATTATATTTCATTTAGTAATATTAGGAATTCTGTAAGCACAACAAATAAGGGTAAATTAGAACAAGAGATTACTAAATTAGAAAATTTGAATAGAGCTTTATTTGATATGGCAAGAGCCTCACAGCGGTCAATAAAAATAAGTGATCTAAATGCTACTCAATTGCGTGATTTTAATGCTATAAAAACTACGTTAATTGGATTATTTAATACTACTAATATTTTAGTACAACAAAGAAAGGATATAAGTTATACATTAGTTCAAAATGCGACTACTAAAGATAGTAATGGCAGATTTAATTATCCCGCTAAAACTAAAAGCATAACAGATACTTCCACTTATTTGCTAAATTCAGACCAATTTTTCAATTGTTTTGGAAATGTTATGACCGATAATAGTGGAACATTTTCACAAGCTATGTTGGCAGATTTTAGCAATAATGACTATTTTGGAGATCCTTCTTTAAATGCTTATGGCACAGAGCCTACTTTTTATCCTAATAATAAAGATTTAGAAATGGAATTAAAACGTTTAGAAACTATTCCTTCAAGTGGTAATGCCCCTGTTAGTGTTATAAGCACATATTTAAACGCAATAAATAGTTTTTATGATAAGCAAGTTCAAAATTTAACTGGACCGAGAGATCATACTTTTAATCAAGAATTAGTATTTGATAATAAGACTCTTGAAACTAAAACACCTACATTTTTCACTTATGATAAAGATGAGAATAATACATTTGAATGTATAGATAGTATAACAGGCGAAGCGGCATTCAAATATTGTGGTCCATCAGCATATAGTGATACTCCTCGTTTTTAATATTTATTTATTTATTTTTTATTTATTACATAACTTTTTATAATCAAAAAATATCATTTTTTATATTATTATATATCTATTATATATCTATTATATATCTATTATATATCTATTATATATCTATTATATATCTATTATATATCTATTATATAATAACATAAAATGTATGGTTATGACCCAATTTTATTAGAAAAAAGAAATATAAATGAATGGTTAAATGAATCAGAAGATAATATATTGTTGATTTTTGATAAATCACAACTAAAATTTTCTAAATCACCGTCAAATGAATCAAATGATAAAATTTTTTGTTTAAAAAGACAATTTTTATTTAATCCACAATTGAAAGAGTTATGCGTAGAATGTATTTTAGAAAATAATCAATTAATGGTTACAAAAACATATAATTCTAAAAATATGTATTACAATATTGGATATTATATTAATAAAAATGTGTTAGTTGATGCCAAAAATATAAAACCAAGTTTAGCAAAAAAAAGAATTTTTAAAATTGATATAATAAAAAATGAAAGTAAATATATTTCAAAAGAATTATTATCTCTCTCACAAATTGGTTTATTTAAATTAAAAAAAGACAAAAATATTTCAATAGAACAAAAAACTGTTAATGAAAAAATAAACAAAAATATTCCATATAAAGCAGATGTGTATTTTGAAGAAATATTAGCAAAAGCATTACTTAATTACTCGTATCAATGGGATAGTGCTATTAATTTTTATTTACGTATAGGAGAAAACTACTTCTCTGTTGATATTTTTAAAAATAATTTTAAACGTTATGGTAGAACTATTGATGAAGCTATTTTAGCTATTAAAGCTAAAATAGTTGATTTAGATAGGGTTTTTTTAGAAGCTTCATCAAAAAATGAATCTTTAGATACTATTTATTATAGAGGAATGAAAACACCCTTTAGCAATTTAACAAATATTGGAGATACAACTATTCTTCCAAATTTTATTTCTATTTCAACTAAATATACGAGTGCTTTAAGGTTTGCTGGAAGTTCCTGTTGCTTTTATAAAATAATTCTTTCAAAAGGTGTTCCTTATATAAATATGATAAATACTACTAAATATAAATTTGAAAATGAAATATTATTACCTAGAGATTTAGTGTATGAGATAATAAAAATAGAAAAATTTGATAATATACAAAATAAAAAGCCTGTTATTGTTACATTAAAAGTAAAATTACAGCATAAAGACCAGTTTAAAATGAATCATAATTGTAGAGATTTTTATTTGGGAAAAATTATATATTATAATCCAAGTTACTTGAAAAAGTATATTACAGGTGATAGTAAAAAAATAGATGAAAAACTAAATGATGAAAAACTAAATGATACTAATAAAGAATCTACAAAAAAAATATTAAAGCGTTGTCCTAATGGGACTCGTAAAAATAAAATATCAGGTTTATGTGAATCAATTAAATCTTATAAAAACACCAAAAAACAAAAAAATATAGAAAAAAATATAATAAAAAATAAATTACCTAGATGTAAAAATGGAACACGTAGAAATAAAGTAACTGGTAATTGCGAACCATTATAATAATTTAAAATAATTATTTATTAATGAGAATAATTTAAAACACACCTTTGTGATGCGTCCTAACCATTCTTCTAAACATTCATTTTATTAAATAACTTTTTTATATTATTATATATCTATTATATAATAATAGATAATGTATGGTTATGACCCAATTTTATTAGAAAAAAGAAATATAAATGAATGGTTAAATGAATCAGAAGATAATATATTGTTGATTTTTGATAAATCACAACTAAAATTTTCTAAATCACAGTCAAATGAATCAAATGATAAAATTTTTTGTTTAAAAAGACAATTTTTATTTAATCCACAATTGAAAGAGTTATGCGTAGAATGTATATTAAATAAAAATCAATTAATGCTTAAAGAAACATTTAATTCTGAAAATATATATTACAATATTGGTTATTATATTAATAAAAATGTTTTAATTGATGTAAAAAATATACAACCAACTTTAGAAAAAGAAAGAACTTTTAAAATTGATATAATAAAAAATGAAAGTAAATATATTTCAAAAGAATTATTATCTCTTGCACAAAATGGTTTATTTAAATTAAAAAAAGGCATAAATATTTCAATAGAACAAAAAACGGTTAAAAAAAATATTCCAAATAATAAAGATGTTTATTTTGATAAAATAAAAACGAAAGCATTATTTGATTACTCAAATCAATGGGATGGTCATATTAATTCTTATTTGCGTATAGGAAAAAACTACTTTTCTCATGATATTTTTGAACAACATTATAAACGTTATGGTAATACTATGAAAGAAGCTATATTAGCTATTAAATCTAAAATAATGGATTTAGATAGGGTTTTTTTAGAAGCTTCATCAAAAAGTGAATCTTTAGACACTATTTATTTTAGAGGAATGAAACGATCCTTTGACAATTTAAAAAATATAGGAGATTCAATTGTTATTCCAAACTTTATTTCTATTACAACTACATATAAGAGTGCTTTAAGGTTTGCTAGAGCAACATGTTGCGTATATAAAATAATTCTTTCAAAAGGTGTTCCTTATATTAATATGATAAATACTACTAAATATAAATCTGAAAATGAAATATTATTACCTAGAGATTTAGTGTATGAGATAATAAAAATAGAAAAATTAGGTAATGTTGTAAATACTATGAATGATATTGTTACATTAAAAGTATCATTACAATATAGCGATCAGTTCAAATTTAATCATAATTGTAGAGATTTTTATTTGGGAAAACTTATATCTTATAATCCAAGTTACTTGAAAAAGTATATTACAAGTGATAGTAAAAAAATAGCTGAACAACTAAAGGATGACAATAAAGTAACTATAAAAAAAAGATCAAAGCGTTGTCCTAATGGTAGTCGTAAAAATAAATTATCGGGTTTATGTGAATTATTTAAATCTAATAATAAAACCGAAAAACGAAAAAAAATAATAAAAAATAAATTACCTAGATGTAAAAATGGAACACGTAGAAATAAAGTAACAGGTAATTGCGAACCATTACAATAATTTTTTAGCAAAATAAAATTGATTTAAATTTTTAAGTGTAAATAATATTACACTTAAACACTATATACCATAATTTTATAATGAGTTTGCAAGAGTTTGCGAAAATGGATTATTTTGAAGCACTTTCTATTGAAGCAATTTGGAGAGAACAAGTAAAAAAATGTAAAAATGCCAATAATACAGGAACCACACGTGAATTATTTGATAATACTAATGTAACTAATCTAACTAATGTAACTAATGTAACTAATGTAACTAATCTAACTAATGTAACTGATAGTGTCTTAGAATGTTAAATATAATAATTATATAAATAATTTCTATAATTATTATATATGTCTTGCGAATATCGCTATGACATCATAGTAGTAAATGAATTAACTGATTACTATAAAAATAAAAGAAAACAGATTATAGAATACAGAACTGATGTTATATTAACTTCAGAATTAGACGATTATTTAGATTTAGATAATTTAATCATTAAAATTAGTAATATAAAAATTGGATGAAAAATGTGGCAGCATTTTTTATTTTTTTAATATAATTAAAAAGAATATTTATTTATATAATATGAGAGATTGTTGTAAAAGCGTAATAAGCAGAAGACGCTGTAAAAGAAAAGATGGTAAAATTTTCGCACTTCCTCATAGATTCACTAAAAAACGCTGCAGAAAAATACGAGGATTTACTATGCGTTCATCGTGTGCTCCTTATAAATATTGTAAAAAATAAATCTATTAATTTATTTGGTGTAACTATGAAATAAAAAGGCTGAACTAGCTCCTAATAATTGTGCGATTATATACATAGTCATTTTACTTAAATCCATTTTTTTACTCAAAAACATCATAAAACTTACTGCTGGATTGTAATTTCCTCCAGAGACTTTTCCACCAAAATAAATAACTCCAGCTAAAGTTAGACCAATAGCTAAAGCATCATTTGTTTTTAGAATAACCGTTAAAAAAATGAAAGTTCCTATAAATTCAGTAAAAATATGTAACAACATTTTATAATATTATAAAATATTATAAATAAAATATTATAAATAAAATATTATAAAAAATGATTATAAATAAAATATTATAAATAAAATATTATAAATAAAATATTATAAATAAAATATTATCAATAAAATATTATAAATAATGATTATAAATATTACCACAAATAAGTATGACTTAAAATTTTAGCATTATAATAGCCTTTTGATTTTCGCTTTTCTAATGCTATAGCTTTACTGCGTTTTTTTGTTCCTGAATGGCGATTAAAATAGTTTTGCATACGACGACGATTATTGTGATTTTTATATGAGAACAATTTTAAAGGTGTTCTATCTTTATATTGTTCATAATCAGAAGCTCCAAAATGTAACTTACGTATTTTTTTGGTTATCTTATTTTTTATAAATGCTGTATATTTTTTACCAGTTATTTTACTTCTCTCAAATTTTAGTATTGTTTCTTTCATTTATATATAAACAGTAATAAAATTAACCAGAATAATTTTTATCATATATTCTTGAAGCAATATCACTTATATTACTATTGTAATAACCATTTTCAGGATATGACTCTTGTATCTCTAATATATCAAAAATTTTAGTTATAGTTTCTTTGATAATTGTAATTTTTTCATTCATATTAGTAGTTAATAATATATTAGTTATATCAGTAATTGAATCATTTAAATATATTGGATCATCTGAATATAATTCAGGATATTCATAGTCAATATCTTGTAATATTACTAATAGATGATTTAATATTCTATTTAAAGCATTATTTTTTTTTTCTAAAATGTTATTTAGAGCATTATTTTTTTTTTCTACTATTTCTAATATTTTATTTACTAAATCTTGACCTGTTAATTTATTAAATAATAAATTAACACTTGTATGATTAGATGATTTAAAATGATTTGTCGTTATTTTTATCAATTCAATATCTAATAGTTGTTTTTTTATTTTTACCAATCTCTCTTCTTGTGTTTGTATTTTATCTCTAATTTTTTGCATTTTTAATTGTTTTTTTTTATGTTTTTGTTTCTTAGATAATATAGCTTTACTAACTTTTATATTTCCCTTTGCTGTTATTTTTTTATATTTTTTATATTTTTTATATTTTTTAGAATTATTTGCCATTATATTATAATAATATATTAGATGAAAAATTATATTAGATTAAATTTAATATTTATATTTTGTATTTGGATATGGATATGGATAATAGCGTTTTTGTATTTACAAAATGTTATAACTTTTTCCCCATTATATTTATCGTTTTTTGCCCTATTATTTACACTTTATCATAATCTAGTATATAAGAAGAATAAGAATCCTATACTATCTAAATTATGGATAATTTTGTTTGAAATATTTGTTTTTATAGCAGTTTATTATAAACATTTTATAATTGACAACAGAAAAGTGTTTGATTTGAAAACGAGTATTATAAGTTTATTAATATTTTTAATTTATTTAGTATTTTTGCGAATTTTTTTGAATAGAACCTTTTATGAATATTATTTTATTGATATACTATAAATATATATATTGATATACTATAAATATATATATTGATATAATATAAAGAGAATGTATTTTCCCATAAAATATTTACCTAAACGTTTAACTAAAAAAGATAAAAAAACACAATTAAAACAATTGAAAAAATCGCAAAATGCTTACATAAAACACATTTATTTAACACGAAATAAGCTGACTTCGTATAAATCAAAAAAATCCAAACATTTATTAAATGTTGAGAAAATATATAATATTAAAAAATTGGTAATAAATGCTAATCTCTCTAAAAAAACAGGATGTTCTAAAAATGCGTTACATAAAATAGTTAAAAAAGGACAAGGAGCTTATTATTCGTCTGGTTCTAGACCAAATCAAACATCGCATAGTTGGGGAATAGCACGATTAGCTAGTGCTATTACACGTGGTAAAGCGGCCGCAATAGATTATAATATATTAGAAAAAGGTTGCCATAAAAATTCAAAAGCACTCAAATTAGCAAAATTAGCAAAATTAGCAAAAAATGGTTAAAAAAACAATTTTACTTTGAAAACTCTAAACTAGCAAAACCATTTTGAAATCGTAATACATTAAATTTTTCTTCAATAACGTATAAATTATAATAATATTTATAAATATTAGTCGGATCTTTTGATGTTCCAATTACTATACCTGTTTCAGGATCACAAATAGTTGTAAAGTTAGAAGTTATAGGATCTATCGGTGGATTATTATAATTATTATATTCAAATTCAATTGTTTTAAATTTATTTGTATTAAATGCCCCGTCAGGCTGTTGCTTAAATGGATCGCTAGTTAAAGAAAAATTATAACAATATAATCCAGTTTTGGAACAAGTGCCACGTGATTTATTGTATTTTTCCAATTTACTAAATACATTGCTATCAAAATCATATTCTCTATATTTACCATCACAAATGATTGCGAAATTTCTCATTATTTCGCATTGATTTGTTTGATCATATATTGTTGGATTATTTCCTGTAATGTAAATATTTTTAGAAATATCTCCAATATTGTAGCTAAAATTTTGCCTGTAGAATATTTCATTTTTCGAAGAATCAACCATTTTTTTTAAATCGTTAGGGATTTTGTCTTCATACAGCCAATTAGTATAATTAGACCATTCATTCCGCAATTTTACATCGCTCCTCTGAAAATACCACATCCAATTACTGATAAGACCATTTGATTCTATTTTAACTTTATTGGATTTAATTACTTTTTCAAAATTATATTCATTTATCTCTCTAATTAAATAAGTTTGGCTATTTTTCGCAAAAAGCTCACGTTCTTCGTTATCTAAATAACATTGAGTACATAATAAATGAATATTGCTATTTATTTTTGTAGTTAAATTAAAATATTCGTCGCCATCTTTTAGTAAATCTTTTTTTGGTGGAGGATTAATAAACCTTTTAAATTGATATTGTGGTGTATTTTGATTAGGTTGTATTTGTGGAAAATTATTATAATTATTTATATATTTTATACTATTATCATATAATACATCTTTAATTGTATATAATTCATTTATCGGACGTAATGTAAAATCAATATTTAATTCACTATATTGAAGACATATTAGAGGTAAAGCCATTAAACTTGACATAGAAAACCATGAATTTATTGGAATATATAAATTGAATTCCCTTATTGAAGGTTCAATACCACTTATGTCTTCTATATTATTATAATTATACGCAGATGGATAATTATTATTTCTATTATTAAAATTTGCTGGATCATTTAATTCATTAAAATTTCCAGTCATTTTATCAAATATTGATTTTTTGTTTGCTTCAAAATCACGCTCTACTACATTTTGTAAATAATGACCGCTAAATTTTTGAATGGTTGTTCCATCTACTGTAATATTAACTTCTTTAATTATTTGACACCCAATATTTTTTATCCATTTGAATTCATAAGGTCGCCATTCGCTATTTGAATACTTTAATATAGGACTCCAAATGTTGGGTAATTTTACTACTAAATAAATATCTAGCAAAAGATCTCCATAACGTAATATTTTAAAACTAAATTTTGTATCTTTTGTAGTATTTAATTCCATTTGTCCTGTTTGATCTATTCTGTATTTTTGCAATCCGAAATTTGTATATTTAGAATATGTAGATTTAAAAAAACTTTTAGTAGGATTACCTGTTAAAATTATATTTTGATTTCCTATTGCTATTAAATTTAATAATCCACCAGCCATATTATAATAGTAATTAATATAGCATTATAAATTTTATTTATGTTATAATATATTTTAATTTTTTATAGTAATTAAAATATATAGTAATTATAATTATTATGGAAAATAAAGGAATAGATATATTAAAATCTATAGATGAGTCACAATATTTTTTCATAACATTAGGTGTAATAATTTTTATATTAATACTTTTATTTGGCTGGATTTATGATAGAATAGGATTAAAAGATAGAAGTTGCTCTAAATTAGATATATATTATACAACCTTAACAAATCAGTCGTATTTTATTGACCGTTATATTGTTAAAAGTACCAATACCAATACCAATAAATTTGATGTTTCGGATAGTATATTACTAAATTATTATGTAAAAAGTGCTTATAATTGTTGCTGTGGAGATGGATACAAAAATAATTTTGTAGCATTATGTGCTTTAGAAAAGTGTATTAAAAATGGATGCCGATTTTTGGATTTTGAAATATATTCATATAATAATGAACCTATCGTCGCTTCTTCTACAGCAGACAATAATTATATTAAAGAAACATATAATTCTTTATCATTAGAAGAAGTATTGAATACAATCACAGATCATGCTTTTGACGCAACAAAAACGAATTGTGCTAATGATCCAATAATATTAAATTTTAGAGTTATGAGCACTAATTTAGGTATGTTAGAAAAAATAGGCGAATTATTTGAACGCATTTTAGATACTAATGATTCTAATTTTGGATTATTGAAACAGTATAATTATGCAAAAACCGGTGCTATGTTAAATATTAAAATGAAAGAATTATATAGAAAAATAATTATTAGTTTTGATTTTAATCCAAATCCTAGTATTATAGAGCAAACAAAATTGACTAAATTAAAAAGTTATATAAATTTATTAAAAGGAACTAATAGTCATATTTATAGATACAATCATATTATAGCAAAAGGAGAAAACTTTACTACAGAAACCAAAAGTAAATATGTAATAGTATTACCTAATTTAGACAATTCTACACAAAATTTTGATTCAACAATTTCTCATAATCATGGATGTCAAGCAATATGTATGAAACATCAAAATTTGGATAATAATTTGTTAGGATACAATAAACTATTTTTAGATAACGGTAATTTTTCTTGGAAAATAAAAGCATCTACATTATTAAATTTAAGTGCTGCATCATTAACTGCGACAACAAGTGGAATAAGTATTAGTCCAACATAAGTATTAGTCCAACATAAGTATTAGTCCAACATAAGTATAGGACAATAAGGCGGTTCAAAACCGAAAGAGTAATGTAATTAAAAAAACTTTATTTTATAACTATTTTTATAGATAATATTAAAATAGTTATATAATATAATGAATACTTTTGAAGAAAAAGAATTATCCATTTTAAGAAATGCGGTAGATAATGCGACTGCTATAATTGGTAAAAAATTAGTTCAATCGGAAAGTATGAAAAATATTATAGATATTTTAGAGAGATTCTTGAGAACACATAAAACGTTATGTTATGGCGGAACCGCTGTAAATAATATATTACCAGAAAACGATAGATTTTATAATAAAAATATTGAAATTCCTGATTATGATTTTTTTTCACCATATGCAATGGAATATGCGAGAGATTTAGCAAATATATATTATAAAGCTGGATACGAAGAAGTAGAAGCTAAATCAAGCGTTCATACAGGAACGTATAAAATCTTTATAAATTTTATACCTATTGCAGATATTACTTATATGGATAACTATTTATTTAAAAATATTTTAAAGAAAGCAATAAAAGTGAATGCTATAAATTATTGCCCTCCTAATTATTTGCGTATGGCGATGTATCAAGAATTATCACGACCAATGGGTGATGTTAGTAGGTGGGAAAAAGTATTGAAGCGGATTATTCTATTAAATAAGAATTTCCCTTTAAAAGGACATTCGTGTAAGACCCAAGATTTTCAAAGAACATATGAGGGTTCAATAGAAGAGCAAAATGCGATATACGAAATAACTAGAAATTCATTTATTAATCAAGGCTTAGTATTTTTTGGTGGATATGCTTCTACATTATATAGCAAATATATGCCATATAAAGAAAGGAAGCAAATTTCTAATATACCTGATTTTGATGTATTAAGTGAAGACCCTGAATCTAGTGCTATTATTTTGAAAGAACAATTACAATATGAAGGTTATCCTAATGTAAAAATTACGAAGAAACCAGCTATAGGAGAATATGTAGATATACATTTTGAAATTACTGTAAATAAAGATGTTATCGCATTTATATATAAAACGGATTCTTGTCATAATTATAATATAATAAATATTAACGGGCAAAAGATTAAAGTAGCAACAATAGATACAATTTTGAGCTTTTATCTAATATTTATATACGCTGATAGACCTTATTATGATGAAAATAGATTATTATGTATTGCTGAATATTTATTCAAAGTTCAATCAAAGAATCGCCTTCAACAAAAAGGTTTATTGCGAAGATTTAGTGCTTTATGTTATGGGAAACAAAAGTCGTTGGAAGATATTAGGGAAGAAAAATCTAAAATATATACCAAAGTAAAAAATAAAGAACTTTCTAAAGATTCCAAAATATATAATATAAATTTTTTTAGATATATACCCAAATATGATTATAAAAAAACGAAAAGTTGTAATAAAATAAAAAATATAAAAAATATTAAAAAATCTATTAAAAATAAACATAAGAAAAAATAAGATTTTAAACTTTATAAAATAAACATTTCCTTTTACTAGTTTTATTTGCTAAATTATATTTTCTACATAAAACTCTTCTAGATTCCAATATTTTTATATTTACTTTTCTTGTTTTATTGCGTTTTCTAAAACTGTTTTTTACAACACTTAGAAAAGGATTTATCATTTCTTGACTACTTCTTTCTGGATGTCCTTGAAAACCGAAAAATGGATATGTTTTATGTTTTATGATTTCAATAAATGCTTTATTATTTTTATCTAAACTTGTTGCTATAATTATATAATCGCCTATTTTGTTTTTTGATTCTACTGCTAAAGAATCGCCTATTTTGTTTTTTGATTCTACTGCTAAAGAATCGCCTATTTTGTTTTTTGATTCTACTGCTAAAGAATCGCCTATTTTGTTTTTTGATTCTACTGCTAAAGAATGATTATTTATTAATTTTTTAGTTCTATGAAAATTCTTCTTGAATGAGTTACCTAATTTTGTTTTTATAAATGTTGGATTAGTTTTATAATTAGGATATGCCTCTACATTTATGAAAACTTTTTTAATATTTTTATTTGTTATATTATAATTTTTTTCTGCTAAAATCATATTTTCATAACCATGACACATTCCTATAATAGGAAATGGTCTTTTATTGTTATTTATTGTTTTTGCTTTTTGTATTAAGTATTTTTGTATTCTAAAATGTTTTTGTATGTATTTATTATTATAAAAATTACCTAATTGACTTCCTGGAAATAATAGACCATCTAAATTATATATTATTTTGTCTAATTCGGTTTTTTTCATAGTATATGGAAGTATAACATGATCTATTCCGTTTTTTTTAAAAAGTTTTATAAACTCTTCCGCTAAGAAAATTTCTTGTGATTCATTATTTTTTATAAAAGGGGTTGCTAAAATACCTATTGTTGGTCTTAGCATATTCATAATATACCTTTAGAATATACCTTTAGAATATACCTTTAGGAAAGGTATAGCCAAATGTTAAAAAAAGGGGGTAAGGGGGATTAATCCCCCTATATAATCTATTTTTTATTTTTTTTGGGTTTTTAATTTCAACTATCTACACCTCCCCATCTATTTATATGGCGATAAAAGAGAAGATGAAATTCAGGTTTTTGTTGAGTATCAATTTTACGGCATAAATGCCGGCAAATGTGTCTACAAGAACAAACACATGTGTTAAACTTTTTATCACAGTGTTTAGGCTCTGGTTCGACTAACTCAACAAATTTTTTGGGTTTGCCAACTTGATGTCTTTCGCAACACTTACATTCAGTAAGCACGTTAAAAACATCTTGTGTCTTGAAAATCTTCTTCTTGTAAGAGATATACCAATCACCCATGTTGGTTTGAAATTCATATCTCAAAATACCAACATTAAATGCTCTTCTCATAGCTTTAACCAATCGCTTATATCTCATTTTAGAGATATATTCTATAGCCCATATGTAGTTAATTGACCTGATATAGTCAATTATCTCATATGGAAGCTTATAAAAATAAGTCATGGCATATAGCTCATCATACGACATTGTATTGGTTTTTGTGTATGTATCATAAATAAAGATAAAAACAACGAATTCAATTTTTTTTGGCTATAACAACAAGCTATAAATATATAATTATTATTTTAATTATATATTTATAAATATTATGTTATGTTATTTTATGTTATTTTATTTTAGCCTCTTATATGGTTTAGCCCATACGAGGGAAACCGACAAGATTAGCACCAATACCAAAACCAGCTCCCGATCTAGCACTAACACCCATTGTTGGAACAAATGTATCTAAAATTGAGAATGTAGCAGCGGCCATTAAAGCAATAATGGCAATTTCTTCAAGTTTGAGTGGCTTTTGTGGAATAACAAAAGCAACAATAGCAACCATTAAACCTTCAACTAAATATTTTACAGCTCTTTTGACTAATTCGCCCATACTGAAATTCATTTTGTTTATATTAATAAACAAGAAAAAAATAAAAAATTTTACTTAATTATTTTCTTTATTATTGTTATTTTCTTTATTAATATTTTCTTTATTAATATTTTCTTTAAAGATTATATTAATAAATAATAATAATAATACTTTATTAATATAATCTTTAAATAAAATACTTAAAATTATAATCTACTATATTTTTATAAAATGTCTTCTAAAAAATCTTCTAAATCTAAAGAAAAAGCTGAATCTAATTTAGAAAATGCTAAATATATAGATTTATTGGACGAAGATAAACCAATCAGCGGACAAAAATATGCTTGTTTAAGTTTTATATCACCTGAGGAACATATAAAAAATAAAGAGATGTTTTTTTTTGAAAAATTCCTAAAGACGTTTGAATTTAAAAAAACTTTTGAAAAATATACCCATTTTCTAAATTTTTTAGCATATAAATATAATTTAGATTTCAATAAACTCACTAAAGATATGGAAGAATTTGTTGAAGAAGAGAAAGATAATTTATTTTTAACTAGTTTAAATGATGAATATAAATCATTTATTGATACTAAAGAAGAACAATTACAAAAAGAATATAATGAGTTACATGAATTTCAAACAAATACACGAGGTATTAAAGTTAGAGGCGTATTTGGTTCGCAAGAAGAAGCAGAAATGAGATGTAAAATGTTGAGAGAAGCTGATCCAAATCACGATGTATATGTTGGTCCAGTAGGTATGTGGATGCCCTTTCATCCTGAAGCATATAAAACGGGTCGTGTTGAGTATTTAGAAAATGAATTAAACGAATTAATGGCTCAAAAGAAGAAAAATGATGAGGTGTCTAAAGAGCAATTTAAACAACGTGTAAAAGAAAGTAAGCAAAAAGCTATTCGGGAAAATATTGCTAAAGCTGAAAAAGAAGGAAATAAATTAATGCAAACTATTGATGAAGAAGGTAATTTAATAAATGCGGATAGAATGGATGTTCCTGGTAAGAATTTATTATTTGGCGATTCTACAAACGATGACGTATCTACGGCTGATTTGCGAAAAGAACTATTTGATTCTGAAGATGTAATTGTAGGAAAACAAGAAAAGAACGATCATGGATTAAGCGAAATTTTAGAGCGACAAAAAATAAGTGCTAGATAGAGGTGTCTAAAGATGATTACTTTATTTTTAAAATATTTAAAATTTTTTAGAATATTTATATAATTAAAATAATTTAACTTAATTTAATCAAAACTTGTGCGTCATTAAAGAATTTAGCTACTGAGGGTGATAAATCTTTATGATGTGATAAATCTTTATGATGTGATAAATCTTTATGATGTGATAAATCTTTATGATGTGATAAATCTTTATGATGTGATAAATCTTTATTTAGTATAAAAATTGGCGGTGAAAGTGTGTTCGTTATTAATGGTGGAAACATGTTTAGCGATTCTAGCGGTATATACATATTTTCTAAATCTAAATCTTTTTTTGATCCTTTACTTTGTTTTAATCTAAATTTAGACATATTGAAGACCTAAAGCTAAATCAGATATTAAATAATATATAATTTATTTTGTAAATATAAAAATTTCAATTTTTTTATATTTATATACTTTTTTTTATTAACTTTTAATACGAACTGATGCTTTTCGGGTCTTTGTTTTTTCGGTCACTGATTTTTCAGTCTTTGTTTTTTTAGAACCTTTATTTTGTCTAATTTTATTTATTTTTTTTATGAAAATCTTTTCTATACTTGATATATATATCTTAAATTTTTGTATATTTTCTTCTAAAGCTTGAGTGGTTGAAAATATTTTGGTTATATTATTGTGCAATCTAGATAATTTACTTTGATTGTTTGAATATATAATACTATCATGAATAGTTGTTATATTTTCATTCATTTCATCTGTTAATTTCTTTAATTTTAATAATGTTAAAATTTCTTCTGAATCTTTTGAAAATATAATGCCAATTTTTTTTAATTCGGTTTGTAGATATTTTGTTTTATCTGCTTCGCTCAGACTTTTATATTCTTTAATATTTTTATTATATAATTTAAGTAAAAGTTCATTTAAAACGTCTGTTGAATCTTTATTTTCCATATTTATATACTATAGTGATATTATTTATTATACCTTATTATACCTTTAGGAAAGGTATAGCCAAAATATAAAGGGGGTATGGGGGATATATCCCCCTAGAAAAGGTATAACCAAAATTGCTATTTCTATGTAAATTAGAATTGAATATTTTTAGATTAGGGTGTATATCTTTTTATAGATTGAGGCATGTTGGTGCCAACATTAAACAATCTCATAAAATATTGATTATAGTTTTCAGGCGTTAAGCCCCTAACTTGCGTTTCATATCCATTAAATGCTAAATTTTTCAAACGTTCAAATTCATCTATTGTTATGGTTTCTTTTATATTAATAAAAGGATTTTTATATTTATCATATTCTGTAATTGCGTTGTTTTTTAAGCCAGCATTAAATTCGGATTCTAAATTACCCCCCCCCCTCATTCTTCTCATTTTTCGGTAAGTCTTTCCACGCTTTTTATTTCGTGATTTTAATGATTTTCGCTTTTTTCCTAAAGTTCGTTTACGAGCCATTTTTATAATATAACACAATAAAAAAAAATCAAATAAAATAAAATACCTTTTCTAGGGGGATCTCCTTACCTCCTTTTCTAGTGAGATATAACCCCTAGAAAAGGTATAACAAAAAAATACCTATATACCTTTAGAAAAAGGGGGTATGGGGGATTAATCCCCCTCCTAAAGGTATAAAAGGGGGTATGGGGGATTAATCCCCCTCCTAAAGGTATAAAAGGGGGTTTGGGGGATTAATCCCCCTATAATACGCATTATTAATTAAAGTATTATTTTTGATTGCTCGGCTCATTTTTGCTGGAGAGAATCCTTCATCTATTGCTGCTTTTGCTATGGTAGGCCAACTATTTAATACACTTTTGCTAGTAGCATCTATTTTTTCAACTTTCTTTGCTGTTGAACCAGCTGAACGTTCGGTAGATAATTCATTTTTTAGAGAGATTCCATAATAACCTTCAAAAGTAGCATCTATATTATGTAATCGTATTGGCCCACCTACAATATACTTACAATTTTTTAAATAGTTTTTCATGTCTTTGTCCTCATTATTATTGATTAATAAATTAATATTGTTTTTATAATTTATGAATTCTTCTACAATTTTATTGGTTGAAGCACGACCATTTGGAGAGAAAACACAATTTTCAAACAAAAAATTTTCAACTTCATTTGAACTGTATTGTTTATTATAGGCGACTTCTATTAATTTAATACCTTTAAATCCATGAACTATTTGGTTTTTATTTTGATTTTTTAAGCGACATGCTAAAAATCGTGTTCTCATATATTTATTAAATGTTTCAAATAATAATTTTGTGGGTTTCTCTCTATTAAAAATTCTAAATTGTCCTGTAATTGTTATAGAATCTACTTCTACATCATTACGAATAATACAGCATTCATTTATAAATTTATCAAACTTATTTTTTAGTTTTACATCTATCGCATAAATATTGTCATTTTTTTCATCTTTTTCATTTCCATCTTTCTCATTATTATTTACATCATCTTTTTCATTGTTTAGATTATTTAGATTAATTTCATAAGTTGTTGTAATATTTTTGAGAGATAATTCTAATTTATCTAGCTTCTCTTTATATTCATTATTTAGAATCTTTATTTTTTCATTTTCATCACTTAATCTCTCAATACTTGCTTTATAAATTGTATTTTCTTCTACTAATTTATTGAAATTTTCAACACTATATGTTTTTTCGGCAATTATATTTTTTATATATGTTGATAGACGTAAAATAGTGAAATTAGTTTCATCATAAGCTATTATTTCATTTTTATTTTTCTCATTTACTTCAATAGTGCGTATATGATTTTTGATTTTAGGATGTGTTTTAATCGCATTCTCAATTTCTTGTCTATTATGAACTTTGAAAGCATCACGAAGAATAAAGTTTTCATATGTTTTATGATGGTCTTGAACTCTTATATTAAGATTGTTGCTATGACCGAATTTTATTAATTTTTCGCCTTTACTATTACAATTATCAATTGTTCCAAAATAAATACATTCACTATTAACAGGAAATTGAGAGATTAGCGTTTTTTCAATTGTTTTAAATTTGTCTTGCCTAGCATTTTTAATTAAATTATCTTTTTCTAATAATTCGTTGTTTTTAATTAATAATTCGTTGTCTTTAATTAATAATTTATTTTTCATTTCTGTCGCTTCTTCTTCTAATACTTCATGAATTAATTCTTCTAATTTAATATAATATTCATGAATTTCATCTGCTTTTTTTGTTTGTGCTTTTAAACATAAAGATTTAAAGGTCTTAATATTTAGATAATATTTGTCAGAATTATGACCGCCACTACCTTTTTTTTTTGATACAGCAGCTGCTGTAGCAAAATCATTACTGTTTAATATATAAGATTGACTATAATCTTTGTTTAATATAAAATTATTTAGCAAACAACTAGTTGCATTGAATTTTCTAGTAAATCCTAACCATTTCCAAATAAAATCTAAATCCACAATAAAATCACTTGATTTATCATAATTTAAATAAGTATAAAAACTGGATATAAATAATTGTTGTTCCATTTCTGTGAAACTATTTTTTACTTTTTCTAATAATTTATTATTGTTGCTGTCAGTAAGTTTAGTAATAGGATTATTCATAATTAAATCAACAATATCGAGAGAAGTCATCTGTTTTTATAATATAATTTAATATATCAAAAAATCTTTAAGTAGTTTATTTATATAATTTAGTTTCAAAATTATATAAGCAAAAATACCTTTATAAAAGGTATAACCAAAAATTATATAAGCAAAAATACCTTTATAAAAGGTATAACCAAAAATTATATAAGCAAACTAAAATAAGTAGTGTTTATATAATATTTTAAATTATTACCTTCCCTACCTCTTTTTTTGCAAATGTAGCTACAGTTGCAAAATTATTAAATAAAATTGTGTTGATCTCTCTTAAAACATTTGATAAATCAAAGTTCTTTTCATTAGGATTAAACCTAATGATTGTATTACCTAATGATTTTATATAGTCTTCACGTTTTTTTTCATATATAGGATCACGATCTCCGTGATTATTCTCATCGCATTCAATCGCAATTTTGTGGTCTATAAAATATAAGTCTATTCTGTATTTTCCAATACTATATTGTCTCTTCATATTTATTATACTCTTGTATGAATTTTCTATGAAGCCAATCGTTTGATTTTCAATACACATGCATATATTGATGCTCTTAATCAAATCGCTTTCATCGGTAAAATATTTAATACGCAGATTGTATGTGTTTTTCATTAGATTAAATGCTTGTTCTGTAAGCATATAAGTTATTTTGTTATGACCACCCCGCTGTGATTTGTTTTTTAATGTATCATCTTTTTTAACAATAATATAATGTGTGTTTTCTTTATAGTTTTTCTTTAAAAATCTGATTAAATTATCTTTTTTATTTGTTAAATGCAACAAATCTTCAAAATTTTTTATATAAAGATCCATTTTTAACAATTCAACAATTCAACAATTCAACAATTCAACAATTCAATAATTTAATAATTCAACAATTCAACAATTCAATAATTTAATAATTATAAATATTTTTATAATCAATTTTTTATAATATTATACAAAACCAAGACATGTTTTTATAATATATATATATATTAAAAGGACATAAATAAGGAGTCAATATTATTGAGTTAATTTTTTTTCTAATACTCTTAATGTGACTACTTTTTTGCGACTGTAGCTACAGTTGCAAAATCATTACTATTCATAAAATATTTTTCTAATGATTTAAAGGTATTGATATTTAGAAAATATTTGTGAATATTATTACCGCCACTACGTGTATTTTTTTGCTAGCGCAGCTGGAGGAGTAAAATAATTACTGTTTATTATAAAATAAGTAGTGTTTATATAATTATGAAACAAAAATTATATAACCAAAATATACCTATATACCTTTAGAAAAAGGGGGTATGGGGGATTAATCCCCCTAAAGGGGGTAAGGGGGATATATCCCCCTACCCTACCACTTACTCTTCCTCACATTAATTTTCGGTCCCTTTTTCTTATCTCTTATATTCGGGTCATACATTTCTTCTTCATCATCCGAGTTCAACGTTTTGCTAATTTCCCAGAACTCTTTTGAGCCTAATTTGAATGTCTTATGATGGTCTGCTTTATACCAAAATATTTGGTCGTGTAATTTATTAGATTTGGAATTATTATTTATGACTAAACACTCATAATTTTCAGTGCATTGATCCATTACTTGGCAAAAGCTCTCAAAAGTGGGAAACATACCCGCATAATTCTCATAAATACGGCGTCTATTAGCTATGTATGGTTCCCGTAGGATAAAAACATAATCTATGTTTGTACGGAGGTTGGGAGGAATACCCAACGGATATTGCATCGTGATGACCAACATCACCTTCCAGTGACGCCCATTCATAAATAGGAGACGCATCATCTTATCTTTAGTCCAAGTAGCGTCATATAAACAATCATCCAATATAACAAAAGCACGTGGGTCAATATTTGATTTCTTATAAACTTCTACTTCTTTTTTGATTTGTTTCATTACGGTTCTTTGTCTTTTCAAAATATTCTCTATAATAGCGGTGTTATATTCGTCATGAATAAAGAGTTTAGGCACATGTTCGGCATAAAAGCCATTACCTGCTTCAGTTCCACTGATAACAGTTCCAATTGGTATATCTTGATGATAATAAAGAAGATCTCTCACCAAATATGATTTACCAGTATCACGGCGACCAATTAATACGATCACGGGACCCTTGTTTTCATCGGGTCTGAAACTGATTGATTTTATATCAAATTTTTTTAATTCTAATGTCATTATTGCTAAATATTAATATTAAAGATTATAACATTTAAACTAATAAAACAAATAATTATAACAAATAATTAAATCAAAAAAATATTATAAACAAATTAATAATTATTTGTGTTATAAATTAGAAAAATAAGTATTATTTATTTATTAAATGGAATTAAACTATAGGAAAAATAATAACAAAGTTCTTTTTGAAAGTATTAACAAGAACGAATTTTTAGATATAGAAAGTGTGCAAAACTATATTCCATTATACAATAATTTTTTCAATTTAAATAACAATAATTTTAATGCTATTAATTTAAACAATAAATACAAAATAGAAAATATATTAGAAAAAGTCAATTATAATAAATTTTTAGGAGAGATTTCTGATATATGTAATAATAAATTCAATAAATCTGTGTTTGTCAAATTTAGCCCTCTCATTGACCCTGTAAAATATATGATTGGTAAATATGATAATAGTTCTAATATTTTAGAAATACCTAAATTTTCAGATTTAAATGATTTAGAATATCAAAAAAAATACAAGAAAATATTAGACCCTAATAATTCGGCATACATAGATGGTTTTTTCTCTTTTCTCTCTAGTTGTTTATTAAATAATTATAGTTTTCATAATGGATTAAATTATTATGGAGCATTTTTAGGAATAAAAAATAAATTCAAAATAGATGTTTCAGAAGATTTAGAGTATCTAAATGAATCAGACTATTTTCATAAACATAAAAACAGCTTATTCGTATTTGATGATAATGAAAAATTAAGAAATTTTTTCAGTAGCACCAAAAAAAATAGAAAACCACTATTATTTAATGATTTAAGTGAATTAAATATATGCGATTTAGAAATTGACGATTTAAAAGACAATAAAAATGAACTTAAAGAAGTCTGCGATAAAGACAATAAAAATGAACTTAAAGAAGTCTGCGATAAAGACAATAAAAATGAACTTAAAGACAGGTTAGAATTAACTTATGAAAATTTGACTATAGAAAAAGAATCAAGTAATCATAACACAAGCAAAAATGAAACAAATAAATCAAGCTCTTCTTGTTCTTCTCGTTCATCCAATACTGAATCTTTTGAAAGCGAATCAACCGAATCAGGCCAATCAGATGTTTCAAGTAGCGAAGAAAGCGGTGACGAAGAAGAAATTTTTTGTTCTATTGATAAATTTCCAGTTGAAATGATTATATTAGAGTGTTGTGAAAATACATTAGACTCTTATATATTAAGTAAAAAAATCAAAGATAATGAATGGGAGGCAATAATATTACAAATTTTATTCACTTTAATCACCTATCAAAAAGTGTTCCATTTTACACATAATGATTTACATACAAATAATATTGTATATGTAACAACCGAAAAGAAATATTTATATTATAAATTCAATAACCAGCATTATAAAGTGCCTACATTTGGAAAAATATATAAAATAATTGATTTTGGGAGAGCTATTTACAAATTCAAAAATAAATTCATATGTAGTGATAGTTATTCGGAAGATGGTGACGCTTCAACACAATACAATTGCGAACCTTATTTAAATGAAGATAAACCACGTCTAGACCCAAATTATAGTTTTGATTTATGTCGTCTTGGTTGTAGTTTATTTGACTATTTTATTGATGATTTAGATGATATTAAAAAATTAAAATCTCCAATTAAAAAAGTGATGATTGAATGGGTTTTTGATGACAAAAATAAAAATATATTATATAAAAACGATGGTTCAGAGAGATACCCTGATTTCAAATTATATAAAATGATAGCACGAATAGTTCATAAACATACTCCACAAAATGTATTAAAAAAACCTGTTTTTGAAAAATATCAAATTGGCAAAAAGAAAATAAATAATCCTGAAGCAATATTTAATATTGATGAATTACCAATAATGGTATAGAAAAATTATTATTATAAATTTTATTAAATCGTAAAATTTATAATATGATAAATTATAATAAAGTAAATATCTAAAAATCAGGATCATTTGTAAAAGCACTTAGGGCATCTTTTGAATTACCTATTAATTGATTAATATTTAATTGATCCAAAACAAACAAAGATAGTATTCCGCATAAAAATACTACTAAACTATCTTTTGTTATATTTTTTAATGATTTTTCTTCTTTTGTTATATATTTCATATCTATTATCTTATAAATCATATATAAAATGCTTATTGTTAAAGAAGGTATGATATAATTCATTTTTATATAATAAAACAAATGAATTATATATATGGAACGAATTCACTATGTTAATTACACTATTTTAATTCTTCTATGTCTAAAGTAATAGCTTCGTCATCTGAAAATGGTTTTAAATCTAAAATGTCTAAATTTAATTTATCAGGGTCATCATCTATAGTTTGTATTTTTAATTCATCGTTACTTATGCTCTTCTTATCTATCTTCAATTTAAAATCTTCTTCATTGTCAGTATCGTTTTCAGAGGCACTATTGCTTCCTTTTTCTGATTCAGAATCTGAAAGTTCTTTTTTAGATGATTCAAGCTTTTCTAATTTATGTTTTTCTAAATTGTCTTCATTCAAATCTTTATTTGCGTTTTTAATAGCCTTCATCACATTCGTCTTACTTTCCTCTTTTAATTGTTCTATTGTTTCCTTTTTAATTTTTTCTAATTCTTTTTTCTCTTTTAATTTTTTATTTTTTTCAATAGCTTCCTTATCTGGAATCAACTCTTTTTTCTCTTCTACTTCCACATCCGTTTCTTGAGTTTCGTCCAAATACATTTGTAATATATGTTCTATAGGGATACTCTCTCTAATTGTATTCAAAATACATTCTTTAATTATTAATTCTAGTTCTCTGTTATTTTTCTGTATTTGTAATGGTTTTATATCCTTTTCAAATAAATATATATTTACATATACTTTTCTGGCAACATTAATGTATGTTCTATGTATAAATTTACCTAAATCAGGAATATCAATATTAATTTTTTTTTGTTTTAGTCCAACCCTTGTAGATGTCAGCGATTTCAATTGTGTAATATGGACGCATGACAATAAATCTTCTAAATAATTACAAGCACTTGATGTAATTATTCTCTGCTTCTCAGTTTCAACAATTTCGGAACTCCATTTTGGAATATTATTTAAAAAATTTTGAAATGTCATTAAATATTTTGATTCTTCGTCATTTTCCTTACATACATTATATGCTTCGGAAAAAACAGATCTCAAACCCTCTATAATACATGGTGTTAAAGTATTTGTCAATCTGGCACACCATTCATTTTTTGATTCAATTATTGTTGATAAATTATAATCATCCATATTTATAAGATTGTATTTTATTTTTTATATAATATTTAAACTAAATATTATAATTTTATATAAATAATATTTTAACTAAATATTATAATTTTTAAAACATTTTTTTAATCTAAATAACATTAAATAAGGCATAATCTATTATACAATTATGGCTATAAAAATATAGTATTATAAATATTAAATATTCTTCTACACGAACTTCTCTCTTATAAATATCAAAAACAAATATAAATTTAGAATAATCTGATTTGAAATTGCTTTTATTTTTAAAATAATCTAATAAGTTATTGGCACTTATGCCCTTATTATATATAAATGAACTGTAATCAAGTAATAATTTATTAAGCGATTCTTCATTTATTATAGTTTTTTCAATTATTGCTTCATCAATTAACGCTTTATCTAGTTCTTTTATTATTATAGAAAGTTTATTATAAAATTTAGTATTTATAGTATTATTTATTTTATTTAATGATTTATAAATAGCTGACATATTTTTTTCATTACAATAAATTTCACTGAATCTTGATAATATTGGTTTAATAATTTTTGATTTATTATCTGTTATAATGAAAAATTTAGTGTGACTGTAGATTTCAATTGATCTACGTAACGCCGATTGAGCATCAAGCGTTAATTTATCCGCATTTAATAAAATGATTGATTTAAAATTACAAATATTTTTATGCGTTATTGTATTTGCGAAAAATCGCAGATTCTCTCGTATAAATTTGATATTTCCTTTTCCCAAACTACAGTTTAATATTAGTGTATTATTTTCAATATTTTCATAATTTTTATAAATATACATTAATAATTCTTCCAATAACGTTTTTTTGCCAATTAAATTATTTCCATATAATAACAAATTTGGTAAATTATTCTTATCATATAAATCTGTCAAATATTTTAACATTACTTTACAATATAAAAAAATTTTTATATTAAAATAATTTATTCTATATGTCTCAAACTATTATATTTATGTATAATAGTATTTATAATAGTATTTATGGGTGATACACAAAATTTTGATAATAGTGAAAAAATAGATATATTACTTAAACAAGCATTTGGATTTCCATGCACTTCCGAAAAAAAAAGTTATTATGAAGAATTATATACTAAATTCAATACTTATACGTTAAGCGAATCAATATTATTAGAAAATATTCCACAATATCCAGATTTTGATATATGTGGTAATGTAAGAGATGTAAGTGAAATAGGATTATTAGAAACAGATTTTGTTAATTATAATAATAATAATAATAATAATAATAATAATAAAAGCAGTTGTAGTATTGTTGATGATAGCACTGGAACAATAAGAAGATTTAAATATTTAAAATTAGAACAAACATACACAACTGAAAATTCCAATTATGGAGCTTCTTGGTTTAAATTAGATACGAATTCAAATAATATATTAGAAGATTCATTACAATATAACTACAAATCATATTATGATGTTGCAAATGGTTATGCTCTAACATTACCATATTTATATGAAATTTATACAGAAAATTCATTACAACAGTCATCTAATTTACATAATTTACCATTTGGAAATACAGGAGGCAATTGGATATATAATTATACAAACGGTATATTATTTTTTCCCGATTTCAATAATTTAGCAGAGCAAGGAATTTATAATATTAATAATACCAATAAACCCGTTATCACTGTATATAAATACATCGGTAAGAAAGGTATTTATAACCTTACGAACGAGATTAATAATTTAAAAGAAAGATTACATACTATTGAAATATCTGGAAATTTTGATTTAAATACTGATACAATTTTAAAATTAATTAGTGATCTAAGCTCTAATTTTTACGATTTAAGCGCTAATTTTTACGATTTAAGCGCTAATTTTTCCGATTTAAACTCTGATTTTTACGATTTAAGCTCTAATTTTTATAATATCTTAATCAGTCCAACTATATTAAATGATTTTTCTAATACAAATATTAGTATAATAGGTAAGCTATTGAATAGTATTAATACTATAATTAATGATACATCAAATACTAAATTAGATATTTCAAATATTCAACTAGATATTTCAAATATTCAACTAGATATTCATACATTATATAATAATTACAATCTTTTAAAATATGATATTTCAAATACTAATGTAAAAATTAACGTTATTGAAATAAAAATAGAATCTATTATAACAGATCTTAGTTTTATAAATAATAAAATACGTGATTTATCATTTAATAATGGTTTTGATAATTCATATAATAATACTATTTTGCTAAGTAAAATAGTTGATCTAAGCAATGACTTATTGACCACAAAAAATGAGTTTTTTTTAATGAATTCTCTTATAAAAGGGGATGTAAATATTGCGAATTCCAATATTAATTATAATCATGAGAAAATAGTATTGCTGGAAAGCACTATTGCTAAATTAGAGGATGAAGTGAATAATACATTTTATAGTTTTAAACTATTAACTAATGAAAAAATTAATACTATTGAAACAAAAATAGAATCTATTATAACAGATTTAAGTTTTATAAACAATAAATTACGTGATTTATCATTTAATAATGGTTTAAACAATGGTTTAGATAATACAATTTTGCTAAGTAGAATCGTTGATCTAAGCAATGACTTATTAAATACAAAAAATGAGTTTTATTCAATGAATTCTCTTATAAAAGGGGATATACTTATTGCGAATACCAATATTAATTATAATCATGAGAAAATAGAGTTACTAGAAAGCACTATTGCTAAATTAGACGAAGAATTTTTGAATACATTTTCTACTTTTCAAATATTAACTAATGAAAAAATTAATACTATTGAATCAAATATAGAATCTATTATAACAGATCTCAGTTTTATAAACAATAAATTACGTGATTTATCATTTAACAATGGTTTAAACAATGGTTTAGATAATTCATATAATAATACAATTTTATTAAGTAAAATCGTTGATCTAAGCAATGACTTATTGCTCACAAAAAATGAGTTTTATTCTATGAATTCACTTATAAAAGGGGATATACTTATTGCGAATTCCAATATTAATTATAATCATGAGAAAATAGAGTTGCTAGAAAGCACTATTGCTAAATTAGATGAAGAATTCCGTGAAACGTTTTCCACAATTCAATTATTAAATAATGAAAAATTCAATACTATTGAAAATAATATTAATGAAATTACTAATGAGATTAGTAATAATGTTGTAAAAAAAAATGATAATGTCATTGGTGAAATTTTTAGTAATAATAATTATGTAAAATCGGATATTGTTGTTGCTAATTCTAATATACAATTTTGTGAAGAAAATATTTATATACTTCACGAAGACATATACAATATATATAATCAATTAAGTATTATTAATAAAAAACTTTGTTCTATGCAAAATTAAGGGATCCTTATGAACCTTTTTTATAAAATTAAGGGATCCTTATGAACCTTTTTTTTATAACTCTTTACAAAATTAAGGGTTATATCCCTTATGATCCCTTTTTTAATAACTTTTTACAAAATTAAGGGATATATCCCTTATGATCCCTTTTTTAATTAAAGAATCAAAAGAATTACAATAATTAAATTTAATATAAATTATTGTAATCTAATATATTAATATATGGCTCCTATTACTATTAACCCAGATGCAATACCTAATTTACCTAATTTAAGTAATGATATTCAAACATTACAAAATACGAATACACCAATTTATTTGAAAGAGTTAATATTAGGTAATTATGATACTAGTTCTGTAAATATTAGATTTAATACGATTGATAATATTGCTTCTATTAATTATGGTAGTAAAAAATGGACTCTTTCAGGTGGAGATTTATATATTGGAAATAATAAAGTTGCTTTAGATGTATCATTTCAATCGTATTATAACATAGAACAATTAAGAACATTAGATTTATCATTCCGAAATGTGGATATTAGTAATCTTAATGTAAATATTATACGATCTAATAACGGACAAAATCTTAAAATTTCTCCTAACGATGGAAAAGATTTGATTTTAGAAGTTGCTAATAATAATAATATTTTCTTCAAAAAAGGAGCGTCTTCATATACTTTAGAAAATTTAATTGGTGGTAATACACAAAATATGCTGGATATGTCATTTCAAAATGTGGATATAAGTAATTCATTAAGAGTTGTAGGAAAAACTATAGTACAAGATCTAAGCGTTAATGCTAATTTGGATGTTAGTGGTTCATTAAAAGTTGGTGGTATAAGCGTCATAACAAAAACATTATTTGATGCTTCCATTAATAATGTATATACTATTAACCAAACAGACGTATCATTAAATTTAAAAGCTAATATAGCTAATCCTGCTTTTACAGGAAAAGTCACGTTACACGATTTAAGCGTTAATAATAATTTAGACGTTAGTGGTTCATTAAAAGTTGGTGGTATAAGCGTCATAACAAAAACATTATTTGATGCTTCCATTAATAATGTATATACGAAGATTCAAACAGACACATCGTTTGTTCTAAAAACACTATTTGATAATTCAATAAATAATGTATATACAAAAAATCAAACAGACACATCGTTTGTTCTAAAAACACTATTTGATAATTCAATCAATAATGTATATACGAAGATTCAAACAGATACATCATTTGTTGTATTAAAAACACTATTTGATAATTCAATCAATAATGTATATACCAAAAATCAAACAGACGCATCATTTGTATTAAAAACAACATTTGATAATGCTTCATTAGGTAATGTATATACCAAAAATCAAACAGACGCGTCTTTTGTATTAAAAACACTATTTGATAATTCAATCAATAATGTATATACCAAAAATCAAACAGACATGTCGTTTGTAGTTATAAAAACACTATTTGATAATTCAATCAATAATGTATATACGAAGATTCAAACAGACACGTCGTTCGTATTAAAATCAACATTCGAATCTTCTGCTTTAGCTGGTAATGTATATACCAAAAATCAAACAGATGCATCATTTGTATTAAAAACTTTGTTTGATAATTCAATAAATAATGTATATACCAAAAATCAAACAGACGCATCATTTGTATTAAAAACAACATTTGATAATGCTTCATTAGGTAATGTATATACCAAAAATCAAACAGATGCGTCGTTTGTTCTAAAAACACTATTTGATAATTCAATAAATAATGTATATACCAAAAATCAAACAGACGCATCATTTGTATTAAAAACAACATTTGATAATGCTTCATTAGGTAATGTATATACCAAAAATCAAACAGACGCGTCTTTTGTATTAAAAACTTCGTTTGATAATTCAATAAATAATGTATATACGAAAATTCAAACAGACACATCTTTTTCAACATTAAAAACATTATTTGATGCTTCAATCAATAATGTATATACGAAGATTCAAACAGACACATCGTTCGTAGTTTTAAAAACATTATTTGATAATTCAATCAATAATGTATATACGAAGATTCAAACAGACACGTCGTTTGTTCTAAAAACACTATTTGATAATTCAATCAATAATGTATATACGAAGATTCAAACAGACACGTCGTTTGTTCTAAAAACACTATTTGATAATTCAATTAATAATGTATATACGAAGATTCAAACAGATACATCGTTTGTTCTAAAAACATTATTTGATAATTCCATTAATAATGTATATACAAAGATTCAAACAGATACATCGTTTATAGTTCTAAAAACATTATTTGATAATTCCATTAATAATGTATATACGAAAATTCAAACAGATACATCGTTTATAGTTCTAAAAACATTATTTGATAATTCCATTAATAATGTATATACAAAGATTCAAACAGATACGTCGTTTGTTCTAAAAACACTATTTGATAATTCAATTAATAATGTATATACGAAGATTCAAACAGATACGTCGTTCGTTCTAAAAACATTATTTGATGCTTCCATTAATAATGTATATACGAAGATTCAAACAGATACGTCGTTTGTTCTAAAAACACAATTTGATAATTCAATTAATAATGTATATACGAAAATTCAAACAGACACATCTTTTTCAACATTAAAAACACTATTTGATAATTCAATTAATAATGTATATACGAAGATTCAAACAGACACATCGTTTGTTCTAAAAACACTATTTGATAATTCAATTAATAATGTATATACGAAGATTCAAACAGACACATCGTTTGTTCTAAAAACACTATTTGATAATTCCATAAATAATGTATATACGAAAATTCAAACAGACACATCGTTTGTTCTAAAAACACTATTTGATAATTCCATAAATAATGTATATACGAAGATTCAAACAGATACGTCGTTTGTTCTAAAAACATTATTTGATAATTCAATTAATAATGTATATACGAAGATTCAAACAGACACATCGTTCGTAGTTCTAAAAACATTATTTGATAATTCAATTAATAATGTATATACGAAGATTCAAACAGATACATCGTTTGTTCTAAAAACACTATTTGATACTTCAATCAATAATGTATACACGAAGATTCAAACAGATGCGTCGTTTGTTCTAAAAACATTATTTGATAATTCAATCAATAATGTATATACGAAGATTCAAACAGACACGTCGTTTGTTCTAAAAACACTATTTGATAATTCCATAAATAATGTATATACGAAGATTCAAACAGATACGTCGTTTGTTCTAAAAACACTATTTGATAATTCAATCAATAATGTATATACGAAGATTCAAACAGACACATCGTTTGTTCTAAAAACATTATTTGATAATTCAATAAATAATGTATATACGAAAATTCAAACAGATACGTCGTTTGTATTAAAAGCGAACATAGCTAATCCTACTTTTACAGGAACACCATTTGCTCCAACAGCCGATAAAACTACTAATAATACACAAATAGCAACGACAGCATTTGTAAAAACAGCAATCAATGATTTAGTTGATGGTGCTCCTGAAGCATTAAATACATTAAAAGAAATATCAACTGCCTTAAATAATGACGCATCTTTAAATACTACATTGGTAAATAGTATTGCTTTAAAAGCTCCTTTGCTTAATCCTATTTTTACAGGTAATGTAGGTATTGGAACAATGAGTCCATCTAATAATCTTGATGTTAGTGGAAGTACAAGAATAAGTGGTCAAACTACTTTATCAAGCACTTTAGCAGTTAGCGGAACAACTTATTTACAAGATTTAAGTGTTAATAATAATTTGGATGTTAGTGGTTTAATTACTAGTAAAAATATTTTACCTGTTACAGACAATACTTTTAGTTTAGGTAGTAGCACTAAAAAATTTAAAAATGCGTATATTACCGATTTGTCTGTTAATAATAATTTGGATGTAACTGGAACAACAAGAATAACAGGTACTTTATTTTTTGGAGGAGCAAAGGCATATACAACAAATAACAGTTATGTCATCAATAATTCTGGATCAAATACTGTAACAAGTGCTAAAAATACGATTTTTGGTGATTTAGCAGGTAATAATAACACTACAGGATCAGAAAATACATATATTGGTTATGGTGCAGGACAAAATACTATTTCTGCTCCTTTTAATACTGCCATCGGCGCATATTCATTAGGTAATAATACTACCTCTACACGTAATACCGCTGTTGGATGGGGTGCGTTGAATGGGTTAAATAATACAACTGGTAATGAAGAAAACACAGCTATTGGTCTTCAAGCTGGAAAGTTTTATACATCAGAAAGTAATTTAAATACAAATTCTTCATATTCTTGCTTTATAGGAAGTTTATGTAAAGCATCAGGAAATAACGAAACTAATCAAATTGTTATAGGACATAACGCAATAGGCAATGGTTCAAATACTGTAACAATAGGTAATTCAAGTATTACTGCAAATTATTTTAAAGGAACAACTTATTTACAAGATTTAAGTGTTAATAATAATCTAGACGTAAGTGGTTTAATAACTAGTAAAAATATAATACCTTTTATAGATAATACTTTTAGTTTAGGTAGTAGCACTAAAAAATTTAAAAATGCATATATTAACGATTTGTCTATAAATGCTAATTTGTCTGTTAATAATAATTTGTCTGTTAATAATAATTTGTCTGTTAATAATAATTTGTCTGTTAGCGGAACTTTGACTACACCAAATCAAGTTCAAGCGTTCGGTGCTTTAGCAAGTGATTTTAGTTTTAGTAGTGGGTTTGACACATCAGCAATACCATTTAGTGTATTGAGTGGTTATGCTTCTCAACGGATTAATACGGGTAATGGATGGAGTGATGCTAATAGGCGTTTCACAGCACCTATAACAGGAACTTATCTGGTTGTTGTATCGGTTTATACAGATACATTAGAGCAAATAAATCTTTTTATAGACGGATTAAATGGATACGAGGAACCAAGTGGAAATAGAACAATTGCTATTGCTAAAGTCCCTCAAGCGGTGGGTGTAGAAGATTTATTTACTGGTTCTGCTATGATTAGATTAAACGCAGGACAATTTTTATATTTTATGACTTATGCTACTATTGCTGGAAAAATATTTTCCGCTAAACCCCATACTTATTTTCAAATTAGATTACTGGGTTAATTTGTTTTCTATTGTTATATAAATGATTGACAGAGGACAATATTATTTAGATTATTATAATTGTAAAAAATGGAAAAATACAATTTAATTAAGGGATATATCCCTTATGATCCCTTTTTTTAATAAAAATTTTATGTAATTAAGGGATAATATCCCTTTTTTTTAGGCATAGATCCCTTATGATCCCTTTTTTTAAAAATATTATGTTATAAAAATTATATTATACTATTTTTATAATATAATATAATAAAATATGTCAACTAGTGGTCTAAACAAAATAGTTACAAGTGTTAGTGCTTTAACAGACAATATAACTTTACCAAATTCAAATAATGTGGTTTGTATTGATACTGAATATAACAGAATAGGTGTAAAAACATCCAGCCCTCAATATGAAATAGATGTTAGTGGAACTATTAAGGCAAACAAAATTATAACGAGCGAAGTTCAATCATCAACCAAAATTATAATGAGCGAAGTTCAAACAAACACGATAAATATTAGTAATTGTCTTATTAGTTTTAGCAATAATAATTTAACTTTTGATAAAAGCATATTTGTAAATAATGATATTTCGTGTAATACTACAATTAAAGGGCTAACAGGCAAATTTAGCATAGTAAATAGCACAACTTTAGATTCTTCATTTGCCACTATTAATAATTTAAGATTTACAAATTGTAGCGGTTCTACAATATACGTTAATAACATTATACCATTTAGTAATAGTAATAATACTATTTCTATTAATGCCAATATTAATTTAGACGGTTCTTTAAATATGCCTAATGGATCAGCAAATATTGGAACATTAAATATAGCTTCTGATGACAGATTAAAACATAATGAAAAAATTATTGTAAATGCTTTACCTATTATAAGACAATTAGATCCCAAAATTTACCAAAAAACAAAATATTTTAAAGAAGCAAATTATAACGGACCATTGACAGAACCATATATAATAGAAGCAGGATTAATAGCACAAGACGTTGAAAAAATAGACGAATTAAGCTTTACTGTGGTTGTTGGAAATGAAGAAAAACCATATCTTTTGAATTATAATAATATTTTTATATATAGTTTAGCAGCTTTAAAAGAATTAGATAATAATCTACAAAGTATGAATAATAAATTGAATTCTAGTAGTCCAAGTGGAGATAATAGCAATTTAGCAAATATTATAAATAATCAAAATGCAATAATAGAACAATTAACAAATAAAATAGGACTTTTAGAAAATAGAATTTATAATATTGAAAAAGCTTTTTAATAAAAAATATTTATGTAAAAATTAAGTATTAAAAATTAAGTATTTAAATATATTAAAATAGTAAATATTAGAATTATGTCTGAATCTATTAATACGTTAATAGGCACATTTTCATCATTTGATAATATAGCTCAACAACAGATTGAGTCTAATAGTTTAATATGTATAGATACTTCTTCTAATAGAATAGGAATAAATACAATTGATCCATCATATAGCATACATATTGTAAATAGCACAGATTTAAGCGGAATTATATCTTGTCCTCGTCTTATTATTAGTTCTATAAAGATAACAACTGATACATCTACTTTATTATCTCGTGAAGTATATTGCGATTCAGCTGGTAATTTAAAAATAAAACTTTAACCATAAAAAATGATTTAATAATATTTTATTGTGCTTAAAATATTATTTAACTTTATTTAACTATATTAAATTAAATTATATGGCTCAAAATAGTGAAATTAAGTATGAGGAATTCAATTCTTCAAAATTCTATTTTAAAATTTATTGCGATAAGTTATCTTCAACTGATAAAAGCTCAAATTTAATAATTGAATCATCAAAAAATGATATTGTATTAAACGCAAATAACAAGGATATAATATTTAATAGTTCATCTGTATTTAATAGTAAATCTAGATTTAATGAAAATATTGATTTAAGCAATAAAGATATATATGGAGTAAAGGTGCTAACAGCAACTACTTTGTATTGTAACGAAATCATTAATACAGCATATCAGGTACCTAAAGCAATAAATGATGGATATATTAGAAATACTAAAATTGGTTATAATCCAGATACTATTAATGATGAAGGAAAAGACGATGGTAGAAGTAATGCATATTTTACTTTTATTAATGTAAGTGGTGGTGATTCTAGTTTTAATGATTCACTTTATATTAAAAATAATTTAAATGTAGATGGCAGTGCATCTGTTAGTGGCACAATTACTAGTAAAAATATTGTTCCTTTTATAGATAATAGTTTTAGTTTAGGAACAAGCACTAAAAAATTTAGAAATGCATACATTAACGATTTGTCTATAAATGCGAATATGGATGTTAGTGGCACAATTACTAGTAAAAATATTGTTCCTTTTATAGATAATAGTTTTAGTTTAGGAACAAGCACTAAAAAATTTAGAAACGCATATATTAACGATTTGTCTATTAATGCGAACATGGATATTAGTGGCACAATTACTAGTAAAACTATTGTCCCTTCTTTAAACAATGCTTTTACTTTAGGAACAAGTGCTAACATTTGGAAAAACGCCTATATTAACGATTTGTCTATTAATGCGAACATGGATGTTAGCGGCACAATTACTAGTAAAAATATTGTTCCTTCTTTAAACAATGCTTTTGATATAGGAACAAGTGCTAACATTTGGAAAAACGCATATATTAACGATTTGTCTATAAATGCGAATATGGATGTCAGTGGCACAATTACTAGTAAAAATATTGTTCCTTTTATAGATAATAGTTTTAGTTTAGGAACAAGCACAAACATTTGGAAAAACGCATATATTAACGATTTGTCTATTAATGCGAACATGGATATTAGTGGCACAATTACTAGTAAAAATATTGTCCCTTTTATAGATAATAGTTTTACTTTAGGAACAAGCACTAAAAAATTTAGAAACGCATATATTAACGATTTAAGCGTTAATGCGAATATGGATGTTAGTGGCACAATTACTAGTAAAAATATTGTCCCTTTTATAGATAATAGTTTTACTTTAGGAACAAGCACTAAAAAATTTAGAAACGCATATATTAACGATTTAAGCGTTAATGCGAACATGGATGTTAGTGGCACAATTACTAGTAAAACTATCGTTCCTTCTTTAAACAATGCTTTTGCTATAGGAACAATCAGTAACATTTGGAAAAACGCATATATTAACGATTTGTCTATTAATGCGAACATGGATGTTAGTGGCACAATTACTAGTAAAACTATCGTTCCTTCTTTAAACAATGCTTTTGCTATAGGAACAATCAGTAACATTTGGAAAAACGCATATATTAACGATTTGTCTATTAATGCGAACATGGATGTTAGCGGCACAATTACTAGTAAAAATATTGTTCCTTCTTTAAACAATACTTTTGATATAGGAACAAGCACTAACATTTGGAAAAACGCATATATTAACGATTTGTCTATTAATGCGAACATGGATGTTAGCGGCACAATTACTAGTAAAAATATTGTTCCTTCTTTAAACAATACTTTTGATATAGGAACAAGCACTAACATTTGGAAAAACGCCTATATTAACGATTTGTCTATTAATAATAATTTGGATGTTAGCACTTCTTTAAGAGTTATAGGACCAACAACATTATCAAGCACCTTACAAGTTAATAGAAAAACTTTATTACAAGATTTAAGTGCAGGTCAAACAGATATTAGTGGAACATTAAAAGTTGTAGGTCCAACCATATTATCAAACACCTTACAAGTTAATGGGAAAACTATATTACAAGATTTGAGTGTTAATTCTCAAGATATTAGTGGAACATTAAAAGTTATAGGTCCAACCATCTTATCAAGCACCTTACAAGTTAATGGGAAAACTTTATTACAAGATTTAAGCGTTAATAATAATTTGGATGTGATTGGTTCATTAAAAGTTGGTGGTATAAGCGTCATATTAAAAACTTTATTTGATGCTTCCATAAATAATGTATATACGAAAAGTCAAACAGATACATCATTTGTATTATTAAAAACTTTATTTGATAATTCCATAAATAATGTATATACGAAAAGTCAAACAGATACATCATTTGTATTATTAAAAACATTGTTTGATGCTTCCATAAATAATGTATATACGAAAAGTCAAACAGATACATCATTTGTATTATTAAAAACTTTGTTTGATAATTCCATAAATAATGTATATACGAAAAGTCAAACAGATACATCATTTGTATTATTAAAAACTTTGTTTGATAATTCCATAAATAATGTATATACGAAAAGTCAAACAGATACATCATTTGTATTATTAAAAACTTTGTTTGATGCTTCCATAAATAATGTATATACAAAAATTCAAACAGACACATCATTTGTATTATTAAAAACTTTGTTTGATGCTTCCATAAATAATGTATATACAAAAAATCAAACAGACGCGTCTTTTGTATTAAAAACTTCGTTTGATAATTCAATAAATAATGTATATACCAAAAATCAAACAGACGCATCATTTGTATTAAAAACAACATTTGATAATGCTTCATTAGGTAATGTATATACCAAAAATCAAACAGACGCGTCTTTTGTATTAAAAACTTTATTTGATGCTTCAATAAATAATGTATATACAAAAATTCAAACAGATACATCATTTGTATTATTAAAAACTTTGTTTGATAATTCAATAAATAATGTATATACGAAAAGTCAAACAGATACATCATTTGTATTATTAAAAACTTTATTTGATGCTTCCATAAATAATGTATATACCAAAAATCAAACAGACACATCATTTGTATTATTAAAAACTTTGTTTGATAATTCCATAAATAATGTATATACGAAAAATCAAACAGACGCGTCTTTTGTATTAAAAACTTCGTTTGATAATTCAATAAATAATGTATATACCAAAAATCAAACAGACGCATCATTAAATTTAAAAGCTAATTTAGCTAATCCTACTTTTACTGGTAAAGTAACTTTACAAGATTTAAGCGTTAATAATAATTTGGATGTGAGTGGTATATTAAAAGTTGTAGGTAATGCATATATTAATAATGTAAGAGTTCTTACTACAAATGATTCAATTGGAGTATCTGATCCGTCATTTGCAAGTTTAATAGTTCGTGGAAAAACTTTATTACAAGATTTAAGCGTTAATAATAATTTGGATGTGAGTGGTTCATTAAAAGTTGGTAGTGTAAGCGTCATAACAAAAACATTATTTGATGCTTCATTAGCTAATGTATATACTATAAACCAAACAGACACATCATTAAATTTAAAAGCTAATTTAGCTAATCCTACTTTTACTGGTAAAGTAACTTTACAAGATTTAAGTGTTAATAATAATTTGGATGTTAGTGGTTCATTAAAAGTTGGTGGTGTAAGTGTCATAACAAAAACACTATTTGATGCTTCAATAAATAATGTATATACAATAAACCAAACAGACACATCATTAAATTTAAAAGCTAATCTAGCTAATCCTACTTTTACTGGTAAAGTAACTTTACAAGATTTGAGTGCTGGAACAACAGATATTAGTGGTATATTAAAAGTTGTAGGTAATGCATATATTAATAATGTAAGAGTTCTTACTGAAAATGATTCAACAGGAACAGCTAATCCTAATCCTTCATTCTCAACTCTAGTAGTAAGTGGAAAAACTATATTACAAGATTTGAGCGTTAATAATAATTTGGATGTGAGTGGTTCATTAAAAGTTGGTAGTGTAAGCGTCATAACAAAAACATTATTTGATGCTTCATTAGCTAATGTATATACTATAAACCAAACAGACACATCATTAA
>Ga0214919_10000963_pt1 | contig 48777 bp, 61 predicted proteins | sample LL1503_MetaG_FD_177994 | JGI IMG/M metagenome (GOLD analysis project Ga0214919, IMG submission 177994) | Freshwater microbial communities from Lake Lanier, Atlanta, Georgia, United States - LL-1503 | ecosystem: Environmental > Aquatic > Freshwater > Lake | place: USA: Georgia | collected...
TGGAAGGAAAATCATAAGTTTGTTTGTTCTGGCACAATTAAAAAGTAATAAAAAAAAATGTAATAAAAAATGTTAAAAAAAAAGTAATAAAAAAATAATAAAATAAAAAAAAAATAATAAAAATAATAAAAAAAAAATAATAAAAATAATAAAAAAAAAATAATAAAAAAATAAAAATGTTTTGTATTTTGAAGTAACATTTTTTTATTTTTTATTATTATTATTTTGAAGTAACATTTTTTTATTTTAATTATTATTATTAATTTAATTATTCTTTTCATTTAATTCTTTTTCTAACTGATTGATAAATAAATCAAATATGTCAAATGTGGCCTGTAATATTTCATTATCTGCTTCTTTCACGCGTAAATTATTTACTTTCCAAATAATCATTTTCCGGATATCATGATTTTTTTTTAAGAATTCAGGGATAGTCATAAAATATAGAAATAATTGTCGAAAACATTCAACTTGTTTATCATAATCAAAACAACAAGGTTGGGATGGATCGTCGTTAATACAATTACATGAATTATACGTTTTTATTGTCGCTAACAACGTTAATATTTTATTAGAGATAATTAAATCATTTACATTTATATTAATAGTTTCAACCTTTGGTTGTTCTTCTTCTTGTTCTTCTTCTTTTTGGTAGATAATGCTATCCACATTTTTAACTTCTTTAATACTGCTCATTCTATTCAGAGGATATAATACTATTATTAATAGATACTATTTATATTATTAAATCAATTTTTAATAATATAAATTATATTCATATAAATAATAGTATTAGTATTATTCATATTATTCATTCATATTATTTAATCTTATTATTCATTCATATTATTTTTTTTTGGCGGATGCATTCAAATGTATATCTATATCGGTCTCAGTATCTGAATCTGTCTCCATTATATCAAATTCTTTTTCAAATCCCATAAGTTTTTCTAAAATATTTCCGCCACTTTTTTCTGGATTCATATAATTCATCGGTAGCAAATATTCTATGTTCGTACAGCAACATAATTTAAACCAATCATATAATTTAAAGCGGATCCAATGGGTTTGTTTAAGTTTTCCATTCGTAATCTCTTGTTGAAAGACTTTATCAATCATGGAATATGCCGTATTTAAAAAAAGTAAGGTATGAATAATATATTTTTTTTGTTTAAAAAGAAAAGAATAGCGCTGATTATGGTGAGGATTAATTATATAATTACTTTTTTTCTGTAAAGCATTCAAAAACCGCAATTCATTTTTTATATTTTTCAAATAAGTCAATGTTTTTGCTTTATAATCATCGATTTTTTTAATAATAGAAAAGATGTTCGTATTATAAATAATCGGATATTTATAGCGGATATTTCGTGGTATTAAAAATTGGTTTGTTTCTTTTATTTCAGTAATTTTTTCTTCAATAATGCGAATTTTTTGTGCCATATCAGCAATAAAAGTTTTTTCGACTTGTTGGCGCTCTGTATATAATTCGCTAGCACATGTTCGCGTTTTCGCAGAAATCCATTTTCGGCGTTTTTCGGCATTATTTTCGGTACATGTTGATTTCAATAATTGTTTTTGTTCTTGTAATTGTTTGTCAATATGATCGGCGGCGAGTAAAGGATCACTGAATAACAAGACTTGTCCCGACTGAAATTCAACAGCCGTTTGGAGTTTATCATATTTATGGGAGGAAATTTTATGGGCTTCCGCTGTCGCATCCAGTTTTAAATAATTAATAATAGATAAAATAAAAGTAATAAAAGCCGCAATTCCTGCTAGAATAAGTTTGCCATATTCTGAACAGGGTAATTGTGTGGATTGAAGAACACTCAACAGCGCCGATAAAAAAATCGCCGGCAACATTAACATATTCAGTGTATTTACCGAATTAGACCGGGCTTCCATGTAAATGGTTTTTTGTCCTTTCAAATAACTGGCAAGAATATCTAAAGCCGAAGAATAACGATGCACGAGATCGGGTTCATACGATTGATTATATTGAATTTTCACTTCATTATAGGTTATTTTTCTATATTTAATTTTATTCATAATCAGTTGACTATTGGCGAGCGAACTATTGCTTATTTCTTCTTCCGGACCCTCGCCGTCTTCGTCGTCACTTTCATCCTCCTCCTCCTCCTCTTCCGCATCAGTATCGCTCGGTTCGCTGCCACAACAACTAGTATTTTCACGTTTATGCTGTTTGTTTGTCTTCAATGAATGGACAATGGCATTCAATGGAATAAACGTGTTTGGGCCATTCATATTATGGATATGCGTTTCTATTATTTGGTTATGGGCTTCGCTTGTCCTTACTGCTTCGCTTGTCCTTACTGCTTCGCTTGTCCTTGCTGCTTCGCTTGTCCTTGCTGCTTCGCTTGTCCTTGCTGCTTCGCTTGTCCTTGCTGCTTCGTTTGTCATTACTGCTTCGCTTGTCCTTACTGCTTCGCTTGGCACTCCATTTGCTAAATTATAGTCATCAAATTGTGAAGTGTCGGTAATGTTAATAATAATATGGTCATTCACATCTTTAGCATCTTTATGATCTTTAGCATCTTTATGATCTTTAGCATCTTTATGATCTTTAATCATTTACTATATACTATAACAAATTATTTTATTTGAGAATCTATTTTAATCTAAGTATATATATATATAACTCAATGGTTAAGCGTTCAAAAAAATTACCATGGTCTGGCTGGTCGCGTGTAAAACCAACTAAAAAAGAACGTACTTTAATGAAACGTAAATGCGGCAATAAATGTTTTTTAGGTCCGAATAAAAGTTTTCCAATATGTAGTAAAGGCACATGTAAAATAAATAAAAAAGGCGTATGGGCTGCCTATATAAGAGCCCGTGAATGGGGATCTAAAACTATGCGCCATATCAAAAAACAAAGTAAAAAAGTGTATAAGGCAATTGCTCATAAATCACAAAAATTATTAAAATCATTGAAAATAAAATGAATGAAATATATTTTTCATATGTATATATAAATCTATATATACATATAATACATGAAAATCGTTTCATGGAATATTTTGGCGAATGAATTTATTAAAAAAAACGATTATCCGATGATTAATGCGAAAACCTTATTTAATCGTAAAGAACGCCTAGGACATATTCTTCGTCTGTTGGAATGTATTGATGCCGATATTATGTTATTACAAGAAGTTATGACAACTGAATATAATGCTTTATCTGCCACATTTGGCAAAAACTATCTAGTGCTACAAGGGACACATATCCATTGGTATGGCAAAAAAACATCGAGTGGAAATGTGACGTTACTGCGAAAAAAGATGTTTTCGTTGTTGCCAAACATGCCAACCATTGCATTTGGATTACATATCCGCTGTCATTTATTAGTGAGCATCTCGGATAAAAAAAATCAAATACAACAGGATATGTGTAGTCAAGTATGTCAAAAAAAAAGCACTAATAGCAAAAGCACTAATAGCACAAGCACTAATAGCACAAGCACAAAACCCTTAAAAAAACCCATTCTTTTAGATATTTTTAATGTCCATTTAGACGATGTTTCCACAACAAAACGACTGCAAGAAATTCAGAGTTTAATGCCACATTTTCGTACGAGGAATTCAAAAGTGATTCTAGGCGGCGATTTTAACCAAAATTATCAATCTACTGCCAAATTATACAAATTGCTCGCAACATTAAGGTTTAAATCATATATCGATGCTCCAACATATCGTATTGAAAAGAATTTATGCATTGATCATATTATGACAAAAGGCTTTGAAAATAAAAGAAATAAAACTCGTAAAATCTCTCTTCACAAAAATAAAAAAGAGGGATGTGTCGTCAACGATTTCGGTGAGGATATTTTAAAACAATTTGAAGTATATGGTTCAGATCATTTACCAATTATTGTTATCGTCTAAACATATGCTCTTTATTTAAATCGAGCATCATCCCTGAATAGTTTGTACGCCGTTGTTCAATATCGCTATAATCTTCTTTTTGTATAACGGATAACGGCACAATCAATAACCAAATATCTTTTTTTTGTAATTGTAACCAATACATATCAATCGCATAATAACGATGATTATCTGGTTCCCGCATTAGATGTTGTATGCCTTCTTTAATATTTGTAATTAAAGTATCAAAATAATGGTTCTGAACTAAATAACACGTCGTGGTTTGACAATGACTTACCCGAATACATGTATCGTCAATAGGTTGATAAGGAGGCACATTATTGCCGCCAAGTAAAAGCACATCCCATTTTTTAATGTTAATGTTAATGTTTTGAAAAAAAGTGTTAATTTGGTTTTTAAATAATATCGGATTTAAAAAAGTTGTATCATCTTCGCAAATTAGCAAATGGTCATAATTTCGTTCTTTTGCTAATTTCAAACATTGGAGATGACTCATACTACATCCGACGCGCCCATTTGATAATTTAACGGCATTAAAACGCTCAAACTGGGTAAGCCCTACACTTTTCAATTGAGATTCTACGTGCTCTTTTCGATCTTTGCGATGTTCGAGATTAATATAAAAAATATGTTTAATATCGGTGAGCGAATTTATGAGTGATGTTGACATTAATATTAAGTATAATATTAAGTATAATATTAAGTATAATATTAAGTATAATATTATAATAATAGTTTTATTTATATCTTTAATTCATAAATATTTTATATATTAAAATAATAATTATTAATTTAAATACATAAAATTATTTAAATAAAATTAAAATGAGTGATTATATTTTTATATTATATTCGTGTAAAAAAAATCTTGATAAAACCAATAAAATATACGATAAATTAAATAATAATATACATAATACAAGAGTATATATTATTTATGGCGATGATTTAAGTATGAATGAAAAATATAAAATAATTGATGATAAATATATTGTGTTAAATGTAAAAGATGATTATGACCATTTGAATGAAAAAACTTTATCACTTATTCAAACTATAAATGTGTTATTTCCATCTATTAAAGGTATGTTTAAATGTGATGATGATGTTATTGTTAATATAGATCATATACAAAATATGTTATATAATATACAAAATGAAAATATAGATTATTGTGGGTATAGTATTAACAATTTAAAAAAAAATTATATAAGTTTTTATAGATCTTATCAAACATATGAATGTACTTATTGTGCAGGGCCTTTATACTTTTTAAGTAAAAAGGCAATAGAGTGTTTTAATGAAACATCAGATATTAAAAATATATATTATGAAGATATCATGGTTGGATATCATTTAAATAAATTTAATATATTTCCTATTGAAATATATAATTTATATAGTGATAATATTTATAATAGTAGTAAAATATCTTATCATAATTCAAAACATCATGAAGTATTATATATGAAAATACAAGGTGGAATAGGTAATCAATTATTTCAATTAGGTTGTGCGATGAAAATGGCAGAAAAGTATAATAAAAAATTTATATTAAATATAGACGGAGTAATTCCAAGTCCGCATCAAAATAATAATATAGTAACTACATTAGATACTATAAGACAAATATTTCCTGATATACCTATTAATCATGAAAAGATTGTTCTAGAAGAATTTTATATTTACAAAGAAAATAAAAATGAATGTTTTTTATTCACTGAAAAAAAACTTGATCAGTGTTTTAGTGTCTATAATAATATAGTATTAGATGGATATTTTATAAATTATAAATATATTCCCACGAGTATTTTTGAAAAAATAAAAGTGACGCCAACAAATAAAGAATTATTCACATATGATTTTACAAATGTTTATTTTATTCATATTCGATTAGGCGATTATTTAACAAATAAAATGTATCAAATAAATTTAAAATCCTATTATAATTATTGTATTAATAAGATATTACAATTAAATGCTGATGCGACATTTGTTATTTGTACAAATCAGTATGATATGTCTTTACAAAATTATTTAAACGATTTCCCTAAAAATATAAAATATATAATTCAAGATAAAAGTAATAATGATATGGATACTTTATATATTATGTCTTCATGTTGTGGTGCTATTTGTTCCAATTCTACATTAAGTTATATGGGTTCCTTATTACAAAAAAATCCGAAAAAAAAGGAACATATTTATATGCCTTATCCATTTGTTAATTTTATTGATGGATTTAATAGAACGAATATTACCACGAATATGTATCCAGAATGGTGTAGTATTTATAATACGTTGAATAATAGGATTATAGAGTAAACATTTTTTTACTATTAATAATATAATAATATAAATATTATTAATTCTAACTTTTGTAACCGCTTCGGTGCTTTATTTATAAATCAATCTGCGTTTTAAATGTGCAAAGGTTTATAATATTTTCTTTATAAAAATTAATATTTAAATATTGCGAACTATTAAAAAAATTAAATGTTTTGTAATCTGGTAACTTATTAATATCAAATTCATCCCATGATTTTAACATTATCATAGGTAAATTTGTTTTATTATGCAATAATATTGTTAAGGGGTTTTCTATAACAATTGGAACACAATTTAAATATAAAGATTCCCAAAAACGATGAGTATCAATTCCATTTCCTTCTGGACATATACAAAACTCATAGTTGCTCATTCTTATATAATTATCCATCGGAGTAGTTTTATTTAAGAATTTTATTTTTGGTATGAGTGTATCAAAACATTTTTTTCTTTTTTCTAAATTGGTATTAATTTCAAAAAAAAAATATATACTTTTATTAATTTTTTTATATTTATTCATATCATTAATATAATAATTATAAAATTCATTAAATAAATGACCATGTTCCCATTGTTGATTTGCAATACCAATTGGTAAAAAATAAATTTTATTATGGTTAAAACACAAATTTTGTGTAAACCATTTTATTAATTTATTACAATTATATATTTTTTGAACATTTAAATCTTCATTTATAATATTTTTATCAGAATTATGAGTAATTAATATAAAATTATTTAAAAAATAGTTTATTTTTTTTGATAAAACATCAATTCTATGTGAATAACAAAAAATTATTTTTGGATTATTATAATTACTATTAATTTCTAAAATATTTTTTTGTTTATTATTTTGACGATTAATATATGGATTATACTTAAAATCATCAGGTACTCCTAAATATATATCTGTTAAATCTTGTATTTTTTCACCAGAAATAACGTTGCCCATTCTGTGAAAGACATTGTTATGGATGGGATTGCCAGAAATAATATTCATTTAAATATATAATTATAATTATATATTTAAATGAATATTATGTTTTTTACATTTAAATTCAATCAACTACAAATAAATCTTGGTCGACATCACCATTTTTTATTCTAAAATATAATATATCATCTATATTAGATAGAGGAAATTTATTATTATTAATATGATTCTGAGAATTTGTATTTTGTTCATTAAACCTTTTATACTTTTGGATATTTAAAAAATATTTATAAATTTAATCTATGAATATTTAGACATTTTAACTATGTAAATATGTAAATTATCATTTGGATAGGTTTATTAAAAAATGGTAATTTACATAGATGATGTTATAACAAAAGTATTTACATAAAATTTACGTAAACCATTTTATAAATTTATCTCATGTTAATTCATAATATATGTTTAAAGTTGCATTTGATGGAAGAGGACGTTTTGGGAATAATATAATATAATAATTTGCAATTAAAATATTTTGTAAATATTTTACACCTTTTATCATTTCAAATGCCGATTAATTAACGCTTAATTTAATCCAATTATCAATAGAAAACATATCACCATACCATATTTTATTTAATTCATATTCAGGATAATAAATATTTGAAAAAAATGATAAATAACCAATTATTGCTGAAAATGAACCATGTGATAATATGATATGTTTACAAGTACTCGCAAATTGAAATGTAGTTATTTCATCAAAATTAATTAATCGTGAAGATGGATATAAATTTAATAGTTTTTTTACTATATTATTAGTATTATCATCTGTTGATATATACAAATTATCAAAAAAAATGTTTTTAATTGCATTTGCATAATATGTAAATCCTGGATTAAAATGCGCAACATCAGTTAATCGTATATGAATATACAAATCATTGTTTTTGTTATATCTCTCATTGAATGGATTATGTTCAATAATATTTGATTTTATTTTATCTGTATGTAAATAATTGTATAAAAAATTTGTTATTTCTTTCGTCTGAAAATAATTGTTGTTTGGGTTTAAATTATAATTTAAATGATCGCTATTGTAAATAGTAAAGTAATTATTATCTGTTAAATATTGAATACATTTATATGAATTGCTTCCACTAAATAATTCAATTCCTAATTTATTAATTAAATCTTTATTATAGTAATCAACTTTTAGATTATGTTTTTTAGCTAATAAAGAGACTGCTAAATTTCGTATAATTTGATTTCCTAATCTACCATTATTATTTATGGTTGAAGTCATTTATATTATATTTATTATATTTATTAGATTTATTATATTTATTATATTTATATTATATCGGCATTTGAAATGTTTAAAGGTTTAATAATCATAAGTATACCTTAAATATAAATGAACTTAAGTCAAATCATATTATTGTAAAATAAAAACAATTTTTTAATTTACTAGAAAATAAAAATAGTTATAATATTAATAATAACGTTTTTTAGAAGGATTTTTTCAAGATTTATCTTTTCTTAATAAACACCGAGATTTTATTAAAACATTATTTATATCTAATAATGATGATGTTATAAATTATCATAATTATGAAAAAAATTGGTTATTAAAGATTTAATCATTAATCTATCAGAAATACCTAATGAAAATGATTTGGTTTTACATATTAGATTAGATGATTTTATTCATCAAGTACATAATTCAAATATTTTAGATGTAAATTATTATTTTAATTCGGTTATAGAAAGTAATCTGATATATAAGTGGAATAAAATATGGATTGTAGTTGATAAATTAAATAATGATTTTGATAAGAAATATATTATTTTTTTAGTAAAAAAATTAAACAATCACAATATTACCAATATTAAGTTTCACCAAAAAACATTTTTAGAAGATTGGAATTTTTGTATTAAATCTACTAATTTTATTTCATCAAATAGTACATTTGCTTTAACATCTATTTTATTAAGTAATATGAAATATGTAATTATACCAATTGAAAATGACTGGAAAATTTTATCAATTGATAAAATTGATAAAATTTATACTTTTATTATTAAAGATGTTAAAAGAATTAATAATATAGTATAGTATAATAAAAATACGAAATTAAAATTATACGTTGTAATTTAGATGTGGTTAAATAAATAATCGTTATGCGTTACATCCCAAATATGATTATCCATTCTATTATAATTTGTTACATTGAATATAACCTTTTATTGATGGTTCTATTAAGGTGCCTTTCCATTTCCTTTATTATTTTCACCTAGTTCAATATAAAATCCATTATTTTTTTATTGAATATGTTATTATCTAAATAATGATCAATTGGTATCTTTTTATTTGTATGAAGTGAACATGATGTCATATAATATATTTATATTATATTTAATTTTTTAAATCATTTATAACCATTTTTTCTACAAGCGCCTTAAATGATATTTGTGGTAACCAATTTAATTCATTTCTTGCCCTTGAAGAATCACCGCATAATATTTCAACTTCTGCAGGTCTATAAAAATTTGGATTAATTTCAACTAATATTATAGAAGTTTTTTCACCATTATTTTCTAAATAAAACTTTTCATCTTCGGATTTATTCGTTGTATTTACCCAAAATCCAATAATATTAACAACTTTAAATGCTAATTCTACAAATTCCTTTATTGTATGTGTTTCGTTTGAAGAAAATACGTATTCATCTGGTATACCATTATAATTTTCTTTTACCTGATCTTGATTTAACATTTTCCATACTCCTTCTATAAAATCTTCAGCATCACTCCAATCACGTTTAGCATTTATATTACCTAATTCTAATGGTTTAAAACATAAATTATTATTTTGTAATTCTTTAAATATTCTAACTACATTTTTACTAATTTTTCTAGTTACAAATTCTTCTCCTCTTCGTGTGCCTTCATGATTAAATAACCATCCCTGAATAGCATATAAATTATAAGAATCTCTATATACTTTTATTAATTGTCTAGATGCAACTTTACTTGCACCATATGGACTTCTTGGTTTCATAGGATGTTTTTCATCCTGAGGTGTATAAGAAACATTTCCAAATTCCTCGCTTGAACCTGCCTGATAAAGACGACAAGATGGTTTTAAATGTAAAATAGATTCTAAAATATCTAAAACTGCTGTTGAATTTGTTTGCCAAGTTTGTCTAGCAAAATCCCAACTTGACGCAACAAAACTTTGTGCAGCAAAGTTAATAAAATAATCAGGTTGTATTTTTTCTATAACCTTATAAATTATATGCGTATCTGTTAAATCAAAATTAATTAAAAAAAATCGGCTATTTGATTTAATATTATTGAGATTTAAATGATTATATACACTTAATCTTCTTACTCCGCCAAAAATTATATAATCGGTATTCTTTAATAAATAGTCAACCATATGACTTCCATCTTGTCCTGATACACCAGTTATAAATACACATTTTTTTGTATTATCTTTATGTTTTAGTGTGTCATCAACATTTAGTATATTTATATTGTCTATTTTTTTATTAATATATGTTTCTTGTATATTCATTTATTACTATAATTAATATTTATATTTAAATTAGTATTTATAGTTATTAAATTTAATTATTAAACATTCGAATAATTATTAAAATTATTGAAATTAAAAACCCGAATTATAAAAATATATGTTAATACTATAAATTAATTTTATAAAACTAATAATTTTTATTTTCTACAATACCAATGAACACTCATAAAATCATAATTTGTATTTAAATATAATCTATCTGAATTAACCCAATTTAATTTGCGTATTTCCATTTTTTCACGATGATACAAATATACATAGGTAAAATATAATTCATTTTCTGCTGCACCACTTGTCTCATAATATTCGGATTTAACTTCATCTAAATAAATTTTCCAAAATGGTTTTTTGTTTAAAGCATGATGTTCTTCAACCATTTTAATTAATAAATTTACAACTTCACTATCAAAAAATGTATGATGGGATATACCTGATAAAGGATGAATTTTTTTAAATGATGGATGTAGTCTATTCATATGTTCAAAATATGGTATATGGTATTCTGTTCCTGTTGTAAATATACATTTATTATCATCTGTTAAAAATTTAGTAGGTTTTAAAAAATGTGTATCACAATCAATAATCAGGTATCGTTGCAATATATCAGGTATTACGAATCCAGCATAAAATTTTAATAATTGCTGTAAATACCAACCATTTCTTGAAAGTTTGCCATGACTATTGCTAACATCTTCTATAGAAAATGGAAAAATCTTTTCATCAATAGTTATTGCTCCGTCTATTTTTATAGAAGGATTTTGACAAACTAAATATATATTTCTATAACCTAATATATTTTTTTTAGTAAATGAAAATACACTATTAATTATTTCATTATCTTTTGGACCAACACATATTACAATATCAAATATCATTATAATATATATATATATATATATATATATATATATATATATATATATATATGTATTTAAATTGTAATATTTTAAATATGAATAAAATTCTTTAAATTTTTACAATGAATATGTAAATTAATAATAGGATATTCTTTATTATCTATGATAATATATGGAATATTACAATTATCTTTATTCTTACGCCATATAAATTTATATTTTGAATAATTAAAAATACACGTTTCGTTTACAAATCCAATTGTATTATATCCATTTACATTTATCGGATCAATACCACCTAAATATTGACCTATAGCCGCGGCATCAAAAATTGCATTGTATTTATTAAAATTTCTCGTTATAATTTCTTTTTCATTATTACTTTTATCATCTATAAAAATAGGTAAATTATCAATTAAATTTGGCAATTTATGAAAACATATACCCCAATTTTCCATATCATTTAGTTTTTCTATAAAATGATTTAAACAATATTCCAATAGATTACAATTTGGAATAAACATTAAACCAGGAATACATCGTTTTTTAGAATCCATCGTTAATAATATTTTTTCTTTTTCATGAAAAATAATTTCATCTAAATTATGGTATACCAAAACATCATTTTCAATATGTATTATATTTGTTACGTTAAACTTTTTCATATATTTTTGTAAGACATAAAAACGATAAGTTGTCAATTTCCAAAATCCATTTCTAAAACTATTACTAATATTATGTATTTCTTTATCATAAGTATGTATTAAATCTTCAACAATAATAACACTATCATCATTTAAAATATTTTTAAAAATATTCTTAAATTTCATATCCGTAATAACTACGATATCTGTATTTTTAAATTTCATTAAATTCACTATATTATCCAAAATATAATTTTGTAAATTATTTAACATTACAAGTAAAACTTTCATATTAATTATATAATAAAATATAATATTTAATATTTATATTAAAAACGAATATCAACGATAATAACCTTATTCAACGCCTATATTATTTTTTATGTAATTATTATAGTACTTTAAAATTAATTTAACAATATATATATTAAATTATGATTTAAATATTATTTTTATTTTATATAATAAATGTCAAACATAGACATATTAATTGATAATTTTTTTATAAAGAGAGACAAAAAAACATCAAATGAAACATTATCATTAGATGATAATAATATACTTATACCTGGTGCTATGAATGGTATTTTATATACCCATATTAATTATTATACAATGAAACAATCTCTTATTGAACTTATAAAACAAAATAAAGAATATTATAATTTTGTTGAAACTGGATGTTCTTCTCATGGTACAAAATCAACATTATTATGGGATAAATTTGTAAATTTATTTGATGGAAAAGTAATTTCTGTAGATTTAAACGAATTGGCAGTAAAAGAGGCAAATATGCAAACAACAAGCAAAACCAATGTAGTATGTAGTGATTCATTAATTTTTTTACCTACTTTAAAAGATAATATAGATTTTCTTTATTTAGATTCATATGATGTTGATTTTTTAATTCCATTTAAATCAGCGGAGCATCATTTAAAAGAATTTAATTGTATTAAACATCTATTACATAAAGGAAGTATTATTTTAATAGATGATACCCCATGTAGCCCAGAATGGTTAGATAATGGAATATACAATAGTTTATATTCTAAACTTAAATATACATTTAATCCAGAAATGTGTGGAAAAGGTTCTTTGGTTAATAAAGAATTAGAAAAAATGGGAGCAACAAAAATAATGCATCAATATCAGGTTTTATGGATAATATAATATAGTTTTAGATATTATAATATATAGTAATTTAAACACTAATCTTCTTCCACCCTTCCTCCAAAAACAAATCATCCATTTTCTTTTCTCCTAATGCGGAGCCAAACCATTTACTCGGATAATAAACTTTACAACCACTCCCCCCACCAAAATAAGCACCCCACCAACTAAATGTACTATTCGCAATAATATGGTGTTGACATAACGACATTAAAATCATTTGTTCCCAATCGTCTAATTGCTGTGGTACTTTGATAAAAGTCATTGATTGGAAATTCGCATTTTGTTTTAAAGTATTAATTTTTTCATGCACATACGCCAAATCATTCTCTTCACAGAAATATAAAATGAACCAATCCATTTTCCCATTCGTAAAATTATCATTTAAAAGTTGCTCTAATGCTTTTTCATAATATTCTATAGGCATTAACGGATGATAATGTTGTAATTGTGCATAATCGCCGACACGAAAATGTAATGAAACCACTTTTTCAAATGCGGTCGTCGGCAAATACGGCGCGACTTTTTCTTTCACATAATGTTGAGTTTCTTTTAAATTTATCATACGAAAAATTAGTTCTTTATGTTCTTCAAAATATTTATACGATTGAAAATATCCTTGTAATTTCACATGTTGTGATTGATCGATTAAAATCGGAATTGGCGCATAATGAAAAAAAGGTTCCTGATATAGCATGTTCATGTGTAAAGGTAGTTTAATAAATCCTTTTAATTTTTGGAGTATGAGCGTATCCCAATAATACTTTTTCCGTTCACCGCACGTAATGGGTTTATCTTCAATATAAAAAGGTTTTTTTGCTTTCAGACTATACGAAATTAAAGTAAATAGTTGAAATAATTGGTTGCCTAATCCACCCATAATTTCAATTGTTATGGCCATTTTAATTTTTAATATACATAAATAGAATAAATTTTATTTATGTATTAATTTATATGTATATTAATTTATATGTATATTAATTTCATAAATTAATAATACTATTTCTCATTATTTAATCCCTTCAATTAAACACAATTATTACGATTAACCCATTTTTTAGAAGGGTCGGTTGGAGGAAGTAAATCAATACATTTTTTCTGAATTAATGACGTGCGCATGTATTCTTCGGGAGACCGATCCAAATTCAAATCTTTCATATAATTCACTCGCACAATTTTTCGTCCGCTAATATAAGTGGTTAATTTACAATCTGCTGGACATTTTATTATGCCTGCCGTTATTTTACCAGTGGCTGGATCAATATCACTATTAGTTGGACATTCTTTTTCTTCCTTATATTGTATCCGCGTTAAATTCTGAATATACACGCCTTGACTTTGATTTTCGGGCGTGTATTGTTTGACAATCGGGCTAATCGGACATTTTCCATTGGTGCAAATAGGATGATTAAAAGCACTCTCCAAATGTCCTAATGTATTTTTTGTTGAGAGTTTAATTACGCTTGCATTATCTGCTGTAACACAACAAGTTTTTGATCGCATTAAATTCGTTTGCCCCATAATGCCCAAAATACGAAGACCTCCATTTAATGAAAAACCATTTGCGGAAATAGGGTTATTGTATCCTCTTGATTTTCTTTTCATAGCTACAATCGACATTTTAATTTGAATATATACTAAACTAAGAAAGAAAAAAAATGATTACAATGAATTATTTGTACAAGTGTCTTAATTCGTACAACTCTTAATTTGTACAAGTGTCTTAATTCGTACAAGTGTCTTAATTCGTACAAGTGTCTTAATTCGTATTTTTATTACTTGACGTCGGCAATGTTCGACTTACTGAACATCGCCAAAAATAAGGTTCGTCATACACGATTTTTAATTGCGCGCCTTGAAGTAATCGTTCGCGCACGTGTTGCGCTTTCGTATTTTCTGGCCAGTAGCGAATTTGTATAAAGGCGCGTTGGAATTGAGAGTCGTTCGGTAAACGTATTAAATCAACTTTACTAACACACCTTTCGCCTAATATTTTTTCAAAAATAGTGCGAATATATTTCCAATCGACTTGAGCGGCGACACGCGGAATACATATACTCGATGGATTATTTTTATTATTATTATTAGTATTTTTACTATTATTATTATTTTTATTATTATTTTTATTACTATTAGTATTCTTATTTATTGTATTCATTTATAGTTTGATATTATAAATGAATGACTGAATGAATGAATGAATTCAATTTTATCTTAAACTCGAATATAAATAATACAAGTTCATTTAATGTTCTTTTTCTTAATACTTTTTCTTCTTCTTAATGTCTTCTGGTGTTTTTTTATTTTTCTACTTTTACCTTTTACACGATAACCGCCGCTTATCACACATCCAGCATTCTCTCTTTCTGCCGCAATCGCTCTTTCTGCTTCTTCCATTGCTTCTTTTTCCATTTCATATAGTCTTCTTTCTTCTGCTAAATATGCTGAATAATTTGACTTATCTTTTTGTTCAGCAATACGTGACTCTTCTATTTTTTTTTATGACACTTTTCTAAATGATAAAAAAATATATTTTTTATTTTTAATTTAATAATCATAATCATAATGATAATCATAATCATAATCATAAATTACAAATGATATAATAATTTAAACGCGACGGCGAGTTTTATAAAAAAATAAAAACTTTTATTTTATTTTATTGCCTATCTTAAAGAAAATATTAATGATTTATCTTTATTTGTCTCAGATAATAAATACGCCAAAGATGAAGAAGATCTTAAATTCGAATAATAATAAATTAATTCGTCAATTTTATTTAAAACTCGATCGGTTTTTTCAGAATATCCACTTAAATTCTCTCCAGTGAGTTGAAATAATTTCCGGAAAGTTTCCTTTTTTTCTAAAGAAGCATTAATCGTAAGAAAATGTTTGCTATTCTCATTTAAAGTAGTGGGTCCGATTGATATAATAATAACTTTTTCATTTTTATATATAAAATACACGCCATCATAAGACCAATCTATAGTTAATTGTGAAGTTGTGCCATCTTCCGCATGTGTCAAATAAGTATTAGAGGCGGCAGGACCTTTGGAAAAACGATATACTGGTTCTTGTAATACTGATGCTTGTAATACTGCTGGTGCTTGAGGTGGAGTTGTTGTCATCTATAATAAATTAATTAATAATGAATATATTAATAATAAAGGTTTAATAAGGTTTCATTTATTATTAATTTATCATTTCAAAAAATTGAAACTATATTTATAAGCATTATAATATATATAATCAATCGACGAACTCCTTCCAGAAATGTCTAAATCAATTACTATGACCAGCATCAAGAGCACCAGCAGCACCAATAATAAATATGTGCCACCCTCGCAAAGAAACAATAATAATAACGTACCGCCGCAGTCTTCATTTACCTTAAATAAAAGGCAAGCGAAAGCAGAAGAATTCAATTTAAATGACAAGATTAATGTGTTTCCCACTTTAGGCGAAACAATTAAACCTTCCTCCAATGCCGCTGCAGCAGCCATCGCAGGGATAAATAAAATGAATTTTGCGTCAGTCGCCAAACATGTTGATAAATCGATTAAAGAAGAGGAAAAGATCGTAGAGGTTCAACCAGGTTGGGTACATATTCGAAAACATAAAGGCAAAATCGAATACAAGTACGGCGCTCAAAAGCATGATCCCTCTTTAGAATGGTATTTCATACAAGAAGATGCATTTATAGATAAAAATTTTATAAAGAGCATTATTGCACGGCTACAAATTGCGCAAGATTATGAAAATGAGAGTTTAGGTGATTTGTCGGCGTATTATGATTTTCCTAACATTCAAGAAAAGTTAGAGGCGGATGCACCAAGAGGTTATTTTACTCGACGATCAAAACGGCCAACAAATTTAAACAACAACAGCGACAGCGAATTATCTTTGTCTTATGTAAGTGACGACAACAATAAAAATTAACTTATCATAAAAATAAAACAAAAAAAAAATAATAAGTTTAGTTTACGCATTCCTAATGTATATAAAATATAATGAACCATAAAGAAGAAGAGTACCACGAAGAAGAAGAAGAGGAAGAAGAAGAACTCGATATCGAACTCGATACTTCATGGGTCGATCATTTTAAAAAAGAAGAACAGAATTATTCCGAATATTATAAAGAAGAGGTTATTAATATAACTCTTTTTTTTCTTTACGTAGGAAAAAATAAAGAATTAGAAACGATTTCAAATGAACAATTTATATTAGAAAAAAACGGAATTATTTCCAAAGATCAATTAATACAAATCATAAAACAAAAACAAAATAAACAACTTTTGAATAAAAAGTTTATAAAATATAACCTTCTTTCTCTCTACAAGTTTAATATAGATTTAGAAACAGAAGAAATAAATACATTTATATCTCATAAAGCAGATATAGAAACGGCACATCGTTTTTTTCAAACTGAAAAATATGTTAATGATATAAAATACAATAATACTATTCATCTTTTTCAAGACTTAAATTCTCTTTTTTTTATATTTCAAGAACCAGATGAAAAAAAAGTACATTCGCATTTATATAATAATATTAATAATAATACAAAAAAAATAATACATCTTCACGCAAAAAAAAACCATCCACGTAAAACGAAACGAAAGAGACTATATTAGAATAAACTTAAAGATATTTATTAATATTATATAATTATATAAGAATAGACGATGACTTCTTATGAAGAAAAACCGAAAATAAACAAGGCACGTATTCAGTCTTTTTTCTTAAAAATAAAGAAAGATGACAATAATAATAATAATTTAAAAGAATTAGAAGAAGAATATCGCGAATTATTGACGGAGGCAATATATAGCGTAAATAATACTCTAGAAGAAACACGTGATTATATTACGTTATTGTATAAAATTATTTTATATACTCGCGATATCATTTTCGGTCAAGGCGCATATACACTTTCTTATATGTTGTTAGGGGTTTGGGTTCAATTGGCTTATAAAAATACAGAACCTACTTTCAAACAAGCAATAAATCAATTAGTTTTTCAAGCATTGAAATCTTTTGTACGCTTAGATGGATTTTATCATCCCTATGGTAGTTGGAAAGATTTAAAATATTTTTGTAATTATTTAAAAGAGGTGATTGCCGTAAATGAAGAAGGTAATCAGATTGATATAAACAATTATCCTATTTTTGCCGATAGTTTACAACTTATTGTAGAGCAATTGTATGAGGAACATAAAACAATTTTTGAAACATCGGAACCGCCTAAAACGTTATTATGTAAATGGCTGCCAAGAGAAAAGTCAGGTAAATTTGGCTGGTTAGTGCCATATATTGCTAGTGCTTATTATGCTTGCTGGTTACAAACGCCAAAAAATTATGGCCAATATCAACGCGCATTAAGGAAATGTTTAACACATTATCGAAAATTAGTATCGGCCATTAATAAAAAAATAGAACAACATATTTTTTATAATGGGGAACAATCTAGTAATCCTAATATGAAAACGACAACGACAACGACAATGACGATGACGATGGAAGAAACATTAAACAATTGTCGTTATGAGTGGGCGGAGAATAGCATAGAAGAAAATATACATTTTATAATGGGTGATAATACTGATAGTTGGATCAACCCTTCCTATAATGAAATTATGGAAACAGAGACGGAAACATCAGCGGCTATGTGGGAAGCGATAGCCTATGGTGCGGATGCTTATAAACCAACCGAAGAAGTTGAAGAAGTGAATGAAGTAATTGAAGAAGTTGAGGAATCCGATGAAGATGTCGAAGTAATTGAAGCAATCGAAGAAGTGAATGAAGAAGTGAATGAAGAAGTTGAAGCAATCGAAGAAGTTGCATACAACGAAGCAATTACAACTCCATTAAAGAAAGAGGAGGAAACCAAAAGTGGTTGGTTCAGTTGGGTTGGCTGGAAATAAATAATAAATAATATAAATAATAAATAATATAAATAATATAAAAATATTTATATTAATAAGATAGTAGTATAATAATGGATCAAAGTGAAGATTATTTAAATGAAATATTCAGTATGTTATCTTATCCAATAATCTATCAGAGCAATCCCGTAAATGATGGTGAGGAAGAGGAGGATATTTTTTTTAATATGCTTTTAAATAGATCATTAAATGATAAATACCAATATAAAAAAATTATTTCTGATGAAGGTTTAGCACAATTAACTACTATAAAATATGATAAAAATAAAGAAAATGCAATCACCACATGTCCAATTATGTGTGTTGATTTTGAAGATAATGAAGAAATAACACAACTACCTTGTCATCATTCGTTTAATCAAGCAGGAATTCTAAAATGGTTGAAAGAAGAAAAAGCGGAATGTCCCGTATGCCGTTTTCAATTAAAATATAATGAAGTGAAAATAGAAAATGAAATACCGAGAATAACACCACAATTAGAAAATTATACGGATATTCGGGATGAGATGGATACTGCACGCGCACCCACTTATGAAGAAATAAGAAATAATACGGATATAAATTCGTCTAGAAGAAATTTACGGAATTCTTTGCTTAGATTATACCATGATACATATGATAATCTTGATAATTCTTCCACTTATTCTAGGATGCATCGGGTAGCAGGGTATTATATTATATGACCCATAAAAAAATATAGATACTGACCTCATTTCATCTATCTTGAAATAATAATAATAATAAACCACTTTATTATTATTATTATTATTATTTCTTTCTAATTCATCAAACTAAATATCATGTAACTAAATATCATCTACGTTGATAATAGATTCTTTTAACCAATCATTTTGATTTTCATTTTCATTTGTCTTTGTCGTTTTATTTTTGACGCTCATGAGTTCTTTTAAACTCGTATGATGGGTTGTATTGTTCAAAGGTTTCTTCCTGTTAGGTACATCTACATTCTTCTTTTCATCTTCTTCATTTTCATCACTACTACCACTACTTTTATCAAGGCTATCATCTCCGCTTTCGTCATCTAAATTATCAGGTAAATCCGTTTTATGGCCATGGTTGGAAAATATAAATCCTCCTTCTTTTTCTTCTTTATGACTCGAATTCGCATTTAATAAACTCGTAAAAGGACATGTTTCATTTTGCAGGAGTTGTTCTTTTTCCGTTTGTGAATAGACTTCTAATAAATCACATTTTTGTACACCCGACGAACGCACTTCCCATTCACGAATACCAACTAAAATCCATGTTCCTAAACTAATAATATTATCGCGTTTTCCGCGTGCTTTAAATTTACCGCGGATAATACAACTGCGTGAAATGCCATCATTACACATGACTTGACATTGTGTTCCTCCAAAAATTTTAGTAATGATGGCATACATTTCCCCTTCTTCTGTTACTTTTCTCACATGTTTATTTTGCGATTCTGTAAAATTATTAGATTTATTACGTGCTTGACTTTTTGCTTTATTACCGCCAGTTAAGTTTTTCACCATTCTAGTAGAGATGATATATATATATTATTGCTTTATTTATGTTTATTTTCTAAATCAATTTTTTAAAAAATAACTTTAATTATAACTTTAATTATAACTTTAATTATAACTTTAATTATAACTTTAATTAGATGATAAAATATTGTCATATATTATAAATATAAATGGCAGAACCTGCACAAGAATTTGTATTCACAAAGGAGGATGAAGAGGATGATCGACATCCAAGTAAATCTTATCATATCCAACGTGAATGTGAAAAAATAAATAAAAAAAATGATTTATATTTTGATAATTTATCAATTCAATTGGAACATATAAGTAGTAATTTAGAAAAATTAAATGAGATGTATGCAGAATTAATGGATATGAATGAACACGCGGAATTAACGCAAGAGTTTAAACATATATGTGAAAGGTCAGAGTTAATAAAGACCTCTCTAGATAAAAATATAGAGTCAATCGATATTGAAAATAGAAAAAGATTAAAAGAAATAATGAATACTTTTAATAAAATTATTAAAAAAAAAGAAGAAACTTTATCTAATTATTTCACAACCACGAAACTTATGGAAGATGTACAACAAGATAGTTTTGAGATTATAGGTGGTAGAAAAAAAAATATAAAAAATACAAAAACTAAAAGAGTGAAAGGAGAGAAAATCAAAAAAAGTAAAAAAAGTAATAAAATTAATAAAAGTAATAAAATCAAAAAAAGTAAAAAAATCAAAAAAAAGTAAAAAAAAATATAAGAAAATATAATATTCTCTCTCTATTTTATAAATGAGTAAAACGCCAATTACGTGGATTGAATTATTAAAAGAAAAAATTGGATTAAAAGGTAAAGGAACTTCTATCGGTGATGTAGCGCCTGAAGCAAAAAAAGAATGGGTTCAAATTAAAGAAGGTAAACATCCAAAATACACGCAAGGCAAAATGGTTAAATCTAGCAATAAAAAAAATACATCTAAGAAAAATAAAACGAAGAAAGAAAAGAAAATGTCGGCTTCTCTAGTGAATACACTTTTATCTAGTAACAAAATATGTGATAAATGTAAAAAAGAAATTAAACGATTAATGAAAAATCAAATGGGTGGAGGGGATTGTAGTGGTGGTACAGATGCTGCCGATGTATCCGCCGATACGAATAATAGTTCTACTGATGCTGATGTATCAACTGAAACGAATACTTCTTCTTCTTCTACTGATGATAAAATGATGGGCGGAAATTGTGGGTGTGGAATGAATGGCGGTAGTGGATGTGGATGCGCAATGAATGGCGGTAAAAAAGGTAGAAAAACTAAAAAAAATAAAAAATCTAGAAAAAATTAATAATAATAATAATAATAATAATGATAATGAAAAAAAAATATATCAAATCTCATTTATTGTATAATATAAAATTTTATATTATACAATAATACAATAATACAATAATACAATACAATTGTTGTTGTATTTCTTATTATTTAGTTTCGACTAAGCATATAATATCGGTTCTTATAAGTTTTTTTAATCTTTTCGCTGAGTTCTTTTCCTTCCATATCATTTTCATTAAGCATACGTAAAATTTCTTTACGCAGTAAATCTTTATTATTTATACAATAATGGTTATAACATATTTCAGGTTTTAATTTTTTCTGATCTTTAAATGCATTTATAATATGAGTATCCATACTTTTTAATATAGTGGGTTCCATTGTGATATATGTTCTCGTAATTGCATTCTCTGCAACCGCAGACGCCGCTGCAACTTCATTATCAGGCTCATCATGAGATTTATTACTCTTTTTTTCTTCTTTTATATTTCTTTTTCTAAAATAGTATCGTCCAGCTTTAAACATTTTATCATGTACATCGCCTTCATATCCTGCCTCAATCATCCGCCTTATTTCTCGTTCTAATATTTCTTTTTGTGTTTTAAACCAATTCGTCCATTGCTCTTTATAGATTTTCCGTTCATCATATTGATGAACAATCGCAAATCGTTTAATTAATTCCATTATTTCGGCTGTAAATTCAAATCGAAAGATTTTTGTTTGGATTTGAATTTTTGGAGGACTAGTAGTAGTAGTAGTAGTAGTATTAGTAGTAGTATCGATATCTTGTTGTGCCATTTTAATAGTTAAATAATAAGGTGTTTAATCCTTTATGATTAAATACAAAATCATTTCAATTTTTAATTAAATCATGTATATTAATTAATTAATCATTTAATTAATTAAAATGATTAATTAATATATGACGACAAAAACATACGCAATTACATCACAAACTTATTATGATACTTATAATACATGTTATAAAAATATTTTAATAATAAATGCCATGCCCTTAGGAGAATTATCTAAATTAGTGAGAATGACGAATATGCCAAAATTATCACCATTTAAACAATCAACGCCTTGTTGTCCAATTAAACAATGTGAATATGCGATTTATCATATACATAATTCAAATGAATTAATGACACCAGATGATATACCATATTTATTTAATTATTTAATAGAAAATAATTATAAAATAGATACTTCATTAACTAAAATGATGAATAATTCCGAAATTAAAATGACCAATAAACTCGTATGTTATATTTCTTTAATAAATTGAAACAAATTTAATAATATTAAAAATAATATTATTAAAGATAATATGGATACTTCTTCATCTATGACGGGAGCACATCAGCAAACTTTAGTAGCACAGCAGCAAACTTTAGTAGCAAATCAGCAAACTTTAGTAGCACAGCAGCAAACTTTAGTAGCAAATCAGCAAACTTTAGTAGCACAGCAGATAGAAGAATATGTTGCACAATTAAATTCGATTGAAAAAATTGTTTTACAAATTGCCAAAGAACATTTAGAAACTTCATTTAGTATTGAAAAAAGTATTGGATTTAAAGAGTGGTTGAAAAAAAATCAAATGGAAACAAAGAAATAATAGTTTTTATTTATTAACGTTTTATATATTTTCGATATTTTCTTGTTTTATTTTTTTTATATTTTTCATTTTTTTCACTATTTAAAAATGATTTTATTGTTTTACGAATTCGATTTGAAATCGTTAGTATATTTTTTTTTACATTAATAAAACCGCTACCACCAACACTAACTGCTTGTGGATTTTGTTGATTAGTATAACGAGAAGAAGAAGGTTCAGTTGTCGGAACATTCGGTAGGTTTAATTCTGTTGCTGCTGGTTGTGCCGTTGCTGCTGGTTGTGCCGTTGCTGCTGGTTCTGCACCTGTTGCTAATGCTGTTGTTATTGCCGATGATGCTGCTGTTGTTATTGCGTTTGATGCTGAATCTGTTGCGGATTTCAATATATTTTGCGCAGAAGGAAGGTATGAAGACATATTTTTAACCTTTTCATTTAATTGGTTCTTTATTTCGGTTGTCGAGGAAGGCAGAGTAGTTAATGTATTTATTTTATTTAATTGCTGATGTATTTTATTTGTCACTTGATCCACCCGATTCTTAATATTAAGCACACTTGTAAAACTATTTCCAAAAAATTTAGTAAAGACTGAACTAAATTGGATAACCATACGAATTAACGCTTGTACTTGAATAACCACATCGTCAATAGTTCGTATTGCTTCTAATATTTCTCCTGCCCCTGGAATAATTCCAATAGCATTAAGTATAATATCCACTAATTTTTTTACTATTTTATGTGCAGCCTCAGCACCTACATCTATAAATTCGTATATGATGGTTTTAAATGGTTCTTTCATTTCCTCTAAAAAGATAATAAGTATTTCGCCTAAACTGCCCAGAAGTAGTTTAAATTTCTCTCTTGTAATAGGATCATCTAAGGCTTTATTGAATGCATCTAAAATATAATTTAAATCTTTTCCTTCTGGTTGTATTCCTAATAAACTTGAAAATTCTTGAATGATATAGAAAACCACATATTCTGCAATACTTATCATAAATCCAAATAACATAGAAACAATACCATATAAACCAGAAGGTGTTGTCGTTTCTGTATTATTATTATTATTATTTATTTCTTTCGTTGTTGTTGTTGTATTTAATTCACTACTCATATTATAATAACATAAGTTTTTATTATAATATAATTAATTTTATAATAATATAATTAATTTTATTTTAATTATTTTTCTTTTCGATTTGATTTACATAATTTGCTTTAAATGTAGCATAATCTATTTTGGTATTTATATTAGTTTCACTATTGGTCGTATCATCATTATTTGATGCTGGTGATTTTATAAAATCTTCAAGCGTTCCTTTATATCTAAATTTATTTGCTTTTTCTGTCATAATATAATATTTTTTATTAGAATTATTGGAATTATTTTTTTTATCCTTTTGTATATTATTTGATCCATTATTTGATCCATTATTATTTGGTTTATTGGATGTATTATAACTTTTAAATTTTGCAAAAATAGATTTTTCGGTGGGTTGTTCAATTGTTTTATTTGCTTCTTTTTCTTCTTGTGCTTTTGTATCTCTTTCTATTTGAGAAATAACATTTTCTTTTCCCTTTTCGAATTCTTCTTTATAATTTACACATATACTTTTACAATTATAGGTAATAGTAAATAATCGTGCAGCGGTATCTAGAATTCTATAAGCAATTGTTTTAGAATCCGCATAGTAACAAAAAGATTCAATATCACTATTATAAGTCATGATTACTTTGCCTTCAGGTGTTTCTTCTTCTAATACATTTAAACGTAAATTTTCTAATTCAATTGGCGTTAATTCTCTCTCATCTAAATCCGTTAATTCATCAAAATATTTATTAAAATATTCTTCTTCTTCTTCTTCTTCTTGTGAATCCTCTTCTCCATTTTCGCTATTGCTCTCGCTCTCTCTCTCACTCTCACAATTCTCATCATTATTATTATACTTGTCATTTTTAGGATAAAGAAAATAAGCAACAAATATCACCCCTAAAGAAACACCGCCTACAATCGATCCTATTATGGTAAGCATTTTATAAAAAAAATCATTTTCCTCCATTTTCGTTGTATATTACTATTTAATACATATTTTATATTTAAGTCTTTTTTCGTTCAGAAAATAAATCTTTTATTTCCTTTTGTAAATCAGGTACTGCAATTATTTGAAAAGATTTATTTTTATTATTTGGGTGTAAACAAACGAGACATAAATTTGTTACTTTTTTTCCATATTTTTCTTCAATAATTGCTTTATATGTATTTAATTGTAAGGCATAATGCCAAAAATTTGTGTCAGGTAAATGACTAATCTTTTCTGTCCTCGCATATTTCATAAAAGGATCAGATTTTTTTATTTCTTTGGCTCTTTTCCAATCATATATCATTAATGTGCCATCAGGATTTTCAAAAACCATATCCACCGATCCCGCCAATAAGAGTTCTTCGTGATAAATCATCCATTCGGTACGATAAGGTTTTAAATTCTGTGTTTTTTCTAAGAATTCTTTAAAATAGGTATATTCAATAGAATTATTTTCATTATGTGCTTTTATAGGACTATTATAATAACATTCAATATCATAATGCATTTTCGTGCCCGCCTCAGCGGCTTCATCACGATTTTTATCCCATAATGCTTTTATTTCTTCTCGAGTTTTACCATAATATTGACTTTTACTCCAATTTTTACTAGACATCATATTCGTAATAATAGCATCCGCATCAAAATGAGCAAAATGGCTATGATTCCAAGTCGTCACAGAAGTATATTTTTTATCTTTTTCGCCATGAATAGTATAGACATGTGAACTGGCTTCAAACGCAATATGTGCATCGCGTTCATGTGGATTTAATTCGGCTAAATAATTCATAGGGGCATGTTCTGCTGAGGTTGGTTCTGCTGAGGTTGGTTCTGCTGAGGTCATATTGATTTAATAATAATAATAATAATAATAATATTAAGAATAATAACAATTATTATTAAATCAATTTTATATTTTATGGTTTATTACACTTTACTAAATAATTTAATGGATTAAAAAATTAAATATATTAATATATTAATGAAAAGAGTTTTAAAGACATTAGCAATACATTTATTTTTTATAATATTTTTTGCTTTTTATTACTACTATTTTTCAATACATTTTAATAATAATAAACCAAATAAATTAACACATTATAATTGTGAATCCAAATTAGATTCAATAATAGATTTTTTGCTTTTTAGCACAACAATACAAGCAGGCGTAGGCATAAGCGATATTATACCTATTTCAGTATATGGTAAAATATTCATGATATTACAGCAATTAATAATGATATCTATAAATGTAATAACAATATATGTTTTTACAAATTAAAAAAATTAAAAAATTTAAAAATAATACATTATTCTTTTACTGCTATTTTTTTTTGTTTATTTTTGTTTACTTTTATTATTACGCTTCTTTGTTTTTTTATGTCGTGTCGTAATCATACCAAAATCTTTTATTAATCTTTGATTTAAAGTATATTTATTCGCTGGTTTTGCTAATAATTTTAAAATATCGTTTTTTGTTAATTTTTTTTTAAATGTTTTATTATTGTTATGACCACTAATAATCATATTTTTGCCGTCATAATTAGCCTTAAAATCTTTTTTATATACTACTTTTCCATTTATACTCGTCATTGACACACCAGACGAATTAATTAAAACACTCATTTATATATTAAATATATATTTTAATATAGGTATAAACGTCTAAAACCTAAAAACTAAATTCATATTCGGTTATATTCGCCAAATTCATTTTTATTTCTTTATATAATTCTTTTTTAATACGACCTTTGATTTGTTCTTGAGAATAATTATTGCCTAATATTTTTTGTAAATTCATAGCAGAAATATATGAGAATTCCTCTTCATATTTTTTATCCCCATTTTCATTCTGCCATTTTAAAAACTCTGCTAGAATTTTTTTTGTAAGATTATGCATACATTCAGTGAATAAAGCATCCGACATTAATTCCCATGATTTGCTGTTATTATTTTCCGTATTATTTTCAGTATAAACAAATAAAGTATTGTCTTTTTGGTTAAATGCACGAAGAGGCAATTCATCTCGAGGGGTTAATGCCAATACATTTTTTAAGATATTATTTGTGCCATGGATACCATCGGATTGATTAAACATGATTTCTAAATGAGCGCGACTTATAATAATACTTGTCCACCATTTTTTAAACGGCAGCATGTTCTCATTATTCGTATTGTTCGGATTATTTAACCACTCGATTATATTTAATTTCCGTTTTTTTGCTTCAGTCCATTTGGTTAATGCTTCAACTTTTTTTTCTAATTCTGCATTCTTTTTCACTACTTCTAAAAGAACCTGATAAATCGTTTGTATACTCGGCACTTTATCATAATCATTTTCTTTTTCACGTTCTTTTTCATAAGTCGATTTACTAATAAATTCGCAAAAGACAACATGTTTAGTATAATTTGATTTGATTTTATATGCACGATTACATAAATTACACTTATAATGCGGCGATGGTAAAGTTGTACTTTTACTCATTGTTTTCTTTTACTTAGAGATATATTGTTATTCATCTCCATTATAATATAAATCAATTTTATATATTATTTTATATCTATTAATATATATATAATAATAATAATATATAAATGTCATCTGAATTTAATGGAGATAATTATACAAATTGTACTTGTAATAGCACAAGCAGAACTGAAAATTCAGCAAGTCGATGCGAGATATGTAAAGGGAAAACCAATTCGATCATTATTACCCAAAAACAAATATTAAATCAAGTGCGGGTGCCGTCTTCCCTTTATATGATGAATTTATCTGCTCTCACGATTGCTAACCGAACTACAACGACAAATAATCAAGCGAGTGATAGAGAAAATCCGAGTAAGCAAGTCATTTATCTTTCATCACATGGCAATTCAACACGCACTACGTTACTGAGTATGAAACCTGGAGCGAGTTCGGTGGGAGGTAAAGGCGTCGATATTAAACATAATTCATATGCTCGTTATTTAGGGCGAAAAAAAGCAACTTCTATTCGCACGGAAAATACGAATATTACACCTCCGTTGTTTGGTAATAAAACAAAAGCATATGGAATATTATCACAGAGTGGAAATTGTTGTTTGTAATTAACATTATTTAATGTAGAATAGAATAATATTATTTTATATATAATATTATTTTATATATAATATTATTTTATATATAATATAGTATATAATATAGTATATAATATGAAAATGCAATTTACAGATAAAAAAGGTTTTATAAAGGCATTCACCCCCGCGAATCCTCCTCCTCCTCCTCCTTCTGTTCGTTCAACACAACCTATAGCAATAACACGTGCGGCTCCTTTACCGAAGGGAGGTATTGGTATGATGAATTTTAAAAACTTGAATGAGAAGAAACCTTCATGTAGAAGTTGCGGTCATTAATTTGTAAAAAAATAACCTATCATGATATATATAATATAACATATATATAATGGATACATTTAATCTTCATTCGGATTCATATAAAGACGAAGAAATTGAAATCTTGTTTAATTTAAAATCACCCTATACGCAAGAGGGAATTAATCAAGCAAAATCTGTATTATTAAATCAACTTTCTACAAATCCTAATTTAGGAATAGAAAAACAGAGAGAAATAAGATTTTTTATAGATACGATTTCAACGCGTCTCTTAAATAAATTATATAATGTGACGAACATGACATTAGATATGAGTTTAAAAAATCAACTACTGAAAACAAATCAGATTATCGAACAAGGCAGTAATATTCTTATTGAAAATAATAATACCCTGAATGGAAAATATGCACGTTTAACAGAAGGACGATTAACCGATGGCGGTGGGCATGTGCCGCCAGGCTATATGAACCCAATTAATGTGCGCACGATTACACAGACATTGAATATTGATACAAGATTTCGTCCGAATTATTATGGCACAAAATCCACACAATTTCAACTCACATTGCCGTATCCGCAAAAAAATGTTGTAAAAATGCGGTTATCTTCTATTGAATTACCGATGTCTTATCATGCCATTTCACGCACGAATGGTAATTCCACGTGTTTGATTATTGATAATAATATTAGTAGTGGTACTTCTAATTGTTGGATTGTAACTTTACCTGACGGCAACTACGAACAATCGTGGGCAAATGAAAGTAAAGCGTCTTTTATTGAAACGGCGATGAATAATGCGCTTGCGACGGCCACCCCTGCCACCATTAATTCTACTACTGGAATAATAACACTAGGAGGGTCGCATCTAAATCCAAAAACTCAACTTTGTTTTACTTTAGATCGTGTGAGTGGACGTTCTGTTTTTGCGACGCCTTCTGGACAGACTGGTTTAACAAAAGGCTTTACACTTCGATTTAATGTCGATGAAACGGGTAATCTAAATAATAGTACGAATATTCAATTACGATTAGGCTGGCAATTAGGATTTCGGGTCGCAGAATATATTTGCGGTAATGGGGTAATAGGTGCCTGTGTTTCAGAAGGCATTTGTCTGATTTGTGGGCCACGCTATGGTTTGCTTTCCATTGAAGATTATCAAAAAAATACGAGTCCATCCTATGTCGTTGCGTATGCGGATTCGATTATACAAAATAATGTCATCACTCGTATTAATTTATCATCAGTTCAAGCCGATGTAGGGGTATATCAAGTCAGTAATGATCCAGGGTTATCTAGTCAAGTAGCAAGGACAAGGGAATATTTTGGGGTTGTAGATATTCAAAAATTATTTATCTCTCTTTATGATGAATATGGTCGTGTCATTGATTTGAATAATATGGATTGGTCTTTTACTTTAGATTTCGAGAAATTATATGATTAATTTAATTACTCTCTTATTCTTATACTTCTTCTTATACTTCTTCTTTCATTTGAGAATAAAATTCTTGAACTTTTTTATTTACTTTAATTTTTTGCGGATTTAAATCGGTTAAATAAAGTCCATTCAAACTTTTCACTCGTGATAAAGCGACATAGGTTTGTCCGCATTCAAATATATTACTACCTGCATCAATTTGCGCCATATCTAAAGAAACGCCTTGCGATTTATGAATAGTGATAGCCCACGCATAAATAAGCGGTATTTGTTTAATGCCTACTCCCTGTATATTTTCGCTCGCCCAAACATGATATCCCACCGATCTTTTGGGTCCATTATTAAATTGAACTAACGGCAATTCGCCGATAAATCCTACCACGATTCCTTGACTCCCGTTAACCACTTGTTCACTACTTTCCATATCGATATTTGCAATACACATGACTTGTGTACCTATTTTAAGCACGATTTCTTGATCGGCGAGAATATTATTCACTAAAAACTTATATTCCATTTCTTTTTGTTCTGCGCTTATTTCTATTAGATTTAATTTATCTTTTTCCGTTAAAGGCATATCTTTCGCTTGTGCCATTTTATATACTTTACTTTCTCCAGTTAATTTACCTAATTCAGTCATATTAATCAGTTCCGCATCTTTTCGACGGGGTAATAAAATAGTGGGTTTAAAATTATTGCTGGGAAGTGGTTTATTCAGATGTTCTTGAAGTTTATCATAGGCCGATTTATATAATTTGCCTACTCGTATTTGATTAAGAATCGTTGTATATTCTGAATCGGTTTGCCGAAAAATAGTTTTTAAACAAACGACGGCGTTAAAAGTGGCATTCCATTGTGCGCTTTCAAAACAAAAGGACATTGTATCTGCCTCTCCGTGTGTACCTACTGGCGGTAATTGATAGAAATCACCAGAAAAGATGATTTGTATTCCGCCAAAAGGTTTAGATATGTTTTTTCTAGTGCGACGGCCAATATGGTCTAATATATCGAATAATTTTGCCGACATCATACTGACTTCATCAATAATTAAAATATCTAAATTCACCCAATTTTTTGTTTTATATTTATTGGAAATGACTTTCCGCACGACTTCATCGATAGATCCATTGGCTAATCCAATTCCTGCAAAAGAATGAACGGTCTTCGCTTTACATTTTAATAATATTGCTGCACAACCTGTTAACGCACACACTTGAATGCGTTTGCCTTGTTCTTGTCCGAATTGTACGATTTGTTGTATTAACGCGGTTTTACCAGAACCTCCAGGTCCAGTTAAGAATATATTTTTGCCTTCTTTAAATTTCTGTAATGCTAATGTTTGTTCAGGTGATAAATTCATTTTATGCCGTAGTTGATGGTATAAAATAAATGTAAAGGTCAAGTTTTAATTCAATTTTATAATTTAATTTTTATATTAATTAAATTATAATAGTATTGTAAATTATGAGAGTATTTAAATCATATATTCTATGTCGTATTACAAGAAATATCAAATGCGATTTGTTCTGGATATTTCATACCATATAATTTATTCGCATCCAGCATATTTTTTTTATAATAACTCTTACTATTAGTACTAGTAGTATTATAACTAATATCGACTAAATTTCGCCATTGAGGACCCTGTCCATTCGTGCTATTTATACATGATTCATAAAAAATATTGTAACTAGGGTCAACAACTAACCCTGGATATAAACCATTCCAACTACTATCCGCCTGAATTTGCGTTTGTGTCATTGGAAAAATAATTTGATTTGATTTTTCACCATTAAAAGAGGTATCCACAACATTTACTATTTTATTTGCACTATAATCAATGGAATATAAATTTCCGCTCCACATTTCATTACTATTAAATTCGCTACTAGAGGATGTAGTAGGTAATAATGGATTTACATAACGTCGGCCTTTGGTCACATCTAATAATAATTCATAACTTTTTGCAGAAGTTAGCGTTTTAAAATTGGCGCATTGCGTCAAAACAAAATTCTTATTATATTTCTCGCCTTTTGTAATTCCAGTAAAAATTGTAGATTGTTTGGTTTCAATCGTATAATCACTAGCATTTGAATTATTTTTATTTGAATTACCGAAACATTTATTTGCGGACATTTTATATAGACTATATAATATAGTATAGTATATAAATCCTTCCTAAATTGCTTAATTTTTTATAGTTAAGATTCTTTATAGTAGTAGTTACGAATAATAGAAGCACCTAGCATAAAAAATAGAGTATCCATTATAGTATCGATTAAATTACTACGCCCTGTTAATTTATAAGGTTTAGACATACCAATTAACATCTGCCATAACTCCCATAGGGTATGTATTATAAACAATTTAAAAATATATAATTTATTATCACCCTTAAAATATAAATAAAGATATCCTACAATGATTCCATTAATAAAATGAACGATTGACCAACCAGAAACATAAAAAGTTTTATGATAATTTCCAAATAAGTCCATGCCTAATATATATTTCATCTTTTCAGGTAAAAATGCATCGCCGCTATTGTATATAAGATTTTGTAATATACTTTTTTTGTTCATATATTATATAATAATATATGAATAAAGTTTATTTACATCCGTCATTTTATGCACATATTATAAATGGTTTATTATTGTTTTTTATAATTATTCTATTGTATATAAATTTTTCAAAAATAATTAAATTAGATCTTTATAAACAAATAAATTTATTATTACTTTTATCGCTGACGATTGGTATTCATGGATTATCACATTTAGGCTTAGAAAAAGGATATGATTATAACCCAATATCTTCCCTATTCTATTAATACTAATAATAATAATAATAATAATCTGCCTAAAATCAGCGTTTTAAAATAACAATATTAGGGTTTAAAACACATACACACTTCATAACAACCATTTGTCGTTGTACCGCCTAGATTAGTTGGTATGGCACATTTATAATTCCTATAATCTTTGCCTTTATAATAATCCATTTTAAAATTATAATTTTTGGCATATCGTAGATCACTTCCTCCAACACAACAATCTGTAGTACTTTTTTTTATAATAATTAAATTATCATTATATTTCTCTCCATTTTTTTTTAAAGGATTTGTCGTGTTTTCTATTAATGCGTTTTTGCTTAATTCCGCATACATTGCTTGTTGTCTTTTGATTGAAATATAATCACTCGCATCTCCTTTTTTCATATATTTATTTGACATATGCTATAATATACATTATCATACTATAAAAAAAGAACAAAAAAAAAAAGAACCTTCTATTGTTCTTTTTTTTCCTATTTTTTTATATTTTTTCCTATTTTTTATATTTTTTTATATTTTTTTATATTTTTTTATATTTTTTTATATTTTTTTATTATATTTTTTTTTTAATAATCTGAAAGCAACGCAAATAAACACTTTTTTTTTAATAATCATTATACTCGTTCACATCTGAACAATAATATTGATTATGTGTCCAATTCTCATCAACATCTACATTATTTTTTGTATATTCATCACACACTTCCATCATCCACTCATTGTCATATTCTTCTTGTTCATCTTCGTAGCGAGGAACCTGAATGAAATCTTCTTCTTCTGCCTCGCCGTAATTACTTCCTTTTTCTAAACATTGCTCTACCGCATTCAACGCCTCCAACATGTCGTTATTTCGGTTATTGCAGTTTATATAGTTGTTTTCATTATCTGCGCATATTTTAAAATTATTATTGCAGGAGCAGTACGATGCATGCTGTTGTTTCGCAATGAATTCATCACGCATTTTTGCCGACCGATCACTTATTTCTGTCATTGACATCAACCCTCCTCCTTCTGAGATATCCCAATCTTCATTCACTTCGTTGTCATTATCATCGTCGTCCATCGGCGTACTTTCTTCTTCTTCCTCTGGTTCTTCTTCATACTCTTCTGTATAGATTGATCCGTTGGTAAAGCAAAGTTCTTCAAGATTTTGAAGACGGATTTTTTGCTCGGCGATTTCTTCATATTGTGCTGTCATTCGCGCCATTATTTCTTCGTATTCTTCTTGCAACATTAAGACGTTTTCGTAATGGATCCTATGTAGTCGCAACGCGCTCTTCAGTTCCTGCGATTGGCGCGGTGAGGTGTTTTCAAAAAGTGTCCAATACCAAGGGTCGTCATACACTACACGCGCTTGTTTGTTCGGGCCGTAAATGCGTTGTTGAATATTGTAGGCGATTTGATTGTCAAACCAGTTCGCAAAATATATAAACGCTTTATAAATGGGATGGTTCTTGCCCGTATTTTTCATCCGTACAATATCGACCTTGTATACATTTCCAATACGTAAATCGAGAAACACTTTCACGATTTTTTCCTCATCAATCCATTGAGGAAATACGCGTGGAATGATAAGGGAAAGATTGTGATTAATCGCAAAGAAAGGCATCTTGTTGTTTGGTATTGACTGAGTTGCTGAATATATTGTCTCTCTTGTTTCAAAAAGCATTTCAATTTTTTGAAAATTCATATATTTTATAATTCATATATTTTTATAATTTTTTTTATGTAAAGCCTCCATATATTTTTTTTCTTTTTCATTTATTTCAAAATAAGTCGCGATCGTTTCATCATTAATGATTATTGGAAAATCAGATAATTTTGTAATATCTGGTATAAACTGGAAAGCATATTTTTCCAAATATTTCATACGATACCGCGTCGATTCATAAATAAATAAAATAAGTTTAGTAGAGAGAAATTCTTTTATTTTTTTTAATTCATCAATATTTTCTCTCAATATCACATAATTATCTCTATTTGAAATACCATAAATACCACTCGCGTCTAAAAAAGGAAATCCATACATTTTATGCGCTAATATTATTTTTTTCTGACCAGCATATGCTTGCGAAATATTACTATAATTTATTACCATATGCGGTTGAATCCCGCGTTCATGTAAAATACACGTTTTGATATTAGGATACGGATGTGTTATAGTGTTAGCCTCTTCTCGAAAGGTACTTTTTCCATTTGGTAGATTGGTTTTGTATACGAAAAGCGATCCCGCTTTTTCAACAAAAGATTGGATTTTTTGTATGAGATGTTGTCCAAAAAGTGGAATTGGAAAATTGGGTTTACAATAAAAATGTATATATTTATTTTCATTGGTATCATAGATGTCTATAAAATGATCGGTTTCTTTTTTGGTTAATAGAAAATAACAGGTAGGTGTTTGTGCTTCGCCTTTAAATAATTTATTAGTTTCTGTATTTGTTAAACAATGTATTTTTTCGATTTTATAAGCAGTTAAATAATGAAACATACATGCTTTATCTGGTTTAAGCCAAATTGAAGGGACAATCACGCCAAGTTGTCCTTCTTCAGATTTTAATAAAGAAATAGCCTTTTTAAGAAACGGCATCCAAATCGTTTGTCCATCTTCTTGTTTTTTATTTAAAATAGTATTCGTTGGAACTTTTTTAATTCCATTTGCATTATAAGGCGGATTGCCAATAATATAATCAAACGACATCTTTTTTTCCTCATTTGTAAAGAAGGGTTCAGAGAGAAAATCTCCTTGAAATATATTAGCATTTTCGCCAAAGAATTCTTTTAAAAAAAGAATATGATCCATTTTTATTTCAACCATATAAATCATATTTTGAATAATATGATCTTTTCTCTCTTGTTCATCTATAATAATTTGTTTTAATCCTTCATTTAATTGTGTAAAAAGATACATTGAGAAATATCCTCGTCCAGCGCCTAAATCTAACCATTTTTTATTTTTCTGAGTGAACACCATAGGATCAAATAAAGCAAATATTTGTTTAATAAGGATAAAAGGGGTATGAATTTCTCCATATTTAAGTTTATCTGCGAGAGAAACATTAAAATGTTGAGTATACTCATCAATATTAAATTGAGAGGTGATAGATGACATTATTCTTAATATACCTTATTTTATTAAAAATGAAAAAATGACTTATTATTATTATTATTATTATTTTATGAATATAGTATAAAATATGAATACCATTCAAAAAAGATTTTTATTATTTTTAGGGGGGTGTATTCCAATGAGATTGGCGATGGTGCTTTTAGCGAAATATATACCTTTAGTTTATTTGCCGTGGATGGGATACATTACTTTAATTATGGCCTTTGGGTTTATGTATTTGTATTTTACGAATCAACGGCAAACCGGCACAGAAACGTTCGGGCAACCTATTTGGTGGCGTCCTTTTCGGATTATCCACGGCTTATTTTATTTAATTTTTTCCTTATTAGCAATTTATAAATATGCCAATGCGTATTTGGTTCTTTTATTCGATACTTTATTTGGATTAGGGCTTTTTTTATGGCATCATTATACTGAAGGAAATTTTCAGAAACTTTTTTAATTTGTACTTCTATTTCCGATATTATTTAATATATATTAAATAAATAAATATTAAATAAATAAAAATAAAAATTGAATTAATTTATTTGTCATTTCTCTCTTTACATTAAACAATATTCTACTATTACTACTATGCCAACGATTGGCACTACCCGATTTAATAATAAAACATGGGCAGAAAATAAACGCTGGCGTGAAAAAAATAAATATGAAGGAGGTATCTATGGATCACCCGTGTGTATTAATCAGAAAGTTCCATTAGACGAATTAATGTTTGTTTTAGAAATGCAGAATGAAGAAAATAAAATAGGAGGAATTAGCATGATTAAAAATATTAATTATGCAGATAAATATTATCGTATTTATAGTGATGGAAATTATAATCGCTATATTTATAAAAGTGCTTATCGAATTGATCGAACCCAATTATCGCCTTATGAAAATAAAATCATGGAAATTTTTGATCATCTTCTTTTTAAAGGCGCGAGACATTTAAAAAGAGGACAAGGCATCACAACTATTCCTAACTGGCTACTTAATACTAAACATATTAATTTTATTCACTTTTTCAAAAGTATGTTCACTGATAAATTTGGAAAAAAAATATGTTGATAATTAAAATAAAAATATTAAAAAAAATTTAATTAATATATTTTTTTATACATACCGAAAATAGGAATATAAAATAATTTATATAATTATACTATAAGATTATAAAATGAGTGATAATACTCTCGACACTAATATTGATAATTATTCTGTCGATGATATCCTACAAATGTTAAATTTAGATAATACGCCAAATGAAACTACTGAATATCAAGTAAAAGATGCAGCCAATAATATTATTGTGAAAATGAAAAATGAAGGCAATACAACCATCGCCACTTTTTTTGAAAAGGCTCTTGAAAAAGTATTACAAAATTTATTTAATGATACGACTGCAGATGACGATTACAATGAAGATGCTGAGAATGAGCAATATGATGAAACTACCCAATTAGGTAATTGGTGGAAAAACGAATATCCTTCTCAAACTAACCAAACCCAAACAGATAAATATACTGATCGAAAACAACGGGTACAAATTTTTCAAGATAAAGATGGACATTTTCAAATGAAGCAAGAGAGATTAGGCATTAATCAAAGTTATCCGATTCCTATTGTTCAAGATACTTTAAATCCGACTTTAAAAAATAAAATCACGCGGATTATTTCGGTGGATAGTCAATATAGACAAACGATATTACCTTATAGCAATAATGATATAAATTCGCCTAGTTTTAATACAGATTATACTTTTAATTTGTCGGAAACATTATCTAAAGTCGTTTCCTTAAAACTCTATTCGATTCAACTACCTACGACATGGTATACATTTGATACACTTTTAGGTAATACATGTTTTGATTGTAGTGGACACTCCATCAATATTGAATCAGGGAATTATGATTTGAGTGGATTAATTCAAGAATTAAATACTCAGTTAGCATCATGTGATATATCCGTAAATGTACTTGGTAATACCCTTAATAAAAAACTTAATTTTATAAATAATAGCATTAATTCGACGACAATTACTTTTTATAAAGAAGGGGGGTTAGATTGTAGCGGAAATCAGTGTGGATTATCTCCTAAAGTAAATCAAAATTTAGGGTGGAATTTAGGATTTCGGCAAGAACCAGATAGTTCAGGAAATGTAAGTATTACGATTGAACAATCGAATAATAAGACGGCGGATGTAGCGCCCAATTTATATGGTTCCACTTATTTTTTATTAGTCGTAGATGATTTTAATCACAATCATTTAAATAATGGATTAGTGAATATGAAAGATACACAAACGAAATTAAGTTTACCAAATTATTATAATTCTGCCGCGAAAGATGCGGATAATAACCCAACTATAAATTGTTCTCAAAAAATCCCTTTTATGACGCAAGGTTTTCCTCGTACTTTAACTCAAGCGCAATTATATTCGGTTAATGAAATTTTGAGTAATCGCAATAAAATGAGTAATCGGGTAACGGGACCAACTACGAGTGATGTATTAGCATTTATTCCTTTAAGAGGCATTAGCCAATTACAAGCACAAGGCGAACCTTATGTGGAATTTAGTCCGACATTACAAGTAAATGAACGCATTTATTTTGGTCCAGTAGATATTGAAAGATTAAGAGTGCGTTTAATTGATGATAAAGGGAATGTGGTGAATTTACATGGACATGATTGGTCATTTACTTTAATGGTTGAACAATTATATCAATATTAATGTTATTTATGAATTAAAAATATTTTTAAATAAATAAGAATTCGCGATTTTATCATAAGAACGATTAATAAAATCGATATGTTTACCCATTTTTTCAGAATTATTATTTATATTTTCTAATTTTTCTAATAATTTTTTATTATCATTTTTTAATTGTTCAATCTCTCTTTCTTGTTTTTGTAATAAATCCAAAATAATATTTAATTTATCGTTTTTTTTAGAAGAAGAAGAAGAAGAAGAAGAAGAAGAAGAAGAAGAATTCATTCTTTTATATATTTTAAATATTAAATTCTTCTTAACATTTTACCGCATATGCCAGTATCATTGCCGCAAGAATACCCAATAATAATCCTATATGATATTTAAATTGCATTGTTTTATTTATATTTAACCATTCTTTTCGTTGTTTTTCTTCATTTAAATGTAAAATCATATAATCGGTTTTGGGTGAAAGCATGTAATAAAAATAATTAACTAATAAGGTAATTCCGCCGACGAAACAAACTTTATTTATTCCTTTTTTATTATTATTATTACCACCACCACCACTCATATTTTCATACAAAAATAATAAAATAAACGCAAGAAATAAGCCTAAACCATATCCTTTTAAATAAATCTCTCTTCGTTCTTTAATAATACTTTCATATTTTTCTATTTTATCTTTAGATAAGGTATTATAAAAATCTTTTTTTTGATTTATTTTATCTGCTGAAAAAGTAACATATAAATTTGCGATTAAAAACATCACGCCAATAGAACATGTTATACCACAAACCATTTTATTTTATTATATTATAATAAAATATAATAAAATATAATAAAATAAATCTATAATATATCTTTTTCATGTATAGTATTCGATAGTTCTTGTACATAAGTCGGCAAAGTATATGAATTTTCACCCTTAATAATATCCATTTTCCATTCTAATTGTAAAGGAACAGATTTGGCAGATGGCGATTTGGAAGTCCAATTAGGTTTATTTAAGACATGGTAAAGTTTTTTTATACGATTATTTATACCACCTGCATCGCGTGGAGGCACGTGTTTAACGGCCCATTCAAATTGCATCGCTTGAATTTTTGTTTGAAAACCATGCACGAGACAAACATGCGTCCAACCAGATCCTTTACTTAAAGTATATTTGGCACCTCCAGCAATTTCGCCATTATGTTTTCTTAAACGGCGTATAGGATCAGGTGAAACGCCAGCATAAGTACATCCTTTATTTTGTACAATATAAAAAGACCAGTGTTCTTCGTTATCAGACATTTATATATAATATTATATTATTATCTTATATCTTATATCTTATATCTTATATCTTATATTATTATCTTATATTATATTATATTATATAATTATGTCTGATGAATATGATGAAGTGTCTGATGATTTTGTGATGGTTGAAGAACCTTCGTGTTTGGAAAAATTAAAAGAAATTGAAAAAGGTGAAGATGCAAAATTTAGAGGTGGTGTGATGGGACTTGGAAAAAAATATGTATATAATAATTTAGAAGATTTTAGACAATTATGTATAAATAATCCATCAATCACGCCTTATACTTTATTCAATACACGAAGATCAGAACTAATTAATCCAAAATTCATTGATGAATTTATTAATTTTAAAGCAATTGAAAGAGAATTAAAAAAGATGGAAAAAACAAATTTATATTTAAGATTTTATGAACCATTAAAAGATGCTATGAAACGTCGTTTTAGAAAAATAAATACATCGTTAGATAAAGCATGTCAAGATGAAGAAATAACTAAAAGTAATGCGCCACAACTTGTGTCTGATATGGAGGATGCTGATATAGCAGAAAGAATAGCTCGTTTGAAATCATCCTCTGGTGGAAGAAAAACTAGACGTATCTTAAAAAATAAAAAGACAAAACGAAAATATAATAAAAGAAAACTCAAAAATAAAAGTAAAAAACAATATTTAAAAAAATAAAAGCGCAATTTCAAAAAATTGAAATACTTTTTCAAATAAAATGAAAAAGTATTACTCAAGCCAATAACGATAAAACCGAAAATGAACGCTGACCAAGCCCAAACATTCCAACCCCAACCTTACGCTGACCTGATCTGTAACATGCAGCATTGCCTGACGACCATCAACGAGGAGCCCGACATGTGGCATAAGATTCTGTTTGCAACCACTATGGTTGAAGGCATAAACAACACGCCGCGTGAACGGGCTTTCTTATTAGAGCCTGGCGAAGGCGAAAAAATATTTCTGCAGATAAATAAACTCATTGATGAACTGGACCAAGAACCGATCGCACAAGAAGACCAATATTACTGCAAGGCCTCCAACGAACTGGCAGATTTTATTCGGCTGGGGCATAAGGCGATCAATATACGCCTCAATCCAGACTGCCCAGAATCTAAGTATAATCAAACTATTTTATTTCAATATCAGTCCATGCTGATGCGTAAACCTGCCCGCCTGCCCTATGACGGACTCGGGCACTTATTAAAGGGATGGGACTATACCTGCGAGGAAGTCGGACCATCCAATCCTTACTGGGAGTGTGACGTCTACACTATGGAAATTCCCAGATCATTACGTAATATACTTTCTTAAAAAAAAACTTTCTTAAAAAAAACTTTGTAAAAAAAAACTTTGTAAAAAAAACTTTTTATTAAAAAACTTTGTAAAAAAAAACTTTGTAAAAAAAACTTTGTAAAAAAAAATTTTGTAAAAAAAAAGTAGTAGTAGTTAGAAAAAGTAGTTCATTAGGAATTATTTTTTCTTTCATGCATTTCTGATTTTCTTTTTTAAAAAAGAGATTTCAAAAAATTGAAATACTTTTTCAAAAGAAATGAAAAGGTATCTAACGAAGCAACAAACAACGAAAACGAAGAAGATGTCCGACCCAGTTCAAACTCAAACTCAACCTCAAGTCCCAATCATGCTCTCAGACATCATTTATCGTGGTGTAGCGTATCGCCATGACGATGAAGCCGTAGCCTCTTGTATAGAAGATGAGGAAGCCATATTCGTGCGCGAAGTGATGAATGATTATTTTAACCGCATCGTAAACATTTCGGACCTCGACAAAAAAGTCGTCCTCGCCGTGGAATTATTTGAATGGATTAATGAGAGTGCCAGCATCCAGCAGAATTTACTCGCACCCGAAAACGCCGATTTGTTTAATGAATTAAATGAACTCATGGTTAATCTAGCGTATAACCCAGCAAATGCAGATGCCATAGAAGCGAACTTAAACTATAGAGAGGTCAATGCGGAAATACAATCCTTTTTAGCACGTGGACAAATTTTGGTTCAACCAGCAGAATTTGACCGCAATCTGATAGATAATTATATTATTAGCATTATTAACGTAGAAGACGATGAGATGAAAGTAAGTATCGCAATGGAATTATTTACGTGGCTGGATGATTACTACCCAATCCGCCAAGCGTTATTCGCCTCTGAAAACGACGATTTGTTTGAGGATTTCTATTGGTTGATGGAAGAGCTTGCATGTATTCCCGCGTATACCGCCGCCTTAGAAGCAAATTACAACCATCAGTTAACCGATAGTGAAATAAAAAACTTTGTTTCGTGTTGGCAAGCGGTTTTGAAGGAACGCGAACGCCAACGCAATCTCCAACTAGACGAAGATGTCGCCGCCGAAAAAGCCTACGCTGCTAAATACTGCCACCGATGTGACGAAGCCTTACAAGAGGACGACGATATTGTCTATGGTCACCATTATTGTCATCATTGTACATTGGCAAAAATAGATGCAGAATTTTCATAAAAAAAAATATTGTATAAAAAAATCTTATATAAAAAAAATAAAAGTAGGTAAAAATTCTCGTAAAAAAGTAGTATTGTAGTAAGTAGTTAAAAAAAGTAGTCCAGTAAGGACTATTTTTTTCTGATATTTTTCAATCTCTCTTTTCTTAAAAAAAGAAAAATAATATATATTAAAATTTTAGGTACTTAAAGAAAATATTTTTATTTTTTGAAATTCTATTTTAAGAAAATCGATTTTGGACATTTTTAAAATGTCTATTTTTCAATTTTCGAAAATAGAATTTCAAAAAATATATGAAAAAAGTGATTGTGACCATTATGCTCTCATTTTCAAAATTTCATAAAATATTTGTGATGACAACTTTTTTCTAAAAAATTAATAAAATATAATTAAAAGGATTTAGGCATTTTTATTATATCATATTAGGATATAATAAAATGCCAAAAAATGCCGAAATTTACACATGTAAAGTATGTGACTTTGAATGTAGCAAACAAAGTAATTATTATAAACACGCTTATACTACAAAACATATAAAAAACACTCAAAATGATATAAATGATATAAAAAAAATGCCAAATGAAGAATATATTTGTGAATGTGGAAATATTTATAAATATAGTTCTGGTCTATGGCGACATAAAAAAATATGTAAAGAATCTAATATAATTAATGAAAATACAATAATAGATACATCATTAAATGAAATTAAAGTATTAACTAATTTAGTATCGGAATTAGTTAAAAATAATACAGAATTACAAAAACAAAATAAAGATTTTCAAAAACAAATGATTGAAGTTTGTGAAAAAATACAACCTACAATTATAAATAACACAAATAATAATAGTCATAATAATAGTCATAATAAAACTTTTAATTTACAAGTGTTTTTAAATGAAGAATGTAAAGATGCAATGAACATGTCAGAGTTTATTAATTCGATCCAAGTAAAGTTATCCGATTTGGAAAATATTGGAAATCAAGGTTATATTGAAGGGGTATCGAACATTATCATTAATCATTTAAATAATACTGAGATGTATAAACGACCCTTTCATTGTAGTGATGCCAAACGCGAAACTTTATATGTGAAGGAGGAAAATAAATGGGAAAAAGAAGGTCCTGATAATAAGAAAATGAAAAAGGCTGTGTTAGGGTTAGAAAAGAAGAATTTTTTGATGTTAAATCAATGGAAAGAAAAATATCCGAAATGCATGGATAGTGAATCCACACAAAGTGAAACTTATATGAAATTGATAAGTAAAGTCATGAATGGTGATGAAGAAAATATAAATAAGGTCATCAAAAGGGTCGCAAAAGAAGTAGTGATTTCAAAATAAATATTTATATTTATATGAATACAAATAGGAAAAAAAATAAATGAGCATGAACATTTGTTTAATAAAATAAATTAATTGTTTATAAAATCGGGCGGTGGTGTCTTATCGCATGGTGATATGAATAACTATTTTAGAACAAATCCATGTGCCTAATAAAATCCACATATGGTCAATAATATGCGCGCTATTATAAATAGCCCAATTAAGTGCACGACAATGAAGGGCAGACGCAAGAAAGGGCGCTATTAAAAATCCATATAAGGTCGGTTGTGCGCAATAATAAACGTATAATTGTACTGCCAAATAATGGATACATATCCACAAGAAATATAATCCAAATGAAGAGTAAATAAGATATAAATAAAAGGTTAATTTATTCCAAAGTTTTGAAAAGAATGAAGAATTATTATTCATTTGAGTTGCAGAGGGCGGTGGTGATGGATGATTTGATTCGTCGTATTCGTTAGTTAATTGCGATAATGCGGACATGCTGATGATAATTAAAGTTAAACATTATATAATAATTATATAATGTTTCAATTTTTTATTTATTCATATAATTTAAATGAATGAAAATGAGAATATAATTTTAACTATAAGAGAGATTAATATTCCTATTAATAATAATAGCAATAATGTATTAACAACACATACATTAATTAAAACTGAAATACTTTCTGTTCCACCACTACAACAACCCATCGAAATTCAAACTTTATTTCAACCACGCATTATTATAAGAAGACCAATGAAAATGACAATGACAAATAATAAATAAAAATACAATAATAAATTTTAAAGTCTACTACTATTTTACTCGATTTATTATATTAGAGAATGTTTTAATGGCAGAGATTATTTGACTATGTAATACATCTTGATAACTTAATAAAATAAAGTTAAATACAAACGCTGATTTTAGTTCACCTAATTTAATATGTTGAAAACCATAAATATTATTAAAAGGCGAAGGTATAAATTCAATTATATTTCTAGCAAAATAAATAATAATACCATTTAACCAAATAATGCCAATTAAATTCATAATTTCTTTAAAAGACATGTTGTTATTTTTTTTTTTATCATCATTCTTATTCGTTTTTTTAGTTTCATTATCTTCATCCACTTTTATAATATGTAAATTATCTAAAATAATTGCGATAATAAGTGCTAATACAAAATAAATGATGGTCGTATAACCAATATCTAAAATTTTTATAAGTCTAAACCCTAAATTGTTAAACATATATATTATATCTTATATTTTAAATTTTTTTCTTAGATTCTTTATATTAAAATTGTCATTATTAAAGGTATATTTAATCAATAAAATAATTCAATAATTTGTATAGTTTTTTCAGTTATATTATCTATCCAATATTTTATTTGTTCTTTTAATGTTTCTATTCTTTTATCCCATTCAAAAGTTTTATTTTTAGAAATTAACATAAGACCCTTTGAACTTATCTTCCAACAGGAAGATATCTTATTTCCATTAGAATCAATATATGAATCTGGATTAAATCTAATAAATATAATTGGACGATGATCAACATCTTGTGATATTTCCATTAAACGTTTATGTTCACAACTACAATCGTATTGTGAATGTTTATTTTCATCCACTTCTATAATTATAATTTGTGTTCCTAAATCTAGTAATAAATCAGGTCTACGCTTAGAACAACCATCTTGAATTTTCTTATCAGCAAACCATGTAAATTGAGGAAATTCTTTAGTTATATGTGTAACAACATTATTTTCTTTAGTTTTGTAATTTCGTGAAACTTCAATTTCTGGAAATAAGTTAACACAACATATCAAACAATATCCATTATATTTTTTTACTCCGTATTTTTCACACCATTTAGATTTACATAATGCCGATCCGCCGCATTCTCTGCAATGTATTTTTAATTTTTTATGTTGACAATAAGCAGAACCACCACATTCCCTGCACGCTGATTTATATTTTCCATGAGAACATATACCAGACCCACCACATTCTTTACATTGCGTTTTTTGTTTATTGTGTTGACAAATTTGAGTTCCTCCGCATTCTTTACATGATGATTTATTAATATTATGTTCACATAATCCTAATCCACCACATTTTTTACACGTTCTTTTGAATTTATTATGTTCACATATTTGTGACCCACCACATTCTTTACATGCTGACTTAATTTTATTATGTTCACATATTTGCGACCCACCACATTCTTTACATCTACCTTTATTTTTTCCATGAGAACATATTTGAGAACCTCCGCATTCTCTACATGTATGTTTTTGTATATTATGTGTACATAATCCACTGCCACCACATTGAGAACAATATGATTTTAAAACATCATGTTTACAATAAGCAGACCCACCGCATTCTTTACATAATCGTTTGAACTTATCGTGTTTACATATTTGAGAACCACCGCATTCTTTACAACTATATTTATCCTTATTGTGTTCGCAAAATCTTGTAGGACAACATTCTCTACATATAGATTTTCGTTTTTTATGTTCACAAATACCTTCACCTCCACAATCAATACAATTATATTCAATTTTTCCGTGTTCGCAATATCCAATTCCACAAGGTTTACATTTATATTTTCCATGTTCACATTTACTAGACATTTATTATTTATTATTTACTATAAAAAATAATATTTATTCAATTTTGTAAATTAATTATATTATTTATGATATTTCTTCAAAAGGTTCTTTTACTTTGTGTATTTTCTTATGTGCTGCCAAACTTCTTTTATTTTGAAAGGGCAGAGAACAAAAATCGCATGTAAATTGTTGATTTTGTATAGAAGCATATTTTTCATTTAAGTAGAGGGATAAATCAGGCATTTTCAATTCTTCTATTTGTGACATTAATTTTTTATTCATTTCTTTAACTGTTGTTAATACAACATCTTTTTGACTAAGAAACAATTGAAACTGATCATTAATCTTATCTAAAATATCCTTTTTAATAATACAACCATTAATGTCTTCCACATTAGATATTTCTTCTATTTTAGAAGAGAGATTATCAATTACATCAATGGCTAATCTTATTTTTTCAGAAGAATATTCGACATTATGCAGATATATAAGAACTTTTCCATCATGTATTTCAATAAAAAAATTGCTTTTTGATACAATACCTGAAAATTGTGACATCATTATTCCATTTGTTTTTTGTTCATTAATATCTCTAAGAAATTTTTTAATTTCATCAACATTAACATTTCTTTCATACATTTTATTTTCAATAATCAAGTTTTGTTTTCCTTCCCTCTTCACCATAAAATCTCCAGCAGCTTTAATAGCAGTTGTATTAAGAATCTCTGCACATGGGTACATCTTATTTAATACATTCTCCAACATATTTTCAGAGCATTGCCCTTTAAATTGAGAAGAAGATTTATATTTGGTTAAAAAATCATTTAAATCACTCATTACTTTTTCATTAGCACTTTTATTCATAAGAGTTTCTTCCCTAATACTATTTATTTTTGTATTTAATTGATCTTGGTTCGAACTAAGAAATGTATAAATAGGTTGTTGCATAGTCATTATTTTAGAATCTAATGTAGAAATAAATTCTTTTAAAGATGATTCTGAATTATTAGAAGAGAGATAAGATTTAATATCATCATTAATTGATTTTTGAAAAAAAGATAAATTTTCTTGAACTTTTTTACTAATATCTTCTTGACCTTTTGGAATACTAATATTAATTTTTTCAATAAAAGAATCTGTATTTTTATTTAAAAGTTGAGTAATTTTTTCATTATTTTCACTGGAAGAATTACCAATAACTAATTTAGTTGTTTCGATAAATGATTTATTATGCTCTTGTAATTTTAAAGCAATATTATCATTAAAAGAATTTACTTGTTGTTTAATATCTTTGACATTATTTAATATCTCTCCAAAGACAGAATTTGAAAGAACTTTTGTCATATCATTACCAAGTTGTTCAATAAAATCTAAAAGAATAATATTCATTGATTCAATATCAACATTCTTATTAGCATTATAATAATCAAATATACGTTTGTTATTTATAGTGACCACATAACTCGTCATCTTTTATAAATAATATAATAAATACTATTTAAGTTGTTTACTAATTAGAATTGTAAAGCAATTGCTATTTAGAATATCGTTGCTAATTAGAATTGTAAAGCAATTGCTATTTAGAATATTGATTAAAGTGGTTGCTAATTAGAATTGTAAAG
>Ga0214919_10000965_pt1 | contig 48731 bp, 45 predicted proteins | sample LL1503_MetaG_FD_177994 | JGI IMG/M metagenome (GOLD analysis project Ga0214919, IMG submission 177994) | Freshwater microbial communities from Lake Lanier, Atlanta, Georgia, United States - LL-1503 | ecosystem: Environmental > Aquatic > Freshwater > Lake | place: USA: Georgia | collected...
GAATGGGGGCCGACTACTTGGCCCCAGGAGTGGGCGGTCAGAGCAGTAGCGGTGGTGAGGAGCGCGGAGTGGCGCAGGAAATGGCGGCGGGTGAGCGTGGGGACGGGCATGGGGATCGGGATGGGGATGGGGGTGCGGGGTTTTTGGGGCGGGGGCAGGCGCGGGAGAATTAGCGGGGCGAAGCGTTATTTACCCAGGGTGTAAGCGGAGTACTGGTCAGCGACCTTGGCGGCTTGTTCGTCGCCGAGGTGGAAGTAGAAGCGGTAACGCAGAGTCAGGCTGCCGCCGGCGGGGACGAGGTGGTCGCCCTTGTGGGGGTTGTTAGCGAATTCTTTTTCGTAGTCGTGCCAGCCGAAGGGGTTCGATGCGAACAGGCCGTAGTCGCGGGCCATCCACCAGGCGGGGTGGCGAAGATTCTCGGGGTGATCGAATATGGCGATACCGTAGGTGGTGCCGTTGCGTTGGGCGTTGTAATCACACCAAGGGGCGCGGGTGCCCCAAGCGGCGGCGTCGCGGGCGTTTTTGGCGGTCACGATGTGGCCGTTGCCGCCGGTGGCGACGCCTTTGACCTTGTGGGGCATGGTCATCCATTGAGCGACGCGGATGGCCATGGTACCGTCTTTATTATCGCCGAAGAGGAGGGGTTGGTCGGGGAGGGCGCGCAGGGTGATTTCGAAGTCGATGAAGCGGCCGCCGTCGTTGGCGTGGAAACTGATTTTACGTTCGTCCGTGCAGATGAGCCGGCCGTCGGGGGCGAGCCAGCGGTTGCGGGCGCGCAGGACACCGATGGCGCCGTCGACCGTCTCGATTTTACCGTCCAGGACGGTGTGGCCTTTTTCTTTAGGGGAGCGGCCCGCGTCGCCGGTACCTTCGTTCCAGAAGTCGATGCCGTTGACCATGCTGTGGGCGAAATAAAGCGAGCGGTGCCAGGGGTGATCGGTGTCTTCGCCGGCGGTCGTTTTCATCGGGAAATCCCGGGTGAGCGGCGTGCCGTCGGTGGCGAGGATCGGGTAACAATAGGATCGCGACGCGCCGTCGCCGAAGACGTAATCGGTAAAATGTTGGCCGCTGATCTCGACGCGGACGCGGTCGGCAAGCGGGGTGAGTTTAACTTGGGCCTGGGCGGCGGGGAGCGCGGCGGCGATTCCGAGTGTGAGCAGGGCGAGGGCGGGGTAGAGTTTCACGGTTATATAGACGAAGCAGCTGTGATTATGATGCAACCCTAGGGTTGATTTTGTCGGGATGTGGCTTGGCGCGGTGGCACTGGGATTGCTAACTCGCGGTATGATGTTCGCTCAATGTATTCCCCGGCTCGCCGTAGTGGTGAGCGTTTTATTTTTGGCTGGTGCGTCGCGTGCCGCCGAAGTGGCCCAGCCGCTGTACGCGCTTTGCGGTGCTTACGCGCCGGAGATGGCGGCGTTGAAACGGGAGTTTGGCGTGGATCCAGCGAAAGGTTGGACGCGTTCGGTGGTGAAAGGCATGGAATTTTGGCGCGGTAAAGTCGGGGCAAAAGAGGTTATTCTGTGCCGCACCGGAGTGAGTATGATCAATGCTGCCTACCAACTGCAGCTCGCGCTCGATCATTTTCCCGTCACGCACGTGCTGTTTGCCGGCGTGGCCGGCGGGACGGATCCAGCCTTACAAGTCGGCGACGTGGTCATCCCTGAGGCTTGGGCAAATCATGGTGAAGCGGCTTATCTTAATGAAGACGGCAAGGGCGGCTACGTGCGCCCTGATTACCTGCCGGCTGGTCGGGAAAACTTCGGGATGATTTTCCCTACGGGCACAAACATTACCCGCGCTGGCGCCACCGACAGCGCCGAGGAAAAAGGCGAACGCCTCGAACTCATTCCAGTCGACCCCGATTTACTTGCTGCCGCGCGTCGGGCCTTGCCCAAGCTTCCGGTGCTAAAAAAATCCGGCCGCATAGTCACTGTTTCGGTGGGCGGCAACGGGGTCGCTTCCACGGTATTTTTGGACAACGCCAAATACCGTGAGTGGATTTTCCGCGTGTGGCAGGCGCGCTGCACGGACATGGAATCGACCGCGCTCGCCCAAGTCGCCTACGCCAATCGTAAGCCGGTATTGATCATCCGCGGACTGAGCGATCTAGCGGGTGGTCAACACGGCAAAAACCCGATCGACGCCAACGAACTCAACGTCGCCGAGATTGCCGCGCACGTACTGCATCGCGTGCTCGACGAAATGCCTTAACCGCGCCCGTCACCGGTCCCGACCTGCCGCCGTGCGGGCGCTAAAATCTTTTCCTCAGACTGGCGCGGGAACCCAATGTCAGTATTATGAGTCATAGTTACCCCATGAAAACCCTATCCCGTTTCACGTTGGTTTTGCTCGGATTGGCGGCTCCGCTGGCGCTTTGCGCTGCTGAAGTGGCCAAGGCCCCGGCCCGCACGGAAGTTGTTTTTGAACAACCCGAAAAGTTTACCGATGTAAAAGATTCCGACTTTGGTACCGATAAGGCCCGTGACGCCATCCTTGAACGCATCCGAGAGTATATCGTCGAGCGCGCGGATAAAGCGCTGCCTGCCGGACAGAAACTCGTCATCACGTTTACCGACATCGATTTAGCTGGCGAATACGAGCCGTGGCGCGGTCCGCAATTCTCCGATGTGCGCATTGTCAAATCGATCTATCCGCCCCGCCTGAAGTTCAGTTACAAAATCACCGATGCCGCCGGTAAGACCGTCAAAGAGGGCAATGAAGACCTGCGCGATCTGGCCTTTGAAATGCGCCTCACCGCGGATCGGCAAGATACGCTGCGCTACGAAAAAGATATTTTACGCGACTGGATTGGCACGGTGACCCGCGCGCCTAAAGTCTGATCGCCCGCTGGGGCTAGCGTTGAAACCCGTGTCGCTTCCCGACGAGGCCAATCCTGTCCGACTTGATAAGTGGCTTTGGGGCGTGCGGTTGTATAAGACCCGCGCGCTCGCGACGGCGGCGTGCCGCGCCGGCCAAGTCGAAATCAGTGACACCGCCGTGAAACCAGCCCGAACCGTCCGCGCGGGCGAGATAATAACTGTACGCCTAGGCGTGATCTTGCGCACGGTGCGCGTGGAGGCGATCCCGCCCAGTCGGATGGGTGCGGCGCGGGTGGCGGAGTTTTGCACGGATCTGACCCCGCCCGAGGAATTTCAGAAGGCGCGCGAAATAAGGGTTCAGCAAGTCCTGGCCCGCGACCCCGGCGCGGGAAGACCGACTAAGCGCGACCGGCGCTTACGCGACAAGTTGTTCGATTAAATTATATAAATTTTTTCGTTATTTGAACTTCTGCGAGACGAAGCAATTCGGCCCATACCCTGAAAAAATTCGGAGCATGGATCGGCAGGCCTTGACTACCTGCACATTTAAATGTCATTTTACGCACATGGAAACCGTCTCTGTCACCACTGCTCGCCAAAATCTTGGGGCTTGGTTGGCCCGCGCCGCCAAGGGCGAGGAAATCGGTATCATCTCCGGCTCGCAAATCATAGCCCTGCGCCCGGTGGTAGTAACGGCAGCAGACTACGCCTTCCAGGAATACGGCCTCAAGCCGGACGAGATGAACCGCATTACCGCTAAGCTCCATGAAGAAGTTTCTACCGCTGCCGCCATTCCCTACCTTGGGAGCCTCGCCGACGCCCTCGCCCAAGCAGGTGATGCTGACAAAAAGGTTTCTAGCCCTAGCAAAGGATCTGCCCGCCCCCGCGCATCCGGCAATCGACGCCGCGCTTCGCTTATTACCTGAAACGTGGGGACGTCCCCACGCGCACCGGGGTGTTAGCGTAAGCGTGCTCTCGCGCGGTGCCTATGAGATACGTGCCGGCCTTGCCCTTCGCATCATTTTTCTACCCATCGGCGACGAATTGCGCTGCGACTTCATCGGTACACACGCCGAGGTTAAGCGCTACCTGTGAAATCGCGCCTGACCCGCCAAATCAAGCTTGCCCAGGTAACCTCACGCACCACCCGTTATTCCGGAATTTGCCTCACTCCTACAAAACCCCGCAATCTTCGGGTTGCAGGCTGGACGCGGTAGGGGTTTCGGGTGCAACGTAGCAGGGTGAACGTGTACGCTAAATTTGAAACCGAACTCGCCGTCCGGCCTGACGATATCGATCTATATCAGCACGTTCACAGTACCCGTTACCTTGATTACGTCTTGGCGGCGCGTTTTGACCAGATGGAGCGCTGTTATGGGATGTCGATGCAGGCCTTTGCGGCTTTGGGGCTGGGTTGGTTTATGACGGCGGCCTCCATTCAGTATAAGCGGCCCCTGGGATGGGGTGACCGGATGGTGGTGCGTACGTGGATCGAACACTTCACGGAAACCGGCTGCCGGGTGGCGTTTGAAATCGAAAAACTCCCGACCGGCAAACGCGTGTGCGAGGGCTATTGTGATTATACGCTGGTGACCTTGGCGACGGGCCGTGCGACGGTTTTACCCGAGGATATTAAGGCAAAATACTCAATTTAGCGCCCCTGCGAAGGGATGTTTTTCAGCTGCTAAGTAGTTGGCTAGCATAGCTGCGCGGATAAAGTCCTTGCATAAAAAGCATTTATCGACTCTCTGGCGTTTCAGTCGTTAGTGAAAGCGTTTTGGTGACAGGATCTGGTGAGTCGTAGGCTGGGCAAAGTTGCTCAAGTGATGATTTCGAAACCCACAGTGGGAACGGACTGGCAGCGAGCGATGGAACTACGCAACATCATCATGAGTAACTCCAAACTATACGTTGGTAACCTATCCTTCAAGACCACCGAAGACGAGCTCCGCTCGGCCTTCAGCCAATTTGGCACCGTGACCGACCTTTACGTCGCCATGGACAAGATGACCGGCCGCCCCCGCGGTTTCGCGTTCGTCACCATGGGCACCCCCGAGGAAGCGAAAGCTGCCACGGAAAAGATGAACGGCACCGATCTCGGTGGTCGTCAGCTCACGGTCAATGAAGCCCGTCCAAAAGAAGAAGGCGGCGGTCGTGGCTTCGGCGGCGGCGGCGGCGGTCGCGGCTTCGGCGGCGGCGGTGGCGGTCGTGGCTTCGGCGGCGGCGGCGGTGGCGGCGGTTACCGCGGCGATCGCGGCGGCAGCGACCGTGGCGAGCGCCGTTACTAATCGTAACACGGCCCCATAAGGACCGTTTTTTAATTCTAGACGGAGTGCCTCCGGGCGCTCCGTCTTTTTCTTTTTCTTTGCGGCTCACGAGCCGCCGAGCGTCAGCGAGTGAAAAATGACTCAGCCTGCGCTCCTGCTTCTGGCGCAGCCTGCCAGCATTTTCACTCTCATGCCTTTCAAGTCTCTCAATCTCTCTGAGCAGGTCCTCCGCGGCGTCCAAGCTGCGGGCTACACGGAACCGACCCCGATTCAGCTTCGCGCCATTCCCGTCGTCCTTGGCGGCGGCGATCTCATCGCCTCGGCCCAGACCGGTACCGGCAAAACGGCGGCCTTCGCCTTGCCCGTGCTTTCTCGCCTCGGCACTCACGGTCGCACCCGCGTGCTCGTTCTCGAGCCCACGCGCGAACTCGCAGCTCAGGTTGAAACCTCGTTCCGCAATTTCGCCCGATTTACCGATATCCGTACCGTCGCCGTTTTCGGCGGGGTCGGCTATGGCGTGCAACGCTCCGAGCTTAAGCGAGGCGTCGACATCATCGTCGCCACGCCCGGTCGCCTCGTTGATTATCTAAAGACCGGCGAGATCAGCCTGCGCGACATCAACATTCTTATCCTCGACGAAGTGGACCGCATGCTCGACATGGGCTTTTTGCCCACCGTCAAAGACATCATCGCCCGCTGCCCGCGCGAGCGCCAGACGCTCTTTTTCTCCGCTACCGTTCCGCCCGAGATCGCGGCCGTCGCCTCGTTTGCCCTGCGCAATCCCGCCAAAGTCGAGATCGGGGTCGCTCGCTCGGTTAACGAATCCGTCAACCACGCGCTCTATCCGGTGGCCTACGATCAGAAGTTTGAACTGCTCGAAGCGCTCCTTGCTAAGACCGAGTTCGACAGTGTGATCGTATTTTCCCGCACCAAACACGGTGCCGATAAAATCGCCCGCCGCCTCAAAGCGGCCAATCACGCCGTCGCCGTTCTTCATGCCAACCGTTCTCAGAACCAACGCATCGAGGCCCTAGAGGGCTTTAAGTCCGGCAAGTACGAAGTCATGGTCGCCACCGACATTGCCGCTCGCGGCATCGACGTGGCCGGCGTTTCTCACGTCATCAACTATGATGTTCCCGAGAAACCAGAAGACTACGTGCATCGCATCGGCCGCACCGGTCGTGCGCAAGCTGTCGGCGACGCCATTACGCTCGTCTCCCCGGAAAACGCCGCTGACATCCGCGACATCCAACGCTTTATTGGTGCCAAGATTCCCGAGCTCCGACTCGAAGGTTTTAACTACGCCCCCATCATCGCCCGTCCCGATCAACCCACCCAGCAACGACGCGGCCAACGTGGCGGCGGTCAGCGCGGTGGTGGCTACGGCAGTGGTGGTCCCCGTCACCAATCCGGTGGCGGCGGTGGCGGCCGCGGCAGCAGCAGCGGTGGTGGCGGTGGTGGCGGTCGCGGCGAAGGCCAACAACGCCCCGCCGAAGGCAGCTGGAACCGTTTTGGGGCCAGTGGCGGTGGTGGTGGCGGCACCGGCGGTGGTCGTCGCGGTCGTTAAACCCAGCAATTTCCGCAGACAAGATCACGGCGGGCTTCACGGCCCGCCTTTTCTGTGTCGTCAGCGGGAGTTTGAAAAATTTCCGTGGCAACAGTCCTCCTAACCTTACAACTTTTACCCATGAGCTGCTGTTTACTTTTTCGTCGGTCCATTTTTCTTCTCATTGCTTGCCTATGCGTCACTCCGTTACTGCACGCGCAGCGCGAGAAATTCCCGCCCGAGATTCTCGAGGCCGTGGAAAAATCCTGGCCCGAGGCGAAGAAAACCAACACGGGTCTGCGCTACATAATCGAGCGCCCCGGCTCGGGTGCCCGGCCCAATAACGGGGAAACCGTCGCTGTATTGTATACGGGGCGACTGCTAAGCGGCGAAGTCTTCGACGAAACGACCGACAAAGATAAACCGTTCACCTTCCGGGTCGGTCGTGAGCAAGTCATTAAAGGCTGGGACCAGATTTTGCCCCTCATGCAACTCGGCGAGAAACGTCTCGTCATCATCCCGCCCGAGCTCGCGTACGGCACCCGCGGCCAGGCGCCTAAGATCCCGCGCAACGCAGCTCTGGTTTTCACCATCGAGCTTTTGGAAATTAAACCGTAAGGGTTGCCCGCAGCGCGCGGCGCCCCGCGCGATATTAGCGGCTAGATTGCGTTACAATTTCCAGTGCAGTGAGCGTGGGCTTGGATTTTAACGCGCGATCGTTACCGTCGCGCGATGAAATCTTTGAATCGCGCGCGGCGTTGGCAGCTCGGTTTTCTAGTGGTGTTGGGTCTTTGGGGGAATCCCGCGATCCACGCCGCGGCGCCCACGCTCCCAGGCCTGCAACGCGATGGTTCCGTTCTCTTGCCCAACCAGTGGTCGCTGCGTCCTGTGGGCAAACAAATCGTGGTTGGTGATTTTCCAATCAACGTCGCGCTCCACCCCGACGGTGTTTTTTCTGCGGTGCTGCACAGCGGCTGGGGCCAACACGAGGTACGCATCATCGATGTAAAATCCGGCCAACCCGTCTCACAGGTCGCGCTCCAGGAATCATTTTACGGCCTCGCTTGGTCGCCCGATGGTAAAAAACTTTACGCGAGCGGTGCCGGGGCAGAAGTGATCCACGCCTTCGATTTTCATGCCGGCTATCTTAGCGCGCACCGCGAATTCCCGCTGCGTCCTGTCGGGCAACAGGGTATCCCGAGCGGCCTGGCGACGTCGGTAGACGGCCGCTCGCTATACATCGCGGAAAGCTGGGGCCAGCGCGTCGAAAAAATTTCCACTACCGATGGGGCGTTTCTATGGCAACGCACGTTCGGCGCCGCCGAAGGCGCCGCTACCACCGAGCACGAGGGCGCTCGCGTCAAAGCGGCTTCGGATGCGGCTGCGCCGTTTCCCTACACGTGTTTACCCGACGAGAAAAATGGCCGCCTCTTCGTGAGCCTTTGGGCTCAGTCCGCCGTGCTCGTGCTCGACGCGCAGACCGGAGCCGATCTCGCGCGTTGGTCGGTCGGTGCGCATCCAAGTGAAATGGTACTCGGGCGCGACGGCCGGCTCTACGTTGCTGAATCGAATCTCAATTCTGTAAGCGTAATCGACACGGCCAGCGGCCGCATCACCGAAACCCTCACGGCCTCGCTTTATCCCAATTCCCCGCCCGGTTCGATGCCCAACAGCCTCGCGCTTTCGCCCGACGGCGAATTGCTCTTCGTGGCCAACGCCAATAACAACAACGTCGCGGTGTTCGATGTCGAGACCGTCGGCAAGGCGCGCTCCCTCGGCTTTATTCCTGTCGGCTGGTTTCCGACGAGCGTGCGCGTGACGCGCGACGGAAAATCCCTTCTCGTCGCCAACGGTAAGGGCTTCAGCTCCGCCGCCAATCCGCGCGGCCCTTTCCCCGGTACAACCGCGCCGCGTAATCTTCAGGAATACATTGGAGGACTTTTCGCCGGATCGATTTCGATCATCGATTTACCGGCAGAAAAAAATCGAGCCCAACAATTCGGCCAATGGAGCAAAACGGCATTTTCGTGTAGCCCGCTCGATGCCAAGGCGAGCGTTCGTGGCGTGCAAGAGCGCCCGCCCGGCAATCCGATTCCGGCGAAAGTGGGTGAGTCATCGCCGATCAAAAACGTGATCTACATCGTGCGCGAAAACCGCACCTACGATCAGGTCTTCGGCGACATCCCTGAAGGCAACGGCGACCCGCGCCTGTGTCTTTTCCCTGCTAACGTCACGCCCAACGCCCATGCGCTCGCGCGTGAGTTTGTGCTGCTCGATAATTTTTACGCCGACGGCGAAGTGAGTGCCGACGGCCACGAATGGACGATGGGCGCGCAGGCCACAGACTTCGTCGAAAAAATGTGGCCCTTCAGCTATGGCCACAACGCCAACAAAAAATACAATTATCCCGCTGAGGGTCATTACCCCGTAGCTTTCCCGGCCAACGGATACCTCTGGAATCGCGCGGCTGAGGCAGGCGTGACCTACCGAAGCTACGGTGAATTTTGCAATACGCCGCGTCGTGGCCCGATTTTATCAGAAGCCTCGCTGCCGATTCTCGTTGGGCACATTGATCCTTATTACAACGCTTGGGATCTCAATTATTCGGACATAAAACGCGCCGAGCGTTTCGCCGCCGAGGTACGCCGCTACGAAACAGAAGGCGGCATGCCGCGTCTGCAAGTACTGCGTCTTGGTAGCGATCACACTTCCGGTACTCGTCCCGGTGTGCGCACACCGACCGCGATGGTGGCCGATAACGACCGTGCCCTCGGTCTTATCGTCGAAGCGGTATCGCAGTCGAAGTTTTGGTCCGAGACGGCGATTTTCGTGCTCGAAGACGACGCCCAGAATGGTCCCGATCACGTGGACGCACACCGCATGCCGGCGCTCGCGATCAGCCCGTGGACGAAGCGGCGCAGCGTGGATTCCACGCTATATTCGACCACGAGTATGTTGCGCACGATTGAGTTGATTCTTGGCCTGCAACCGATGTCGCAATTCGATGCGGCGGCGATGCCGATGTGGGCTTCGTTTGGCGACAAACTTGATCTTACGCCATTTAAGGCGCGACCTGCGGAGGTCGATCTCGAGGCGGTGAACGGCAAACTTGCTTGGGGCGCTCGCGCCTCGCAGCAGATGGATTTTAGCGCTCCCGACAAAGCCGATGATATCAAGCTTAACGAAATCGTCTGGCGCAGCGTGCGCGGCGAACATTCTCCGATGCCGGCGCCACGGCGCGCCGCCTTTTATAAGGCACACGCCAAGGATGATGATGACGACAAGTAGTCGCTAATACTCAAATTGGCGTCGCCTAATTTAGGGCGCAAAAAAAGGCGGGCTCTAGAGCCCGCCTTTTCGTTCACCAGAATAGAAAATTTTTACTTCAGCATTTGCGTGAGTAACGGCTTCATGGCATCAGCCCAGAGTTGGTAGCCGGCGGCGTTGGGGTGAAGTTGGTCGGGCATGATAGCAAAGGGGATCTTGCCGTCTTGACCGTAGAACGCGGCGGCGATGTCGAGGAAGCGCACGGTTTTTCCGTCGTCGAGTTGGGCGAGCTCGGCATTGACGGCGTTGATGATAGCGGTGCGTTGGGTGGCGTCGGCGAGGGCGGCAGGCGTGATCACGCCGTCTTTATCTTTGCGCGCGCCGCGGGGGAAAATGGCGAGCAGGAGGACTTTGGTGCCAGGGATTTTCGTGCGGATGAGCTGCACAATTTTTTTATTGGCCGCGGCGATCTCAGTGGCGGAGTTGTCGGCGGAGTTGTTGGTACCGAGCATCAAGACGGTGACTTTGGGGGTAAGGCCTTCGAGTTCGCCGTTTTCGATGCGCCAAATCACGTGCTGCGTACGGTCACCGCCGATACCGAAGTTGGCGGGCTGGTATTGTGCGTAGTAACTTTCCCAGATGTGCGGGGCGCGGGCCCAACCGGCGGTGATGGAATCGCCGAGAAAGAGCAGGCCGACGGGGCCGGCTTTACCGCGAGTAAGGAAGGAGTCGTGGGCTTTGCGAAAAGCGCCGTTAGTGTCTTTTTTCTCGATGGCGGCGGAGGCGTCAGCTTTGGGGGCGATCGGAGCTGGGGTTTGAGCGGCAGCGAAAGGCAAGAGCGCGCTGAAGAGCAGGGTGAAGCAGATGGAGCGGGGGATTTTCATGGGGAAAATGGAAGGTTGGGTTTATGGGCGGGGCGACGTCGAGCCTGAGTTGGTGCGAGCGGCGCGGATGTTATCGGCGGTGTACAGCGTTAGGCCGAACCAGATGCAACCGAAGGCGAGACCTTGATCGTGGGTGAATGTCTCGTGAAAGACGAGCACGCCGAGCGAGAATTGTACGGTGGGTGCGATGTATTGCAGCAGTCCGAGGGTCGTAAGGCGAATGCGACGTGCGCCATAAGCAAAGAGCAACAAGGGAATCGCGGTGACCACGCCGGTGCTCAGAACGAGCGCTTGCGTCGTGGTGTTCGCGTGGCCGAGGGCGCCCACACCTGCGAGGTTTTGCCAAAGCAGGAACGCTGCGGCAAATGGCGCGAGCAAGGTTGTCTCGACGGCAAGGCCGGTGAGTGGTCCGAGTGCGGAGCGTTTGCGGAGTAATCCGTAACAGCCAAATGTGCCCGCGAGCGCGAGGGCGATCCAAGGCAGATGCCCGACCTGATAGATTTGAATCGCGACGCCGAGTGCAGCGCAACTGATGGCAATTACTTGGGCGGGCCGCAGCTGTTCGTGTAACACCCAGCGGCCCAGGGCCACGTTTAGTAAGGGCACGAGAAAATAACCAAGACTGCACTCGATCACGTGCCCATGATTGACGCCCCACACGTAGACTAGCCAGTTGGCCGTCAGCAGAGCGCTGCTGAGCAGGTTTAGCGCGAAACCACGGCCCGTACTCAAAGCAGTGCGCATTTCCTTCATGCCGCCGCGCCACACCAACAGGGCGGCAACGAAGACTAACGACCACATTAGCCGGTGCGCGATTAATTCTAAGGCGTCCACCTCAGCCATCAAATGCCAATAAAGTGGCACCAACCCCCATGTGAGATAACACAGAGCCGCCGCGCCGGCTCCGCGCGTGGTCTCGGATGAGGATTTAGCGGAAGTCACGCTCGCGTTGTTATGCGCTCGCCTGGCCCACAGGCTCACGCGAAATTGTCACGATCGAGTTTTAACGCGCGGGCGAAGACGAGAAATTGTATTTCGTTTTAAACTCCTCGAAAGCCTGGGTGCGCGCCAGGTCTGCGGCCAAGCCGCGGGCGATGAGTTCGCCCGCGCGTTTTTCCACCCAGCGTTGGCGGAAGCTCTCTTCGAGCTCGGCGGCGATCGCAGTGGTTTCCTTAGGCTTCGCATTTTTACGTGAGCTCAAGCAGCCGGCGGTGAGGCAAAGTCCCGTGAGGGCGAAAACGAGGAAGGTCAGACGCGTGTTCATGTAATGATTAGATTGATTCTTCGGGTTGGTGACCGCGAGTGAAACTTTTTGTTTTCTCACAATAACGTTTCTGCGCCCCAGGCAGACGAGGCGCGGCTCACACGGTGATATTGAATTACACTCTGGCCGCCATGCGTTACACTTTAGGTGCCGTGATTGCGCTGCGGATGGCATTGAGTAACTCCGGGTCGGTCACTATCCCGCGTACCCCGTTTACCACGAATTGTATGCCGATACACAAGATGAGAAAGCCCATCACTTTGGAGAGTGCGTTCATTCCGTTGGTGCCGATCACCGTCACGACGCGCTCCGACAAACTCAGCGTCACGTACGTGATAATCGCGACCGTGATGATGCCCAAAATGATCGCTACGTAGTCGAGCCACTGGGTCGCCAGCGAGGTGAAACCCACGGTCACCGCAATCGCGCCTGGCCCGCTCAACATTGGCATCGCGAGTGGAGAAAACGACACGTCGCGTTTAGCCCGCGCCGCACGTCGTGCTGGATCATCCCCGGTATGTTCGACGGGCATCGCCATCAACATGGTAGAGCCGATGCCCGCCACCAAGAGACCGCCGGCGATGCGCAACCCTGGAATCGAAATTCCAAAAAATCCCATGATGAAGGTGCCCCCGACCAGAAACCCCACAAGAATTACCACCATATACATACACGCGTGGCGCAGTTGCTCTTGGCGCCGTTCATGTGAATCACCCTCTGTGATCGCTAGAAAAGAAGGTGCTGAAGCCAACGGATTGATGAGCGGTAGCAACGCGATGATTGTGCCGAGGATAAGTTCCCAAAAGTGATTCACATTTTGCATGAGTCGAAGCTACCGCCTCGATTCGCCGCTGGCAACGGCGCGACTTGCTCGCCTGCTTAAGCTTCGATTTACCAGGTGTCGACAGGGCCTTTCGGCACAGGAATCGACTCGCGGGCGAAAACCTCGGCATCGCCCGGCTCGCGCATAAACGACGCGACCATCGGCGCCGGTGAGTATTTAGGCAGTGACTCCCCGTGCTCGTCGCAAAACGGAGCCCGCCAAGCCAAGTACTCGGCCAGTGTCGCGTCGAAATCCGCCCGCGATGTGATTGAGACGATGCGCTGCTTAAACATTTTTGAAGGCCCGAATCGTTTCGCGTACCACGGCGCCACTTTGCGGAAAAGTCGCGCGCCATGCTCTTCTCCGTAAAATTCCACGTAACGCTCAAAGTGTCGCCTTAATACTCGGATCCGTTCCGCAAACGTCGCTTCCGGTAAAAGCTCACCGGTGCGCAACAGATGCTCCGTGCGGCGAAAAATCCAAGGATCGTAAAACGCCCCGCGTCCGATGCTCACACCCGCGCAGCCCGTCTCTGCGAACATATGCAACGCGGCCTCAGGGGTGGTGACATCGCCGTTGCCGATGACGGGGATTATTTTTACCGCCTGCACGACGCTGCGAATCCCGGCGAGATTGACCGCGCCGGAAAACCCCTGCGCGCGCGTGCGACCGTGCACAAAAATTGCCGCTACCCCCACATCCTCAAGCACGCGCGCGAGCTCAGGTGCGGTGAGATTTTCGTCATCCCAGCCAAGTCGCATCTTGGCGGTCACGGGAATTTTTACCGCTGCGATCATTCCGCGTACGAGCGCGGCGGTCTTATCAAGCTCGGTCATCATCGCGGAACCGCCGCCGATGTTGACCACTTTTTTCACGGGGCAACCCATGTTGATGTCCACGGATTGCACGCCGAGTTCCTGACAGATGATAGCAGCGTCGCGCATCTCCTCGGGTACGCTACCGAAAAGCTGGATCGCGAGCGGACGATCCTCGGCGCACGAGGCGACGAGTTTGAGTGCGAGGGGATTGCGTTCAATGAGTGAGCGCGCGTTGACCAGGTCGGTTGTGGCCCAACCTAGTCCACCGAGTTCACGCACGGTGAGCCGCATGGGCAGGTTGGTATAACCCGCGAGCGGGGAGAGAAACAAATTGGAGGAGAGCTCGTGGGGCCCGATGCGCATCACGCTGTCTTCATTGGAGATTCTTTCCGTACCCGCAACCCCCAAGCCCGTGTTACCAATATAGGCGGCACTTTGGTTTGGAATTAACCTATAAAAGTGAGGGTCGGTGTTGCCGGCCGGTGACTGCAGGCGATCGGGATCGGATTGCTCTTAGCGGGCTGCGAGGGCGATTTTCATCCGATGGAGTGCTTCAGTTAGGGTTGCGCGCGGGCAGCCAAAGTTGAGTCGGACATAGTGCCCTTTGGGCGCACCAAAATAGGTGCCTTCGCTTAGACCCACGCCGTGGGTCTCAAAATGTGCGACTGGATCTTCGAGGTGGAGCGCCTCGAGGTTTAGCCAGGCGAGATAGGTGGCTTCGATGGGCGCCTCGATACGGATGCCGGGGAGTTCGCGGGCGAGGTAATCGAGGAGAAAATCGCGGTTGCCGCGCAGGTAGGTGAGCAGTGCCTGACGCCAGGCTTCGCTGTCGCGGTAGGCGGCTTCGCAGGCGGTGAAGCCAAGGGCGGTGACTTCCGCGACGACACCGGCGGTGGCGCGAATAAATTGGGCGCGGAGGGCGGGGTCGCTAATAATCGCGAAGGAGGTGCCAAGTCCAGGGACGTTGTAGGTTTTGCTGGGCGCCATCAGGGTCACGGTGCGCGCGGAAATTTCCGATGAGAGCGAGGCCACGGGCAGGTGGCGCAGCGTAGGCTCGAGGATGAGGTCGCAGTGAATCTCATCGGAGCAGAGAACGAGGTGGTGTTGGGCGCAAAATTCCCCGAGGCGAATGAGTTCCTCGCGGCGCCACACGCGGGCGAGGGGGTTGTGGGGATTGCAGAGATAAAAGAGTTTGGTGCGTGGGGTGACGGCGCGTTCGAGGGCGGCCCAGTCGATTTCCCATTGGCCGTCGCGGAGCACGAAGGCGGCTTGGGTGGAGAGGCGCGCGGAGTTTTTCGGCGCGGATATGAAAGGAGGATAAACAGGGGTGAGGGTGAGGACTTCTTCGCCCGCTTGTGCGAAGGCTTGGGCGGTGATGTTGAGGCCGCAGACCAGGCCGGGGAGCCAGACAATCCAAGTAGGGTCAATTTTCCAAGCGTAGTTGCGCTGGAGGGCGTCGACGACGGCATCGACAGTGGATTTGACGGGGCGGGCGTACCCAAAAATACCGTGGGCGACTCGGTCGTGGAGTGCGGCGATGATCGCAGGGGAGGACTTAAAATCCAGGTCAGCGACCCAGAGCGGCAAGATGTCACGTCCGGCGTATTTCTGCCATTTTTGGGAATCGGTGCCGAGGCGGGCGGGGACGGTGTCGAAATCGAAGTGCATGGGAAAGGGCGATCGGTACAGAACCACGCTTTGGGCAGCGGGGCACGGATTTTCTTACACGCGCAACGGTGCGTGGTACTGGCGGATAGGTTCACCTTCGGGCGGGTGAACAAAAAACAGGTGGCCAGCCGCGCTAACAAGTGCGCGGCTTAGACAGACGGCACGGTTTAGAAATCGATGGTGGTGGAGAAGCGGAAGCTACGCGGGGCGCCCCAAGAGCCGGTCGAGAGGGTAGCAGAGGTGTAGTAATCGACGTTTTCGAGGTTATCGAGATTGAGGGCGAAGGTGGTGGGGTAGTTAAGAATTTTGGTGCGGTAGCCGCCGAGCAAGCTGATGAGGGTGTAGCCTGGGGACCAGAGTTCTTGGATGGGCGAGCCTTGGATTGGCGTACCGTTGCCCCGGAAGGTGCGGTCGCGCCAGTTGGCTCCGCCGCCGAGGTATACGCCTTTGAACGGTCCGCGTGGAAATTCGTAACGGGTGAAGACGTTGAACTTGCGCTTGGTGTAGCCGGCGTTGGGGACGCCATCGGGGTAGGTGAGCAGGAACGCGTCGAGCAGCGGGGTGGCTTTGTTGAGGGCTCGGGCATCAGTCTGGAAGCCTTTGAGGAGCGGCAGGCGGTCTTCGGTGACAAGGTCGTTGGTGGCGGCGTTAAAGGAGAGGCGCCAGGTACGGGTGAGGTTGGCGATGAGCTCGAATTCGTAGCCGCTGGTGGTGAGTTTTTGGTAATCGGTACCGGCGCCGTTGAAGGTGGTGGGGAAGATGGCGGTGACTTCGTCGCGGATGGCGACAGCCGGCGCCGGGGAAATGCGGGCGTTGGGCTGGTAGTTGTCGTAGCGTGTGAGGTTCGCCTCGATGCGACCGCCAAAAAGGGTGAAGCGGGCGGACATATCCGAGCCTTCGCCGGTGGGGATGGATTGTTTGGATCCGACGGTAAACAAATCACTGCCCTCGCCCAGGGAGATGCGGAAAGATTGGGCGCGGTTGTAGGAGAGGGCAAAAGTGTCGTTGAGGCGGTAGACGACCCCGTAGTTGGAGCCGTTCAGTTTGTAGTGCACGAATGCGGGGTTGGGGGCGAAGGCGCCGGGGATGAAGTCGTTGACCCAGGTGTTGGCGATTGGACGGGGAGCGCCGACGGTGGTCTTCATGTTGAAGGCGTCTTGGCGGAAGCCGAGGAGAGTGAAGAGATGGTTATTAAAATAGCTGCCGGAGGCGCCGACGCCGAGAGAGGGGGTGTAGAAGCGTCGGGAGATTTGGTTGCCGGAGGCGCCGACGGTGTTGGAGAAGTCGGGGAACCAAGCGGAAACGCCGGGGACGGGACCGAGGTCGCCGGTGAGATTGCCGCTGTCGCCATCGCGCAAGTAATAGCGGCGAATGAAACGGTTATTGGTAAACGTGCTGCGATTGGCGGTGAAGGCGGCTTGCGTGCCGGCGTTGTTGATGGTGCCGACGAAGTTGGCATTGGCTGGATCGACGTATTCGCCCCACTTGGGTTTCATGGCGCCGGGGTTGTCTTGGTGTTGTTGGGCGTTGAATACGAACTGCTGCTGCATCCAAGAAAGTTTCAGGTCGTAGACGGCGGAGATACGCATATCGCGCACGATATTGCCTCCGATGTTGCGGGTGCGGAAATATTCGCTGTAAAGTTGGTTGTAGTACGGGTTGACGGCGCCGCTGGGCAGGTTGGGCGATAGGTCGCGGTAGATGGTGCGGCTAGCCGCGGAGCTCCAGGTGTCGAGTTTCTGTTGGTAGAAATTGCCGGAGAGCAGCAGGTGGAGGTTATCGCCGATGTGGTGTTCGGCATCGAGGGTGACGGAGTCGTAGTAATTTTTGGCGGTGCTATTGGGGCCGTTGAGCTGGAGGGTTTTGGGGACGACGCTGGAGTCGATGGCAGTAAGACTGCTGCCGGTGCTGCGGCGCATAGTGTTGGCGCGGAACAGGGAGCCGTTGGCAGGAACGTAGACGTAGCCGGCAGTGTTGGTAAGCGTGGTAACGGTGCTGAAGGTATAGGCGTCGATGAAGAGGCCTTGGGAATTTACGCCGGTGCTCTTAGCGTGCTCGGCCATGAGGCTGATAGTAGTTTTGCGGAACGGTCGGTAAGTGAGCGCACCGTACATGCCGCGGAAATCACGGTGGACGTTGTGCACCCAGGAATCGTTGTTCTGTTGGACGGCGGCGATGCGGAGGGCGAGTTTGTCGTTGAGGCGTCGGTTCAGATCGAGTTCGGCGCGCAGAAGGTTGTCGGTGCCGACCATGAGTTTTACGCGGGTGAGGTTTTTGGTGAACAGGCCGCGCTTGGTGATTTGGTTGCTGGCGCCGCCGAGGTCGGCTTCGCCGTAGAGAAAGGCGTTAGGGCCGCGGAGGATTTCGATACGTTCGGTGGCGTAAGATTCCATTGGGGAGTACCAGATCCAGCCGTTGCGCACGGCGTAGTTGTTTACGATGCCACGAAAGATACCCTTGTTTGGGAGGGCAGGATCGGGGTTGGCTTCGCCGGTGACGAACCATTTAGACATTTCGTCGAGGTTGGTCGCGCCGATGTCCTCGATGAACTGGGCGTTGATGATGGAGATGGAGTTGGCGACGTTTTTGAGATCCTGCACGGTGCGCATACCGGAGGTTGTCTGCATGGATTCGTAGCCGAGGTCTTGTTGTTCGGAGACGGTAAAGGTGGATAGGGTAATCGCGTCGCTTTTTTTGGCGGCGGTCTCGGCGGCGGTGCCCGTGGTGGTCGCGCGGGCGGGGGCATTTTGGGCGTGGGCCGAGAGGGTTAGGATCACGCCGAGGGCTAGGTTGAGCCAGGGTCGAAGCGCGTTGCTGGAAGCACGATTTTGGGCAGTTAACATGGTATTTAAGTACATAATGGCTAACTTAGTTGAGGGACTCTAGGCTGCTTGGTTCTGGTGAGGATGATGAAAAAAGCGGAGTGAGCGAGCTGTGAACGCGCTGTAGTTTAATGAAAATCACGTCCAGTAATTTTTGCCCGGATGCCTCTTAAGGTCGGCTTGTGGTGGAGGCTTCCTTTTTCGGGTTATTTTGCCCACGATGGTCACCTTGGCGTTACGATGATCACTAACAATAATCTCAACATTCCCGGGCCGGTGCTGCTTTTTGATGGCGAGTGTGAGTTGTGCCATCGCGTCGTGCTTTGGTTGCTGCGCAGGGATGGGCGCGGGATTTTGCGGTTTGCCCCATTGCAGGGCGTGGCGGCTCAGGCTTATCTGCGAGCCCACGGGTTGCCGACAGAGGATTTCGACTCCCTGGTTTATGTGCCGAAGTGGGCGGGGCGGGAGCGCAGAGAATATTTATTGCGCACCGATGGAGCGCTGGCGGCGGCGCGCGTGGTGGGCGGATTGGGTTCTGTGGTAGCGTGGGCTCGCATTTTACCGCGGGCTTGGCGTGACGGCGTTTACTGTCTGATCGCGCGTTGGCGTTACCGTATTTGGGGTGAAAGAAAGTCTCGCCCGTTCGCGCGGCCAGAATGGGCGGAGCGGTTTTTGACCTGAGGTCCCGCTCTGTCCTTAAGAGGAACCGTCTGGTTTCTGCGGGATCAACACCGACATCAAAATTGAAGTCGTGAGCACCCCGCCGATTACGCCGAGCGAGGTGCCGGTGGTGATGTGCACCCAGTTTTCGGCGAGCATTTTTACGCCGATGAACACCAGAATCACCGCGAGGCCAATTTTGAGGTAGCGGAACAGGCCCATGATGCCACTAAGAGCGAAGTAAAGAGAGCGCAGGCCGAGGATGGCGAAGATATTAGAGGTGAGGGCGACAAAACTGTCTTTAGTGATCGCGAGCACGGCAGGCAGGGAATCGAGCGCAAAGATCAGATCGGTTGTTTCAATCACGATCAGCACGATGAACAAAGGCGTCGCCATGCGACGGCCTTCATGACGGATGAAAAAGCGGCCCTGTTCGTTGTGCGGAGCGACCGGGTAGAATTTACGGAAGAGTTTGACTGCAAAATTGTGCTCGGGGTCGACCTCGGCCTCTTTGCTTGGGAGGGCCATTTTGACGCCGGTGTAGACCAGAAACGCCCCGAAAACGTAAAGAATCCAATGAAAGCGAGCGATGACACTCACGCCGACGATAATAAACGCGGCGCGCATCAACACGGCCCCGATGATGCCCCAAAACAGGACGCGATGCTGGTAACGCGGTTCGACTTTGAAGTACGCAAACACCAAAATGAACACGAATACGTTGTCCACGCTTAGGCACAATTCGATGAGATAACCGGCGAGAAATTGCTGCGCCGGTTCCGGTCCACGCCATTGCCAGAGCAGGGCCCCGAAGCCCAAGGCTAGGGTGAGCCACACCCCGCACCAACCGAGGGCCTCTTTCATGCCCACGACGTGGGACTTGCGTTGGAATACGCCGAGATCCAGCGCGAGCATCGCAGAGATGAAAGTGAAAAAAGCAGCCCACGCCCAAAGCGGCATGGCATCGATGACAGCGAGAAACGAAAACATGGTGCGCCTTTTCTGCCGCGACCACCCCGTCTCGTGCAAGCGGGGAGTGGAAGCTTGGAATGTCCTGGTTGGATTCCATCGGCCCCGCGCCACCTTATTTCGCGGGCAAAGTTTTTGACATGATTCGCCGGGAAGCGTTCAGTTCGCGCCCTTATGCTGAGGCTAATTTTACCACTCTTCCGCTCCGGGTCCCTGTCTGTTATCCTGCTGGCTTTCTCGCTTCAGGCGCAAAGCGCCTCGCCCACCTCTGTCGTAACCCCAGCACCCGAGGTTGCGGCCGCGAACTTAACCAAGTCGGCCGCAACCCGCGCACCGGATCTGCTCGAGCACATGGTCGATGTCGTTTTGCAGCTGTTCCATGTGAAGACGGGCGAAAACACGACCACGCACTTTGTCATCTGCTTCCTGTTTTTGGCCGGCGCGATTTTGCTGCGGCGGTTTGTCACTACGATCATTTTTAATTTTCTCAAACGGCTCGCTTCCAAAACTGAGACGACCCTCGACGATAAGCTCTTTCCGGCGCTCGAGGGCCCGGTCGCGACGTTTGTGATGGTGACCGGTATTTTTGCGGCGCTTAAGGTGCTGAAACTTTCCGAAACGGTAGATCGCAGTATCGGCTACGGCTCCACGGTGGCGTTTTCCTTGGTGATTTTCTGGGCGTTACTGCGTGCCTTTAACGCGGTCCTCGACCATGCCGCTGAGATCGCGAAGGAGCGCCAGATGGGCGTCGCAGCATTCATGCCGTGGATCAAAAAGACCCTCGTCGCGCTGTTCGTGGTGGTCGGCGTGCTAATCACGATCCAGAGCTTGGGTTATAACGTTTCCACGATTCTTTCGGGTCTAGGGATCGGTGGTTTGGCGTTCGCTTTGGCCGCGCAAGATACCATCGCTAATCTTTTCGGCTCGCTGGTGGTCGCGATTGATCAGCCCTTTAAGGTTGGAGAGACGGTAAAAATCGGCGCCAACACCGGCACAGTCGAGGACATCGGCCTGCGTTCAACGAAGATCCGTCTCGTCGACAAGTCGCTGGTCGTGATCCCCAACAAGCTGGTTTCGTCCGAGGCCATCACCAACTTGTCTCGATTCACGCAGCGTCGTTTCGAACAAGTCATTGGACTTAGTTATGATACCACGGCCGACCAGATGAAGCTCATCGTCGAGGACATCCGTCAGCACATCTTGAGTGAAGCCGCGGTGGATGCGAATTCGGTGATGGTTTTTTTTCGCGACTTAAGCGCGTCATCGCTTGATCTGTGGATTGTCTACGTCGCGCAAGGCCCAGATTTTCAACAGAGCCTTGCGCTCAAGCAACGCGTGAATCTTGAGATCATGCGCTTGGTGAAATCGCGTGGATTATCGTTTGCTTTTCCAACTTCGGTCATGCACCTCGACGGACCGATCGCCAAACAGATCGCGGCGGTCAAAAACTGATTATTAGTCCAGCGTCTGCCGGTAGCGTTTCACGCCGACTGCCATCGCTACGACCAGAAACGCTAGTAACGGCCAGAGTTCCGGCGCGATTTCGGCGAGGCCGTTACCCTTTAGCAAAATGCCGCGCACGATGCGCAGAAAATGCGTGTTGGGCAGGCATGAGCCGACGTTTTGCGCCCACGGCGGCATGCCGCGAAACGGAAACATGAAGCCCGAGAGCAAAATCGAAGGCAGGAAGAAAAAGAACGCCATCTGCACGGCTTGAAGCTGGTTTTTAGCCAGCGTCGAAAACGTGATGCCGACCGCAAGATTGGCCGCGATAAATAGAAACGCGACGGCGTACAGCAGCGGTAGGCTGCCAACCATCGGCACGTGAAAAATGAAACGCGCCGCGATCAGAATCAGCGTCACTTGGATGTACCCGACGGCGATGTAGGGCAGAATTTTTCCGACCATCACCTCGAAGGGGCGTACGGGTGTCGCTAAGAGATTTTCCATCGTGCCGCGTTCTCGCTCTCGAGTGATCGCGAGTGCGGTGATGATGACCATCGTCATAGTCAGTACCACGCCCATCAGGCCGGGAACGACGTTGTATTGGGTGATGTTTTCCGGGTTGTAGTGTGCGTGGATGCGAAAATCGACGGGACCGTTTTTGGCGCGGAGCCGCGCGAGGGGGCCAGGGAGGTCGCGATTGAAAATCGTGTTGGCGAGGGCGTTGACCGAGGCGAGCGCGGGACCGGTGGCCGCCGGATCGGAGGCGTCGGCCTCGATAAGTACGGTGGGGCGTTCACCGCGCAGGAGTTTGCGGGAAAAATCTTCGGGAATGTTGATGACGAACTGCGCATCGCCGATTTGCAGCAGACGTTGCACCTCGGATTCGCTCGAAGTTTCGTGGACGATGGAGAAATAATCGCTCGTGCGGAGGGCTTGAACGAGGGTGCGGGCGAAAGGGCCTTGATCGCCTAGGCGCAGCGCAGTGGGGAGATGACGCGGGTCGGAGTTGATGGCGAAGCCGAACATCATGAGCTGCATCAATGGGATGCCGACCATCATGACGAAGGTCACGCGGTCACGCTTCATCTGGATAAACTCTTTGAGCACAATTGCCCAGAGGCGGTGTAACGTAAAGCGCGGCAGGCTCATGAAAAATTATCCTTCGCTTCGTCCATGAGGCTGATGAACACGTCTTCGAGACCGGAGGCGATCGGTTGCCAGTCATGGCGTGGGTCGCGCACAGTCGCGATGGCGGCGCTGAGGTGCGCAGGATCGCGGCTACTCACGTGGAGGGTGTTGCCGAAGGCGACGACTTGCTCGACGCCGGCTTGGCGACGCAGCGTGGTGGCGAGATTGAGCAGATCGGGGCCGGTAACGCGCCAGGTGGTGAGTTTCGCGGCGGCGAGGACATCGGCGAGCGTGCCGCGGGTAAGCAAGTGACCGTAGGCGAGGTAAGCGAGTCGGTGGCAGCGCTCGGCCTCATCCATGTAGTGGGTCGTGATAAGGACGGTGAGACCGCCGGCGGCGAGTTGATGAATTTCATCCCAAAATTCACGGCGGGCCTTGGGGTCGACACCGGCGGTGGGCTCGTCAAGGAGGAGAAGTTTGGGCTCGTGGATGAGACAGGCGGCTAGGGCGAGGCGTTGTTTCCAGCCACCGGAAAGTTGACCGGCAAGTTGGTGGCTGCGGTGGGTGAGGCCGAGGCGCTCGAGGCTGCGTTGGACCGCTGTGGCACGGTCTGGTACGGCATAGATGCGGGCGACGAAATCGAGATTTTCGCGGATACTTAGGTCTTCGTAGTAACTAAATTTTTGCGTCATGTAGCCGACGTGGCGCTTGATCTCGGCTTGTTGCGTGCGCACATCGAAGCCGAGACAAGTGCCGGTGCCGGCGTCGGGCGTGAGGAGACCGCAAAGCATACGGATGAACGTGGTCTTGCCGGAGCCATTGGGCCCGAGAAAGCCATAGATCTCGCCGCGGCGCACGGATAGGTCGATGGCGTCGACGACAGTTTTGTCGCCGAAGCGCTTGGTGACGCCGGTGACGTCGATAGCGAGGTCTTTTTCGAGCGCGGCCATTCGAGTTTTATTTTGCGAGGGCTACGTCGACGGGTTGGCCGGGGTGGAGGTCGCGGGTGGCGGAGGGGTCGTTGAAAACCGCCTCGATCATGAAGACAAGTTTGGCACGGTTTTCGCGATTATAAAGAATGGGCGGGGTGTATTCAGGCTGAGGCGATAGATAGCTGATCCGAGCGGTGAGCGGTGCGGGCCGGCCGTTAATGTTAATGCGAACGGCGGCGCCGGCGGTCAGGGCGGCGAACTCGGCCTCGGGGACAAAGAAGCGGACCTTGATGTTTTCGGGCGGAAGGAGCGACACGACGGGATTGCCGGCGGCGACGAATTCTCCGGCGCGATAAAGGGTATCGTAAACTAAGGCGTCGCGCGCAGCGGATTGGGTTTTTTGAGCGACAGCCCAATCGGTTTTTTCTTTGGCGGCACGGGCGGCGCTGACTTCGGCTTCGGCAGCCGTCAGCGCGTCGGTGCGGCCGCCGAGTTGGGCGGTGGCAAGTTGAGCGGTGAGCTCTTCGATAGCACGGGTATTGCGCTCGTGGGTGAGGCGGGCGCGGTCGAAATCGGCTTCGGCGACGACGCGGGTGTCGTAGAGATTTTTTTGGCGGTTGAGGTCGAGCTGGGAGAGTTCAGCGGCGGCGCGGGCTTGATCGAGCCGGGCGGTGAGGGTGGCGAGCTCGGATGGCCGTGAGCCTTTTTGAGCGTCGGCGAGCCGGGCGCGGGCGGCGCGGAATTGTTCGGCGGCCTGGCGTTGCGCGGCAAGTTCGTTGGCGTGTTCGAGGGTAAAAAGCGTGGTGCCAGCGGTGATACGAGAGCCTTTGGTGACGGCGAGGGTTTCGAGTTGGCCTGCTAGGGGCGCAGCGACGTAAATAAAATCGCCTTCGAGGTAACCTTGGTAACCAACGGTGCTCGGGCGCGAACAGCCGGCGAGGATGAGCGTGGCGCCGGCGAGGATGAGGACGGCGCGGAGAGAGCGTTTAGCGAGGGAAGAGTTTTTCATGTTCTTTGCGACCGACGGGAGTGAGGAGGCCGCCGAAAAAAAGATCGATGGCGCGGGTATAAATTTCGGTGGGAGTAAGCTTGAGCTGTTCAAGGGAGGCGGGTTGGAGGAGACCCTGAAGCGCGTGGAGGTAAAAATGAATCGTGAAAACGGGGTGGATATCGTCGCGAACCATGCCGGTGAGTTGGCCTTGCTCGACGAAGCGGCCGAAAATGTAGGGGATGTCTTTTTGGCGTACTTCGTGGAGGAGTGCGTGGAGGTGAGGGGCGAAACGCTGGAGGTCGCGTACGGCGTGGGGTGTGACGGTGTGTAAGCGCTGCGCCAGGCCTTCAGCGAAACCGCGAAGTTTCTCGGCAAAATTCAAACGGCGATGACGCAGAAGGGCGTCGGCTTCAGCCCTAATTTCTCGGCTGAGACCGAGGATCACATCGCGAATCAGTGCGTCTTTGCTGGAGAAGTGTTGGTAGAGGGTTTTTTTGCTGATCCCGAGCTCGCTCGCGATGGCATCCATGGTGACGGCGCTGTAACCGTGAGTCAGAAAATCAGCGCGAGCTTGGCCAAGAATACGGTTGCTGAGCTCGTTGTTGGCGGCGGCAGACGATAAGGCGGAAATTTTGACAGCGACTGGCATGACTACGAAGGAAACTATAATCGTTTTTTCAGTTTCCAGAGCAATATAATTTTGGCTTCGAGGCCTGCAGCTTGGGCCGATATAGGGAATCGAGGGTTATTGGGTGGTCGGCGCAACTGGTGATTGTAACGGCAAAATTAATCGCTCTAGTCTTGCCATGCCCGTTCAGGCCAACGTCAAAGTCGATCTCTCCGTGTTGCTTGCCCGAAAAGACGGCTTGGCGTTGAAGAAGTACCTCGAGCCGTGGCTGCCGATGGATTTGGCTCCGTTGATTGCGGAGATGCACATCGAGGAATTGGCAGCGTTGTTTCGGTTGAGTTCGCGGGAGCTGGCGGTGGCGACTTTTTCTTATCTGTCGATTGAGCCGCAGAAAAAATTGCTCAAAATGCTCACTCAAGAGCATGCGTCAGCGTTGTTGAATGCATTGCCGCCAGACGATCGCACGGCTTTTTTGGACGAGCTGCCACTTGATGTGGCTATGCAGATGTTGGCCATGCTCACGCCAGACGAGCGGCAGGTGGCGCAGGCATTACTCGCTTATCCTGAGCATAGTGTTGGGCGAATGATGACACTCGACTACGTGGCCGTGCAGCCCAAGTGGTCCGTGCGTGAGGCGCTCGATTATATCCGTGAGCATGGTTATGATCGCGAAACGTTGAATGTCGTCTTCGCCGTCGATGCCGAAGGGCGCTTGATCGACGATATTCGCGTACGGCGCTTTCTGCTTTCACCGTTGGATCGACCGGTGTCCGAGTTGCTGGATGGCAATCATGCGACACTCTCGCCCACAGATGATCGCGAGAAGGCGTTGCAGTTGTTCCAAAAGTTCGACCGCGTGGCTTTGCCGGTCACCGATGAGGCGCGGAAGCTGATCGGGATCGTGACGGTGGACGACATGCTTGATGTCGCGGCGGCAGAGGCCACGGAGGATATTCAAAAACTCGGCGGCTCTGAGGCGCTCGATGAGCCTTACACTACGATCGCTCTTTCGCGAATGGTGAAGAAGCGCGCGAGCTGGCTCGTGGTGTTGTTCTTAGGCGAAATGCTCACGGCGACAGCCATGAGTTTTTTCGAGGGTGAGATCGCGAAGGCGGTGGTGTTAGCGCTGTTCGTTCCCTTGGTCATCAGCTCGGGTGGTAATGCTGGCTCGCAGGCGGCGACGCTCGTGATCCGGGCGCTGGCGTTGGGGGAATTTAAGCTGCGCGATTGGTGGCGCGTGATGCGTCGGGAATTTGCGGCCGGCACTGCGCTCGGGGTGATTTTGGGCGTGATCGGATTTTTGCGCATCGCGATTTGGTCGCAGTTTTCGGATACTTATGGCCCGCATTGGCCCTTGGTGGCGTCCACGGTCGGGTTGTCCTTGGTAGGAATTGTGCTTTGGGGATCGTTGATGGGCTCGATGTTGCCCCTTTTGCTCAAGCGACTCGGACTCGATCCGGCGACTTCAAGTGCTCCTTTTGTGGCGACGCTCGTGGATGTGACAGGATTGATTATCTATTTCAGCGTGGCCTATTTAATTATGCGCGGGACGCTGCTTTGAGCGTGATGAAGGCATTGAGTAAAATAATGTGTGTCACTTGACCGCGTGGGCTGCGTCTAATCTAGTTCCACACCCCTTTCATGCACGCCCCTCGCTCACTTTGTTCCATCTGCTGGTTTTCGGCTACGCTGTTAGTTGTCGCAGTCGCAGTGCACGCACAGCTGGCGACAAATTCACCGTTTATGCCCTCGGGTGCGGCGGCGGGTGCGGCAGTGACGGAGGGCGCGCCGATTGAGTTACGTGGCGTAATGGAAACACACGCGGGTATGAGTTTTTGTATTTTTGATCCGGCCCGGAAAGTCAGCGCATGGGTAAAGCTCAATGAAAAGGATCACGATTTCGTTGTTAAAACCTACGATGCAAACAACGAAACGGTAACCGTAGATCATGGCGGTCGCGCGCTTACGCTCGCGTTACGTGCAGTCAAGGTAGCTTCATCTGGCCAAGCTTCGGCGCCTGCGTCCTTGCCGTCGCCGGGCATGCCGATGGTACCCAACGCGCTTACTCAGAGCGTGGTCGCCAATCCCACTCCGGCCGACGAACAACGTCGTCTTGAGGCAGTTGCTGCCGAGGTGCGGCGTCGCCGTGCGCTGCGCGAGCAAGCCTCTCTCCAGGCAGCCAGCGCCCCGCCGGTCGTTGAGGCTCCTCCAGCGCAACCCGCGCAGAATCAAAACAAACGTCAGAACAACAGCTCAGGCCAGACGCCCAATCGCACCCGCCAGCGGAATTAATTACTGGGGTTGAAAATGTTTCGTGCACCCTAGCCCAGCTGGGGGTAAGGTGCGGGCCAAATGGTGCCTTCCACGAATCTCTCTGCCGCAGCCGCGTCGCTCTCGAACGCGGCGTTGATCCGGCGGTTGTTCAGACTCGCGTGGCGCTATCGGGCGCACTGTTTCCAGGTTCTTGGTCTCCAATTGCTACTGCTGTTGATGGGAATCGGTGGGCTTAGTTTTACCGGCCTCGGAATTGATTATATCCGTCATAAAATGGATCGCACGCCGATGGGCGCCAACGCGCTCCATGTGGCTTTGCCGATGGCTTGGGCGCCCCTACAGGTGCTCGGCTTGCTCGCCGGCTTGATTTTGGCTCTCGCGCTCGGTCGTGCCGTGCTCAACTACGTCCTCGCGCTTTCGGTCAATCGTCTGGTGCAACAGCGTCTTGTCGTCGATCTACGTGGCGAGGTGTATGACAAATTGCAGCGGCTGAGTTTTCGTTTTTTTGATGCGAACTCAACCGGTTCAATCATCACGCGCGTTACGGGTGACGTGCAATCGGTCCGGATGTTTGTCGATCAGGTGTTGATCCAAAGCGTGATCATGGCGGTATCGCTCACCGTATACCTGATTTACATGGCGAGCCTCAGTCCAACGCTCACGTTGGCCTGTCTCGCGACCACGCCGTTAATGGTGATGATGTCGATGTGGTTTTCGCGCAAAATTCAGCCGGCGTACGCTCACAATCGCACGCTCGTCGAAACCATGGTGCAAATCCTTGCCGAGAGCTTGCAAGGCGTCGCGGTCACCAAGGGGTTTGGTCGTGAGGCGGAGGCGCGAGCGAAATTTTCCACCGCGAATCAAGCCTGCTACGATCAGCAACGCGGGATTTTTTGGCGCTTGAGTTTATTTACTCCGGCGGTGGGTTTTCTCACCCGAATTAACATGATGGTGCTGCTCGGTTATGGCGGTTGGTTGGTCGCTCATGATGAGTTGCCGTTGGGTACGGGACTCATCGTTTTCTCCGGTTTGCTCGAGCAATTTTCCGGACAGGTGAACAACGTCGCCAATATCGTAAATTCGGTGCAGCAGTCACTGATCGGAGCTCGGCGGGTTTTTGAAATCTTGGATGCGCCGGTCGAAGTGAAAGACGCTCCAGCAGCGATCCGGCTCCCGCGTAGTTCGGGCGGGGTCCGTTTTGAAAACGTGACTTTTGCCTACGACGGCGCCGAAGCGGTAGTCCGCGACATCGACCTCGAGGTGAAGCCGGGCCAGTGCGTGGCTATTCTCGGAGCGACGGGGGCGGGCAAGAGCGTATTGATGAGTCTTATCCCGCGCTTTTTCGATCCTACGGCTGGGCGAGTATTGATCGACGGTATCGACGCGCGCCTGATCCACCTCGACGATTTACGGCGAAATATTGGACTCGTTTTCCAGGAAAGTTTTCTCTTCTCCAACACCGTCGCGGCCAACATTGCCTTCGGCCACCCCGATGCGACTCGCGAACAAATCGAGCGCGCCGCGCGCATCGCCGCCGCTCACGAATTCATCCTTCAGCTGCCGCAAGGCTACGACACGGTACTCGGGGAGAGTGGTAATAGCCTCAGCGGCGGCCAACGCCAACGCCTCGCCATTGCTCGGGCGGTGTTGTTGGAGCCAGCGATCTTGTTGCTCGATGATCCCACGGCCGCGATCGATAGCGAAACGGAACATGAGATTTTTGAGGCACTCGACCGCGCCATCGCCGGTCGCACGACCTTCATCGTCGCGCACCGTCTGAGTACGTTGCGCCGCGCGGATTTCATCATCGTGCTGGAAAACGGGCGGATCGTCCAACGCGGCACGCATGAGTCTCTCATGGCGGAGCCTGGTAATTACCGCCGCGTCGCTAGCCTGCAACTCGTCGATGGCCGCGAACTACAGTCGCTTGACTACAAACCCGAGGGCATCGCATGAAGCCGTCTTCGCCGCTCCCTTCGCCGAAACCGATAGGTCTGATCCAACGCTTACCCGAAGATGATGATAACGAGACGGATTCTCAACCGCTAGAATGGGGGCTGATCCGACGGTTGTTCACGTACACCGCACCGATCAAAAGCAAAGTGACCGCGCTGATTGTATTATCTTTTATTCGCGCGGCACAATTGCCGGCGCTGGGTTGGGTGATGGCGCTGGTGATCAACGGTCCGATCACCGCGCGCGATTTTTCCGGCATCGCTCTGGGGGTCGTGGGCTATGGCTTGCTCGCCCTGCTGACGGATGGGATGTTTCACTACCGTCAACGCTACGCGCTCGAGATCGGGGAGACGGTGGTCAGCGGCTTACGGGCGGATATTTTCGACAAGGTGCAGCGCCAGCCGATGAGTTTTTTTCATCGCATGAAAATTGGTCGTATCATCGGGCGGGTGACGAGTGACGTGGAATCGGTCCGGGTCGGTATTCAGGATGTGCTTTTCGTCACGGTGATTCAGGGCGGCACGATGGTCTTCGCTGCGGTCGTGATGGCGTGGAGCGACTGGGTTTTGTTTTTGATCGTGCTCGCGATGGCGCCGTTGATCTGGGCGATCAATCAGCACTTTCGGGTTAAGTTGAGCTACTATTCGCGCGCGGCGAGTGCGAGCTTCAGTCGGGTTACCGCGACTCTGGCTGAATCGGTGAGCGGTATTCGCGTCACGCAGGGTTTCGTACGACAGGAAACCAACGCCGGACTTTTCCGCAGCCTGCTCGCGGACCATTCGCGGTACAACATCGCGCTCGCTCGTACCTCGGCAATTCTTACGCCAATTCTGGAACTCAACAGTCAGTTTTTCGTCGCGACGTTGCTGATGTTCGGCGGCTGGCGGGTTTTTCATGGTGATATGAGCATCGGCGCGTTGATCACTTTTTTTCTGTTGGCGAATCAGTTTTTCGCGCCGATCGCGATCATCGGCACACAGTACAATCAGGCGCTGGTCGCGATGGCGGGAGCGGAGCGCGTATTTCGTTTGATCGACACGGTGCCGGATTGGGTGGATGCGCCGGATGCGGTGGCATTGCCGGATCCTCGCGTGAGTCACGTCCCGACCGGGGGTGCTGGCGGAGTGCGGGTTGAGTTTCGTCAATTGAGTTTTGGCTACGATCCGGCGCGACCGGTCTTGCGCGATATCCACTTCGTCGCCGAGCCCGGCCAAACCATCGCGCTCGTAGGCCACACAGGCAGCGGCAAGAGCTCGATCATCAATCTTGTTTCGAAATTTTATTTGCCGACGACGGGCGAGTTGTTCGTGGACGGCCGAGAAATTCGCACGCTCACGAGTGCGTCGCTGCATCGGCAGATGGGAATGGTGCATCAGCAGAATTTTCTCTTTAGCGGTACCGTCCTCGAAAATATCCGTCTCGCGAAACCTGAGGCGACGGATGATGAGGTTCGGCGGGCCGCGGAGCAACTCGACTGCTTGGATCTGCTGGAGGCGTTGCCGCAGGGATTGTTGACCGAAGTCGGGGAGCGCGGCGCGGCGCTCTCGGTGGGCCAACGGCAATTGGTGTGTTTCACGCGCGCGCTTTTGGCGGATCCGCGTTTGGTGATTCTCGATGAGGCGACCAGTTCCATCGATGCGTTGACCGAGGCGCGGCTGCAGGCGGCGTTGATCAAGCTGTTGCGCGGTCGCACGAGCTTCGTGGTGGCGCATCGCTTGAGTACGATTCGTCATGCTGATCTGGTGCTCGTACTCGATCAGGGGGTGATTATCGAGCGGGGCACGCATGCTCAGTTGCTGGATGCGGGAGGGCGTTACGCCGCGCTTTATGAGCAATTTGTGCAGGTGGACGAGCGCGTTTGAGCGCGGCTGACCACTCTTTTCAGAGGAGAGTCAAGGCATTCTCCCTCTAGGAATCGCACGATTTTTTAAAATTTTACTCGGAAACGAGGCGTTTCTCGCTCTAGAACTCATCCGCTTTCACTCGAAAGCACATAAACCCAAATCCACTATGGCTAAAAAAGCTGCTCGTAAACCAAACGCCGCGTTCATGAAACCTGTTACGCCTGACGCCGCCCTGTCGGCTGTCGTAGGCTCGAAGCCGCTCCCCCGCACGGAGCTCACCAAGAAACTGTGGGACTACATCAAGAAGAACGGTCTCCAGGACAAGAAGGACAAGAAGCAGATCAACGCCGATGCCGCGCTGAAGGTTGTCTTCGGTGGCAAGGGCAAGGTCAGCATGTTCGAGATGACCAAGCTCGTCTCGAAGCACGTCTCCTAATTTTAGGACACTTCGTTTTATCAACCGCCACGAGTTCGCTCGCGGCGGTTTTTTTGTGCCCGATGGTTTTGATTTCGGGCCAACGCTGGACGCTGCGGCGTTAAGGTTGTTGTAATTTGACGAGCGCGCGCTCGATGGCACCGGCGTCGTGTAGAGCATGAGGCGGCACAGGAAAATCGGCGGTAAATACCCGCAAGGCCGCCGCCCGCTCAATCGTGGCGGGCGATTCGTCGATCTGCCCGCTGGCGTCGGTTGTCGCCGCTAGATTGAGGCCGAGTTGCGCGGCGAAAAAGCGATACACGGCGGCGCGTTTTGAAGGACCGTAATCGTGGCCCTCGTCGGGAAGGTGGACGTTGGCGGTGCGGTCGGCGGCTCCGTAGTAGTGGTAGATTTTTTGGAGAAAGGGGTATTCGATACTGGGGGTGTTGAGAGTCCAGTCTTTGCCGTCGGATACGAGAAGTTGCGGGCGCGGAGCGGTGAGGGCGGCGATCATGGCGTTGCTAGCGAAATAATCAGTGCCGCGGTGGATGGGTCGGCCGCTCTCGCAGGGGCAGCCGCCGAAGAAATGCGCGGACACCATCACGACCGGTGCACTCACGGTCACGCGAGGGTCGAGCGCGGTGAGCAGAAAAGTCTGGGTTCCCCCGCCGGATTCGCCGGTGACGCCGACGCGTGTGGCATCGGCGCCTTGGAGCCCGAGTAGAAAATCGAGTGCACGGATCCCGTTCCATAGATGGATCGTTATCGCGCGCGGGTCGCGGTGCGCATCTTGGCCGTAAAGTTGGATCCCTTCGCCATATGCGAACATGTCGATTGCGAAAACGATGGCGCCCATACGGGCGAGTTGGGCGCAGCGCGTCTGTACATGGGGTGCGAAGCGCGCGTGCGTGTCGTAATCGGCGGGCGTGACGACCGCGCGGGCGTGTCCGTGGGTAGTGAGAACTACGGGATGTTTTGCGGTGAGATTGGTTGGGCGATAAAGATTACCGGTTACGAACAGGCCAGGGGCGGATTCGAACGCGACGTTTTCGACCGTGTAGCCGTTATGGGTGCGCCTGTCGCGGATGATAGGATTGAGCGGGGTGCGCCTGGGCCAAGGGGTGAGGCCGGCGGCGGCTTGGATGTGAGTGCGGAGGTGGTCAGCGTAGGTATTCCACGCGGCGCGATCCGGAAATTGGGTGAGGGCGGCGTCAAGGATCGCGGCGCCTTGAGCGGGCGAGAGAAATGCACCGGGGCAGAGGGCGGGACCGGTGGAGGGCGCGGGCGGGAGACCGGCGGGTAGCCACGGCACATCGGCGCGGGCAGTAGAGTATAAAACGAGGGCAGCAATGAGCAACGCGGAGCAAGCGGGGCGGGGATGCATGAGCGCAGGTTGGGCGGGATGGGTCGCCGTCGCAACGCCGGTTTCAAGGCCTCGGCTTGATTTGGGAGCGGTGCGGGACTGCGCTTAGGATTTTTCCTCGAGCGCAGCTTCGATTTGTTTGCAAGAGGTCTTGATTATTTCGAGGCGGGAGAAGCGTTTGTTGTTGGCGGGGATGAGGTGCCAGGGCGCGAAGCGGGTTTGTGTAAGGGCGATCATGTCGCCGATCGCGGTTTCGTAAGCGGCCCATTTGCGGCGGTTCCGCCAGTCCTCGGCGTTGATTTTGTGGCGCTTGTAATCGGTTTCTTCGCGGTTACGGAAACGGCGCAGCTGTTCGTCTTTGCTGATATGGAGCCAGAACTTGATAACGATGACTCCGTGTTCGACGAGTTCACGTTCGAATTCGTTGATCTCGGAGTAGGCGCGGCGCCATTCTTCTTCGCGGGCGAAGCCTTCGAGGCGTTCGACGAGGACGCGGCCGTACCAGGAGCGGTCGTAAATGGTTGCCATGCCGGCGCGGGGAACGTGGCGCCAAAAACGCCAAAGGTACGGATGCGATTTTTCTTCGTCGGTGGGTTTGGCGATGGGGATGACGCGGGAGTCGCGCGCGTCGATGGCATCGGTCAGGCGGCGAATAGCGCCGCCTTTGCCGGAGGCGTCCCAGCCTTCGAAGACCCAGACGATGGAGCGGCGGGCTTGGGAGGCGGTGCGGACGATGCGGTTGAGTTTACCGAGCCACTTGTCGCGTTTTTCTTCGTAGCCTTTAGGGGCGATGTGTTGGTCGAGCGGTAGTGAAAGCAGCCGGCGTAGGCCGGCGGCGCGCAGCGGGGTGGTGCGGCGGGGTTTTGTGGCTGCGGGTCGCGTCTTGTGCGTGCGGAAGTGGGCGCGAAAGCGGGTGAGGACGCGGTCGGCGACCTCGAGATTGCGCGCACGCGGATCGGCGGCGTCGATGACGTGCCAGGGGGCGCCGGGGCGTTGGGTGGCGCGGCGCATGGTGTCAGAGAGGCGGGCTATGCGGTCGTAATCGCGGTGGCTTTTCCAATCTTCGGCGGAGACGCGCCAAGCGGTGCGTTCGTCTTTTTCGAGTTCTTGGAGGCGGGCGCGTTGGCCGTCTTTGGTGAGGTGCAGCCAGATTTTAATGATGAGGGCGCCGTCGGCGGTGAGCTGGTCTTCGAAGCGCGCGATGCGGCGAAGCGCGGTGTCGAATTCGGCGAGGTCGCGGGGGCTGCGGGGGTCTTCGCGGAGGGCTTCGGTGTGCCAGCCCCCGGCGTAGATACCGATGCGACCATAAGGCGGGAGGCAGCGCCAGAAGCGCCACATGGCGGGGCGTTCGCGTTCTTCGTCGGTGGGTTCGTGGAAGGCGAAGGTCTCGACGCCGCGGGGGTCGAGCCAGGCGTTGAGGGTGTTGACGACCTCGCCTTTGCCGGAGGCGTCGACCCCGGCGACTACGATGAGGACGGGGAAGGGCGCATTTTTCAGCTGCACTTGCATGTGGACGAGGTCGGCGCGGGCGTCGGCGACGCGGGCCTCGTAGGTTTTTTTAGAAAGGCGCTCGGGGTTGGCTTTGGCCATGCGCCTAGAGGAGTGGCGGCGGGGGTGGGGGTTGTCGAGCCGCGGGCGTGGGGTGGCGCCGATGTCGATAAATTGTAACCGAAATCAGTGGTGGGATTTTAACCGCCCGGAGTACGAGGCAGATTATGGCCAGACGTGGATCGACATGACGGCGGCGTTGTTTGCGAGTGAACTTTGGAGGTGCAGCGTGGCTAATCCTCTTAAACGCAAAAGTGCCGAAATGCCGGGAAAGATTCTAGCGAGAGTAAATATATAATTATCTAGTTCAATTGCTTATGTTATATACAGCGAGATTCTTGGGATGCGCTGGGCAATTGGCTTGGCGAGGTTCTTGAGGGGCGGCACGGTGGCGGACTTTGTTTCACGCCTCCGAATTTTTTCGCAGCCATGTCCCCTGATTTTACTCACCCGCAACGCACGCGGGCGCTGCTCATGCTACTAGTCGCGAATTTTTTCTGGGGGCTGAGCTTTCCGCTGATCAAAAGCATTTTGTTGCTGCACGAAAAATTGGTGCCCGAGGCGGGATCGTGGTTTTCGACCGTCTACACGGTGGCGCCACGCTTTTTTTTGGCGTTGCTGGTTTTAATTGCGCTGAAGCCGCGCGCGTGGCTCGGGGTAAAGCGGGGGGAGTTAAAGCAAGGGGTGGCGATCGGTTTATTTGCAGCGGCGGGGATGCTGTTTCAAAACGATGGGATGCAGTTTACGGCGGCGAGTACGTCGGCTTTTCTCACCCAGTTTTATGCGATTTTAATTCCGATTTTTATCGCGGTGCGGGTGCGACGTAATCCCGGCATGGCGGTGTGGCTGAGTTGCGCGCTCGTGTTAGCGGGCGTGGCGATTTTAGGAAATTTTGATTGGCGGCAATTGAGGTTTGGGCGCGGGGAATGGGAGACGTTGGTGTCGTCGGTGTTTTTTATGGGGCAGATTTTGTGGCTCGATAAAAAGGAGCATGCAGGGAATCGGGCTTTTGAGCTGACGCTGGTGATTTTCGCGACGCAGGCCTTGGTGTTCGCAGGGTTGGCAGTCGGGGAGGCCCCGAACCTCGCGGCGCTCGTGGTGCCGTGGACATCGCCGGCGTGGCTCGTTTTTACAGGTATGCTGACGCTGTTGTGTACGTTGGGGTCATTCGGACTCATGAATGCGTGGCAGCCGAAAATTACAGCGACGGAGGCGGGGTTGATTTATTGCGTGGAGCCGGTGTTTGGCGCTTTGATGGCGTTGTTTTTACCGGCTATTTTTTCGGTTTGGGCGGGGATCGCTTATTTGAATGAAGCCGCCACGTGGACTTTATTAGTGGGCGGTGGGTTGATCACGGCCGCCAACGTTTTGATTCAGCTGAAGCCGCCGGCGAAGTAAGTTCGCAAGAGCGGGCCCACTCGTGCGACTAAGGACTCTCAAACGTACCTGAGCGCAGAAACGTGCTCACCAGATCGAGGGACGCTTGGCGCCATTGTAGCCAGGTGTGCGAGTAGGGGAGTACCCGGTGCGCGCGCTCGCCGGTTAGGTGCGTGTGCGTGACGGCGACAGTGCCGTCGTTGGGGCCATCGAACCAAAAAATAAAGAGCGGATTAAACCATCGGTCTCCGGCGATGATACCGAGTTCGCCGGCGTTGGCGGGCCAAGGACCAAGGCTAAGCGGAAGGCTGGCCGCTGACGTGCCGAGGCGATGGCCGTTGACTCCGGTGAACCAGCGGAATGGCGAAAAGCCGGCGAGTTTTTCGGCGACCACGGTGCCTTGATTGGGTGGCGCGAGCATGACGGTCCGGCCAAGGTTGGCCGGTGGCGCGATGCCGCGCTGGCGAAAATCGTCGAGCCAGGCGCGCACCACGATGCCGCCCATCGAGTGCGTGACAAAGTGCATGCGTGGCACGGTTGCGACCTCATGGCCGGCAAGTTGCGCGGGTAGCCATTCGCGCGCGAGCGTCTCTACAGGAATGGTGCGCGAGGGGTAAGTGAGGTTGACTACGTGGTAGCCCTTGCCGGCGAGGTGATGTTCGATGCGGCTCATCGCCCAGCCACCCATGCCCAAGCCGTGGAGCAGCACAACCGTTTCGGGCAGAGTAGCGGCATGGAGGGCGGCGGACATCTTGAAAAAAATGAAAATGTGACGCAGGGGCATCGCTACGGGATGGGACCGTGGCCAGTTCAGTTTGTTGCGCGGCGTGGGCGCAGGTTATAGATACCGCGGAGCGAGATCGCGCTGAGTACGACTGCGCCGCCCATCAGCGCCTTGGGCGTGGGAACTTCGCCGAGCGCGAGCAGCACCCAAAGCGGGTTGAGCAACGGCTCGATCACGGGGATAAGTACCGCCTCTAGGGCGGTCACGTGGCGGATGGCGCGCGCGTAGAGCAGGTACGACACGCCGAGTTGCAGCAAACCAAGTAGTACCAACGCGCCCCAGCCGCTCGAAGCTAGATTCGGTGCGCCGATGATCCACGGCAGGCCAATAAGAAAGGCGAGGAGATTGCCCAAGATGATGGATTCGACAGGTGAGCCGTCTTTTTGGTAACGCAGCGCCAGTGTCATACCTGCGAAACACAGACCGCTCACCGCGCCTAGGAGGTTGCCGAGGAGGCCGGAAAATTCGAGGTTGTCGGCGAAGAATAAACCCATGCCGCCGAGGACGGCAATGATGGTGAGCCAATCGGCGCGAGTGGTGCGTTCCCCTAGCAGCGTGGCGCTAAAGAGCGCGATCCACACCGGCGCGGTGTATTGGAGGAGGATAGCGTTAGCCGCGGTTGTGAGTTTGGTGGCGGCGCAAAACGTGACTGTGCACGCTGCGTAGCCGAGCGCGCCGAGTATTTGGGGTCTAGAAAAATTAAACTTCAGGTCGCGGCTGATCGCGGCGATGAACACTGCCGCGATTAACCCGCGGCCGCCTGCGACGGCGAGCGGCGGCCACGCGATGGCTTTGATCAAGAGCCCGCCTAGGCTCCAGCAAAGCGCAGCCGCGATGAGTTGCCCGACGGCGCGGGTGTGGGCGGGTGACTTCAAGGGAACGGCATTTCTGAGCGAGCCCGCCATCGCGCGCACGCGAAAAATGGCGCTCAAGTGACATCGCGCATACACCGTTCACAAAACCCTTGGCAGGATACGGCGCGGCTGTTTGTTGGCAGCAGTGACTCTGGTGATGAACCCTGTTTCCCCCGAACTATCCATGCGAGCGGCGCCGCTTGTCCGCTTAGCCTAGCCCATGCTTGAACACCTGCTCGAGTATTTTCAGGGCACACCCCTTTCACTGTGGGGACCGTTCATCCTGCTCTTGCTGTGTGGGTTTGGTTTACCGATGCCGGAAGATATCGTACTGATCGCCGCGGGCATGTTGGGCGTGATTGACGGTCATTCCTGGATCAAAGTGAGCGCTTTCATGTACGTGGGTGTGCTGGGGGGCGACACGATGATTTTTTTTGCCGGTCAACGCTATGGCACCCGTTTACTCGGCACGGCGTGGTTTCAGCGGATTTTCCCCCCCGCCAAACAAGGACGAGTCGAAGAACTTTTCGCCAAACACGGGACTACGGGCCTCTTTATTGGCCGATTTTTGCCTGGCCTTCGGGCACCGATTTTTTTCAGCGCAGGTTCACTGAAGGTATCGTTGGTGAAATTTCTGCTTATGGACGGACTGGCGGCACTGGTAAGTGTACCGGTTTTTGTGTGGCTCGGCCACTGGCTGTGGCTGAAATTCGCGGACGATTTCGCGCAATTGGAACATGCGCTCAAGCGCACGCACGCCTTCACGCTTTGGGGCACTCTTGTGATCGTGGTGCTGCTCGTGACGGCCGTTTGGCTGTGGAAACGCCGTGACCGCAAATCGAGTTAAGGAGTCCAGATGAATCAGCGTATCGTTTACGTTTCGCTGTTGGTGCACGACTACGATGAGGCGATTGCTTATTACACCGGTATTCTGGGTTTCCGGCTGGTGGAAGACACGCCGCTTTCCCCGGACAAACGCTGGGTGCTCGTAGCGCCGCCAAGTGCGGCGAATGGCGGCACCTGTCTCCTGCTGGCGAGGGCGAAAAATGCGACCGAATTGGCCGCCGTCGGCCATCAATCGGGCGGGCGGGTTTTTCTATTTTTGCACACCGATGATTTTCACCGCGATTACGCTGCGTTCCGAGCCCGCGGCGTAAATTTTCTAGAAGCTCCACGTTCCGAGCCGTACGGGACAGTCGCAGTCTTCCAGGATGGATACGGTAACCGTTGGGATTTGCTCCAGTTAAACAGCGTTAACCTCGCGCCTTGAGTGGGTCTGGGGCGCGGTGAGGGCCCGCAACCTGTGCGCCGACGCTGCGCTACTCGTTAACCTATCCCCTGGCTGCTTACACGGCCCAAGTCGGCTATCTTTCATGGCCTGTGGAGTCGCCCTTGTTGGTTATGGCGCTCTAGGTTTTTTTCTTTTTCGCCGCTTTACCCGCTTTCGGCGCGTTATTGTCCTCGGGGTCGCTGAAGGGGCTGCGGTCAAATGTGCCACCGTCGCCGATCAAGCGCGGATCACCGGCCGCCTGCAGCGTTGCCATTAACTGCTCGCAGAGCGCCTGTCGCTCCATGGCAAAGGCCGGATCGCTCGCGAGATTTTTTACCTGATCGGGATCGCTTTTGAGTTCGTAGAGTTCCTCGGCAGGACGTTTCGCGAAGGCGAGTTCATAGTATTTTTTCCATTCCGGCGATGCGCCGTGTGCGATGAGCCAAGTTTTGGTGGGGCTGGCGTCCATGTCAGGAAAAGCGGCGCGCGTATTTTCATCGATGAGGGCGAGATCGGGTTTAGCGGCCGTAGCCTGCAACGGTGCGCCCATCGGCCAGCGCTCGGGCGCGAAATTGCGGATGTAGAGAAAATCACGCGTGCGGATCGAGCGCATCGGGTAGGGCAGGTTGCCCTCTCGGGCCGCGCCGACGTGGCGTTCGCGGCCGGCGATAATCGCATCGCGACTCGCATCCACGCGGCCTGGCTGGTCGGAGTTCAAAAGCGGCAACAGGCTCACTCCGTACAATCCCTGCGGCGGAGTCACGCGACCAATTTCCAAAAACGTCGGCATCAGGTCAGGCAGGCGCACTAGATCTTCGATCACGCGGCCGGGTTTCTTTCCTGGGTAACGCACGATCAACGGCACCGCTGTGCCGAAGTCGTTGAGGTTGCATTTGCCCCGTGGCGCGCCGGGCATCCCGTGGTCGCCGCTGAGTACGATCACCGTGTGTTCGAGTTCGCCGGCCTCCTCGAGACTTTGGAGCAACGCCCCCACATAGGCGTCCACCGCCTGGCATTCGCCGAGATAGTCGGCGACGTCTTCGCGGACTTCGGGCACATCCGGCAGAAAGCTGGGCAACTTGCCTTTGAGTTGATCGGGCTCGATGCCCCAGAGTTTTTTGCCGCTGCCTTTGATCCAAGTGCGATGCGTGGTGGTTGTGCCCATCCAATAAAGCCAGGGTTGGCCGGGTTTGCGCGCAGCGAGGAAGTCGCCGAAATTTCCGCGCACTTCGGTGAGAATTTTGGCGCGGGCCTCGGATAATGAAGCGCCTCGTGCGATATCGGCGGTCATATTTTCCGAAAAATTATTCGAGCCTACCCCCGCACGTTGGTACGCGTAGGCTTGTCCGCCAAAGCCAGCGTCGACGGGGGTGCCGGGGCTCCAGACTTTGTGGCTTTTCCCAATATGATAACCGTGATCGCGAAGCAGCAGCGGAAAGGTTGGGATCGTGGCGTCCCATACGGCGCCTTGCAAAATCGCTCCCCGGCCCGTTTGAAAAAAATGCCGGCCCGAAAGTAACGAGCTGCGACACGGGGTGCAACTCGGGGCGTTGACGAATGCGTTTTTGAACAGGACGCCTTCGCGGGCGACGCGGTCGACGTGTGGCGTTTGAATCACATCGTTGATAGTCGGTCGGCCATCGAGTCCACGGTACGCGCTGGCGTAGCGTCCCCAATCATCGGCGAATACAAAGAGGATGTTGAGCCGCGGGCTTGGCGTCTGAGCGCCGCAGATGCCTACGACTAGCCCAAGGAACGCAAAGAGCATGAAAGGGGTTTTCATCTTTGGTCACGCTGACACACCCAGGCGCCGCATAAAGGTGAAAACTTGCGTAACGGTTGCTTTCACCGCGCTGCTTGCGGCAGCTTGGGGGCATGACACTCACCCGCCGCTTGGTCTGGTTCGTCTTGGTCATTATGCAGTTTGCCGCCGCGGCCCGCGCCACCATCGGCACTACGCTGCAAAGCCAACTCGGCAACCCTAGTAGCGCCACGTCCGTCGCCACGGCTACAACCAACTACCTCATCACTCGGCCCCAGTACGCGCTCTCCTACAACAATACCACGCGCGAGCCCAATTGGGTCAGCTGGAACCTCACGAGTGCCGATGTCGGCACCTCGGGTCGATCCACGAATTTTTTCCAAGACACTACCTTGCCAGCTGGATTTTACCAAGTCCTCACGAGCGACTATTCAGGCTCAGGTTATGACCGCGGCCATATGTGTCCTTCGGGCGATCGTACGATCACCGAGGCGGATAATGAGGCCACGTTTTTCATGACCAACATGATTGCGCAGTCGCCCGACAATAACCAAGGCGTCTGGGCTAATTTCGAGAGCGAGTGTCGCTCCATCGCCGCTGCCGGTAACGAGGTTCTGATCATTTCAGGCCCGAGCGGATACGCCGGAGCCACCATTGCTACCGGCGTCGCTATCGCCGGGTATACGTGGAAAATTGCGGTCGTGGTACCGCTTGGCAGTGGCACCGCGGTGAGTCGCATCACTAACACGACGCGCGTCATCGCAATTAAGATCCCCAATATCGCCGGCGTCCGCAGCACCCCGTGGCAAAACTACATCACCACAGCTGGTCAGATTGAGAGCGATACAGGATACACGTTTTTCACCGAACTACCCGCTTCGGTTGCGACCGCGCTCCGCGCAAAAATCGAAGGCGCCGCACCCGTCGGCTCACCCTCGATCACGACCCAACCGGCCGCGCAGACCGCCGCGGTTGGCGGCTCAGCGAGCTTCTCGGTCACTGCGAGTGGTGATGCCACGCTCACCTATCAATGGTCCCACGACGACGTGGTTCTTCCCTCCGCCCAATCCGCTACGCTCACTCTATCTTCCCTCAACGCCGCTGACACGGGAAACTATTCGGTCCTCGTAAAAAACTCGCTCGGCTCCGCCACCAGCGTTGCGGTGTCGCTTACGATCACGGGCCTGCCGCCCGCGATCGTAACCTCGCCATCCGCTCGCACCGTCACCGCCGGTTCCTCTGCTACATTTGCGGTGGTCGCCTCAGGATCGCCCGTTCTCACCTACCAATGGCGCAAAGCCGGGGTCGCGCTTATCGGCAATACTACGGCCACCACCGCCGCTCTCACACTTACCAACGCCCAAGCCGCCGACGCCGCTAGTTACGACGTCGTTATCACCAACTCGGTTGGCTCCGTCACCAGCGCGCTCGCCGCGCTCACGGTCAGTCCCGCCGCACCTTCCGTTGCGAGCGCGCCCACCACGCAAATCTCAGCCCCGGGCGCCACCGCTACTTTGAGCGTTGTTGCCAGCGGCACTGCCCCGCTGACTTACCAATGGCGTAAAGCTGGCGCCCCTCTCACCGGAAACACCAGCGCTACGACTGCAACCCTCTCGATCCCAGGCGCCACCGCAGCTGATTCCGGCAGCTATGAGGTCATCATCACTAACGCCCTCGGCTCCATCACTAGCGCCGCTATCGCGCTCAATATTACGGTAATCCCACCCGAGCCGGTGCTCTGGGATTTTACGACTGCGACGCCGACGAGCGGACTGCCCCCCGATGTTTCCGGCGGCACCATCGTCCAGCGCAACAATTTCGGCACTACTCAGACGCTCACCACGGTCTCCGTTTCTAGTGGTTACACGGGTGTGTCTGGTACGTCCAATGCTGGCGCTGCGGCCCGGGTTGGTTCGCTTAACCTCGCCGAAGGGGGCTCTGCATTTTTTGAATTCACGCTTACCCCCGCCGCCGCCCGCCAACTCTCAGTCACCGCTCTCAGCTTTGGCGCGCGCAGTACCGCTACCGGCCCGCAGTCTTACACCCTTTTCGTCGTCAACGGTGCTGCTGAGCCCGCGCTCATCGCCAGTGGTCCCTTGGCCAATAACAGCGTCTGGACGCGCATCACACCCAGTTTTCTGCCAGTCGTTAGCGACCCCGCCACGTCGGTTACTTTCCGCCTGTATGGTTGTAACGGCACCGGCAATGCCGGTGTGAATACCGCCAACTGGCGCATCGATGACCTCTCAGTTCAGCTCACCACGGGCACCGCTCTCACCGCTGGCTCCACCAAGGATCGTCGCCTTACCAATCTGTCCTCCCGAGTCCGCACCGCTAACGCCCCTGATATCGCCATTGCCGGTTTCACTATTGCGGGCACCGCCTCGAAACTCGTCCTTATCCGCGCCGCCGGGCCCACGCTCGGCGCCCTCGGGGTGACCGGCACGCTTACCGCACCCAAACTTGAGTTGTTCCGTGGTTCTTCCGTTATTGAAACTAACACCGGTTGGACCACCGCCGCAAACCCCGCCGCGATTGCCGCCGGCGCCAGCAGCTCAGGCGCCTTTGCTTTTGCCGCTGGCAGCACTGATTCGGCCATTCTCACCACACTCACCCCCGGTGGTTACACCGCGCAGATCAGCTCCGGGACTGGCCCTACTGGTGTCGGCCTGATCGAGGTTTACGATCTCTCCACCGCCACCCCTAGCCAAAATCTCGTTAACCTTTCCACTCGTGCGCTCGCGGGCACCGGCAACGAAACGCTCATCTCCGGTTTGATTATAGGAGGCACGTTGCCGAAACGCGTCCTCATCCGCGCTGCCGGTCCCGCGCTCGCCGCCTTTAACCTAACCGGCGTTCTCGCTCGTCCGCAGCTCACGCTTTTTTCCGGTAATACGCCCATCTTCGTGAACGCTGGCTGGAGCACCTCGAGCGATGCCGCTGCGATTACCACCGCATCAGCGCAAGCCGGCGCGTTTGCCTTCTTGGCCGGCAGCGCCGATGCCGCTATGATTGTGACGCTCGCTCCCGGCGCTTACACTGCGCAAGTCTCCGGCGTCGGTGGCACCACCGGCCTCGCCCTCGTTGAGGTCTACGAATTGCCGTAAGCCTCCCGATCCTTCGATGAATCGCCGCGGGATCTTTGCGCTCTTGATGGCTGTCGCCCTTGTAGCGGTGGCGGCGTTACTTTTGCGCCCGTCGGCGCCGCCCGCAGTCTCACCTCCGCCGCTCTCCGCCACAGGATCGATTACCTCGGTTAGTCCCGCCGACCTCTCGGCCGAGCGCGCCTCCCTCGCTGCCGCCATCCAGCTGGCTGACCCTCGGGCTCGCGCCCGCGCTTTGGGACAGGCGTTTCAGGCGCTTCTCGAACGTGATTTCGAGGCTGCGCTCCTTGCGTTGTACGCGCTTCCGCGTGGAGGCGATTACGACACCGCGCTTTTTTTGCTGTTGGATGCGTTGCATCGTCGCGACCCTGACCGCGCCCTCGCGCTCGCTCGCACCCTTGCAACGAGCCGCGAACAGGCCGTGATCTACAACGTATTTTTCGACACCTTTGCGCGTGAAAATCTCGCGACGGCCGTCTCCCGTCTCGCTTTAGTCCCTGATGGTCTTGGCCGCGAAAATTCCCTACGCGCGCTCGCCGGCGTCTGGCTACGCGCCGATACTGCCGCCGCGCTCGCCTGGGCACAACAGCTTCCGCTATTTGATCGTTCGCCCGCGCTGGAAAGTGCGCTTCACGAACTCGTACGCACCGATCCGCTGCAGGTCATCGAACTGGCGCAAACTTCCCTCACCGGTCCCGCGCTTGAGCGCACCTTGTTTCTGGCGGTGCAGAAACTCACCCTCACCGACCCCGGCGCCGCTGCGGGCTTTGTCCCGCTCATGCCAGCGGGCGACACGCACACGCGCGCCGCGCTCGAGGTAGCCCGCGCTCTCGCCGTGAAAAATCCTGTCGCGGCCCTCGACTTGATTGCACAGCTCCCGTCTGGCTTCGCGTCCACGCTTGCGCTCAATAGCGTGCTCACGAGTTGGGCCGCCACCGCGCCCGCCGCCGCGGCGCAGTACGTTGCCGCGCTGCCAACGGGTCCGGGGCAAGACGCCGCCGCGGCGCATCTCGCTGGGCTACTGGCTCGCGAACCGGCCAACGCGCTCGCTTGGGCCCAATCGCTGCCCGCCGCCACGGCCCGAGATGCCGCGCTCGTAAGCTTAGCCTCAGCTTGGGCGCAGACGGACCCCGCCTCCGCTACGCGTTGGGCTAGCACGCAGCCTGCCGGCGCCACCGTCACGGCCGCGCTCACCGGCGCGCTTTCTTATTGGGTACTCTCCGACGCTGCGGCCGCCCGCGATTTCGTGACTACGCTGCCCGCCGCGACCCAGCGCGCCGCCGCCGCGTCCATCGCGCAGCAACTCGCCCAGCGCGACCCTGTCAGCACGCTCGCGTGGGCTCAAATCCTTGCGACCCCTGCAGCCCGCGAAGCCGCCGTTGCTGCTGCCTATGCGCGTTGGTTCGATAACGCCCCTGCGGCCGCTCGCACCTGGCTGGACGCGGCTAATCTGCCGAGTGAATTTAAAAATCGGCTCCGTACTCCGGTGGCTCGATAGGCGTCCTTCTTTCACAATTTCACTCCTCGGTTCTCGACATGCCGAGTTGTGCCGCCAAAGGATCATCGCCGATGAAAACACGTTTTGCTTTCTTAATCCCCGTCCTCGTCCTCTTGGTCTCGGTCGCTTCGGCCGCCGATAAAGCCGGCGCCTGGACCTCGATGTTCAACGGTAAAGACCTTTCCGGCTGGAAAGCCACCGAAGAAGGTCCTGGCTCCTTCACCGTCGAAGACGGCGTCCTTAAAATCGGCACTGGCCGCGCGCATCTTTTTTACGGCGCCGATGGTAACGCCTCTTTCAAAAATTTCGAGTTCAAGGCCAAGGTGAAAACCACCAAGGGCTCGAATTCTGGCATCTACATCCACACCGCCTACGAGACTAAGGGCTGGCCCAGCAAAGGCTACGAGTGCCAAGTCAACTCCACGCACACCGACCGTAAAAAAACCGGCGGGCTGTACGCCGTGCAGGATGTCTTAGATAAAGCTCCCAGTACCGACGAGGTCTGGTTCGATTATTATATCAAAGTCGAAGGCAAGCGCATCGTGATTCAGATCGACGGCAAGACCACCGTAGATTGGACCGAGCCCACCGATTGGGATCCCTCGAAAACCCTTAAGAACATGAACGGCCGCAAACTCAGCTCTGGTACGATTGCCCTGCAGGGCCACGACCCCAAGAGCGTGACTTATTACAAGGATCTCATGATCCGCGCGCTACCGTAATTGGACTGAGAGCACGGGTGAGAAGTCCCCGCATGGCGCGGGGACTTTTAGCTCAGAAGATGTTTGGTTTGCTGTGAGGCGTTTTTTGCCCCCCCCCCGTGGATATTTTAACCTGAGCCCATGAACGAATGACGGGTAAAACCAGGCACCGAGCTAGATTGTATTCAGTGGCCGCGCTGGAGATAAACCAATCGGCGAAATCCACTCGATGCGCTCCGTACAGATCGGGCATGATTGCTCGTACATCGCTACGAATCGAATAAAGATAAGCCCCCAGTTCTGTGATAACGGGTGCCATTTTTCCGCGAACAGGATCAGCGCTAGCCGGCGCTTTCAGCCAAGCCAGATAGGAATCGGTACCGGCCTTGGAGGGGTCTGGCCATCGCGCCCGCATGGGCTGGGGCAAATCCAGGTAAGCGCGGACTAAAACACGGGCGTTAGCCGTGCCATCCGAAAACTTGGTAGCATCGCTGAACGCATTTTGGGTTACAAAACACGCAGGTAGGCTATATTCTTTCCGGGCGTTAAAGAGAAACCAGTCGTAAAATTCGCTGCGATTGGCGCCGAATGGATCCGGGAAGGCCGATTGGAGATCGGAGCGCTGACCATGGATGTAATGAGCAAGTTCGCTGATGACAGGATGGGGCTGGCCTTTGACTGGGTCGTCAGCCGCCGGTAGGTTTAGCCATGAATAAAATGATTCTACCGATGTGCTCTGCGGTGCTAGCCAGCGGGCCCGTAAATGTGAGGGTAGATCAAAATACGCTTTCATTAACACCGGGGTGATGGGCGTACCGTCGTCAAAATGGAGTTTTTCGCTGAACGGTCCGTCAATTTTGCCTGCTTTAGGCTGAGGTGCGTTGGCCGGATCGCTTTCATCCATTGAGTAACTCAGGGCAGCAAATTGAGCTGGATAAGGGTCGAGCCGGGCTAAGGCTTCCTTGATTTTTTCAGGTAGAATCTCGCGCCAACCGCCGGTTCCGCCACGACGAATCAATTTTTTCTCAGGATCGAGGAGTTGCTGCATCAGCCCTAATTCGCAGGCGCATAGGGAGAGCTTTAGCGACTCAAGCGATCTTGGCTCTATCGTATCGGTTAGCCGGGCGAGGGTCTCAAGTGGCTTTGTCCACAAATCTTCATAGCGCAGGGCAATCGCTCCAGGAACCTGTAACCACGCGATCGAGAGGTTCAGATAGACGTGAAAATCGTTTTCGACAAAACTAAGCGTCGTATCGCTACCGATATCACCGGTTTGTCCTAAAATGGAGGCAGCTTGCTTAATTTCAGCGTTTTTTCCCTTACGCTTTTGAATGTGATGCCACAGTGAAATGAGGACATCGGCGGGGTGCCGAATCGCGGTGATAAAAATCACGCCGTTAGCCTTGGCCCAAGTCAGCAGTGCCTGCTTGGGTAAGTAGTGTTGGTGGCTGACCCAGTTAGGACCTGCCGCCGCGGCTTCGTCGGCATCAAATTCGGGTTTTAGTGTAACAACCGGAAGATTATACAAATCTGCCAATAGGTGTTTAAACCAGGTATTTCCCGTCTTAGGAGTGCCTACGATAATAATTTTCACCGTGAAGATTTTGAGCAAGAAAGTTGATAATTTACGATTAAAAAAAAAATCATAAAGTACTTATCGCAGCATGCCTATAAAAATCGTGAATTTAATACGCACCCTTTTCTTTTTTAATAAATGTGAATTTTTTGCACCGCTTATGATTCGACGTCTTTAGTCACATCACGGTTACATTCATTTAAATGTTCTCCTTTAAACCCCGCCGCGTCTGCTCCCACCCTGCGCTCGATCAGTTGCTCGTTTCTCCGGCGATGATGATCGATCCTTATCCGATTTATCGCCAGTTGCGTGAGGAGGCGCCGGTGTTTTGGAGCGATCAATGGAAGGCTTGGGTCGTGAGCCGCTTCGACGACGTCGCCATTTCGCTTAAAGACAAAGAAAACCTCTCCAACGAAAACCGTCAGGGCCTGCTCTTTGCCGGACTCACTGATGACGAACGCCAACAACTCTGTCCGCTCCGCCACTATTTCGCTCAAAAAGACGTAATCGGCTCCGATCCCCCTGATCACACGCGCATGCGAGCGCTTGTGCAAAAGGCCTTCACGCCGAAAACGATCAACGCCCTTGAGCCGCGCATCCGCGAACTCGCTGAGTCCATGATCGCCCCTGCCGTCGCCAGCGGCCGGTTTGATTTTATCCATGAGGTCGCGCATCCGTTACCGGTCGTACTCATTGCCGAAATGCTGGGCGCGCCCGCCGCCGACCGACATCTTTTCAAAAAATGGTCATCCGATATTCTCGGTTTCCAAGGCACGGGCCGCACGAGTTTTGGCCCAGCGATGATTTCGCAGACGAGTCTCGTGGCTATGTTCACTTACATGAATGCGTTGATCGACGCCCGCCGCGCGCAGCCGCAGGATGATCTTATCACCGCACTCGCGCTCGCCGAGGAAGAAGGCAAAGGGTTTTCCCGCGACGAGTTGCTTGCCACGTGCAACACCATCCTTACAGCCGGCCACGAGACCACGACCAACCTCATGGGTAGCCTCGTGCATTTGCTGCTCGCGCACCCCGAGCAATGGGCCGCGCTCAAAGCCAATCCCGCGCTGATCCACCCCGCGATCGAGGAGGCCCTGCGCTACGAGGCGCCCAAGCAACGCAATTTTCGCCGCGTGAAAAAGACCCACACATTTAACGGCGTAGAATTCGCCGAAAACGAGATGGTCTTCCAGGTCATCGGCGCCGCCAACCGCGACCCCGCGAATGTCGAAAATCCGGAATCCTTTGAAATCCGCCGCACCAAGATCGACCATCTTTCCTTCGGCTACGGTATGCACTTCTGTGTGGGTGCGCCACTTGCGCGCATGGAAGCGCGCGTGGTGTTAGAGACCTTGATCAAGCACCTCCCTGATGCGCGTCTTGTGCCCGGTAGCATGGCCTGGCAGGAGCGCGTGCAGTTCCGCGGCCCCGGTCGTCTCTTGCTCGAGCACGCCCGTTAAGCGAGAGCGT
>Ga0214919_10000967_pt1 | contig 48689 bp, 46 predicted proteins | sample LL1503_MetaG_FD_177994 | JGI IMG/M metagenome (GOLD analysis project Ga0214919, IMG submission 177994) | Freshwater microbial communities from Lake Lanier, Atlanta, Georgia, United States - LL-1503 | ecosystem: Environmental > Aquatic > Freshwater > Lake | place: USA: Georgia | collected...
TTTGAAATTTTTAAATTATTTAAATTTATTTTTTCTAATAAATGATTGGGCAGATAAGATTTTAGAAAATGTTTTAAAAATTCAAACTCTGACATGAGCGACTTAAAATTTAAATCATGGGGATTGTGGGAAATTTGTGGCATAAAAATAGGGCTTAATAAAAATTGGATATATTTAAAAATATTAAAATTAAATAAGACTATTTTTAATTTTTAAAAGCAATTAAAAAACATAAAAATATTTTATTTTTTTTATTTAAATATTTTGGGTGATTTAATTATCTTCTATGAATTCAACTAGCTGATGTTTATACTCGCGCCCGATTTTTATAAACAGATTTTTTGTTAAATTTTAATAGTTAAAAATAAAAATAAGGGAAGTTCATTCATGGCTACAAGTTATACTTATCAGAAAATTACTGTGCCTGCAGTTGGCCAAAAAATTACGGTGAATTCAGAGGGAGTTTTAAATATTCCTAATGATCCCATTGTTCCTTTTATTACTGGAGATGGGACGGGTGTAGATATTACCCCGGTGATGATCAAAGTCGTTGATGCAGCTGTTAAAAAAGCGTATCAGGGCCAAAAAAAAATAGCCTGGATGGAAATTTATGCAGGCGAGAAAGCAACGCAAGTTTATGACCAAGATACTTGGTTGCCTGATGAAACTTTGCAGGCCGTTCGAGAATTTATCGTAGCAATCAAGGGACCTCTTACAACTCCAGTCAGTGGTGGAATTAGATCTTTGAATGTCGCTTTGAGACAAATGTTAGATTTATATATTTGTTTAAGACCTGTGAGATATTATCCAGGAACGCCTTCCCCAGTAAAAGAGCCTGAAAAAACAGACATGGTTATTTTTAGAGAAAACTCTGAAGATATTTATGCCGGAATTGAATGGAAAGCGGACTCTGCAGAAGCTAAAAAAATAATTAAATTCTTACAAGAAGAAATGGGTGTTAAGAAAATTAGATTTACAGATCACTGTGGAATTGGCATCAAGCCTGTTTCTAGAGATGGGACGTTTAGATTAGTTCGCGCGGCGATTCAATATGCGATTGATAATAATAAAAGCTCGGTGACCTTGGTTCATAAGGGCAATATTATGAAATTTACAGAGGGTGGTTTTAAAGACTGGGGTTATGAAATTGCTCGAACAGAATTTGGGGCGGAATTAATAGACCAAGGTCCTTGGTGTGCTTTTAAAAATCCCAAGACAGGCGAGAAAATTATTATTAAAGACGTCATTGCGGATGCGTTTTTACAGCAGATTTTATTAAGACCTGAAGAGTACAGTGTTGTCGCGACTTTAAATTTAAATGGTGATTATATTTCTGATGCATTAGCCGCCCAAGTCGGTGGAATTGGGATTGCTCCAGGGGCAAATTTAGGTGAGGGCGTGGCGATTTTCGAAGCTACTCATGGGACAGCGCCTAAGTACGCCGGACAAGATAAAGTAAACCCGGGCTCTTTGATTTTATCTGCAGAGATGATGCTGCGTTATATGGGCTGGTTTGAAGCGGCTGATTTAATTATTCAAGGCTTGGGTCGGGCTATTGAATCTAAACGAGTGACTTATGATTTTGAGCGTTTAATGCCAGGCGCGGTCTTATTAAGCTGCTCGCAATTTGGCGATGAAATTATTAAAAATATGTAATTATTTTTTGTAATTTTAAATTTATTTTTTTAAATATTTAATATTTATCCTGGAAATTATTTTGAATATTTGGTCTAAACTTATTCATGAGTATTAGTGTTTTAGATGAAGCAGAAATAGCATTTTCTACGGCTACTGAAAGCGAAATCAAGCGGCCTAATCTCAGGGCCGTTATTATGCTGAATGATGATTACACCCCGATGGAGTTTGTCATTGATGTTCTTACCAGCATCTTTGGCATGAGTGAGCAAAAAGCAACGGAAACAATGCTGCTTGTTCACTATGCAGGTCGTGCGGTATGTGGACAGTATCCAGCAGATATTGCGGAAACGAAGGCGGCGAGGGTTATTGAATTGGCCAAACTGAATGATTATCCCTTGCTTTGCCTAACGCAGTGGATTTGAAATAAAATAAAGGGGGAGTAAATAATGCTGAGTAAGGATCTAGAGTTTACGTTGAATCAGGCATTTAAAGATGCGAGAGCTCAGCGCTATGAATATTTAACAGTCGAGCATTTATTATTAGCTTTACTAGAAAATCATTCGGCCCTTGAAGTATTAAATGCTTGTGGCGCAAATCTAGATCGATTAAGAACAGAGCTTCAGCAATTTTTAGCGGATACGACCCCTATTATTTCTTTAGAGGATGCAAAAACTCGAGATACACAGCCAACTTTAGGCTTTCAAAGAGTTTTACAAAGGGCGGTTTTTCATGTGCAGTCTTCTGGACGATCTGAAGTCAGCGGAGCCAATGTGTTAGTCGCTATTTTTTCAGAGCAAGATTCACAAGCAGTCTTTTTTCTTAAACAAGAAAACGTTTCGCGCTTAGACGTTGTTAATTATATTTCTCACGGTATTTCAAAAAGTGGAGATCATGGCGCCCCCCAAAAAATGGATATGGAATCCGAGTCTTTTAATAATGATTCGGATGCTGAATCTTCTGGAGCCAGCGCGGGTCGCTCGCCTTTAGATCTTTATGCTGTGAATCTTAATGAGCGCGCCCGTCAAGGAAAAATAGACCCCCTGATTGGCCGTGCAGACGAAGTAGAAAGAGCGGTTCAGGTTTTATGTCGTCGTCGAAAAAATAATCCTTTGTTAGTCGGTGAGGCAGGAGTAGGTAAAACCGCCATTGCAGAAGGCTTGGCTAAATTAATTGTGGATAAGCAAGTTCCCGAAGTGATTGGAGATTCAGTAGTTTATGCCCTAGATCTAGGCGCTATTTTGGCGGGGACGAAATATCGCGGTGATTTTGAAAAAAGATTCAAAGCTATTTTAAAACAGCTTCAAGATGAAAAAGGGGCAATTTTATTTATTGACGAAATTCATACCATTATTGGCGCAGGGGCTGCTTCTGGTGGAGTAATGGATGCATCTAATTTAATTAAACCTCTTTTGGCAACGGGTGAATTAAAATGCATTGGGTCGACGACCTATACAGAGTACAGAAATATTTTTGAGAAAGATCATGCTTTAGCGAGACGATTTCAAAAGATAGATGTCGAAGAGCCGACCGTTGATCAGACTTTCGAAATTCTCAAAGGCCTGAAGCCTTATTTTGAAGCGCATCACCAAGTTAAATATGCGACGAAGGCTTTAAGATCCGCTGCTGAGTTAGCAGCTAAACATATTACCGAACGGTTTTTGCCCGATAAAGCCATTGATGTTATTGATGAAGTGGGTGCTTATCAGCGCTTATTACCTCCTGAGAAAAGAAAGAAAAATATTGGCGTGACGGATATTGAAGAAATGGTTGCCCGAATGGCCAGAATTCCAGCTCAAACTGTCTCAGCGTCGGATAAAAAATCTTTGAAAAATTTGGGTCGTGATTTAAAAATGTTGGTCTATGGCCAAGACGATGCGATTGAATCTTTAGTCTCTACGATTAAATTAGCCCGGGCTGGACTGCGAGAAGATCACAAACCCTGGGGATCTTTTTTATTAGCAGGGCCTACGGGGGTAGGTAAAACAGAAGTGACTCAGCAATTAGCGAAGTTGTTGGGTATTGAATTAATTAGATTTGATATGTCTGAATACATGGAGCGCCATACGGTGTCTAGATTAATTGGTGCACCTCCAGGTTATGTGGGCTACGACCAAGGCGGCTTATTAACAGACGCTGTCATGAAGCATCCGTACTGTGTGGTTTTGTTAGACGAAATTGAGAAAGCGCATCCCGATGTGTTTAATTTATTATTGCAAGTCATGGACAATGGAACACTGACTGATAATAACGGCCGGAAATCAGATTTTCGTCATACCATTGTGATTATGACAACCAATGCTGGGGCTTTCGAAGGTAGCCGTAATTCGATGGGTTTCACCGAGCAGACTCATACGACTGATAGTATGGAAGCGATTAAAAGATTATTTACCCCAGAGTTTAGAAATAGGCTGGATGGAATTATTCAATTTAATGCCTTATCTAGAGATGATGTTAAAAACGTCGTCGATAAATTTATTTCCCAGCTCCAAGGCCAGCTAGATATTAAAGGCGTGTCTTTAGAAATGGATGGCTTGGCTCGAGATTGGTTAGCTATTCATGGCTATGATGAAAAAATGGGTGCACGGCCGATGGCAAGATTAATTCAAGATAAGATCAAAGAGCCTTTGGCTGAAGAGATTTTATTTGGAAAATTATCAGAAGGCGGGCGTGTCAAAGTGTCCATGATGAATGATCGAATTACTTTTGATTATTCTGACGCTAAGAAAACAGAGGCTAATCTTAATCTCGAAGATTAAGATTAATAATTTTAAAAAATTAAAGGGCGATTTTTATTTCGCCCTTTTTTATTATTTATTTTTGTTATTTATGCCTGAAATTAATTCGGCCTTTAGATAAATCATAAGGCGTCATTTCAACAGTAACTTTGTCGCCTGTTAAAATGCGAATGTAATTTTTTCTCATTTTTCCTGATATGTGTGCAATCACAATATGGCCATTTTCGAGTTGAACTCGAAACATGGTGTTCGGGAGGGTGTCGATGACAGTCCCTTCCATTTCAATGACGTCTTCCTTCGCCATACATCCCTCAGCTGGTTTTTAAAGCGGCGCAATCATAGTCATCTTTGAATTGAGAAGCAATCAGATTAAATCAGCTTAAATCAGGTTAAATCCAAATATTTTTCAGCATCTAAAGCGGCCATGCAACCACTTCCTGCTGAAGTAATTGCCTGTCTATAAATATGATCCATGACATCACCGCAGGCGAAAACTCCTGGAATATTAGTATGCGTTGCCTGGCCTGTCTGACCTGACTGAACTTTGATATAGCCTCCAGCCATGTCTAATTGCCCTTCGAATATTTGGGAATTGGGCGTATGCCCAATGGCTATAAAAACACCGTCTAGCTTTAAAACTTGGCTTTCTTGGGTTTTGGTATTTTTAATTTTAACGCCAATTACACCAGAATTATCTCCCAGAACTTGTTCTAGTTCATGAAACCAGTGAGCTTTTATATTCCCGTTTTTAATTTTTTCTTGAAGTTTATCTATTAAAATTTTCTCAGATTTTAATTTATCTCGTCGATGAATTAAGTGCACTTCAGCGGCAATATTAGACAAATACAGTGCTTCTTCGACGGCTGTATTTCCGCCGCCAACCACGCAAACTATTTTATTTTTATAAAAAAATCCGTCACAAGTGGCGCAGGCTGAAACGCCTCGGCCCATAAATTCAGCTTCTGAAGGAATGCCCAAATATTTTGCACTAGCGCCCGTTGCAATAATTAACGCATCGCAGCTGTACTGAGTTGACCCACCTGTGAGAACAAAAGGCTTTTGAGTTAAATCTGCTTTTTCAATATGGTCGTTAATAAACACTGTATTAAATCTTTCAGCATGTTCCTGCATTCGGACCATCAGATCGGGTCCCTGGAGGCCTTCAGCGTCTCCAGGCCAATTGTCGACTTCCGTTGTTTGGGTAAGCTGGCCGCCAGGTATCATGCCATGAATAATTACGGGGTTTAAATTCGCTCTTGAGGCATAAACTGCCGCCGTACAACCAGCAGGACCTGAACCTAAGATAATTAATCGATGATGTTGAGTTTTCATATTTTTTTATGGGGTCCTAAAGCTTTGGGGGGCGGATTTTATATTGAGCCAGGCTTTGACATCAAGGGTGGCTTTCCAGATAATGCCAGCCTTATTTTAAAGCAGTAGTAAATATAAATAGGTTGTTGAGATGTCACGAAGTTTGACGATTAATTACGATGAAGTAGCTGAGGTTGTAAAAAAAATAGAATCTCAGGGAGAAAGTCCCACTATTTTAAGAGTCAGAGAAGCGCTAGGTAACCGAGGCTCAACGACGGTTATTAGCAAATTTGTAAAGCAATATAAAGAAACGCGAGATGGGCCTAGAGAAATGCAAGATAAGCCTGTTTCTTCTCAGGCTTCATTATCTCCAGCATCTCCAGCATCTCCAGCATCTCCAGCATCTCCAGTGACTTCAGGGTTTTCTGAATCTCAATCTGAATCTAGATCACAAGAAGAATTTCAGGGGGCGCCAAGACACCCGCGTCAAGATTTTCAAAGTCGTCCGCCTCGTCCACCACAAAGGCCTCACCGTCAGGATCGCCAGGCGAGACCTCAAAATGTAGCGCTTGAGTCAGAATCAGGGTCTGGAGTTGGGGTAAATCATGATTTAAATTTTGGTTCAGGGCCTGTTTTAAATTCAGAAGAGTCTTCTCCTGAATCTAAAGCTGATTTGAAATCAGATAATAAAAGCACTTCTCTAGAGTTTCAGGATTCCCAAAACTCCCAAAACTCCCAAAACTCCCAAAACTCCCAAAACTTTCAGCAAGGACAGGCTAATCAGGCTAATCCACATAGACTGCAAAATAATCAGCCTCGTCAGCATCAAGATCAAAGAAAACCTCGAAGAAATAACCATCCCAATCAGGGGCAAAACCAGGGTTCTCAGAATCAGCAAAATCAGCAAAATCAGGGGGCAAGACATCAGGGGCCGAGACATCAAAACTTGCATCAAAATCAGCATCAAAATCAGCATCAGAATCAACACCCCAATCAAGGCTTTAAAGACCGACGTCCGCATCATCAGCCGTATCCTAATTCTAGTGATCTGCCAGTTGATCCTTATCCACAAGACCCCTACGCCCGTTTTGAGCAGGAAGTGGTCGTTAGCGAGAATTTAGAAACCATGAGTGAAAATCAGTTAGTGACGAAAGTTCGTCAATTAGAATCCATGTTAAATAAAGAGCAATCCAGAACAGAAGCCGCTGAAAAAATGGCGCAAGAAGCCAAGCAATATGCTGAAATTATTAAAGCTCAAGCAGGTCTTCGTGTTGCTGAAGTGAAGCAATCCATGGAAGTGCTAATTACTCAGCTGAGAGCTGAAGCAGAGGCTGTTAAAAATATGGCAGATGAGAATCTGCGTTATTACAGAGAGCAATTAGAAAAAGCGAATAGCTTAATTTTAAATTTGATTCAAAAATAAATTTATTTAAAAAAATTAAAAATTAAAAATTAAATAATTACATTAGCCATAAGTTCCACATGCTGGCTCTTGGAATGTCCGAGCTGCAATATTTTAACTGCTGCTGGTAAGTTTCAGAGAGCCTTTGGACTTTCTGGGCTTTTTCTATCAGCCAATTTTTACTGACATAAGATTTTTGCTGATAACCCGCAATACCTTCGTGGTAAGCCAGGTACAGCTGATAAGCATTAGATTTAGAAATGCCCAATTTGTTATGCGCCATGTTTCCATACCAGCCCACAAAATCCACGGCATCGCCGAACTGATCTCGATCTGCGCCGTCATTTTTAGTGGCTTTCTGATAATCCGACCAAGCGCCATCGGTGGCTTGAGAAAAGCCATAAGCAGTCGTGGGGCGGGTCCAGGGAATAAAGCCTAATAAATTATCTCGAGGTGGCTTGGCATCGCTCACAAAATAAGATTCTTCACGAATAATCGCCAAAGCAATGGGTGTCGGAACGCCATAACGATGGTAAGACGACTGAGCCTCCCAGTACCATTTGGGATATTGTTTAAACACAGAGCAAATATTATTGGTATTGGTCGGTGGTTTAGTCGTACTACAGCTAGTTAAACTAAGTAAAACACTCCCTGTTAAAACAAGGCCTATAGTCAAACGAGTGACGCGAATAAAAAAAGAAAAATTAAATAGTCTGGAGCTGGAGCTGTTGATACTCATAAGGGGCCTGTTGAATCCATAGTAAATTAATTATGAGCAGAGGTGATTTTTTTCATACGCCTGCCCTTATAAAAGCGGACCGAGTTTAAGAGATTTCTCTTGTTTCACAAGCGTGTTCTTTCATGTGTTTTTTAAAATTATTTTTTAACATACGGGACATACTGGGGCTCCCAGATTTTGTTTTTAATTAATTCAATCACTGCTTCTTTGCTTAATGGTTTTGAAGGATGTGAAAGAGAAGATAAGCCGGATTGAACTGCTTCCCAGGCGACATCAATGGCTATTTGTAATGACACTTCGCGGATTTTATTTAAAGAAGGTAAGAGGGTGTTATTAGAATTATTAGATTTATTAAAATTGTTTTTAGCAGGAGATTGCTCGGCAAGAGATTTCGCTGCGGCCATGAACATATCGTCAGAGACATGGGTTGCTTTAATGGCAATGATGCCTAAGCCCATGCCGGGAAAAATATAAGAATTATTAGTCTGATCAATAGGTCTAATTTTTCCCTGATAAGTTATTTCTGGAAACGGGCTGCCGGTTCCCATGATGACTCGACCTTCGGTCCAGTTTAATAAATTTTCTGGGGTGGCTTCGCTTCTGGAAGTAGGATTAGACAAAGGAAAAATAATGGGTCTTTCGACTTGAGAGGCCATGAGTCTGACTAATTCTTCGGTGAATAAACCTGGCTGACCAGAGACGCCTAATAAAACCGTCGGTTTAATTTTTCTTATTACTTCTAACAAGCTAATAGGGTCTAGATTTTTTGGATCTAAATTTTTCTGAGCAAAAGGTCTTTGAAAATCTAAAAGATCAGGGGTTTGATCTGTGATTAATCCCAGAGCATCGATTAAATAAAAGCGGGAGTAAGCTTCTGACTCTGACAGGCCTTCTTTGATCATAGCTTTTGCCATCAAGCTGCTAATGCCACAGCCGGCAGATCCACCGCCGACAACGACGATGCGCTGGTCTTTAATATTCTGCCCAATGGATTGCACGGCCGCGAGTAAAGTCCCCGTAGCGACGGCAGCCGTGCCTTGAATGTCGTCGTTGAAAGTACAGAGCTGATTTTTATATTTGGCTAGGATGGGATTGGCGTTTTGTTTAGCAAAATCTTCCCACTGGAGTAGCACATGGGGGAAGCGTTTTTTAACGGCATGAACAAAGCGTTCAATAAAATGATCATAGTCTTGGCCTCGAACACGTTCATGACGCCAGCCCATATAAAGCGGGTCTTTTAATAAATCGGGGTTGTTAGTCCCCGTGTCTAATAAAATAGGCAAAGTATGGGCGGGGTTAACACCGGCGCAGGCGGTATAAAGCGCTAATTTTCCAATGGGAATGCCCATGCCTCCAGCACCTTGATCTCCCAAGCCTAAAATTCTTTCTCCGTCTGAGACTACGATGGCTTCAATGGGGTCAAAGCGAACATGATTTAAAATTTGATCTAAATAATCTTGATGTGCAGGGCTGAGATATAAACCTCGGGGTCTTCTGTAAATATGACCAAAGTTTTGGCAAGCCTCGCCTACCACCGGGGTGTAGACAATGGGTAGCATTTCTGAAATATGGTCCCCTAATAAACCATAAAATAAAGTCTCGTTTGAATCCTGTAGCTCGCGTAGATAAATATATTTTTCCAGCGGGGTGCTTTTATTTTTAAAAGCCTGATAAGAGCGTTTTTTTTGAATAGTTAAATCACTCACGCTGACTGGTAAAACCCCATCAAGACCAAAAGCACGGCGCTCGTTTTGTGGAAACGCAGAGCCTTTATTTAATAAAGGATTCCTGACTAAATCAAAAGCATTTTGACTGACTTGATAATACAACTGGCCTTGGGCGTCTCTTTTTTCTTGATGGTGCATGGGTTGAGCCTATTTTAATTTTTTATGATTTTTCTGATTTTTAGGGAACCCCTAAGTTAAGCAGTGAGCCTGGTATTTTTACTAGAGCGCTATGAAATTATTTATTTAGAAAATTTAAAAATTTTTAGCCAATTTTTTTTAACAAGCTATTTTGAGTTTTTAATTAATTTTAAATTAGGTTTTTTTATGAATTTTGCTGCCTGTAGAAGTTTATTATTCACGCCCGCTAATCGCCCCGATCGTTTTTTAAAAGCCCTGGAAACTAAGGCCGATGGATTAGTAATTGACCTGGAAGATGCGGTGTCTCAAAAAGATAAAGACTCAGCGAGATTAGGGTTAATAGAATTTTTAAAAACTAAGCCTTTTGAAAAAAATAATAATAAATCACGGCCATTTCTAGTCTGTGTGCGAATCAATAGCATTCAGACTTTGGCGGGTCTAAAAGATATTACGGCGCTCTGTGAGTCAAAAATTTTCCCCGATGCTTTGGTATTTCCAAAAGTAGAATATGCGGAAGAAATTAAGCTCTATGACAAATATTTTTCATTACCCGAGTGTCAAAATCTTTCTTATATGGCTTTGATAGAAACAGCTATTGGCTTAGAAAATGCTTATAAAATTGCCCATGCTAGTCCCAGGCTCTCTGGTTTGACGTTTGGGGGTGCAGATTTAGCGGCTGATTTAGGCGCTGAGCTGAGTTTTGAGCCCATGTTTTATGCCCGTTCACGCATTGTTCAAGCCGCAAAATCGGCGGGACTTTGTGCTCTAGATGTTCCATTTTTAGATATTCATAACGATGCAGGCAATAAAGAAGAAGCAGAGCGCGTTAAAAAAATGGGCTATACGGGGAAATATGCGATTCATCCGGCTCAAATAGAAACTTTATATCAAGTGTTTACACCCAGCCCAGAAGATTTAAATAGGGCTCAAGGAATTGTGGATGCCTATAACCAAGCCGGTGGGAATGTTGCAGAGTTCAATGGAAAAATGATTGACGTGCCGGTTTATAAAAGCGCCATGAGAATTTTAAATATTGGAAAATAAAATTTTAAATAAATAAAAAATAATAAATAAAAAAGGAAAAAATCGTGAGTAATTTTTTTGCTTATCTAGAAACAGGGCCCCAGAGATATCGTGAGATTTTTGGTTTAGATTTTGAAGATTTTAAAGCAGGGCAAATCTTTCATCATCGACCTGGTATTACACTTTCTCAGCAAGATAATAAAGACGAAGCCACAGAGACTATGAATAGTGCCATGCTTCATTATGATGCCAATTATGCCAGTAAAACAGAATGGAAAAATTGTCTTGGTGTGAGCACTTTAACTTTACAAAGAGTGCTGGGCAGTACCTGGAAAACTTTTTATAAAAAATCAAAGATCAAGATTTATCATGAGATTGCTATGTCTCATCCTGTGTTTGATGGGGTGACGCTGTATGCCCGAAGTACGATTAAAACTATTAATCCCACAGAGTCTAAAAATCTGGGTGAAGTCGAAGTTATCACTGAAGCGATTAATCAAAATAACGAAGTAGTTTCTAAGATTCATTACACCATTTTGATTTATAAACGGGGGCAGCATCCTGAGGACCAAGCTAGACCGGTAAGTTTTAAACCTGTGAGTCATGAGAAATTTTTGGCTTACCATGCTGCTGGGTCTGGAGATGGGGAGCTGATGGAACAGTCAGGTTTGTATTTCGAAGATTTAGAACCTGGAGAGACTTATGAGCATCGACCTGGAAAGACTTTTTTTGAAGGTGAAAATTGGCAGCACGCGATGCGGTCTTTAGATTGGCACCCGCGGCATAGTGACTTGGAATATGTCAAAAAATTTCATGATGGACAATTGCCTATTAGTGAAAATTATTTACTAGGTGTTGTCACGGCACTGACCACAAGATCTTTTGGTCGTGTGGTCGCTAATTTGGGTTGGATTAATCTAGAGGTTTTAACCCCTGTTTTCGTCGGGGATACTATTTATATTGAGTCAAAAATTAAAGAAAAGCGCCTGTCTAATTCAAGGCCCGCCCAGGGAATCATGACGGCAGATACCACGGCTTATAATCAAAAAGGCGAGAAAGTGCTGACTTATACTCGAACTTTTTTAATTTATAAAAAAGGCCTCGGGCCTTATGAAGCTGCTGGTTATTAGTTATTAATAATTTTTTATTAAAAATAAAATTTTTAAAATTTAAAAATCTGGAGAAAATCTAATGACCACTTCTGCTATTCAAGCGCTTTATCAAAAGAAATTAACCACAGCAGATAAAGCCGCCAAGATGCTGCCTAAAGTGGGCAATATTTGTATTCCCTATTTCGGTGGCGTGCCCGTGGACTTAGTAACAGCAATTGGGAATGCCGCTAAGTCAGGGGTGTATGATTCTTTAAATCTTTATTGTATGCGCGGGACCACTCATATGAGTCAGCAATTATTTAAGCCAGAGGTTGCTGAGCATATTAAATTTAGGCCGTTTTTTATGGGGCCGGATGAGCGCTCTTTTTTAGCAGAAGGCTTAAAAATTGGTAAAAAATATATTGAATATGTGCCAGGAGGATTTAGTCAAATTCCTGGCTTAATCGCCGATGTGATTGGCATTGATACTATTGTCATTGCCGTGTCTAAGATGGATCAGCATGGTTATTTTTCTTTGGGCATTACAGGGGCCTATACCCAGAGAGTGATGCGAAAAGCGCGTCAGATTATTCTTGAAGTGAATAATCAAATTCCTAGGACTTTTGGAGATACTTTGATTCATGTCTCAGAGGTAGCAGCTATTACAGAGTGTCATACGCCTGTCCAACTCTTACCTTCTCGGCCTTCCAGTGACATTGATCAGAAAATTGGCGCTCATATTATTGGCCATATTGAAGATCGTTCTTGTGTGCAGTTTGGAATTGGCGGCGTCCCCAATGCCATTGCTTCGATGCTCAAAAATCATAAAGACTTAGGGGTTCATAGTGAATTATTAGCCGATGGTATTGTCGACTTAGTCGAATGCGGGGCGGTAAGTAATCGCTATAAAAAAATCAATCTTTATAAAACAGTTTTTAACGTCGCGATGGGAACGCAAAAAGTGTATGACTATGTGGATAATAATCCCAGTGTCGAATGCTATGGCGCAGACTATGTCAATGACCCTTATGTGATTGCTCAAAATGATCATTTTGTCTCTGTTAATGCTTTTGTTGAAATAGATCTATCAGGCCAAGTTAATGCAGAATTTATGAACGGGCATCAATACAGCGGTCCCGGTGGAGCGCTTGATTTTGTTCGTGGGGCGGTTTTATCTAAAGGTGGAAAAAGTTTTTTAGCTTCTCAGTCTACGGCCGCTCATGGAAAAGTGTCTCGTATTGTTCCTAGATTAAATTCTATTACCACGGACCCACGGGGAGAGATTCAATATATTGTGACCGAGCAGGGGATTTGTAATCTCCAGGGGAAGTCAACTTCTGAACGAGCCAAGGCTTTAATTCAATTGGCTGCTCCAGAGTTTCGAGAATATTTATATAACGAAGCTATTAAGATGAATCTTTTTGTTTAGATATTAAAAAATAAAATTTTAAAAATAAAATTTAAAAAATAAAAATATAGGACTTAAAACCATGACGACTGTTGCTGATGTTTTAGTTGATACTTTAAGCGCTATTGGTGTTAAAAGAATTTATGGAATTGTCGGGGATTCTCTCAATGGAATAACGGATGCATTGCGTGCCAAGAAAAAAATAGACTGGATCCATACAAGACATGAAGAAGTCGCCGCTTTTGCAGCAGGTGCTGAGGCGCATCTGACTGGGGATCTGACGGTTTGTGCTGGAAGCTGTGGTCCTGGAAATATGCATTTAATTAATGGTTTATATGACTGTCATCGTAATGGCGTGCCTGTATTAGCCATTGCAGCACATATTCCAAGCAGTGAAATTGGCGGCGCTTATTTTCAAGAAACAGACCCCAAGGCTTTATTTAAAGACTGCAGTTATTTTTGTGAAATTATTTACTCTCCAGATCAAATGCCCCGAATTTTAGCGCTGGCAGCTCAAACAGCGTTGAATAAACGTGGTGTCGCTGTGATTGTGATCTCTGGGGATATTGCTTTAAAAGAAGCGACCATAACGGCTATTCCTAAATATATTGCGCAAGCAAAACCTAAAGTAATTCCCAGTGACCTTGAGTTAAAAAAAATCGCGGAGTTATTAAATCAGTCTCAAAAAATCACTCTATTAGCGGGGAGTGGCTGTGCTGGAGCTCATGCAGAACTACTGTCTTTATGTGAGACTTTAAAAAGCCCAGTGGTTCACGCCTTACGTGGGAAAGAATATGTCGAATATGACAATCCTTATGATGTCGGCATGACGGGTTTTATTGGCTTCGCCTCGGGTTATTACGCCATGGAAGATTGCGATACTTTGTTATTACTCGGCACTAATTTTCCCTATAGACAATTTTATCCGTCGGAAAAAACACGAATTATTCAGATTGATATTCGTGGGGAAAATTTAGGACGGCGATGCAATCTTGAATTGGGTGCTGTCGGCGGTATCAAAGAAACCATTCAAGCTTTACTGCCTTATCTGACAAAAAAGACGAACGACGACCATTTGAAACAAGCCTGTGAGCACTATAAAAAATCACGAAAATCTTTGGACGACTTAGCTTTTGGTTCTAAGCCACCGATTCATCCTCAGCATTTGGCTCGAGTGATTAGCGAACTAGCCAAAGAAGACACTATTTTTACCTGTGATGTTGGTACGCCGACGGTTTGGGCTGCTCGTTATTTAAAAATGAATGGTAAAAGACGTCTTATTGGCTCTTTTAATCATGGGTCCATGGCTAATGGGCTCGCTCAGGCGATTGGTGCCAAAGCGTCTCATCCTGATCGCGAAGTGATTGCTTTATGCGGCGATGGCGGCTTTTCCATGCTGATGGGCGATTTTATTACACTGACCCAGCAAAAATTAGATATTAAAGTTGTTATTTTTAATAACGGCGTCCTGGGCTTTGTTGAACTAGAAATGAAAGCCAATGGATTTTTAAATACGGGGACGGATTTAATTAACCCTAATTTTGCCAAGATGGCTGAAGCCATGGGTGTTCGGGGTATTCGAGTGGAAGACCCCAGTCAGCTTGAATCTGCTCTAAAAGAAGCCCTAGCACATCCGGGACCTGTTTTAGTGGATGTGGTCACTAATCGTATGGAATTAGTGATGCCGCCTAAAATTAAAATGCAGGAAATAAAGGGTTTTAATTTATATATGATTAAAGCCATTATCGATGGACGGGGATCTGATCTTGTTGATCTGGCAAAGACTAATTTGTGGCGTTAGCCAATCTGAGATCCCAGATTTTAGATCTTAGATCTCAGATTTAGCTTTATACCAAAAATTTATTTTCTCATGGGCCAAAATATGACCGTCCATGCCACGAATTAATTCACTCATAAAAAAACCACGCTCTAGTTTTAGACTGGTATCTAAAGCATAAAAATCAATGGTATATAAATGGGCTTTATCAGGCGGTGCAGAGCCGCCATAGCCCGTCGCATCTTCTTTATTTAAATGCCGTTCTTTGGGGAGTAATCCCGAATTCCAGCTCGTGACACCTTCTAATAATTTTTTTTCCATGCTGATGTTTTCATGTAATTCACCAGAGCCATTTTTGCCTGGGGGAATATTAGCCACGGTCCAGTGAATCCAAGGGAATCCACAAACTGGAATAGCTTCGTAGTCAATAAAAATAAGCGCTAGAGATTGCGTGTTTTTAGGCGCGTCTTCCCAGGCCAAGTGCAAAGATCGACAAGGTTTTGTTTTTAAAAATTCTGTACCGCGATGACCAAAGGCATCGTCTAAATAATTATTTTTAATATTTTGACTCCAGATTCTCATCAGGGATTTCCTCTTAATTTATTTATTTATTTATTTATTTATTTATTTATTTATTTATTAATTTATTTGACTGAGTGAATAGTTCAGGCCCAGTCCAATAGTCAGCTGATTTCGAGAGCCTCTTTCTGAAATTAGCGGCGAATTAGCCAAGTCTTTACTGAGGCGTTCGTACGATAAGAAAACAGAGCTTGCAAGATCTTTATTCAGAGGCATGAGAGCGAAAACATGAGCGCCATAAGAGACAAGGCCATTCTTAAGTTGATACTCAGCAAGTCCAGAATTAATAGACTGAGTTTGATCAATACCCCAATAAGTATTGTTATATTGACCATTGGCCCAAGTAAGATCTGGACCAAAAGAATAAATAATAGGGGGGCCAAAATATTCAAACGTGTTTGAATAATTTAAATCCCAGCTCGCAATAAGCCCATTGTGGCTATTGACTCCCTGGAGCAGCTCAGCTTTTGAACTCCAGTATTTTTCAAAGCGGTATTTTGCAAAGCCTCCTAGTTCAACAGTGCCATTGACATTGCCTAGACCCTGAAGGGCGTTTGTTTTATTACCAATAATTCTAAATGGATTGCTTGCATCTTCTTTTCTAGCAAATGCATATCGAACTAAAGGGCCCGCTTGCCAATTTTTTTGATTAATAAAGTTGTAACCCAGGCCATCCTGAAAAGATAAGAAAAATAAATTTTTATATTTCAAGCTGAAATCGGGAATGGCGGAAAGTTCATAATCTTTTGAGCCTAAAAATTCTGGGCTGTAAATAGCCCCAGCACCCAAATTAACTTGCCAATTATCTGCTGTTTTTTTAGCCTCTGTTGCTGTGTTGGCCTGTGTAGATAAAGGTTTTGAAACTGCTGAAGAAGCTTGGTGAGTAAAGCTTAGATCGCTGAAGCAGTGCGTGCTAATTAATGTCAATAAAATAATTAAAGTAGATTGTTTCATATTCTGATTTCCATTGTGATTTTTAATATATTTTTTAATATTTTTATTAGATCTGATTCATAAGCCCTAAGTCTTCAGGATAGGGATTTAAATAAGACTGAATTTCTAGATTGGGCTCATCGAAAGCGGTTAAGTAATGCCGAATCATTCTAATAGGAATAGACAGTGGAATAGATCCAGAAAGATATTCTTGAATTAATTTTAATAAATCTTCTTTTTGTCTTGATTCTAGATGCTGATTAATTCTTGCCATGATTCGCTCTAATACTTGACCATGATGTCTTTTATCTGGAGTTTTTTTGATGGTTTGCATAAAGAGCTGAATATACTGATCAGCAATTTTTAAAAAACCCAGCTGATCTATATGAGGGTCTAGATTCGCAATGAATTTCCCCAGTAATTTACTATTGCCATAGTGATGCGCGATCAGTAAAAGCTTATGCCGCGTATGAAAATTTAAGAGCCCATGAAAATTAAGCCCTTCTTCACATAACTTTTGCCACTCTGAATATAAATACACGCGTTTTATAAAATTTTCTCTCAATCTGGGGTCATAAAGACGCCCTTCTTCTTCAGTAGGTAGCAGGGGTAAGTGTGTGATTAATTCTTTAGCATAAATCCCCATTCCATGGCCTATGGGCATCCCTTCTGGGTTGTAAATTTTGACCCTCTCCAGGCCACAAGACGGTGATTTTTTCTTAAAAATATAAGCGCTAATTTTAGTTAATTTAGGCGCTGAAATTTTCGCAAATTCTTGTAATTCAGCCGTATGGTTTGTGTTTTTTTTTGGCATGATAGCTTGAGGATTTAAGCTATCTTTCGAAAAATTAATTAAACGCAAACTACTTCTTGGCACCCCTAAGCCAATGGCTACCTCTGGGCATAAAGGAATATAAGTAAAATATTTTCCGAGAACATCGGTAATATAATTATCTCTCTGGTGCCCCCCATCAAATCGTACTTCCTGGCCTAGTAAACAGGCGCTAATGCCAATTTTGATTTTTTCTGGGTTGGTTAAATTTAAACTGGTCATAGATATCCTGATTAATTATTAAATTTATTTTTTTATAAAAATTCTTTGTAAAGCCGTTTTGAGATCTTTGTCTTCAAAAATAAATCCATGCTGATCTAAGCGCTTTGATTTCACACAAAGCCCTGATAGCAAAAGTTCTTGAGCCATTTCCCCAAATTGAAGTTTTAAGACCCATCCAGGTATTTTTAAAAAACAGGGGCGATTAATAATTTTTGCCAGTGTTTTGGCAAAAACTTTTTGGGTAATAACCTCAGGGGAAACCATATTAACGGGCCCTGTTATTTCAGGATGATCTATTAAAAAAATAATGGCCCGAACAAGATCATGCAGACTAATCCAAGAAAATAATTGTTTTCCAGAGCCTAGTATTCCGCCTAAGCCAAATCGGAAAGCGGGAAGCATTTTACCAAGAGCGCCACCTTGATCACTCAAGACCACTGAAAATCGCATTCTTGTCACGGGAACACCTGCTTTTTCAGCAGGCTCCAGGGCTCTTTCCCAAGCCTGTGCGACTTGAGATAAAAAAGTTTTAGGTGTGAGTGAGATTTCGGCATTTTCATCGTGAAGATTTTCACCCTCATAAATACCAATTGCACTGGCATTGAGTAGGCGAATTTTTTTATTTTCTTTTTCAGAAGCTCTTGCCGCACAAAATTTGGCTAATAATAAAGTGCTTTCAACACGACTTTTTATTATTTTTTCTTTCTGTTTTTCTGACCATTTTTGCTCGCCAATATTCTCACCTGAAAGATTAATGATTAAATCAATAGGGTCTAATAAATTTTGGTTTTGACTCAGCTCATCCCAGGTCATTATTTTAAAATCAGCGCCAAATTTTTTGATTATTTTAGATCGATCACGGCCTAAAAAATAAAGCTCATGATTTGAATTCAACACCGCTTGACTCAGCTCTTGACTCAGCGCTTGCCCAATCATGCCCGTAGCACCAGCTATTAAAATATTGATTTTTTATTCTCCTGTTAATTTTATGATTTTATTTTCAGGGTCTGAAAACTTCGAGGCAGCAGTAAAGCAAAGAAAGCCGCAAGAATCATTGAGCTGGGCAGTAAATAAAAAACCAGCTTCAAATCACTGCCATTCACCGAATATAAAGCCTGTAAAGCCGAATGAGCCCCATGATGACTTAAAAAATTAATCAGCGCTCCAATAACTAAATCTGCCACTGCAATAAACAGCATAATGATTAAATTAGTCAGTGCACTAGCCAAGCCAATCAGATTTTTCTCTCTTGAATAGCCGTGGATAATTTTGGAGAAAAATCGCCAAATTAATACTTGTGAGCTTGATAAAAAACCAAAAATAAATAGCGCGCCTGCGAGGGCAAATAGAGAGATATTTTTTTCTGAAAATAAAATAAAAATTAATAGGGCAGCAGTAAGCGCGCTGATAAAAATTAAATATTTTTCGAGATTAAACCTTGCCGCTAAGAGGCTAAATACAGGACCTCCAAGCGCCCAACCCATAAATAAAGTCGTAATGGCAATGGATCCTGAATTTGTATTTTCATGAAAAGTATCTTTAAAAAATTCGACACCCCAGGTCGCAGCAATCACCGAAGTTGGCAAATATAAAAGACCGCCAATCAAGCCATTTAACCAAAGGGATTTTATTTTGATTAATTTAAATAAATTTTTAAAAAAAAGTGGCAAAGCCATTTTTAATTTTTTTCTATGTCTTGATGGTTTTACTAGATAAATATTCGGAACAAAAATAATGCAAATAGTCAGAATTACTCCCCAAGTTGCCATGCCATCAATAGTCAGATGCCAGCTCAAATAATAAATAATATTCACAGCAAAGACTTGGCCGACTGCTCCTGCAATGGTTCCAAGGGAAATAACCAAAGAAATTAAAATGGCAAAGGCATTCTCGCGAAAAAAGTTTCTGATAAAACAAATTGCACCAATAAAAGCAAAGGCAGAGCCACAGCCTAAAATAAACCGACCAAACAAGCCCAAAATCAAATGATGAGAAAGGGTAAAAATTAAAGTGCCTAGAACACAGGTCAGTAAAGCGGCACTGATCACTTTCTTAAATCCATAAGAATCCAGTAAAAATCCTGCAGGTAATTGCATCAGCAAATAACCCGCAAAATAAGCGCTTGAGAAGCTCGCTATTCCAAAGGCATCCGTATGGTACTGATGAAGCAAAGAGCTAATTAAGACCGAAGGTGAGATGCGTAAGAAAAACTCATAGGCATAAAAAATAGAAAGTATTAAAAAAACAAAATAAATATAATTATTTGATTTTTTTGTTTCTGATTTTTTTAATTGAATCGGCGTTAAGAGATTTTTTATATTTTTTATTTTTTTCATTTTTATTTATTTTAACTTTTAATTTTTTTAAAACTTTCAATCGCAAATTTTCTTTGGGCTGAGTAATTCACAACAGGCTCTGGGTACCCTAAATTTTTTCTAGTTAATAAATCAGGGTCATGAATATTTTTATAGTCTAGATTTTTTAATTCAGGAATATATTGGCGAATAAATTCACCTTCTGGATCAAATTTTTGGCTTTGTAATAGGGGGCTAAAAATTCGAAAGTAGGGCACCGAGTCTGTCCCTGTCGATGCACACCATTGCCAGCCGCCATTATTAGCTCCTAATTCTCCGTCAATTAGATTCTTCATGAAATAAGCCTCGCCCCAGCGCCAATCGATCCATAAAATTTTGGTTAAAAACATGGCGACGATCATTCTTAAACGGTTATGCAAAAAGCCTGTTTGATTTAAGCATCTCATACTGGCGTCAATAATAGGAAAGCCAGTTTGACCCTCACACCAAGATTTAAATAAATTTTTATCTCCAGACCAGTGAATTTGATTAGTTTCTAATAGATAAGGCTGATGTTTAGAAACTCTAGGAAAATTAAACAAGATCATTTGATAAAAATCACGCCAAATCAGTTCATTAATAAACATTGCTGGGCCTTCTTGGGCTAGCAAATCTAAAAAACTCCCGCAAGATCTTTCCTGCATTAATAAATTTAAAATACTTCGAATATTAATCACGCCAATAGCCAGATAGGGCGAAAGCTGACTGTTTTTATTTAAAGCTGGAAAGTCTCTATTTTTTGCATAATTTTCTAGATGATTTTTAATAAAATTTTTAAATTTATTTTTTAAATTTTCTTCACTCAAGACCCAATTTTTATAAGCGTGATCTTGAGGGCAGGAAAATCCAATGATTTCACTGGGAATAGCATCTGAGGCCATATCAGTTTTGACTTGAGACTGAATTTGATAAGGGCTATTAAAAATTAAAAAATTACTCGGGATTTCTAATGCTTTTTGTACCCAGGCTTTTTTATAAGCGGTAAAAATTTTATAGGGCTGCCCGTCTGGCTTTAAAATTTTATGGGGTGGAAAGAACACAAAGTCATTTCTGAAATTTATTTTTATATTAAATTTTTGTAATAACTCAGCGCAGTTTTTATCCCTATTGAGCTCGTCTAAACCATAATTTCGAGCGGCATAGATATTTTCAATTTGATAAGTCTGGCAAAATTTTAATAGGGCTTCTGGGACTTGTTTAAAAGTGTTTAAATTTAAAATTTTTAAGGGAATATTTAAATTTTTTAGTTTTTCAGACATTAATTTTAAATTTTCCACAATAAAATAAATTTGAGAAGCCGAGCGGTCGTGATCTAACCAAGTCTCTGGCGTGAAAATATAAAGCGCTAGGCAAGTTTGAGCTGGAGTTTGACCTGAAGTTTGATCTGAATAATTTTCTTGGGCTTGTTTAAATCCCTCATGATCTTCCAGTCTTAAATCTTCACGAAGCCAGATGCAGTGATTTATTTTTATTAATTTTTTAATTTTTTCTGTCATTTAAAAAAGTCCAATTTTAAAAGCCCAATGATTAATTTTAATTGTTAAAAAATTTTTGTGCGATAACTAATTGACGATTCTATCGGTCGTGGAAGTCAGGAGACAAAGACACCCTGGCGTCTTTGTCATCGCTCAGCCCGCCTGACTAAACTCGATTGATTATTTTTTGATGGCTTCGAGTTTAAAAAGGTTTAAAGCATGGCGCTTTTTAATAAATTTAGTTTTTTGAGTGTTATAGCCTATCTGGGTTTTAGCGCGGGTGTTTTAAATACAGCAGAGGCAGATAATTTAAATAATAATATTTATAGCTACAGCCTAGATAACGGCTTGCAAATCATTGTCCAAGTGGACCCTCGAGCGCCGGTGGTCATGAGTCAGATGTGGTACCAAGTAGGCTCGGCCCAAGAGCATTTAGGTGAGACGGGTCTGTCGCATTTTCTAGAACATATGTTATTCCAGGGTTCTGAGACTTTTCCGCCCAGTGATTTAATTAAATCCATTGCTAGCCATGGGGGATTAAGCAACGCCTATACCTATCAAGACGGGACTGTTTATTCAGACTTTGTGCCTAAAGATCAGCTCGCGTCAGTTTTCCAGCTGGAGTCTGATCGCATGGAAAATTTAAGCTTTGGGTCGGGTCAATTAGATCAAGAAAGAAAAGTAATTCTCGAAGAGCGTCATCAATTAATTGATGATGACCCGATGGGTGATGCCACAGAGATTTTAAATTATATGACTGAAATGGCCTCGCCTTATGCCACTCCAGTGATTGGTTGGCAAAGTGATATTGAGCAGTTATCCAGTGATGATTTGTATCGCTGGCATGCGCGTTATTACGTGCCTAATTTAGCGACTTTGATTATTGTCGGTGATGTGGATCCTAATAATATTTATCAATTAGCCACGCAGTATTTTTCCAGTATTAAAAAAGCGCCTGAGCTGTCCCCTAAAAATTATCCGATTATTTTTCAAAACGGCGTGAAGCATATCTTAGTCAGACGCCCTGGAAGCCTGCCGACTTTAATCATGAGCTTTCGTGTCCCCAGCATTGCCAGTGCTGAAAAAGCTTATGCGCAAGATCCCACGCAGAATCCCATGCAAGATCCCATACAAGATCCTTCTGCTGGTTTTGGCCTAGTCGTCTTAGCAGATCTTTTAGCCAATATGGATAGCTCTAGATTTCAGCAGGACTTAGTCCGGGATCAAAACTTAGCAAGCTATATTCAAATTAATTACAGCCCTTTAGCTCGGCTTAACACAAGCTTTCAAATTATCGCAAGGCCCATGCCCGGGGTGTCTTTAGCTCAGCTGGAAGCGGCTATTTTTACAGAGTTTGAGCAGCTGGCCCAAACGCCGCCGACGGATGCTGAAATAGCTCGAGTGATTACTTATGCGGAATCTCAGCATTTGTATTTTTTAGACAGTCCTTTTGGCGAAGCTAGTCTTTTAGGAGAGTTAAACAGCGGTGCAGGATTAGACTGGCATTTAAGTCAGAATTATTTAACTCATCTACAGAGTGTTAATTCCAGTGAGTTAATCCAATTATTAAATCAATATCTTTCGCCTGATAATCTAGTCGATGTCGATTTAGTCCCTATTAATAATCTTAATAACCCAGCTAATTCAGCTAATTCAGCTAATTCAAGCCCAGAGATTAATTTAAATAATTTAAGTAATTTAAATAAAATTAATAATTTTAATCGGGGTGGGTCTCAGAGATTTTCTTTCTCAAATAATAATTTAAATACCAATTCAAATTTAAGTTCAAATTTTATGGGACTCTCAGAATCTAAAAAAATCAGTGATCTCAATCATGATCCCGCTTTATTAAATAATTTGGCCATTCGAGATCGTGAGCAGGTCAACCAAGTGAATCAAGATCCTGCGAATTCTGCGAATAAATTAGGAGATTTTTTGTGAGATTATTTTTTATTTTTAATTTTTTTATTTTATTAAATTTTAATTTTTTTAATTTTGCTTTCGCAGATAATTTACCTTTTAAAATTAATTATTTTAAAACCCCAGAGGGTCTATCGGTCGAATTTGTTCATGAAGACCAGCAGCCTATTTTAATCATGGAGCTGGGCTTTTATGCCGGGAGTGCTTATGACGGAGCTCAATATGGCCTAGCAGAATTAGTAGCTAAGAGCATTGGGCAAGAAACGAGTTTAAAAACAGGAGATCAGCTGGCCCTTGATTTTGATAATTCTGGCGCAGAACTTTCTGCCAATGTCGATCGTGATATGGCTATGTTAATCATGCATACCCAGACCCAGCCTGATTTATTACAAGCGGGAGTGAGTACTTTAATTACAGCGGTGACTGATTTAGCCAGTTCAGACAAGGTGTTAGAGCAGGTCAAACAAAATCAAATTCAGCGGATTGAAATTGGCCAAGCGCATCCTTTACAAATTGCTGAAGATGCCCTGATGGCTGATCTTTTTGCGGGAACCCCTTATGAACATTCTGTGCATGGAACAGCAGACAGTTTAAATAATATAAATCCCAATGATATTTCTAATTTTTATCGTCAGTACTATGTCGATCAAAATGGCGTCATGGTCATGGTGGGCGATATTTCTTTGGCTCAAGCTCAAGAGATTGCGCATGGTTTTTCTCAGGCTTTACCAGAAGGTCAAAAAGCCGTTCCTATTGCACCCAATAATTTTGCCAATATGCCTGCCCCCTTGAATACAACGATTCATATTGATTATCCCTCTAAACAAGCCGTGATTATCATGGGCCAGCGAGCGCTTAGTAAAACGAGTCCACAAAATTTAGCCTTATTAACAGCTTCCAGTATTTTGGGCGGCGCCAGTATGGGGTCTGTGTTATATCAAAAATTGAAAGAGCAGCAATTTTTAGCAGATAACACCAGTGCCGATTTAAATACCTGGGCAGGTTCTGGAGTTTTATCTCTTTTAGCTGAAACCAGTCCGCAAAATATGCAAGCTGTAGAAAGCATCATGAACCAATCTATTGCTGATTTAGCTCAAAATGGACCGAGCCAAATAGATCTTGAACAGGCTCAAAATTATTTAACAGGGAGTTTCCAGCTCAGCTTTTCTTCAGATCAAGAATTAGCAGATGTTTTAATTACACTTTTAGCTTATGGGCTTCCAGAAAATTATTTAGACAATCGGGCTCAAAATTTATTATTGTTAACCCCTTCTGATATTTCTGGGGCTTTAGCCCAGTTGCAACAAAATAATAATCCGTGGGTGACTGTCACTGTCGGTGGAGAGGCTTAAAAATTAATATTAATTCTAGTTCTAATTCTAACTCTAATTCTATTCGCATTATTTCTGGGAAATTTCGAGGTCGAAAATTAAATTTTAAACCCGCAGAAGGTCTCAGACCTAGCGCTGATCGGGTGCGAGAGACTTTGTTTAATTGGCTCATGAATGATGTTATCGATTCCCGATGTTTAGATCTTTATGCCGGCACAGGGGCTTTAGGTCTGGAGGCAATTTCAAGAGGAGCCGCTGAAGTTGTTTTTCTAGAATTAAATAAATCCAGTGTTGAAAATATTAAAAATACACTCAGTGACTGGAAGATTGGCGATCCAGCTTATTCTCCAGGTCAATCTCCAGGTCAATCTCCAGGTCAATCTCCAGGTCAATCTCCAGGTCAATCTCCAGGTCAAGTAAAGCTATGCAATGCTTTAAGTTATTTAGCAGAGCCTCGGGAAAAATTATTCCCAAAAATATTTAATTTAGTTTTTTGTGACCCGCCGTTTCGTCAAGATTTACTATTGCCCACTTTAAATTTATTAATTAAAAATCACTGGATAGACAAAACTACTTTGATTTATCTGGAGTGTGAGGCTGATTTAGATTTGAATTTAGAATTATTAAAATTAGATGCTGGAAAAATTAAAATTTTAAAGCAAAAGAAAACCCAGCAAGTAATTTATAGTCTGGGTGTTTTAGATTATTAAAAATAAAAATTAGCTAATTCGGCTGTAGACCCAAATTCTAGCCGGTGGGATATTTCGCCAAATTCGATGGCTAGTTTTAATTGAAAATAAATTCAGATGCTCATGAATTAATTTTAAAGGGATGGGGGATCTTAATCCGTAAGTAAATTGAATAAACGCACTGTCAATTGGCAAAACAGATAGAGAGCTTTTAATAATATTAATTAAGGCTCTTTTAGATAAAGACCTTAAGGGAATGCCAGAAACAATCGAATTAACTTCAGTAATATTATTTTGTTTTAATACTTGGGCTAAGTTTTGGGCATCGGCTTCTAAAATTAAAGAGTGAGTAAACTGCTTTTTTAATAATTTAATAAAATTGGGATTTTGCTCAATGACTATGAGACGCTTGGGATCAATGCCTGAATTTAATAAAGCTCTGGTTAAAGCGCCCGTGCCACCGCCAAGTTCAATAATCACCCCAGGTCTTTCAAGATTAATTTCCGCGGCAATAGCTTGGCCTAATAAGCGGGAAGAGGGTGCAATGGCGCCAATATTTCTGGGGTTTTTAATCCAAGCTTTAAAAAAATGAAAGCACATTTTTGAAACATAAAAGGGGCGTTTTAAAAAAGAAGTCATAAGCCGATAGCCCTGTTTGAAAATGGCCGGCATGCTAACAGTTAGGGTGATTGAATGCTATGATTTTAATAATAATTTTAGTTGGATTTTAATTGGATTTATTCTTCACTCAAAGATCAATCTGTGATTAACTTCTGCGCCAATTTTGTTAGACAGAAAAATAAGAAATCAAGATGGCAAATCAAGCAATTTATCCAGCAAAAAAATCACAGAAAAATCACCCAAAAAATACTTCAGATACTTTAGAAATTTGTCAGTGGAAAGAAATAGCAGATGATCTTTATCAATTAAATCCAAATCTTGTTGAGGCCTTAGATCAGCTGTCAGGAGTGAGGCATTTTTCTTGTGTCTTAGCTTCTTATCCTTTTGGGGCCAAAGTGATTGAAAAAGGCCAGTTTCACTTGTATCAAGAGGGGCGAGAGTTTGCTTTTGGTTCAGATCAAGTGCCTATTGATGTTAAAAATCTTTTTGACTATGACTGGCAGAGTATGCCCTTTGGCGTGGTGTTTGATGGTGCATTCGAATCGCACAGTCAATACGGCAATGCAGTCGTCCCTTATCGATTAAAAAAGCCAGGCCAGTCTTTTTCTTTATTAACCGTTTTTTCTAATCCGCATCTAATTGCCAATCTTTGGACAGAAGTCGCGGGGTGTCGATCCATGCTGATGCTGCCAAAGATTACGCAAGAGGCGTCTTTACAGGCTTTAGAGAATATCTATGGCTTTAAAATTAATTCAGAAGACAGTAAAGAGTTTTCTAAACAATGGGATATTTTTAAAAATTTAAATACAGCCAAGAATTTTCCTAATCCTTGGTTTGCGAAATTAATTTTATTTTCAAAAGAATTTACAGCGGAGCTGAAAAAAAATACGACCGTGAGGGAGCGTTTATTAAGTAATCTCTGGAGTTTTAATTCTTTTTCTTTAAATCTGCGTAGCTATGAGTTTTTATGGTCCGTGTATTTATCCCAGCGCGAGGTGAATAAAAATTTGTCTTCCCATGTGTTGCAAAACCCATTAATTACTGAGACTGCAAAGCACTTAGTTAAAATAGCGCTCAGAGCCACGCCAGGGTACAAGCCGGCTATAGATGATGAGGCCGGGCCCATTAGTACTTTTATGAAAATTTTTATCGAAGATTATAAAATTCGTTTTCGTCTCCCCAGTATTATGATTCTGGATCATTATGATGGCGTGGGGCCTATTTATTACACCTTGGCGCATCATATTTTTACCCATGCGCATCCTCATCCTAAAAATTACAATCGTGAGACGGTGACTGATTTAATTCATATTCGAGATGTGGTCTTGGGATTTGTGGATTTTGTTTTAAAAAGTGGCAGTGGTCATGATTTGTCTAATACGCTTTTGTTTAATTATTTATCTCAAGTCGAATTTAACTTTTACCATCCCAAGGGGAAGTCAGGGATAGACAACGATATTGAAAAGTTATGCGCTGAAGACCCGCGATTTTCCTGGGCGCCACAAAAATTAAATTCTTTAAAAATATTAGAATCTGCCTCAGGATCCAATTTCTTCAACGGTTGCATCAGAATACAGTCGAAAAAATCATCATAAACCACCGTACACTCCCTTGTTAAAAATCGATTTCACTTCTTAGCTGCCTCCGTTCTTCATAAAGAAGATACTTCCTGAGATGCATAAGGGCTTTCTCCTAGGTATTCCTAAGGATTCCTAAGAAATTCCTGGCCGTCTCGGGCGAAATAAAAATGATAACGGAGGATGTAATGAATCAGTCTAATTTAAAAATCGTGTTAATCGTCGGCTTACCTTTTATGCCTATAGATGATCCGCTGGGGGCAGAATCCATATCGATATAAAAGCATAAGTAAAAAATTGCATTTCAATCGATATAACACCATTGCAATGCAATCGACCAATTCTTACTATGACCCTCGTTCCATAGTCTAAGTTCATATTGTGAGTCGGCCTTCTTAAGTTGAATAAATTTAAAAAGTCCGGCTCTTTTTTTTTGCTTAATTTTCCTCATGGTTTCTTCATGGTTCTTGAAAAAGCAATGCAACTGCATTACCATTGGCTTGTTCCAAAATTTTTAATATAAATGAACGGAGATAGGCCATGAGTCATTTATTGCGTGTCGAGTCAACACTGACGGATCGGTACCAAACAACCATCCCAGAGCTTGTAAGAGAGTCATTAAATCTTAGTAAGCGCGACAAAATAACTTACACGGTGGGTGAAGACGGTTCTGTTTTGCTTTCTCGTGCCGATGAGAGCGACCCTGTCTTGGGAGGTTTTTTGTCTTTTATCGCCGCTGATATCCGTAATAATCCGAAAAATATTAAATCTATTTCTTCAGATTTATTAGAGCGTGCGCAAAATCTGGTTGCTGGAATGACGCTGGATCTCGAGGGCCCATTAAGTCCTGAGGATGAGTAAGTATGGCCAAGAAAGCCATTCCGAAAGAGGGGGTATTAATTAATGGTTGGTGTCTCTTGGCGCATCCTTTGTTTTTAGATCAGCTGGAATCTCTAGTGAAAAAAGTAGAAACACTGCGTAAAAAAAATCCGGCTACTTATCAAAGTAAAAATATAACTAAGCGCTTGGCTGCTATTTTTTATCTCATTTTTGACAAAATTCCACAGGACCCGACCTTGCCAGAGTATCGTCAAGGTTCAACGCTAGGTGCAACGCATAAGCATTGGTTTAGAGCTAAATTTTTTCAACAATATCGCTTATTTTTTCGATACCACCTGGAGAGCAAAATCATTGTTCTTGCCTGGGTGAATGATGAAGAGACAAAACGTGCTTATCAAAAAAATTCAGATGCCTACGCTGTATTTAAAAAAATGTTGGATAAGGGGCATCCACCGGATGATTGGAATGACTTGTTAGCAGCCTCTGAGAAAGAAATCACGCGGCTTAAAAAACAGAAGACTTATCATTAGATATCCCATAAAAATTTAAATTGAAGTGAGCGAGCCAATTGGATCAAAATTTTCTAGATAAAATCAGAATTATTCTTATCGAAACAACCCATTCGGGGAATATTGGATCAACGGCTCGGGCGATGAAAACCATGGGCTTATCTGATCTAGTTTTAGTGAATCCCCAAGATGAAATAGATGATCAAGCCCGCGCTTTGTCTTCTAATGCTTTGGATATTTTGGATGGCGCCAAGATAGTTAGAAATTTAGATGAGGCCATCAAAGACTGTGATTTAATCTTGGGAACCAGTGCACGGAAAAGATATTTAGATTGGCCTTTAATTACGCCTCGAGAAGCCGCTGAGAAATCTAAAGAGATTATTTTTTCGGGTATGAAGGTAGGAATAATTTTTGGCCGTGAGCGTAATGGTTTGTTAAATCAAGAATTAGAGCGCTGTCATATGCATGTGCATATTCCTACTAATCCAGATTATTCGTCCTTAAATTTAGCTCAGGCGGTTCAGTTGATTAGCTATGAAATGAGGTTAAGTTTATTAGACCCGAAAAATCCTAGCCCTAAAGATAAGCTCGCCAAGCCGGAGAATTTGGAAGGTTTTTATACTTGTTTAGAAAGTGTGTTATTAGATATTGGTTTTCTAGATCCCAAAGCACCTAGAAAGCTCATGCCCAGATTAAGAAGATTATTCCAGCGGGTTGTGCTTGAAGAAACTGAGCTGAATATCTTGCGGGGAATTTTTGAAGAAATTAAAAAAAAGAAATAAACCATCTTTAATGCGTCATTTCTTTTTTGATCTTCGCAATAGCTTTTAAAGATAAGCCAGTGGCTTCATGAATAAGTGCATGGCTTTTTTCTGCCAATAACATCCGACAGGCGACTTCTTTTAATCCTTCCATTTTTCCTTCAGCTTTCCCTTCAGCTTTCCCTTCCTGCATGCCTTTTAATCGGCCATCTTGATACCCTTTTTTGACCCAGTGTTCTGCAAGTGTCATGGCTATATCCTTATCTTTTGGTAAGCAGCGTTGAATGAGATTTGAAAATTTATCTTCTGAAAATTCAGTCACAGAAGTTAAATATTTTAATAAAATTTCTCGCAACATGTTATTGCAAGTTTGTAATCCTGGTAATAATTTTTCAAGATTATTTTTATGCTTTTTAAGCCCTATGTATTTTAATAAAACCTCTATTTTTCCAATGTCCTTATGTTTTAGCAAAGTTTCATCAGGTATTGCTGGAAGATCAATCAAGAGAATTAATCCAGGGGAGTAATTTTTAAAATTGACAAGATCAAGGTCAAGATAAGGCCAGGGTTTTTCGCCTTGATAATAAATAAGGCTAATAACTTTAGGTGGATAATCTGTTTTAGGATTTTCTTTCATATAGCTCGCAATTTGAGCTGTTTGATAATGAGCAATTCTAAAAACTATATTTTTGTCAGGCGTCGATTGATGTTCTATGTGAATAAATAAAAGATAGTTCCAGTCTGTATTTTTTAATAAATAAACTACATCTGCCTCAAAGGTTTTATTAGTTTTTGGCTCTAAATGTCTCAATGGCCTAGGTGTAATCTCAGTGGTGTCCAAGCTTAGAGAGCTTCGTAAGTTTTTTGGTAAATAAGTTTTTAAAAAAGACTGGGAGAAATCTGGTTCTGACATGAGTGTTTTAAAATTTTGATCATGGATATTGTGAGAGATTCTTGGCATTCGAAAAGATTTTTAATTTATTAATAATTGATAATTTTAATGAGACTATTTTTGATTTTTTAAATCAATCTAATTACAAGATAAATACTTTATTTTTTTTTTATTTAAAAATAAAAAATTATAAAAAAATAAAACGCGGTAAAGAGACCGTATAAAATTCATGCTAATTTTTATGAGCAATATGCTTATTAAATTATTCTTTATATTTATTTTAAAAAATTAGGCGACTTTCTATAACAAGCTATGAAATAATATTTTTTTATTTTATTTCATTAGGTTTTATCATGTCAGGTGATTTTTCTGATTCTGGTTTTTCTGGTTTTTCTGGTTTTTCTAATTATTTAGGGTCAAAGCCCCCAGAACGTCTCTGGAGTTTGGTTCAATTGGCCTTGAGGTCTCATGCCTTTTTAGCTGGTTTTTCTACTGGGGAATCTGAGGGCTCAGGCAGTGAATCTCCAGCACCAGCGGGAGCAGGCTCCGCGGCGAGGCCTAGTGGGGATAGCGCTAGTGCTAGGTCTGGTTCTGGGCCTGGGTCTTGTGTTGAGAGCCTGGAATTGCGGCCAGGTTTTATTTTTTCTGTAGATGAAAAAACCAGGAGCCGCATTGATTCACGGGAAAAAATTATTGCCAATTTTGAAAAATTAAAACATGGGTTAACACAAATTTATAAACAAGAAGCTTATGCTCAAAGCTATGAATTAATTCCAGAATCTGATGCAGTTTTAATTAAGCCCTTAATAGACAAAACGCCTGATTATTTCAAAATTAATTGTCACTATGTGCCTTATCTCCAGCAGGGTTTGGGTATATTTCAGGGGGCTTATGATTTATGTGTTATTAAAGCAAAAAGTTTGGGCTTGCCGAGTTTGCCTTATTCGAATTTTCTAGAATTAGAAGAATATTTCAGAAAGTTTTTTATAAAGATGCAAGGGCAGGAAAAAAGTCTCTCTGATCCAGTCACTCGAGTGGCTGAAGGGCACAAAATCTTTAATCAAGAGTTAGAAATTTTTGCTAATAATATTTTAGGTTTTTTTACCGAAATTTTTCCTAAAGCATTAAAGCAAACTTTGCTGAAAGACTTGGAGCAAGCGCGTCTTTGGGCGCCTTTAGCCTTTAGGCCAAAGTCTTATATTGTGATGGATCGAGATGGAGATATTTTAGTTAGAGAGCCAGTGATTATTATTCCTGAACCTGAAGTTTTAAGCCGAGAATTAATAAAAAGTGGAATTAAAAAAGAGTTATTTATTTATCACTATAAAAATTTACTAGCAGGGCGTTTGATCCCAGCGCAGCTGACGGATCAGGGTATTAAAATTAATGGGATAGGCGCTCGAAATAGTTGGTTAATTAGTTTTTTTAAAAAATATGAAGAAGATTATTGTTTGGCCTCGCAGGTGAGTACCTCCGGTGTTTTTAGTTTTAATAGTGTTGATCGAGCCGCTGATATTTTTATTAAATTAAAAGCAAAGTTAATTGAAATGATGGGTGTCAGGCCTGAGCATAAAGCAGGCTTTGGTATGACGGTGGCGACCCTGACTACGGATTCAAATTTAAGAGATGTAGGTAAGTGGCTGACAGGGGCTGGAAATGAAGCCAGCGCCCATAAAATTTATAAAAAATTAGAAGATAGTTTAAGACTAGATGGCTTAATTACTTCGCCTTTATTTATGCGATCACTGGGGACTGTTTATGACGGATCGACAGAAAAAGTCATTGATCAAATTTTTTCTGAGACTGGGTTATTAAATGATAAAAAAGCAGGATTTTTAAAAGCCTTTTTAGATTTAAGTTTTATAGAAATTAACCCTACTGATTGCGCTAATGACCTGGAGGCTAAGTTAGAAGGAGCGCGTAGGTTAAAATTAATTTATCAGCTTAAAGATAGTGTTTTGATGGAAATCTCAGCTGAAGTAGATCCTGTAAGACAGCGCCTAATGCATGCTTTATTAAGCTGGAAAATGCTGGAATTTAATAGTCAAAACGCGGGCCCCGTAGTTTTTGAATTAGTCTTAGATAAATTTAATGATGAGATGAGTGGGCAGCGGCCGATTTATCATATTTGGCAGCTAGCTTTAAATGCCACGATTCATGAAGCTGCTGGAAAAATTTTCAATATTCAATGTAAGAGCGGCAAAGATCGGACGGGCTTAGCTTTAACTTGCCATCAGATTTTAAATAAAATTTATGATCCAGAAAGTGGGTTTTTAATGGGGGGTAAAAAATTATTTATCCAGGCAAGAGATCAGGTGTTTTTGAGGGGAGATGGTCAGTTAATTGCCAGCGAAGGCGGAACTCAAGGCTGTTTTGGAATTATGGATAATCCAGAGGTGAGAGAAGTTTTTTCGAGAATATTTGGTGTTAAATATAAAGACCTTGCAGGCTTATTTGGCGTTTTAGTCTCTCGTCAGGGGAATGGGCGAAAAGCAATTAAAGCTAAAGCTGGAAAAGTTAAAACCACTGAAGCTGAATCTAAACCAGAAACTCAGATTATTGAGTTTGAGCAAGTGGCTATTTTGATCGATCTTATTTCTCAAGATCGAGCGCTTGCTGAGAAAATTGATTATTTAGCAGTTCATTATGAAGCTCTCAATAAAGTATCTGCAGGGTCTTTGAGGGTTTTTGAGCGGCTAAGTTTAGCTCTCGGTCTTACGAGTGCACCGGCTTGGACTTGTGCTGAAAGTTTGAAAAAATTATTTAATATGGCTGCAAAAAAAGGCGGCGCTTTGGCGGATCATGAGTATAAAGAAACTCGAGAGAGCGTAGTTCTGGCTTTTAGAGAGTTATTAGAGCGTTTGAAAATAAGCAGTGATAAAAAAGCAGTTTGTTTAGAAAATTTAAATCAGGGTCTGGATCAGCTTATTTTTAGAAAATAAAAGATAAGCTGTTATTGATTTGATTAATAAGTTAATTTTAAAAGCCAAAAAATCTCCCGAAAATCTCCCGAAAATCTCTAGGAAAGCCCAATGAAAAAACCAGTAAAAATTTTATTTATCACCGACCCTTTGGAAAATTTTAATATTAATAAAGACAGTACGTTTAGTTTGATAAAAGCGAGTTTTTCAAGGGGCTATGAGGTTTATCAGGCGGGGATTGAAGATTTATTGGCCGAGGGGCCCAGCGCAAAAGTGTTAGCCAGAGAGATTTTTTTAAATATTGATTTAAATAATTTAAATAAAAACTGGTTCGAATTTAAAAATTTTAATAAATCAAAAATGGATTTAAATCATTTTAATTTAGTTTTTATGCGCAAAGATCCGCCTTTTAATATGAATTATATCTATGCGACTTATTTACTGGAGTTGGCTGAGAAATCGGGTGTGAAAATTATTAATAGCCCTAGAGCGCTGAGGGATGCTAATGAAAAATGTTTTATCTTAAATTTTCCAGAGTTTATTACGCGAACCCTTGTGAGTTCTGATATCTCAGAGCTCAAAAATTTTTTAGTACAAGAAGGCGAGGTTATTTATAAGCCTTTAGATGGCATGGGTGGGATGAGTGTTTTTAAAATTAAATTAAGTGATCCTAATCTATCCGTGGTCTTGGAATTATTAACTCATAATGGGTCTATGCCTATTATGGCCCAGCGATATATTCCAGAGATTAAAAACGGGGATAAAAGAATTTTATTAATTAATGGAGAGGCTATCTCTCACGGCTTGTCTCGAATTCCTAAAGAAGGCGAAACCAGAGGGAATTTAGCCGCTGGAGCTCGTGGGGAAGTGCGGGAATTAAATCAAAGAGAATTAGAAGTGTGTAAAAAAATTGGGCCTGAGTTAAAAAAAATGGGCTTGTTATTTGTAGGTCTAGATATGATTGGTGATTACATCACTGAGATTAATATTACCTCACCGACCGGGATTCAAGAGATTGAAAAAGTAGTCAAACAAGATATTGCAGGGAAAATATTAGATGCAGGTTTTTCCAGCTAATAATTTTTAGGTTAATAATTTCTAGGTTAATAATTTCTCTTTGGTCATTCGGGGTCCAAAAATTAATAAAATTCCAGTGATTAATCCTGTAATTCCCATCAAGCTAAACGCAATGGAAAAATTTAAATGGCTAGGAAACAGTGCCATCACGCCAAAAATAATTTGTCCGCAGAAAGCGCCGCCTAAATGTCCTAGGCCATCAGTGATCGAAACCCCAGTAGCTCTGCAGGCTGTTGGAAAAATCTCCGTGGTATAGGTGTACATCTGGGGGATAAAAAGGGCAATCGATGCTGAAGCTATGAATCCCAAAATTAAAATAATAGATAAATAGGGTGCCCATGAAATAATGCTTAGACACAAGGCCCAAATGAGCGCTGTGACGGCTAATAAATATTTTCTCTGAATTTTATCACCCAAAAAAATGGCTATTAAAGCCCCAGAAATAAAGCCCAAAGAACTTAAGGCCACTAGTAAAATACTGTCGCTTAAGTCAAAGCCCTCGAGTGAAAATAATTTGGTGTTCAGGGTCAGCCAGCCGTAATTACCAATGTAATAGACCAGCCAAATGATTGAAAATAAAGCAATACGGCCAAGTAAAGCAGGGGTTAATAAAGTATTTAAAAAAGAGGATGTTTTATTAGCTGAGTTATTAGCTGGATTATTAGCTGGATTATTAAACATAGGCTCTTGAATTTTAAAATCTGAAAGATCTTTTTTAAATTTTTTCTGGCATCGTTCTTGCGCTATTTTTTCAGCTTGGATTAATAGAATTTCGGCTTCTTGTAAATGATTTTGATTAATCTTCCAGCGAATAGTTTCAGGGATAAATTTTCTGGAAATTAAAATTAAAAATCCGGCTAATCCGCCAATTATAAATAATAAGCGCCAGCCCCAGGTGAAAACGGGAATAATTAAAAAGCCAATAAAGGGCACAAAGGCGAAGCCCATAAAGCCAAAAGAAATCGCCAGGCTATTCATGCGGCCGCGACATCTTGCTGGAGAGAGCTCAGAAATATAAGTCGAAACATTGGCGATTTCAGCGCCGATGCCCATGCCAATTAAAAATCGCCAGAAAATCAGCCAGTAAATATCTGGACTAGTGGCTGATAAGAGCGACCCTAAGCTGAAAAATAAAATCGATAAAATTAAAGCAAGACGTCGTCCAAAAAAATCAGATAAAACACTGTCTAAGAGTGATCCTAAGATATAACCCATTAAGCTGCTTGTAATCGCCCAGATGCCCATGTCCAGAGAAATATGAAATTGTTTAACAAAGACAGGAAGGGCAAGGCCAATGCTGACAATGTCGAAAAAAGCGAAGAAAAATCCTGCGCCAATCGTGATTAAAATCCAGTAAGAATAAGGCCAGACGGGGATGCGATCTAATCTGGCTAATAAATCTTTTGAAGAAATGTTGGGTAAGGGCATATTTTTTATTTGATTTTTTAAGTCGACGTGTTTCTATTTTTGTTGATGAACTGGAAAATAAACAGTGTTGTCAGCTTTCTGTTTTTTAGTTTCAAATCAAGTTAAAAGGGAGTGTGTTTGTGAATCTGTCTGAGCTGCTTAATAAGTCCGCAAGTCGTCTTGTTTTTACGGAAGCCGCGCCTTTTATGTTAACAAGGCTGGTAGAGGTGGGTTCTGATTTTGGAATGATGTTGATGCTTTCTCGTTTGGGTTCATTGGAGGAGGCTGCCAGTCCCTTGATTTCAACTTTGCAGGCTTTTTTCCGAGGGATCTTTGCAACCAATCTTTTTTCATTTAGGGCTTGTTTTACCGGTGATTTTGATAGCTTTATCTTTTGGAGTTCCAGATTTTTTAAATAGTGTTTTTCTTTCTTCAAAAGATGCTGTTTTATTGAAAGAGGCTCGATGGTTTTTAATTATTGGTGCGCTTTCTTTAATATTTGACTCTGTGAGAAATACAGCTTCAGGGGCTGGTCGTGGTTTAGCAAAATTGATGGGGCCAGTGATTAATTATTCTTTTATGATTCAAAACTTACTTGGAATTTTTATAGTCAACATTCCCTTATCTTTTGCTTTATCTTTTGGAAGTTCTTTGGGGGAGTTTGGCTCGGTGACTGCAAGAACGGCGGCTATTGCATTGAGTAGTGTCTTAATTTTTGATACCTGGCGAAAAACGAAAGAGCAGCCTTTTAAAAATTTATCTTTGACGCAGTTAGTTTTTCCGTCTTGTTTCAAAGCAGGCAAAATATCTAAAGAGTCGGAATCTTTGCTGCCCCATTAATAAGCAAGATTATTTTAAGAAAAAAAATAAACCCTGCGGTTCTTGCTATATCTAAACTTAGCCAGCTATTTAAATATAAATAATTTTAGTTCTAGTGGTTTGCAAAAGAGTTGTTATACAATGCCTAATATGAATACGAAAAAAAAATACGCTCAAAAAAACGATCCTAACGCTGGTTTAGAAGCTCAGAAATACGAAGAGCCGATTGCATCAAGAGAATGGATTTTGTCCTTATTAAATGACCTGAAACGACCCTTATCTAAAGAAGAGATCGTCGATGAGTTGCGCATCAAAAAAGACTCGGCGGTGGATGCTTTGCATCGAAGACTAAGGGCGATGGTGCGCGATGGTCAGTTAGTTTGTTCTAAGCGCGGTCTTTATGCCCTCTGCCCTGATTTACATGAAGTCACTGGCGAGGTGGAATTAATCGACGGGCAAATGTTGGTTAAGAGTCCAGATGGGATTGCTGTCTATCTTCATGAGAAGCAATGTAAAGCTTTACTGCCTGGTGACCGGGCGACGATTAAAATTACTAATTTAGATTCTAACGAGCGCTATTTGGGTCAGGTCCTGGAAGTCCATGCGCGAAATACCAAGCAAGTGATTGGAAGGTTAAACGAAGACCATGGGGTTTTTTATGTTGTTCCAGAAAATCAGTATTTATCTCACCGGATTTTAATTTTACCAGGCGATCATGGGACTGCTAGAAAAGGTGACATAGTCGTCTGTGAGATTATTTTACAGCCGACTTACCATACCCAAGCTATTGGAAAAATTTCAAGTGTTTTAGGTGAGGCGATTGATGTCAAAACGGCTATCTCTGCTGCAATGGATGTTTTTAATATTCCCCATGAGTTTAAACAAGAGATTGAGCAAGAGTTAAAAAAATTCCCCGATGATTTAATTAAAGTATCTGAAGAAGATTTAAAAAACCGAAAAGATATTAGACATCTTCCCATAGTCACTATTGATGGTATTGACGCTAAAGATTTTGATGATGCGGTCTACTGCGAAAAATTAAAATTAGGCGGCTGGAAGCTATGGGTCGCTATTGCGGATGTTTCGCATTATGTCAGCGCTGGTGGGGCTTTAGATAAAGAAGCGGAGATTCGCGGTAACTCGGTGTATTTTCCCAGCCAAGTGGTTCCCATGCTGCCGGAAAAATTATCTAATGGGCTCTGTTCTTTAAAGCCAAAAGTAGATCGGTTATGCCTGGTCTGTGAGATGCGAATTAATAAAGCTGGAAAGTTAACTAAGCATGAGTTTTATCCGGCAGTGATGCACTCTCATGCAAGATTAACTTATGACCAAGTGTTTGAAATTTTGACGGCGCCTTATACGCCCTTACATCAGGAATATGCTGAATTATTGCCAGGTTTGTATGAGCTTTATTATTTATACAAAGCTTTAAAAGACGGAAGAATTGAGCAGGGTGCTTTAGATTTCGAGACGGTAGAAACTAAGATTATTTTTGATGAGTCTGGAAGGATCAGTGAGTTTGGGGCTTACACTCGCAATGAAGCGCATTGTCTAATTGAAGAATGTATGTTGGTCGCCAATATTGCTGCAGCTAAGAGTCTGGAGAAATTTAATCAAGGTGGGATTTATAGAATTCACGAAGGTCCTAAGCCTGAAAAAGTTGAAGATCTCAGAGTGTTTTTAAAATTATCCAGGATTCCATTTTCAGCCAAAGGCTTGCCCAGTACGAAAGATTTGGCGGAAGTTTTAAAATTATCTAAAGATCGCCCAGATAGTAAAGTGATCCAGACCATGGTGTTAAGATCGATGAATCAGGCGGTGTATAGCCCTGAAAATTTAGGTCATTTTGGTCTGGCATTTGATGCTTATGCGCATTTTACTTCGCCTATTAGACGATACCCGGATTTGATCGTTCATCGATTATTAAAAGCGGGATTAAATAAAGAAGATAAAAATATTTCTGGCGGTGTGTTATACGGCCCAGGGTCTTTATCTGAAATATCTGAGCACTCTTCGATGACTGAAAGACGCGCTGATGAGGCAACTCGGGATGTCACAGGGGCTTTAAAGTGTGCCTATATGAAGCAGCATATTGGTGAAAGTTTCGAGGGTGTGATTAGTGGAGTGACTAATTTTGGTTTCTTTGTGACTTTAAATACGATGCCAGTCGATGGCTTGGTTCATGTGAGTAATCTTATGGATGATTATTATCATTATGATTCTGGTTCTCAGACTTTGGTGGGCGAGAGACGCCGTCGCGTATTTCGTTTGGGCGATGCCTTGAAAGTTAGGTTAACTCGTGTTGATATCGCCGGCCGTAAAATTGATTTTGAGTGTGTGTAATATTTTGAAAAAAGTGATCTTTGGCCACCATGCTGTTAATAGCGCGTTAAATTCTGAAATTACTGAAGTCTCGGAGATTTTTTATTTAGCGACTCATACGGGGAATATCAGCCCTATTTTAAAATTAGCGACTGAGAAAAAAATTACCTTAAGGCCCGTTGAGCGAGCGCATTTAGATAAATTATCTCAGGGTGAGAATCACCAGGGTGTTATTGCCATGGCTGAGAGGACCAGGTCCTGGGATGAGTCTGATTTTTTAGTTTTGGTTGAGAAATTCAAAGAATCTAAGAGTTCAATTATTTTAGTTTTAGATGGGGTGCAAGATCCGCATAATTTAGGCGCTTGTTTAAGATCAGCCGATGCTTTCGGTGCCAAGATGGTGATTATTCCTAAAGATAAATCTTGTCAGATTACGCCAGTTGTTGAAAAAGTGGCTTGTGGTGCGGCGCAGAATATCCCAGTGATTCCAGTGACTAATTTGGCCAGAGTATTAAAAGAGCTGAAAGATCATGATTATTGGATCATGGGTTTTGCGGGTGAGGCAGAACAAAGCTTAGAAAAAATTAAAGCTAAAGATCTCCAGGGAAGTATTGCTTTAGTCATGGGTGGTGAGGGCGAGGGTCTACGAAGATTGACCAAAGAGCGCTGTGATTATTTAGTCAAAATTCCAATGGTTGGATCTGTGGAAAGCCTGAATGTTTCTGTAGCGACAGGCGTTGCGCTTTATGCTGTTTTTGCAGCTCAATCTTTGAATTGACACTCGCTTTTGGCGTCTGTATTATCCGCCGCCTATGAAAGAAGAGCGATTACCTGTTTCCATTGATCCTGTAAGGTTTGCAAAGACTAATCGTCTTTGTTCTGGCGTTGTTAATTTATGTGATCTTCCGAGATTATGTGAGTCGATGACTTCGAACGAAGGCGTGGTTTTTGTAGCGATGCGTTTTTTCAGTAATGAAGAATCGCGTTCAGTGATTGAGTTGAAGTTAAAATCAGAGCTTTCTTTGAGCTGTCAGCGATGTCTAGGTGAAGTAAAGATCCCCGTGGATCTTTGTCATTATTTAGTCCCCGTCAAAGGTTTGGAAGAAGCTGAGCGATTACCGAGTCATTTAGATCCTGTTTGGATGGAAGAAGATGATTTAGTGAATCCTTTGGTTTTAATTGAAGATGATTTAATTCTTGCGATTCCTTTGGTTCCGATGCATCCAGAATTTGATTCTGAGTGTGTGAAAGTGCTGAAAGAGTTTCAAATAGAAGATTTAAATAAGAATTTAAATAAAAATTTAAATACAGGTAGTCAAGAGTCTGTAATAAGCCCGTTTTCTGTCTTGAGTGATTTGAAAAATAATTTAAATAATAAATATTAGGAGTTAATCCAATGGCTGTTCAACAAAACCGAAAATCACGCTCTAAGCGTGACATGCGCCGTTCCCACGATGCACTCAAGCCTCAGGCGCTTTCCATTGATTCATTGACGGGTGAAACTCACCTAAGACATCACATGACGCCTAATGGTTATTATCGTGGTCGTCAGATTATTGATATGACTAAAAAAGTCCAAGACAGCGAATAATATCTGATGAGCCAAGTTACGATCAGCATCGATATGATGGGAGGTGACCATGGCTTAAAGGTAACCGTCCCTGCTGTGAAAGTGGCCCTGGACCGTCACAGTGATATTAAACTTCTGTTAGTCGGAGATGGAGAGCAGCTTCGAACTCAGCTTAGAAAACATCGTCTTTTATCTCATCCAAGAATTGAGATTGTTCACGCATCTGAAATAGTCGAAATGGGTGAGGCGCCTTCTCAAGCTTTACGTAATAAAAAAGATTCTTCGATGCGAATTGCGCTTAATTTAATCAAAGAGCATAAAGCGCAGGCTTGTGTCAGTGCTGGAAATACGGGGGCTTTAATGGCCACGGCGCGTTTTGTTTTAAAAATGCTGCCCGGTATTGATCGCCCCGCTATTGTTTACGCCATACCAACTCTCGACCAAGAGACCCAGAAATATTCTTCTGTCCAGATGTTAGATCTAGGTGCCAATGTCGACTGCAATGAAAATCATTTATTTCAATTTGCCATCATGGGATCTGTGCTAGCCAGAACAGTCAATAAAATAGAAAAACCAAGAGTGGCTTTGTTAAATATTGGCGTTGAAGAAATCAAAGGTCATCAAGTTATTCAAAGCGCGGCTAAATTAATCTCAGAATCAGGCATGGTGAATTACACGGGTTTTGTTGAAGGCAATGATATTTTTAGAAACAGAGCGGACGTGATTGTCTGTGATGGTTTTATTGGCAATGTGGCTTTAAAAACGATTGAAGGCGTTGTTAAATTTGTTGCCCAGACAGTGAGAATATCTGTCCATAAAAATATTTTTCATAAATTATTAGGCCTACTTTCTTTGCCTATTTTAAGTGACGTCCGAAAAGTGTTTGACATGAGACAATATAATGGCGCGACATTTATTGGTTTGAATGGCGTTGTTATAAAAAGCCATGGCAGTGCTTTAGCCGTCCCTTTTGCGAGAGCTATTTCTCAGGCGGTTAAAGAAGTCAAAGAAAATGTCTTAGATGAAATTCGAGAATCTTTAAGTTCTTTATTAAAACAATCAGCCGATCAGTCAGGAGATCAGCCAGTAGAAATAAAAGCAGAAATAAAAGCAGAAAAAAAATCAGAAGGACAAGAATGAAGGCGAAAATTGCCGGGACGGGGTCTTACTTACCTACTAAGATTTTGACTAATGCTGACTTAGAAAAAATGGTTGAAACTTCTGACGAATGGATTCTTCAACGCGTTGGTATTTCGTCTCGGCATATTGCCAGCTTACCCCATGAAACCAATGTTTTTATGGCGACGGAAGCTGCTAAGAAAGCCCTAGAAATGGCCAATATTTCAGCCCAAGATTTAGATTTAATTATTGTCGCGACTTCAACCCCTGATGATGCAATGCCGAGTACCGCTGTCTCTGTTCAAGCTTTACTAGCCAACACTCAAGCGATGTGTTTTGACATGAGTGCGGCTTGTAGTGGTTTTATTTATGGCTTGGCGGTGATTAAGCAATTTTTTGCGACTGGAGCCCTTAAAAAAGCTTTATTAATTGGCTCAGAAAGAATGAGCAGAGTGATTGACTGGACGGATAGATCGACCTGTGTCTTGTTTGGCGATGGGGCTGGAGCTTGTGTTTTTACGGCAGATTTAACTTCTGGAATCTTATCAACCCAAAATCATTCTGATGGCCGTGAGCGGGAAGCGCTTTATGTCAAAGGGCATTTGAATCACCAAACTCCAGAATTTATTAATTCAAATTCTTTGCAAAGCTCTCTAGATCTTGAAAAAGATGTGTATTTACATATGGAAGGCAGTCGAGTATTTAAATCCGCCGTGAATATGCTCGGCGAAGTAGCTTTAGGGGTTTTAGCGCAAGAAAATTTATTACCAGAAAATATAGATTGGTTAGTCCCGCATCAGGCTAATCTGAGAATTATTATGGCCACTGCGAAAAAATTAAATCTTCCCGAAAGTAAAATTATTATTACTTTGACTCATCAGGGCAATACTTCAGCGGCTTCTGTACCCATGGCTTTAGATCATGCAGTCAGAGCTGGAAAGATAAAATCGGGTGACTTGCTATTACTGGAAGCTTTTGGCGCTGGGTTTGTCTGGGGCGCGGCTTTAGTAAAATTTTAATTTTTTATATTTATTAAATTTTTTATTTTTTATTTTTTATTTTTTATTTTTTTAAAAAAAGGATATGTAAAATTTATGTCCCAAAATTTTATTAAAACAGCGCTTGTTTTCCCCGGTCAAGGATCTCAGAAATTAGGGATGCTAGGGGAGTTTTCTGATTTTAATTTATTCCCTGAAGTTAAATTAGTTTACCAAGAAGCGTCTGATATTTTAAATTATGACCTCTGGGATTTAACTCAAAAAGACGAGATTAAATTAAACCAAACCCAGTATACCCAGCCGGCTATTTTGGTAGCTTCTTATGCTTTATTTACAATTTTTAGTAATAAAGCTAGGGCATTGGATTTGTTTTCTCAGAGTGATATTAAAATTATGGCAGGGCACTCTTTAGGTGAATATACCGCCCTCGTGTGTGCTGGAATTTTAAAATTTTCAGACGCCGTTCGCCTGGTTTCCTTGCGTGGACAATTTATGCAAGAAGCCGTTCCAGAAGGCGTGGGAGCTATGGCGGCTATTTTGGGTCTAGAAGATTCAAAAGTTTTAGAAGCTTGTGATTTAGCTCGGGAATCTCAAGTCGTAGACGCGGTAAATTTTAATTCTCCAGGTCAAGTGGTTATTGCGGGTCATGAATCAGCAGTCTTTAGAGTGATGGATTTTGCAAAGCAGTTAGGTGCTAAAAGAGCATTGCCCTTACCAGTGTCAGTTCCCTCGCATTGTGCTTTGATGGAGCCAGCGGCGGTGAGATTGGCAGAAGTTTTGGAAAAAATTGAATTAAATAATTTAGATAATTTTAAAAATATTCCAGTGATTCATAACGTCGATGTTTGCTCTTATCAAAATAATTTTGAAATAAAACAAGCTTTAGTTAAACAGCTAGCCCAGCCGGTGCAATGGGTAAAAATTATTAATTCTATGGTCAGTGACTATGGTGTTTCCAGGGTTATTGAGATGGGTCCGGGTAAAATTTTGACTGGTTTGAATAAAAGAATTTTAGAAGACAGTGCTGGCGTAGAATTTTTAAGTTTTAATGGCGAAAATCTAGTTAAATAAAATAAATTTTAAAAATATAAAAATATAAAAATAGGTTTTGAAAAAATGACAGCAGAAAAAATATTAAATAATTTAAATCATTCAAAAAAAGTTGCCTTAGTAACAGGCGCTTCAAGAGGTATTGGTCGGGCTGTTTTATATCAATTAGCGCGCTCTGGATTTTATGTGATTGGGACTGCAACGAGTGAAGCAGGGGCTGAGAATATTCAGCTCGGCTTAAAACAGGAGGGTCTCGAAGGCGAGGCGCATGTTCTCAATGTCACTCATCAAGATCAAATAGAGGCTTTATTAAAAGATCTCAAAGAGCGTTGTGGCTCGCCCAGTGTCTTAGTTAACAATGCTGGAATTACCCGAGATAACTTACTCATGCGTATGTCAGACGATGAGTGGGATAGCGTGATTGATACTAATTTGAAAGGTATTTTTAGGCTAAGCAAAGCCTGTATTCGCGATATGATGAAAGCCCGCTGGGGTCGCATTGTAAATATTGGTTCAATAGTAGGATCCATGGGTAATGCAGGACAAGTTAACTACTGCGCTGCTAAAGCAGGTGTCATGGGCTTTTCAAGGGCTTTGGCTCGTGAATTAGCTTCAAGAAATATTACAGTCAATGTCGTCGCTCCTGGTTTTATAGAAACGGATATGACGACGGTATTAAGCCCAGAATTGAGAGAAAATTTATTAAAAGAAATCCCTCTAGGGCGAATTGGCAAACCAGAAGAAATTGCAGCTGTTGTTAATTTCTTATGCTCAGAAGGGGCGTCTTATATTACTGGAGAGACCCTCCATGTGAATGGCGGGATGAGCATGCTTTAATTCTGGATTTAATTCTGGATTTAATTTTTGAATAACCACAGCGGTTTGACCTATTTGATCTTTAAATAAATTTTCTATGGCCTTATTTTTTTGATGTCGTTTGTAATTTGCTACCCAGTAGCCAAAGACGCAAGGTAAGCCTGCAAAAATCCAAGCGCTGCTTTTTAAATAAATTTGATTTAAAGAACCTGAAATAGAATCACTTAAATCAATACAGCTCAGCCAAGAGATGCTAAAAAGATAAGCTAAAGACATTGCGCATTGCTGCGTATTCAAAAATCGCGTTATCGCTGGTGTTTTAAAATTCCAAAGATCAGCCAGTTTGGATAAGTAATAGTTATCTTTATCAATTATTAAATTTTTATAAAGCTCTAATAAATCGGGTAGTCCTGTTTTTTCTGAATTTTCTTTTACTGTGCTTAGTAAATAATCAGGAAGTTGTTGAAGATAAAGGGGCAATTTAAGAGGCGACATTTTTCGATGAGCGGCGGCTAAAAACAGCTGATTAAATAAAGAAAATAAATACGGAATTAAAACTAGGGCTGAACAAAGGCCAATTAAACTATTAGGTAGGGTGTTGGGTTCTTTAATTTGAGTGATGAATAAAGCAATAAACGAAGAAAAAAATAAAATATTTTGTTCCGTTTTTTGTCTGACTTTAAATTCATAATTTAAGATAAATAAAATCCCTAGAGCTTGTTTTAATTCTTGTATTTTTTCAGCATGGTCTTGGAGTAATAAATCATAGGCAGGTTGAAATAATGCCAGCCATTGTTTTTTTTGATTCATAATTCTGAAGGGCATTCTTTGAGAGAGTGTTTCTATAAGCGGTGTTTTATCAAAATAAGAGATTTGAATAGAGCTGCACCAGCTAAAAGGAAGAAGAGCCATCAGCATTTGAGAGGCCAAGCTGTTATCAGAGAGGCCTAGTTTTTCTAAAAAAATATTGGCGGAGACATAAAAAATAAAGCTACGTGAGGACTCTAAAATTTTGGAGAGAAAATAGGGGTAAGGATCGCATTGATTAAGCGCTGTTTTTAAATTTTGAGTTTCATAGAAAATAAACTCCAGCATCCAAGGAAGTTTTGTTTTTGAGGGGTGTTCTTGAGTCAGGGGAATGTTTGAGGGCGTAATAAAAAATTTTGGCTTAGTTTTTGCTAGCTCTGTCATGACTTCCGCTTTTAGAAGCCCTGTTGGTTTGGGGTTTAAGAGGGTTGGGGATGACTCTAAAGGGCCCGCTAGTCTTAATTGATTAGCAAGGTGAAAAAGGTAAGTCGATATCATTGGAATAATAAGATTACCTGGAATTTTATAAATCAAAACGCCCATAAATATCCCGAAGCTAATGAGACTTGCTGAGATCAGCTGAGCATAGCGTTGAGCGTCTAATCGATGCTCATATTGTAAAGCGTCTAAAAGGAGTAATTTTATTTTTTGTTGGTGAATTATCTGTTCTTCGGAGCTTAAGTCCATAGCATTGAAAATAGTGGCGATATCAATGTTCTCAAAGTTTTCTATAGGGGCTGTTTTGGGGGAGGTTTGGTCGGGATTTTGAGCGCGAGTTTGATTAGAGCGGCGTGCCATAGAATAATTTCTCGCTGTAAAAAAATAGCTTAAAAATTGGGTGAAAATTGGGCGAAAAAGAGTACAAGAAAATAAGTGATAAAAATAAGCTGAATATTTTTTTATTTTAATAAATTTAATAAGAAATTCTTGAGAATTAATTTGTTCGAGTGCCTGCTAGTTTGTTAAACTCGCGGGCTTTTGTGATTTTGTAATTTAATTAAAAAAGGCTGGTCCGAGTAATGATCGAAGATGAAATAGATATAAATATAGATTTAGAAGAAGAGGGTGTGAAAATTCCAGTGAGGCGATCTAAGGGTATTTATATACTGCCTAATTTATTTACCTTAGCGGCTTTGTTTTCTGGATTTTACGCCGTCATTGCAGCGATGAATGGTGATTTTACCATGGCCAGCATCGCGATTTTTATTGCCATGATTTTAGATAGTTTAGATGGCCGGGTGGCAAGATTAATCAATGCTCAAAGCGCTTTTGGGGCTGAGTTAGATTCTCTGTCAGATTTGGTTTGTTTTGGTGTAGCGCCGGCTCTGATGATTTATAAATTAGATATTTCTTATTTGCATAATATTCACTGGGGTAAAATTGCTTGGCTTTGTAGCTTTATTTATATGGCTTGTGTGGCTTTGAGATTAGCGAGATTTAATATTCAAACGGATGAGGCGCCCACTGCTTTTTCAAAGCGGTATTTTTCAGGCCTGCCTTGTCCTGCTCCAGCGGGTTTATTAGCCGCCTGTGTTTGGTTGGTGGATAGTTATTCTTGGGATTCTACTGGAGTCGCTATATTTTTCTGTGTGTTCTTAGTGGTCTTAGCGGCTTTGCAAATTAGCAGTATTCGGTATCGCAGTTTTAAAGACATTGATTTAAATGTCCGAGTCAGATTTGCAGCCATTGTGATTATTTTAGGGGCCTTAGTTTTAATTTCTTGGCAACCGCCAGAAGTATTGACCGGATTATTTTTAATTTATTGTTTCTCAGGGCCTGTATTTTTTATTCTTAGGCTTTGGAAAAATAAAAAAATTAAATTTAAAAAATAAAATTAAAAATTAAGAGGTTTTTGTGCCAGGGTTTTTAAATTTAGAGTGCTTAAATTTATTAAAATTAGATTGTTATTATTTGCGAGATAAGAAGTTTTTAGATTTAGGTTTGGATTTAAATTTAAATTTAAAATTAAATAAAAAATATGTAATTTTATTAGCCAATCAGCATGAGTTAAATCCAGAGGATATTTTATTTTTATTAAAAAATATTTTGAAATATTTGAAAATTCCTGAAGCGCTTTGCGTGTTTTATTGGGTGAATTTAAAAGAAGAAGAAAAAGAACAAGATAAAAATAAAATAAAAAAAGAGTTGGCTGGATTAAATTTAAAAGTTTTAAATTTTGGAGTGGATGTGGATTTAGACGATGGTGTTATGCCATTGCGGACATTGGACTTAAGTTCAGTACTTTTACGGCCCACGCTTAAACGACAGGTGTTTGAAGATGTCAATCGATTATTACTTTCGTCCTCTGGCGCTGAATGACCTGACGGGCATGATGCAAATTGAAAGAGAAGTGTTTGAGCTTCCCTGGTCAGCCGGTCAAATGAAGGATTCTTTATTGGCTGCGCATTGTCAGACCTGGGGTGTTTTTTCAGAGCTGAGCGGGGATCTCATAGGCTTTGGGATTTTGTCCGTTGTTTTAGAAGAAGTAGAGCTATTAACTTTGGAGATTGGCAAAAAATTTCAAAGACGAAATTATGGCGAAAAATTATTAAATTTTTTAATGGATAAAGCCCGAGAAGCGAGAGCAGAAAAGTTTTTTCTAGAAGTCCCCGAGTCTAATAGTCCAGCGTTAGAGCTTTATTTTAAAACCGGATTTTTAAAAATAGGTCGTCGGGAAAATTATTATTCAAAAGCCGCTGGAGAGTTAAAAGAAGCGGCTATTTTGATGCTGAAAAATTTATAATTTTTTAATAAAAAATCGTAAATAAAATTTGATTAAGTCGCAGCAAATTCTCTATGTAATGATCTTGGCTGCCTGGGCACCACCCATGTCATTCAAATCAAAAAAATATAGAAAGGAATCGAAAGTTATGTTTTCAAAATGCTCTCTACCTGTTATTGCGCCTTACTTTGCATTGGCAATCCCAGCTGGAATTTATGCCACTTTGCAAGCTATGAATCAAAATACCCAAATTCCTGGCTCAAGCTTTGATGCAGGTAATGCGATTGCCTGGGGAATTGCTACAAGTATCGTGATTAGACTGGCTGGGGCAGTCAAATTCCGGGATCATCCCCTTGCCACATGTATATCTCTGGGCCTGAGCATCAGCTCGGGTGCCTTGGCCTCACTCCCAGGGCTGCCTCATTAAAATTTAGCCATTAGTACTTTTTCCATAAACACACTGTCCCAGCCGACTAACTTTCTCATTGCTCTGTAGCTAACCCTTGGCATCTCTTGCTTGATCACTTTCATCAAGTT
>Ga0214919_10000968_pt1 | contig 48686 bp, 53 predicted proteins | sample LL1503_MetaG_FD_177994 | JGI IMG/M metagenome (GOLD analysis project Ga0214919, IMG submission 177994) | Freshwater microbial communities from Lake Lanier, Atlanta, Georgia, United States - LL-1503 | ecosystem: Environmental > Aquatic > Freshwater > Lake | place: USA: Georgia | collected...
AGTTTCAATTGAGGTCAAACCGTCAGCCTTGGAGGCTTTCAAAGTTTGACACAGAGTGGCCTCAGAGCCACTTATTGCACGTGTGGATGGATTGTTGGCATGAGCCGACTTTTCAGACGCCGTGTTAAGGTGAATCAACTCCGCGTGAATCTCATTGGATATCTGTCTTACGACGTATCCTGGTCGGCTCCCGCCAAGAAGCGACGGTTGGCGACAGGCAACGTGATCCTGAAGTGTGGCGTCTGCATGACCGACGGCCCGGTGGCGCGGCTCCATCCGTGCGGCCACCTCCTGGGATGCTGCTGCCTTGAGGTAGCCGTGGGCAAGAAGTGCCCTTTCTGCAGAGAAGAGACTCGGATTTCCCAGAACGTTTTCCACGCCTGACCTTTGGGACAGAAGAGAATCGAAAAAAACGAAGAGTCTGGTCTCGCATCATGCAACTGGATTGTCCGTCGCATGTCGCTTCAGACAATCTTAAATCATTTTGTCTGAATTTGTAGAGGGCGCCATGCAGTGCTCCGCCAGACAACCTTGCTTGCAATCTTTCCCGGTGCACTCAAAGAACTTCCAAAAATGAGATACTCCTTAAAAACTGGCAGTTCGACATAGAGACGATTGAAAGACTTGAAGGGGGCATCGGTTTCCCCTCAAGTCTTTCACTCAATTCGGCTACGAAGGCCAATCCACGATCTCTGTGGGCGCTGCCTGAGGTCTTGATCCTGATCCCAATTGAAGTAGGCCCAGTGTCCTCGACAATCAGCTGCAAGGGAGGCGCCATGTGGAGAACGGTTTGCTCAGGTTTTGATAATCGAAAGAGCTTCGATCAGTTCTCGCGTCGGTTAGGACGCACGGGTCTAGGATCAGAAACACAGAAGCAGTAAGGATGAGGTTGCCACGGTGCTGCCACGCGCCGAGTCACCAGGAAGCACGAGCATCGGCTGCAGGCGTTTGTGGCTCAGACCGAACAAGATGGCGATGGCCTACAAAGATGCGAGTCACCTGGACCTCCAGTCTTTGGCATCGGAATTTCCGAAATTGCTCGAGTTCTACATCGCGTGGTCGCTCCTGAAGCAGCCCGACTTGGACGACGTCAGCAGGCGCGCGAAGACAACAGTGAGCGAGCAATCCACCGGCAGCACACACCCTGACAGGCTGGCGGCCTTCTTCGAGGCAAGAAATGTGCACTGGCGCCTCGGGGAAGACCCGCTCAAGATCCCCGAATGGGTGATCGTGCGCAGTCTCTTGGTCTTGGGCTACCAGAAGAGCACCGAGGCCAGCCAGAACACCGCAAGCACGCCCAACGCCGCAACTTCCCGCACTCGCGCCCTGCAGGTCTGCATCAGCTTGAACCACATCAAAGGCGCCGGCTGCCAGCGGAAGTGCGTCTTCGAGCACGTCTGCATGTTCTGCGGCCGTCCGGGGCACGGCATGTGGCTCGGGCGGCCGGACGGCCGCCGCGCCTGCCGCGACTTCGACCAGTTCGAGCGCGAGTATCACGCCTTCGAGAAGCTGCACTTCAAACTCGATCGCCCCACGGAGCTGCTGCGCCTCTTGCGCCGCTCGCGCGACCAGAAGAAGAAGGCGAGAGCCGGACGCCTCTCCGAAGCCGCTGCTCAGCCCTCCGGTCTCGCCGACTGGAGCCCCGGACGGCGGATACCGCCACCGGACAGTCTGCCGCCGCCTCCCCCGGACGAGCTTGCAGACAGCTTGCTGGCCACGCCCCTTTCGGAGGACGCCGCCGATGCCTTGGTCGAGGGGCAGCCGGCCAGCTTGCCGGCGCGCGGGCCTCCACGCGGCTGGCGACCTCAGGCTGGCGGGGGCGGGCAGTCGTCCTCCAGATGTCTGGAGATAGAACCGATGCGGGTGACGATGCCTCCGGAAAGCCTGCCGCCCCCTCCTCCGGCGAAGCCCGCCGAGGGCTTGCTGGCCACGCTGCCGGCCACGGCATCGGTCTCCGAGGGTTCCGCCCTGGCCGCGCCGCCGGCCAAGGCGCCGCCGGCCGGCTTCAGGGCCGGCGTGCCGCCGTGCGGCGCGCCTCCGGGTCTCGAGCGGCCGGGCCTCGGCGGCAAGCTGAGTGCGACGACCCTGGACCTCTCGGCCTACATGGGCACCAGCTACTTCTTGGAAGAATTCAAGATGCACCTCAGGGAGGCCGTCCCCGAGCGCTGCTACGAGCCGGCGGTGTGCTGGATTCTGAGGGAGCAGGTCATCAGCTCCGCCGAAGTGCTCGAGAACTTGCAGGACCTTAGCGAGGCCGCAGGCATCCCGAGGATTCCGCTGCGGCGCCTCCGGCAGGCCCTGGATGGGTCGTGCGCGGCCGCCCGCTAGTTACGAGAGCGGTCTCCCGAACTTTCGAAAAAGACCGAGGCAAGCGCAACGCAGCGCCTGAGATTCTTGCGTTGGAGAAACGGCAAGGATGCCCCGAGCCACGGGGCGGGCGGGCGCCGTGCCTCCGTTGCCTGTTCTGCGCGGAGGCGACGGCGACCACCCGGAGTGGCGGGCGTACGTGAAGTGGGTGTACGGAGAGGAAGTTCCGCGAGGTCAGTCCCTAGACTTGAACGCGTTTTCCTGGTTCTACTCGACCGCGCCCTTTGACCCTGCGCTGAGGCCCCTCGACCACAATGACGCCAGCCAGGCCTTGCCGCTTCACACGGCCTGGAATTGTGCCGGCCTGTGGCGGCCGGAGTGCAAGTTTTCGCCCTACGGGTGCTTCGTCACGCAGCCCGCCCCGGACGCCAGCGCTGAGGCGTGGACGTCGTCCGGTCGAATCGAGGTGCTCCGCATCAACTTTCCCGAGGTGGGAGCGGCCTGGTTCTATCACGCGGTGGGCTCGGGCGTGTTCCTGAATCTCGACGCCCTGCCCACGCGCGGGGCCGTCTTGGTGAGTCGCGGCTTGCCGGAGGACTGGAGGGGGGGCCTCTTTGACGACACGGCCGCCGCCTACATGCTCGATCACGGCTGCTCGCTCCTGATCATGACGCACCGCTTCGCCGACGCTCGGAGCGAGATCGTGGTCCGGGGGCCCGACGTGGCCGCGGCGCTGGGCGTCGCGTGCCCCTTCGTGGCCGGCGTCTTCTCCACGGGCCTGGCGACGCCGCGGCCGTGCGAGTGCGCGGCGTCCGTCGAGCTGCTCAACTGTCGCCGGGAAGTCTGGCAGACGCTGCGCGAAGAGGGCCGGCACCTGTCGTGGTGGCTCGACTTCGCGGGGTGGTTGGTGTGCCTGCAAAGCGTCGGCGTCGGGTGTCTGATCGTCGTCGCTCTGTGGCTGCAGCTCAGGAGGCGCCGAACGACGAGCGGCTGAGGCCCGAGCGAGCAGGCCGAAAAGGCCCGTTCGATCGGTGGCGGCCCGCGTGCCCGGCAAGCGAGAAAGCATGGAGGCCGTGCGGCCGCAGCTGCAAGAGGCGGCGGCCCTGGTGGCGGCGGCCTCGGCGAGCCCGGCGCTCGTGACCACGCTGCAAGCCACCTGCGCCACCGTGTGGAAACGGCTCGCCAGAACGCTGTACAGCGCCGAATCTCAGAGCGCGGCGCGCGCGGTCACCGACCGCCACTTCGCGCTGGCCTGCCTGACGGCTCAAGAGCTGCCCTGGCCGGACGCCGCGTGCCGGCTGCGCATCGTCGAAGATGCGGTGGGCAGCCTGAACGAGTGTGATGACGCGGCGCTCCGGCAGGCAGGCTGTCCGGCGCGGGTCTGTGCAGGGCTGGCGGCGCTCGAAGACCTGCTGAGCGAGCATGCCGACGCCAAAGCCGTCTCCGGCGTGCTCGACTCCTACGGGCTGTTGCTCGTGAGACTGCTGCAGCAAGCCGAGGATGCGAGCTCGGACTACGAGGAGGCGTGCGAGGTCTTGGCCCGGGTGCTGCAACGCCAAGACCTGGAGGACTATGCGCTCGACGCCTGCATCCACGTCATGTGCGCGTACGGCGCCACGGCGTATGCGGGTCAGCACCCGCTCAAGGCCGAAGCCCACCTGGCGCGAGTGTGCCTCACGGTCATGGACGGCAAGCGCCTCGAGGCGAGCGCCTACCTCCGCGCGCAGGAAGCCTACGCCAGGCTGGTGGGCGAGCGCGAGACGCTGGAGGCCATCGCGGCGCTCCGGTGCGCCCGGCGGCGTTGGACGTACCCGGGCGAGGCCGGCGGCCAGCCTTAGCCGGCCTCGTTCTGCGGGCCTCGAGGCGGGGAGACGGCAGGGTCAAAGCGATGGAGCGCGTCGAGAGCTTGATGCAGGAAGCGAGCGCCCTCGTGCAGCAGGCCCGCACGGCGTCGCCCGCGCAGGTGGCCATCGTGCAGGTCGACTGCCGCGAGGTGTGGAAGCGGCTCTTCAATGCGCTGTGCACGGGCGACAACCCGAGCGCCACCAGCGCCTACATCACCGAAGGCCTCGGCGGCAGCTTCGTGCAGCTCTGCCTCGAGGCCCAGGAGATCCCCTGGCCCGACGGCCGCTGTCGCCTGCGCATAGCGGAGGACGCGATGGGCATCCTGGACAACTGCGCGGACGCGGCCTTCCTGCGAGCGCAAGGCTGTCCGGAGCGCGTGTGTGCCGGGCTCGCCGCCCACGAGGATCTCCTGGCGGCGGATCCGCACACCGTGGCGGTCTCGGGCGCCCTGGAATCGTACGCCCTGCTGCTGGCGCGCTTGATGCGGAAAACGCAAGACGTCCCCCCGTGCTTTCAGACGGCGTGTCAGGTCATGTTGCGCCTGCTGCGGCGCCCCACTTTGGAAGACGACGCCTTCGAGACGTGCTGCGACGCCCTCAGAGTGTACAGCTTGAAAGGTGCGGCCTTGCAGCTGGAGGCCGACGCGGGCACGCTGCAGGCGCTGAAGGCCTACGCGGAACGGAAGCTGCCGGCGGCGAACGCCTACCTCCGCACGCACGAGGCGTATGCGATGCTCGTGGGAGAGTCGGAGGTGCTGAGCGGCATGGCGGCGATGCGGACGTCGCGCGACGTGTGGCACAAGACGCCGGCCAGGCCCCAGACGGCGGCGCTGCCGGCCGAGGCGCTGCCGGCCGAGGCGCTGCCGGCCTAGAGCTCGTTGCAGCTGGACATGCCGGAGTACGGCGAGCAGCCTGCCTGGATGCAGGACTCGCAGGGCACGACCAGCCACGGCGTCAGCGCCGACATCGTGCACTGCTTGCCCGGCATCGTGCCGTCGCAGAGCGGCGCCTCGCGGCACTGCGGCGTGCCGCGGCCGTGCTCGGCGTAGATCCAACCGTAGTCGCAGGTGGAGCACTCGCCGTACTCCGGCTCGCCCTTCCGCCTCAGGTTGGCGGCCTGGCGGCACATGGGCAGCGTCGAGATCTCGTGCTCCAGCAGCCGGCCGTTGTCGAAGGGGTTGAGGTCGGTGTTGGTCCAGTCGCCGATCTCCCAGGGCCGCGCGAGGGCGGCGTTGCAGGTGGCCGCGGTCGGCTGGGCCAGCTTGAAGGGCACGCTCTGGGGCGGCATCACGAGCGCCGCCTGTTGGGGTCCCACGAGCACGTTCATGGGCTCTCTTTGGACTAGCGCGAGACGCCCGCACGCATAAAGGCTACGCCCCGGGAGCCGGCGCCCGGTCAGGCGCTGGCGGCTTCGTCCGGGCCGCAGCAGGGCCGCAGCGCGGGCACGGGCACGCTCTCCTGCGACATGCGCTGCAAGCTGGCGAGCGTGCGCTCGCCGGCCTCCAGCGCGGCCTGCAGCGTGGCGCACTGCTGCGTGACGTGCTCCCGCAGCAGCGTGACGAGCACGTCTTCGAACTGCGGCGGCAGCTCGCCCAGGTCTTCCAGGACGGCCGCCCGCCAGGCGTGCCACATGACGCCGAGCTCCTGAAATCGGCCGCTGACGGTCGTGGCCGGCATCGTTTTAAAGGCGTGCGCCGCCGCCGGGACCGCCGCCGGCCGCTCATCACTCGGGGCCCGGCGGCTCGGACGGCTCGGCCGGCTCGGCCGGCTTCTTGGGCGCGCGGCACTTCCACCGCCAGAGCGGGAAGCAGCTGCGGCGCGGCGCGGCCTCGACCCCGGCCTCGACGCACAGGGAGTCGTCGGAGAGCAGCGTCGCGCTGCGCCGGGCGTCGCACTCCTCCTCCATCATCGCTTTGCAGTAACCGAAGAGCTACCCGCCGACCGGGGGCCGACGTATAAATGAGCGACGCCTCGGCCGCCGTGTCGAACCTGTTTCAGCAGGCAGGCGGCCGCGCGGCCGCGCGCAGTGCGCGCTTCGTCTGGGTCTTCGTGGGCTTGCTCGTGCTCCTGCTCCTGGTCGGCTTTTACGTCTTTTGGTACGTCATGTGCGATCGGCACGGGGGCATCCCGTCGCTCTTCCGCTGCGATTGCGGCACCGGCGGCAAGTACAAGTTGAGCAAGTTCGGCTGCGAGTGCGGGGATGGCTACCGGCCGACGGCCATGGGCTGCATCAGCCTGACCCCCGTCGTGCCCAAGGACCCGGGCGAGGGGTGCACGCCGAGTCACCCACCCTGCTGCAATTCTGAAAAGGTGCCCTGCTGCACGTCCCCGGACATAGTCGATGCCGTCTGCGACAACGTCACCGCGCAGATGAAGGACAACACGGCCTCCGGCGTTCGCAGGTTCTCCCCTGCGGTGCTCAAGCTCATCAAGGATTCCCTCGCCTCATAGCGCCCGTTCGCCACCATGGCAGCTCCCCGCCCCAAGAGATCAAATGGACGCGCATGAAGTCCCGGCAGACATCGTGAGGCTGCTGGACGCGGCGCAACGCGCCGTCGTCGCGGCGCCGCCCGCCGCGAGCCTCCTCGTCCAGGCCGGCGCCGGCTCGGGCAAGACCCGCACGCTGCAGGCCGTCGTCGCCCAGCTCCTGCTCGCGGGCTGCACGGTGCGCGCCTTCTCGCATGCCAACCGCACGGTCGACGAGCTGAAGGCGCGCCTGGCGGCGCACCCGCTGACGCGCCCGGTCGCGGACCAAGTCACGACGATGCACGCCTGGGCGGGCAAGCTCCTGCGCGCGGCGGGGGTCGTCTGCTCCGCCCGCGACTTCGAGGCGAGCCTCCGCCGCGCCGCCGAGGGCCTGGAGAGCGGCGCGCTGCGCTGCGCGGAGTCGCACGTCATCGTCGACGAGGCCCAGGACCTCTCGGACCTCCAGAACCGCATCGTGGCCGCGCTGCAGCAGGCCGGCGTGCACGTCTACATGGTGGGCGACGGCGAGCAGGCCATCTACGGCTTCCAGGGCGCGAGCCCGCTGCACCTGCGGCGCTTCGGGCAGCGCCTGCCGCCCGAGCGCCGCTTCGCCCTGCCGACGAACTACCGCGCGCAGAACCTGCGGCTCCTGGAGCTCGCCAACGCCGTGGCCGGGCGCGACATCCGCGCCGGCCTGGCCGTGGAGATGCGGCCCTGCGCCCGGGCCGGCCCGGGGCCCCGGCCGCGGCTCGTGGGCTACCGGCGCTACGGGCTGGCCGACGCCGCGGTGGCCGAGGTGCGCCGCCTGCAGGCGCTGGCCGCGCCGGGGGCGCCCGCGAGCGTCTGCGTGCTGGCCCACACCAATGCGGTGCTGGAGAGCATCCACGTCGCACTCCTGGAGCTGCAGATCCAGGCGGCCCTGCACAGAAAGAATCGGGCGGGCGAGTTCCGCCGCCTGCCCGCGCGCCTCCGCGCGGCCGGCGTCGTGCAGCTCCTGACGATCCACGGCGCCAAGGGCGGCGAGTACGAGCACGTCCTCCTGGCCACGGGCGAGGACCGCGGGGACTCGGCGGAGAGCGAAGACGAGGCCGGCGGCTGCGAGAGCCGCCGCCTGCTCTACGTGGCCTGCACGCGCGCGCGGCAGTCCCTGACCCTGCTGACGGCCACCGCGGAGCGCCAGCCGTGCCGGTGGCTGCAGGACGCTTGGCGCTGCCTCGACGTGGGCCCGCTGCTGCCCTTCACGGCCTACGCCGGCGAGGCCTTCGTCAGCCCCACGACGGTCGCGGTCACGGCGCTCATGGACCAGGGCGGCGACCTCGGCATGGACGACGTCTACGCGGACCCCGCTGCCGCGCGGCTCGGCGCGACGTGCGCCGTGGACTTGGCCCTCGAGGGCGAGCCGGGCGAGCTGCCCTGGCAGATGCCGGCCGCCTACGGCCTGGGGCTCGAGCTCTACGTCGGCCGCCTCTTCGAGCACCATGCCATGCGCGTCCTCGACGCCCCGGGCCTCGCGAGCCGCGCCGCCGAGGTGGCGAAGGCCGTGGCCAGGATAGGCGTGAACGCGCCCTTCTGGCAGTACGCGACGGAGCAGCCCTCCGGGCGCGCCTGGTGGCGCTCGCAGGCCGCGCACGTGGTGGCGCACCTCCACGCCGGCCTCCTGCACGAGGGGCGGGGTGCCGGCGTGGCGGCGCACCAGCGGGACTGCGACGTCTTGGCGACGTGCACCGACGCTGCCGTGCGGGACGCCCTGCGGCAGGCGCTCAACACCCGGGGCATCTACTTCAAATTCTCCGGCTTCCCCAAAGTGTTCCAGGCGCTGCTGCAGCGGCTGGGGAAGCTCGCGGCCGCCGCCGAGCGCCGCGACCTCGCCTTCGACGAAGTCTTCAGGCGCTGGGAACGCTCCTGGGACGGCAAGGAGCCCGAGACCGCGGAGCTCCGCCCGGCCTTCGAGGCGGCCTTCGGGGCCTGCCTGCGCGTGAAAGGCGGCAGCGCGGCCGCCGCCGATCTCGCGCAGTTCGCCGCGCTCGAAGCCTTCTGGGCGCCCATCATGCAAGACCAGCGGGGCGGCCGCAACGAGGGCAAGCAGGCGCTGCTGCACCTGGCCCAGCCCGCTGGCCGGCCCACGGCGCTGCGCGCCGGCGACGCCCGGCTGAGCGCCGAGGCGGTGCGCCTGCTGGAGGCCGACGCCCGCCGGATCGTGCAGCTGCTCGGCCCGGCGCTGCACACGCAGGAGCCGACCGTCACGCCCTTCGCCTGCCGCAGCGGGGCCGCGGACGCGGGGCGGGCGGCGAAGGGCTGCGTGGCCGGCCGCGTAGACGTCACGCTGGCCGACGGCTGTCTGGAGATCAAGGCCCTCAAGTGGCAGATAGAGCTGAAGCACGCGGCCCAGGCCCTCTGGTATGCCGTCGCGCTGCGGCGGCCCCGGGCCTACCTCTGGGACGTGTACAGGCGCCGCCTCTACGTGTGGCGCACGCCGCTGGAGTGCCGCGAGGCCTTCCTGACGCGCTGCCTGGAGCGCTACCTCATGGCGGCGGCGCCGCCGGGCTGCAGCGCGCGCGTCTGGCCGCAGAGCGTGGCCCTCGAAGAAACGCCGGGCGCCCCTGATTGAAAATGGAGCCTGGCCGGCCCCCGGTCTTCGGCGCCGGGCACGCCGAGCCCCTCATCCAAGACGTGCCACAGCCGGGCAGACCACCGGCTCCGATGCCGCCGCCGGAGAACGGGCCCCGGGTCTTCGGCGCCGAGCACGCCGCGCACCTGTTCGAAGGAGCGCCGCCTGCCCCCCGCGCGTTCACAGCGCCGCCTGCGAGCCTGTCGCCGGCGCCGCAGCTGGCCGCGCCGCCCGAGGCGCCCACGGCCGCGCTGCCCCCCGCGGCCTCGGCGGCCGCGGCGCTGCGCGCGCCCGTGGCCGCCGAGGGCGCGCCGACCCTGTCGCGCCGCTTCCTGAAAAGCTTCGCCGAGGCCGTGCACCCCCGCAGCTGGCCGCACCAGCTCGGGGTGCAGCTCTACAGAGAGCCCGTACCGACCGAGGAACTGACGCCCTGGAGCTCCCGCTCCCGCCTCACCTTCCGGCAGCCGACGCCCGCAGGCGAGGAGCCGAACTTTTTCAGAGATGTGGTGAAGCCCCGGGCCGGGCTCCTCGGGGCCACGGGCTTCCAACTTTTTCAGTACGGTCTGATGCAGCGGGGAGACGCGGAGCGCTGGCTGCAAGAGCAAGCCACTTACTGCGACATGGTGGCCTCGCTCACGGCCCTGACGCAACGGTGTCAGACGATCTCGCTCCGCGCGCTCGCAGCCGACGGGCAGGCGAAGCAGCTCATACAGGAGATCGACAGCCTGCGCCTGCAAACGCAAGCCTGGCAACAGCAGCTGGCACGGCAACGCACGCGCTTCACGTCGAACGCCGCCCGGACGATACTCTTAAACATCATCTTGTGCTTGATGCTGGCCTTCTACCTCTTCGGCAAGAAGGAGCGGGCTGCGGCCGCCCTGGCGCGCGGCGATGCCGCGGTCGCCGAGCTGTTGAAGGCCGACCCCCTCCTCGCCCAGGCCGCGGCGGCCACCGTGCAAGGGGGCCTCGGTGCGGCGTGACCCCGGCGGCCCCGCACTTAAATCCGAGGGTGCAAGAACATGGCACCGGCACCGATGCGAGCGCTAGCGACGCACGACGTCATGCGCCTCGTGCTCGTCCACGAGCTAGAGTCTTCGCGCCATCTCGCGCGCGCGTGTCGGGCGCTGTGGCTGGCGGTGCGCGCCCAAGCGCTGCCGTGCGTATGTCTCCGCCACCTGCATTGGTGCCTCCGCGGCCACTGTGCGGTGGGTGCCTGCCTGCGGCTGGCCAACAAGGAAAGCCGGCTCTGGCACATCTGGAAAACCGCGAATTTCCGCAGGAGCGAGCGCCCGCTGGCATCATTCACGCTGCCACCGTCCTCCTGCTCAAGCAGCCTCCTCGAGGCCGGCGAGTTAGTCGCCCTGGGTCACTTGCCGCAGCTCCGGTGCAGCGCCTGCAAGCTCCGAGGCAGCTGCCCGAGCACGTGGCTGGCGGAGCCGCGCATCTTCTATCGCTCGCAGCGGCTGGTCGGCGCCGCGCCACGGACCTACATCTGCCTGGACTGCATCTGGGCGTGGGTGCTGCAGACCTCGCCCTGTCGCCGAGCGAGCCCGGGCCCGCGCGGCGCGTAGTACGGAAAAGACATGCCTCCGAAAGACGTGCCCCGCAATCCCATCCTCTGGTATAGGGTCCTGCGACCGCCCTGGGCCAAGGCCACGCAGCACGGGTGCAAGTGGTTCGAGTCGCAGGTCGGCCCGAATCCCAAGAGCTTTGCGGGGGTCCGCAAGGGCGATTACGTCGCTATCAAACAAACAAAGACGAAAACCGACAAAGACGCGGTGCTGGCCATCGTCCAGGTGCAGGGCACCGAGCACGCCGCTGGAGCGACGGCCCTGGAGGTCCAGCCGGCGCTCGCCGAGGCGAGCTTCGCGCCCTACTTTCAGAATTGCCCCGCCGGGGTGCCCGGCGTGCCCTCCAAACCGGAGCTGCTGACAGAGCTGCAGGCCTTTTTCGACACAGGGGCCCGGGTAGCTTACTTCACGTTCGACAAGATCTGGGACATCTCCGGCCTGGAGCTCAAGCCCGACATTTTGTGGGCGATGTTCAGCGACGGGCCGCCGCGGACTGCCGGCATCCCCACGCAAAATCTGAGCAAGGTGTGCGACGACCTGTCGGCGCAACGCCTGGACACCTTGCAAGAGCTCCTAGGATATGCGAGCAACCGGTACACGTTTCAGCCGCGCGCCGAGGCAGGACCGGCTCCGTCCAGCCAAGCCGGCGCCCCGGAGCCTTCTCGCCCCCGCTCGGCGCCCCCGATGAAATTCCCGAAGCGCGCCAAGCTCGAGCCGGCCGGCCCGGTAATGCTCGGCGCCGCACCGCCGGCTGTGGCGCCCGTGCCGCCTGCGCGCCTGTTCAATAAACCATTGGCCGGCCAACGCTCGGCGATGGACCTAGAGCCGGACTCGCCCGCGCCGCCTGCTCACATTTTCAAGAAAAAAATGGCCAAACACCAGACGATGGACCTAGAGCTGGACACGGACGCCGAAGCCGCGTCCGACGGCGGCTGCAAGTGCAAGTGAGCCGCGGCCCGAACCGAAACAGAAATTTTTCCCGGCGCGGCCGAGGTAGAGAGGCCCGCACGCAAAGCCCGCGCTCAGCCGCGGGGTTTCCAGAAGGCCAGAATGCCGACGAAGACCGTCGCCAGCGCCATGATGCCGGTGGACCAAGCATACCCCGCGTACGGCCGCTGCCGCCGCCGCACGGCCGTGGCCCAGAGCACGCCGAAGAGCGCCGTGAGGATGGCCAGCACGACCACCGCCAGGATGCGCGGCGCCAAGGGCAAATACTCGACGGCGGCCGGGGGCGGGCCCTCCGGCGTGGGCTCCAGGGGAAGTAGAAAGCGCTCGGCCATCGAGTTTACTTCACGTGGTTGCCGGCAAGGACGACGTGTCGGAATATGGCCGCTCGTAGCCCCCGGCGTAAAAGTTCGCGAACGGCCCCAGTGGCAGACAGGCCGACGCGCAGTGCGAGCCCAGCATGTCGGAGCCCTGCGGCGAGGCCATCCACGCCTGCAAGATCTGTTGGGAGCTGAGCCCCGTCTGCACGGAGGCCGCCAGGTCTTCGCACGCCTGCCGGATCTCGGGCGTCTTCAGCAGCGTCTCGCAGCGGTACTCGATGTCGTGGCACGACTCGCAGAGCGCGCGGTTGTGCACGTCGATCTGCCGGACGCCGGCGTCGCCCACGTAGTTGCTCGCGTACGACAGCAGGCCGGTCTGCACGGCCGTCGAAGAGCGGGTGACCTTGGCGTCCGAGAGATACGGCAGGTCGCTGGAGCCTGCAAGATCGAAAAACCCCAAGCTCACCATGTGCGCGTTTCTTTAAAGCGGCCCCCGCCGGCGCAGGCTGAAGCATCGAGCTGGATTCTTGCACGACGCAAGACCTGGGTCCTCGAGCACCGCCCATGGCCTCCCTCGCCCAGCTGCTCCTGAGCCGCCGCTCCTACCACGACAAGCTGACCGGCCACTGGTCCCGCTGGCGAGTGCGAGAGCTGACGTCCGTGTTGTATGCCATCGATCCCATGGGCTTGACGGGCTTCTTCGGATTGCCGCGCGACGAGTACGAGCCTGAGGCCATCGAGATTCTGGCCCGGCTGCTCGGCGTTCACGGCGATGACCCGGTGCACGACTCGCTCTGGGACTTCCAGCAGCCTGCGAGCTTCCTGCTGGCGCGGGACAGCTCCGCCCTGCGCCAAGTCTGCATCGACTCCTTCCGGGCCCTTTGCAGGCAAGACTGCGCCGGCGCGTTCGACGACGCGGCCCTCGCTGAGATCGCCCGGGTGTGCTTGCTTCTCGAAGACGGCGAAGCCTGAGACGCCGGGAAGCTGCACGAGCTGACCGCGGAGACCGCAAAGTCGTGGCTGGCACTGCCGTCGGGGCAGACGACGCCATGGAATGCGTGAGACGGCAGCCGATGCCCACACGGAGGGTTGCGGATTCAACAACCCTTACTTTCGAGAAAGAGCGGATTCTATGCCATTGTCGCTTTCCAGCGCTGGGTTTTACACACACAAGACCAGTGAGATCCGAGCAAGCCAGGAATGTAACAGAATAAGCCCGCCGTTTTCTTGTGCGTTCGTACGTCGATAATCGGTGTCTTGTCGCAAAGTAAGTTGGCGTGCCGGAGCGGTCGAACGGGCGGGACTTAAGATCCCGTACTATCGTGGGTTCGAATCCCACCGCCAACACATAAATAGCCATGTACATCAGGTGCTTATTAGTACATGAGCATCCTGCATGCCGGACAACATGAATTTGTTCTCCGACGAGTGCTTTTACCCGCTCGAAGAGGATGGCTGCTGCGCAGCCCTTTGCCTGATGTCACAATGAAGGTTGTTTTTGCCGCTTAGTCATTTCGGTTCATAGCAGGCATCGTGGAACTTAAGCATGGGGAACGCTATCACCAACCCTGGGCGTTTCCTGGAAAAGAAGGTCCTCCACGAGCAGTTCGGCATGAAGGACCCCATGTTTCCGGCTCATAATGCCGTGCCCCCTGCCTCTTGCGAGGGAGACTGGCAAACTCGGCGCGATGCCGAGATGCGGGCGGACACTCTCGCTCGCGCGGTGGGACAGAGCGTCGGAGCCGGGGGGAACGACCTGTCAACGATGGTGTCGCGGGCCCGCATCGCCAGCTCTTACGGCCACTGCCAGTGAGAAGGCCTGTCTTCGCATAGTGCGCATTGGACGGCAGCCAATGACCACACGGAGGGTTGCGGATTCGCAACCCCCACTCCCGAGGACTACACTGATAAGCAGGCGTTTTGGGTGAATGAGAGTGGATTCTATGCCATGGTCGCTTTCCAGCGCTGGGTTTTACACACAAGACCAGTGAGATCCGAGCAAGCCAGGAATGTGACAAAATAAGCCCGCCGTTTTCTTGTGCGTTCGTACGTCGATCATCGGTGTCTTGTCGCAAAGTAAGTTGGCGTGCCGGAGCGGTCGAACGGGCGGGACTTAAGATCCCGTACTATCGTGGGTTCGAATCCCACCGCCAACACATAAATAGCCATGTACAACATGTGCTTATTAGAGCATGACAAAATGAATTTGTTCTCCGACGCGTGCTTCTGCCCGAAGATTGTTCCTTGTCTGCTTGCTTGTTTTGCTTTTTTCTTGGAGCCAAGGAAATTAGGAAAACCAGAGATTCCCGTCATGCTCGCCTCAAAGCAAGCGAGCAACAAAGAAAGCGATCAACCAAAATGTTGAGTATATGGCAGGCTCAAAGGCCGACGGCCGCCTTTTCGCGCTGCTGCATCTTCCGCAATGGACTCTGGGGTCTCCACTCAACGCCGCCGCCCAAAAGGCTCGGTGGCCGGGCGAAACCCCATAGGAACAGTCCTTGAAGTCCAAGCGGTGAGCGCCCTGTCGGGCGAGCTGCTCTTCCAGGGCTCGGTCTCCGATCATGAGCAGCTCCTGCGCAAGCTCGAACGGCTTCCGCACTCGTCCGGCTTCCGGCTTCTTCTGGGAGCCCGCGAAGTAGTCTGCGATGCCGAGTTCGCGGAGGCGGTCGGTCGCAATGAGGAACGGCCTGTGGTCGTCCACGTGCTGCGCGACGCCGAGCTGGAGCGGCGAATATGCGCCAAAGAAGATGATGGTTTTGGCAACTGGGTCTCTCCTGACTGGTGGAATGACCGGACGTTCGCATACCGGGTGGTCAAAACGTCTCCTCAGCTGGCGCCGATCGCCTGTGCCTCGCTTGGCCGCGCCGATCGCGCTTTTCTCTTGTATGCGGTGAAGGTGAACCCTCTGGCCCTGCGTTTCGTTGGGGCGCAAAGTAGTGGATTCTACTTGGAGGCAGTCGCGGCAAACCCCCAGGTTTATCCCTTAATATCGGACCATATCCGTTTTGGCCGGGAGAAAAAGCAACTGGCGAGTTCGGCCCTGCGAGACGCCGACACCTGGCGCTTCCTGCCCGACGACTACGACGCGGTGGCCGGCTACCTGGACATCCTGGAGACGCAACCGGCGCCCCGCCGCGCCCCTTTCGAAGTGTGGCACACCCGGCATCCTCGAAGTCTCCTGGTCCACATGCAAAAGAAGAGCTCCGTCATCGGCTGTCGCGCTTTAGTGAGCAGGGCCGTGGCTCGCTGCTGGCACGACCTCAAATATGCTCTCTTCAACGTGCGCAACGACCGGGACGTGGTGTTGGCTGCCGTGGAAGGCCATTGGCGGGCACTTCAATACGCCTCGTGGCCACTCCGGAACGACCGGGGCCTCGTTTTGACCGCGGTGCAGCAGAACGGGTTGGCGCTCTGCTTCGCCTCGGCCGAGCTGCGAGCTGACGAGGACCTGGCGCTGCGAGCGGTGCGGCAGCAGCGGCGGGCGCTGCAATACGTCGCGCCCTCGCTGCTAGCCAAATGGCGGCTGAGAGATACAGAGAAAGGCGCTGCGGCCACTTGTGAGAATGCAGCGCTTTCCAGTGACCGGGACCTGGAAGGGGGGTGGACGCCTGAAGCAGAGGGAGCGTGGAGCCTCCAATGGTGAATAAAAGCAGAGCTTGGCGTCGCGGGCCCGCATCGCCAGCTCTTACGGCCACTGCCGGTGAGAAGGCCTGTCTTCGCAAAGTGCGCCTTGGAGCATCTCATGTGAGTCAGAGGACGTGTGACGAATCAAAGTGCCGATGAGGTCTCGTGTGCCCGACAGAAATGCAGCAGATGCCGGGTGCCTGCGAGATCAAAGAACACCAGGTTTAGTGACGAGAGAATCTATGTCATAATCCTTGGGTCCCGCAAGCCGCACTGCGTCGCTTTTCAGAGCTGGGTGTTACATGAGGTGCTTCGGATCTATGCTGCCATTGCGGGAGGTGATGGTCGGCGCTGCAGGGTCTGCGCTCTGCTGCACCAGAGTGTGGCACAGGAAGTAGGGAGCGCCTCTTGCCAGTGAAACTTGAGGTTCATTGAACAAATCCGATTCGCACGAGCGTGTTCTGGCTCAAGCTTGGGAGAAGGCATGGAGATAGCTCTTCGGGACCGGTCTCGCAGCCCTCACAATGGTTCTTCTTCTGTGGCTTGCAGCGCTTGGCCTCCGACGGGTTGCAGCTTTCAAAACAAGGTTCTGGTTCTCAACGGCGTGCAGATTCCCTTCATTCACTTTACACAGGGTCGTGATGAGATCTGGATGCCAGCCAAGCCGGTGATGAAGACGACGGGCGAAGCCAACATTACTCAGATCATGGACCGGGTATTTGCTGACGACAAGATGACCTTCGAGAACGTCGTGAAGTCCAAGGGTCTCCCTGTGGAGGGGTGTTATGGATTTATAACACCCCCCAACCCCGAGGATTACAACGAGAAGAAGGCCATCTGGGTGAATGCAGAGAGGTACGTTCTCCTGCGATGCAGCTTCAATCGTGAATTAAAAAACATTCGTTGCAATCCACATAAAATGAATGACGCATCGGCACATGCCGACTTGGCATCTGACAACGACACGTTCTCGTCTAAGCTCGTCTCTCTCGACTCCCTTAATTTTCAAAAAAACCCGTTGGCAACCGTGGCGCCAGAAGGCTTTCCAACTACTGCAGAGCTCATGAGTATTTTGGATACATTCGTCTACGTCGAACCTGACCGCCGTCGTAATAGCGTCATGAAGAACCCGACGCTACTTGGGCACGCACAGCACAGACCGTGAATTTCGTGAAGTGGCCATTTTAAAGTCGGCTCATCGTCCACCAACTTACGCTCGCTGCCCAGATGTTGGAGGAGATATGCGCCATCTGTCTTTCGCCCATGAAAGCTTCGGATCAACCGGCCACGCTGAGTTGTGGCCATCGTTTTTGCGCCGGCTGCATCGTGCCTTGGCTCCGCTTGAAATCGGAATGCCCGTGCTGCCGAGACGATAGTCAGAGATCTCCGCATCCAACGCGGCAGCTTCCTTGCGACAGCCGCTGTCCTGTGTGCATCCGCCCTTTGGGGCAGGCCGGCGAGCCTATCGCGCTCGAGTGTGGTCATCGCTTCGATGCAGCCTGCATCGTGCCATTGCTGCGCAACCATCCGGCGTGTCCCGTGTGTCTGGACGTACTTCACGACGCTCGCCAAGAGGACGTGCCTCGGTTGCTCTTTCAGGTATCGACCCGGACCACTGAGATGGGGACAGCTGCGCCGGTGGCTACGGCGTCTCGGCGGCTCTCGGCATCGCCCCATCGCGGTATGCTGGGTTCTCTCGCCTTCCGGCAAGTGGTGTCACCCCGGTCCGGGCGTGCATATGTGCAAGTCGCCCGGGTGCCAAGCGTTTTTTTCACTCGGGAACATTTTCCTGACAGCGTCTTCTTTCGAACAAGAAGGTCTGCGTTGGAGGCTGCATTCCGGGAGTTGCAACTTGTCCTGGAAGATGCCGGCGAGGACAACGGAGGAGGCATGTTCACGAACTGAATAAAATGGTTTCCGTGGTCGACAGCTGCCATCTTGTCTATTCGCCTCGGGATGCCCATGCCAGTAGATCTATCTTGATCTCTTGATAATTATTACTCGAGGACCTCGAGGGTCGGTGCTCAGAGGCTGCGAACGGGGTCGCCTGCCATGGTCTGCTGCCGCATATGCCTGGAACCTCCCGTCGATTGCATCTCGCCATGTGCCTGTGCGGGCTCCTGCGGCCTCGTGCATCGGCGCTGCCTCGAAACCTGGCAGTGCAGCCGGCGGACGCGCGAAGCTTTTCTCCGGTGTCCGACGTGCAACCAGCCTTACGCGTTTGGCCGCAAGGCGCCGCGGCTGCGGAGCCGGCGGCGCATCTGCGGCGCTCTGGTCGGCCGAGGCTTGCTGGGGCTCTTCTTGGCACAAGGTTGGCTTATCGCCTTGGCGCTCCTGCTGGCCGTCGGCGACACCCTCTACGCGCAGCCACCGACCCGCTTTGCGGAGCGGTTCCGTCAGAACCTGGAAGAGCGCGCCCTGGCGTATTACCTGGTGGCTCTTTTGGCATCGCTGGCGGCCCTCGGGCTCCTCGCGCTTTTTAGTTGCACATTCAGAGACGAGCCCTCCGATGCCGAGATCGTGTGTTTCGATCTGCCCTGCCCGGAAGCTGCCACCGGGGAGGGCGATGCCGTGGTTCTTTGCTTTATTCTGCTCGTGCTGGCTCTGGCCGTCTTGGGCGTCTTCGTCTTGGTGGCCTTCATCGTGATGGCCGTCCAGGCGGCATGGCAGCGCCAGATGGTCAAGGAGAGCCTGCGCGATGTCTGCAGCGCCTACCCCGTGCTGGACGTGGCCGTCGCGGCGCCGCACGAGCTCGACGCCTCATTTCAAGAGGAGCTCCGGCAGGAGATTCTCGTCTCGCTCGCGACGGTGCTTTGATCGCTCACAAAAATAATGCAGTTGCTGGGATCGATTGCTTGGCTGTCGGTGACCAGCTTTTCAGGAACGGATGAGGTAGACGTGCGCGTGGGGAGAGGTCGGCGCTGCTAGCGCGGCTCAGGCACCTGTTCGCATATCGAGCAGGGCACCTCGATGTATTTTACCGCCTGCACGCTTGATGAGCCATTTTCAGCAGCAAGCTTTTTCGGTGCTCTCCAGCCATGGACTCCTCCGCTTTGTCGTTTGCTGTGAAAAAGACGCTCGTTGAGGCGTTTTTTTACTGGGAGACCTTCAGGAAGAAGGTACTGGAAACTTCCTGGCACAATCTCGCGGCCTCCCGAGCTGGCGTCGAGCTCGTGAACGTCTTCGATGGCCTTGTGCTGGGTCAAGATGCCAAACTCCAGCGTTTCTTCGAAGCCCTAGACGAGGAGTTTCGGGTCGATCCCACGGATGTCTTGGAATTTTTCTTGCGGATATTCTCTTTGGTGTATCCTGAAATCCCAATCCCTAAGCAATACGGCTTTCCGGAGGATGACAAGACGTTTGATTGCATAGTGCTCAATTGTCTCGGGGACCTACGGTTGGCAGCCATTCCTCTGCGTCCCCGGCATGGTCACATCGTGCCCCTTGGGCTCATGGGTCCCAATATGCAGTTGGAGGCCGCGTGCCGGATACATCTCAATTTCGAGGAAGGCGTGTTTCAGTGTTATGTCCGCTTCGAGGACTGGACGTCTTCGGGGCACCCGGTGAACGAAGATGAAGCTCTCCGAGCTAGCCTGCCGAACTCCTGCGATCTCGTCTTTTTCACCGCTCCCGGCCAGCGTACCTTTCGCCGTCCAGAGGTGCTGTCGCTGCGGGCCTTGAGGGTGCTGGCCATCCAGGGTGGGAGCGCCGCTCAGGCAGAGCTGCTGGTGCAGAGTTTTGTCAGGAACCGCACGGATCCGACCGAGATCTCCGTGCGGCGCCTGCTCGCCCTCGCGTCTCTCGTGCGGGAGGACTGCCCCGGCGCCTGGCTGACTCTGGCCGCGTGCCTCTTCGACACCGCCGCCGAGTGGGGCAAGCTCACGCCCGAGGATAAGTTGGCCTGCATCCATGCAGCCGCACACAGGCTGTTGAGAGCCCTGTGCGAGGCCATGACGGAGCACGGCCACGTCATGGCGCATACTGGCCAATTCAGGGCCTTGGATGACGACGATCTGGCCGAAGTGATGACTCTCTACTTGCGCGAAGACTCTCGCCGCCTGATGTTGTGGCTCTCCGTCCTCGACTTCAACGCCTCGGGCTTCGACTTCTCGGAGTTCGAGCTGAAGCTGTTCACCTCGCGGTGCCCCGTCGTCCTCCAGGCCTCGTTCGTCCCCAACGTCATCCGCGAGGCGGTGCGCGCGCTGGACCGCGCCGCTCGCCAGTTCGTGCTGGGCCACTCGTCGGCGAGCTTCTCGACCTGGTGCCTGCAACAGTTTTCGAGCAAGGACGCCTGGCGGTTCGTGCTCCTGGGGTCGCGGCACGAAGCCTGGCACAAGTTCACGCGTTTCAACTTTCACGAGGCAGCGCGGGGTGCCGCGCCGGGCGATGCCTGGTCGACGGTTCTGTGGGCCGTGACGGTCGAAACGCCCTCGGGCGTCCCGGCCACGAATCTCGCCATCACCTTCGACATCTCGGACGCGCAGGCCGCCACGCTCGGGCGGCTCGATCGAGCGCTCCAGCGCATGCTAGCAGACCGGGAGCCTGACTCGCAGCTGGGCGGCAGTTACCGCTCCGTCCTGATGGGCCGCAGCCAGCGGCGGGCCCCGAAGGTGACGCTGAACTTTCGCGTGAGCGCCAGCCCCGAACATGCCTCCCTGCTCGGCACCATGTACTACTACAAGCTTTCGGAGGACGGCCAGACCCACGTGCCGGTGCCGGCGGTGGCGCGCGGCTGGTCCGAGGTAGAGCCCTTGATCAGGGGCCACGGGCTGCGCGGCGCCACCATCCGGGTCCAGCTCGTGGATGTCGTCGGCCTCGTGGTCGTGAACAAGCTCCTCTATCCCAGCATCGACATCGTGGAGCTGGCCGTGCGGGAGCCCCTGCCGTGCCCTGCGCGGGCCGCCGAGCGGCTGAGCCTGCCGGTGTGCGACGCGCACTATTGGGACGATGCTTGGCCCGCCTTCAAGTTCGCGAACCGACCGCGGGACGTGGCCTTCTGCACGACGCCCCCGGCCCTGAAGTTCGAGAGCATGGGCTTCAACTCGTACTTTTGGCTGCGGCCGCTGTCGCAGCTGGTCCTGCTCTTCATCCACATCGTCCACAACGCCAAGACCTACGTGTACTCCGGGCCAAAGGCAGACCCCTCGATGGCTCTCTTCTATGGGCTGGTCCGCTACCGGGCGCGCTCGCCGCAGACGGCGAACGCCTACGAGCTGCTCGAGTGCTTGGTGAACAACGGCGAGTGCGGCGAGCTCCTGTGGCGGCGCCTGCAGCGGCGGACCGCCCTCCGCCAGGCCTCAGGGCTGTGGCTGGAACCTTTGCCCGCCGTGGGAACGGATGGCGCGGTGGCCGCCGTGGCCGTGCCCCGCATCTGCTTGGCGTGCCTCGATGCGATGACCGAGCTCACCATCTTCTGGCAGTGGCTGCAATGGAGCGGGCTCCCGGTCCGCGAGGCTCCTGTGGGAAACGCCGGGGCGCTCCTGGACCTGGGCGCGGCCCTGGGCCTCGACTACGTGCCCGAACTGCTGCGCTTGAAGCGGGTGGCGACGGCCGTGCTGGAGCGGGCAGAGCTCTGGCAGGCCCGCGATGCGCTCGGGATGCAAGCGGTGAAGCGGCAGCGGCAGGCCGTGGTGCACGCCGTCGGTCTGTCGCAGTCCTACCGCAACCTGACCACGGCCTTCCTCGTCGAGCCGTACCTGCCCGACGTCGACGGGCTGCGGCCCAGCGAGGCGGGGCGCAGCCGGCCGGCGCCGCTCACGGAGGCCGTGGCGGCCGCGAGCCACGTCCCTGACCTCGAGGCCGTCATCGCGGCGCAGAACGACACGGCGCGCCGGGCCAAGGTGCGCACGCCGCAGGCCACGCCGCCTGCGCGGCCGCCGACCGCGGCGGCGCGCCCGGCGCCCCCAGCGGAGGCGGCTCCGAAGCTGACCCGCAAAGAGCAGCGCAAGGCGCAGGCCCAGGCGGCGGCCCGGCGGCGGGCAGCCGAGCGGCAGCGGGAGCTGGACCTGAAGTTCCTTCGCGACACCGCTCCCGCTCGGGAGAACGTCGCGGGCGGCGAGCTCGCTGGCGGACCCAGCGTGGAACGTGCGGAGCAAGTCTTGGGGCGGCGGCTGCGCAAGCTCGCCCGCGACGAGCGGCTGGCCGCCAAGGGCGCCCAGAAGATGTCAAAGATGTTGCCCAGGGGTGTCGTGGCGCACCTGTTCGTAGCTTAACGGAGGCCAGGCCCGAGCATGAGAGTGAAAAAAGTATTTTTTAGGGGGGGGTCAGAAAGAAAAGATGTCTCCACCTCGCCAGTGCAAACTCGTGCAGGGGGAGAGCTACTCCGGTGCCTATCCGGTCTCATATCTGCCCGACTTGGAGACGGGGACGATGCAACAGGGTGTAGATCCTGAAAAATGTCGTGCCGTGTGCGAAGGCAACGACAAGTTGACCGATCATTGCATCGGAGCCTCCTGGCTGCCTGAGAAGTCGACGTGTTATTTCAAACATTGCAGCGATCTCGATAATGGGCGTTGCTGGGCCGATCTGAAGAATTCTATCTCGCAAGGTCCAAAAGACGGCTGGCGAATAGAGTGCACTCAAACTTGTGGAGCCGACGGAGATACGTGTTGCCCGCGAGACCGCGGCCCGCAATGCACGGATCCCACCATGTCCTGTCAGGCAGAAACCAACACGTGCAAACCCATGGGCTTCGAGCGGTGCGCGTGCCCGGGCCAGGGAAACTACGGTCTCGGGTATATGACCGACTCGACGCTTGGCTCGGTGTGTAGTGACAACGTGACGTGCAAAGATGGGGGGCAGTGCACCGACTCGTCGTGTGGCTGGTGTGCCAATCCCAAGGCTTCGGCTTGGACGCAAGATGATTGCAGCAACAATAGCGAATTCCCGCACAACGTCTGCCCTGGGGGGCAATCCTGGCTGGACCCATCAGCCCTGCACAAGTGTTCGGGCAAGAAACTTGGGGACCCGTGTCGATCGAACGACGACTGCAACGATCGGGATGCGACCTGTTCGGTCCAAGGCAGCGGCTGTGGTGTCTGCACCGTTAAGAAGGTTCCCTGCTGACCCAGTGCCCAAAAATAATGAATGGACCCTTTTTTGAAAAAAGACACTCGGATCGCAGAGGCCGTCGCGCTTGCGCCCTCGCCGGCACGGCGGGCACAGACGTGGGGTACGTGCGAGCGCACGCTCCAGCGGGCTTTTTAACCGGGCGTCATTATTTTTTAAAACTAAGCCGTGCAGCTGGGTTGTTTAGTTTGGTCTTTTTAACTTTCCTTATTTTTTTGATGGATAGTTCCTGTACGGTCAGCGGTGTTTTGGGTGAGATGCGTATGCTGGGTCTGCATATCGTACTCGGCCCTCTTTGAGATGCCCGTTTCCGCCCACACGGTTCGTAAGAACTCTTTCCATGACGCCTGTTCAAGTCAACCCATTTTTCGCGGAACCATCGCCGCAAGTTTCCACGGTCTTGGTGATCATTTGACGGCAGGTACTTGCCGCCCCGGTTTTTGTACGTTTTCACGATATAGCCGCTGCGATAGGCGCTGGACTTCTTGTAAATCGAGGCCGCTTCCTTGACGACCTGGCGATACAAAGCTGGGTCGGCTGGGATAGCCGTCATGAGATCGTTTACTGAACTGTGAGGGTCGGGCGAGCCCGTGCTACGCTTCAGGACCGCGAGGTGCGAGTCATAGACCTGTTTTATCGGTGGCGCCGTTGCTCATGCGCAAGCTGCCTCTTCCAAAGCCAATCGCCAGTCGGGATTGGTGTAGTCGAAGAACACCGGGGAGTTCATGAACGTTCCTGCCCGATCGTAGGCCGATAGCTGCTTGCCCATGCCGCGGGCAAACAGCAGATTGTGCAGCACGGTCTGGTCGCCTCTGCCTGCCTCTCGCCCCTGATACAGGGCCTCGCCGTTGGTCTTGCACGCCTCCGGACCATTTTCGAGCACCGCCACGACGGCCTCCAGCACCGGCAACAGGTGCGGTTTGAACAGTATCCACGCCGCTCTGATCTGACACTCGGTTTCGTAGGCTGGCGAAGCAGCGTCGCGCCCCATGGCGGTCCAGCAATCCTTGGGGCAGTAATGTCGGTGCTTGCAATTCTGGTTGGCGACGAGCATGCCCTGCGCCTCGTCGAGGTACGTCAGTATTTCGAGCAGGCGAGCCGTATTTTTGGCATAGCCGAGGTGGCCATTTTTGCAGTCTTGATACAGCACGATGCCGGGCCATGAGCGAATGACGTCGCGATGTTCCAGCAGGAAGAGATGTTTCTGGATGTGCCCGGCATCCATGAAATTCATGGACCAAAAAGATTTGTACCGCTCGTAGTTTCGGAAGGTGGGGATGTCCAGTTCCGAATTCACGATGACTTTGGCGATGGGGTAGTCCAACGCATTCCTGCGGAGGCGGGCCGCGATCGCGGCGCCCGAGCGCGGCACCGAGTAGCGCCCCCAGCGCCCATCGCAGATGGAGAGCAGCAGCACCGGCGGCAGCGGCGCCAGCGATGCCAGGACACGCGCTCGGTGCCGCCAGGACGTTACCAGAAGGCCCGCGAGAGCCACGACAAGAAGCAGGATGCAGACTGGCAACATCGTGCGTTTAAGCTACACGCGTGGTGAGGCCGCTCTCGCTCCGGGGCTGCGAACATTAAAAAAGCCGAGATCTGAAAAATGGCATCGACGTTGCGAGCGCTCAAGCGGGCGCTTCGCCATGCCTTGACTCGCGAGAGCGGCCTCGTGCTTAATTACTTGGACGAGGCCACGCTCCGCAAGCAGTTCCCGGAACTCGACGGCGCCCAGGCCCGGAGCTTGCACAAGCGGGTCTCGGACATGGTGGCCAAGCTGGTGATCGCAGGGCAGCCGCGCGGCGGGGCCGGCTCGCCCGACTTCTTCGCGTGCTTGCGCAATGCTGCGGAGCTGTTGACGAAGGCCGTGCAGCTGGCTCGCGACCAAGGCGTCGAGAACGCCGAGACGCGGGCCAAAGAGTTTGCCGCGACGTGCTGCACCGCGAGCGACCTCGAAGACGAGACGCAGGCTTGCCAGACGAGCGCCGACGAGTTCCTGACGTCCGTGGCCGCTTGCCTCCGCGACGAGCACCTTTCGGCCGAGCAGATGCACAGGCTGCTGCGCCTCGTCTTCAGCCCGAACCTGGTCGTCCAGTATCGAAACTTGATCTTCCTGGCAGCCGGCATGGCCTCGCTGTGGCTGCTCCGCCATGCCCGAACTGAATCGCGGCATCTGCAGGAGCAGCTGACGAACCTGCAGGAGTCCGACCGCACGCTGGCCAAGGACGTCGGCGCCATGCTGGGCGACCTCGAGAAGCTGCGGGCCGGCATCGCGGAGCAGGGGGATATCTCGACGGAGCTGAAAGACAAGTTGCAGGCGCTGGGCAAGGAGGCGGCGGCGCAGGCCACGCCGATGTCGAGCCGCATCTGGGAGGTCGTATCTCGCTTCCTGCCGACGAGCCTGGAGGGGTTCGCCTACTCGGCATCGAAGGCGGCGGAGGCAGCCCTGTATTGGCAAGGAGCCGGCGCCATCGGCGACGTGCGTGCCTGGGGGGCGGGACGAGCAAATGCCGGCGGCGCGTGAGCTCTGAGCGCGGTCAGCATGAGGCGGTCAGCGTTGCCAGGAACGTTCGCCGCGCTTCGTCGTCCCCCTGCTTCACCAGGTCGTGCAGCAGGCATCGATCCAGGTCGTCGTGCTTGAGCTGCAGCTCTTCGCGCTTGATCTGCACCTCCGCGCGTCGTCGGCGCAGCGCCCTGTCCGCCAGCTCTTCCTGGAGCTCGCTCTCGTCCTGTCGCTTCCGCTTTGTCCCCAGGGCTTCGAGCTCGGCGTTCATGCGGTAAAGGTTGCGAGCGGCGACCACGATCTGGCAGATCTGCTCGAAGCTGGCGCTAAAGTGCTCGCGAGAAGTGCCCAGGCTGGCCTTGGCCGGCTTGAGCAGCTCGAACACCTGGCTCTCGAGCACCGCCTCGTGCGGCCAGACGGCCAGCAGCTCGTAGGGCGCGCCGAAGGTCTGCGCCAGCGAGCTGACGCGCTGCAGCACGTCGTTGGAGATGCCGATCTTCATGAGGTCGCAGTCTTCGCCGCGGCGTCTGGCCGCGTAGAGGTGGTCGCTCCCCGGCAGCCCCACGGCATGCTCGTCTCGGATGATGCACGGGTTGCAGGGCACGAAGACCGAGCCTTCCGTGGACGGGGCGGCCTCCGCGTGCGCCTCGACGGCCTCGCCGCATAACCGGACAGCCTGCTCGTCGGGCGTGAGCGCTTCGGCGGGCGCTGCGGCCAAGGCTTCCTGCACGCGCCGGTTCTGGCAGACCTCGTCGATCAATCTCGTATCGCCCCCCAGATAGCGAACGAGGAGGGTGGCCGCCTGGCGTCGGACCCGGGCGGCGGCGCGCCCGGGGAGCAGGAAGGCGAACTCCAGGGCTGTGGCCAGGTTCGCGACGTCCACCATCCGCTGTCCCCTCCCTGGGAATTTGAACTTAATCAGTCTGTGATTAAGTTCAGTGTGTTCCCTGATTAAATTTCGGACAGCTCTGGCAGCATTATTGTTTTCCATGCCAGTAAAAATCATTGCAATGTCAATGATTGCTACTAGTCCCTCTGGTGTTTTTCGGATATGGATATCTACCGAGCGTCCGAACACTTGAGAGAGCTGAGTTTCGATGTCTGTCACCTCATCTTCTGAATGCAGCTCTGAGGCCACATCTTCCGACATCAAGCTTTCAGCAAGATCTTCGGCCTCCTGAGTGTCGGATGCCGGCTGCGCGTCTCTGTCTTCCTCAGATGCATCTGATTCTTCTTCAGGTATGGCAGGCCTCGCATCCTCCAGATGGGTCGCGGCTTGAGCCTGCTCGTCGGGCGTGAGCGCTTCGGCGGGCCCTGCGGCCAACGCTTCCTGCACGCGCCGGTTCTGGAAGACCTCGTCGATCAATCTCGTACCGCCCCCCAGATAGCGGGCGATGAGGGTGACCGCCTGGCATCGGACCCGGGCGGCGCGCCCGGGGAGCAGGAAGGCGAACTCCAGGGCTGTGGCCAGGTTCGCGACACCCACCGTCCGCTGTCCTCTCCCTGGGAATTTGAACTTCGGTATGGAAAGGCGAAATTCCTCAGAGGAGCTCTTTAGAAAATTACGCACCGCATTTCCTGCATTGTCATTGTTCATGCCCGTAAGAATCATCGCGAGGTCGATGAGGGCCACCTGCCCCGCTGGTGTTTTTCGGATACGGATATCCACCGAGCGCCCCAACACTTGAGAAAGCTGAGTTGTGATGTCTTTCACCTCATCGTCTGATGGTAGCCCTGAGGCCACATCTTCTGACATCAAGCTTTCAGCAAGACCGGTGGCCTCCCGAAAGTCATATGTCGGCGCGGCAGGCCTCTCATCCTCCCGAGTGGTCGCATCAGGAGCCGCGAAGCGTCGGCAGAACTTGCGGGCCTCGGGGTTGCGTAGCGCATTCATGATGTCGGCCAGCACGTCCGGGGCCGCTACGGCAGTGCCCGGCCCGCCTCGGAACTGCCAGACCGTGCACCGCGCCACGAGATCGTCGCGCCTCCTCTTGAGGGCGTCCCAGGCGTTCTCGGGCTTGCAGAGGCCGGTGGCGTCCTTGATGACGTCCACGACGGCGAAGCGCGTCGGGTCGCTAGTGCCGCGGATACCGCGGCTCTGGAGCAGCTTCGCCCAGTGGGCGGTCAGCGCGGCGACGTCGAGCTCTACGAGCTCCATGGCTCATAACGCTTTGTTAGTAGCCACAGAGCAACTTCTGGCGCCCCTGAACGGGTGGCTCGCCCCGGCCCCGGCTCTCGAGAGGGTCTTGCCTCCGCCGCCATGGCGACCGACCTCTTGGTGCTCCACGGCGGCAGCCGCACCTTGCAGAATCGCATCTTGAAGGCGCTCTTCACGAGCTCCTGTAGGGGCGACTTCTTCGAGGGCAGCTATCCCTCGGGCTCGTTCGGCTTCGCGACGGTTCGAGAGGAGCTGATCATCGCGGGCCTGCAAGTGAAGCGCCGGGGGCGGCGGGAGAGTGCCCCGCAGGTGGCGGCGGCGCTGGTGCGCGACTTGTGGGCGTACCGCGGCGTGAGCCTGCACTCCCGGCGCCCGGCGATCCTGGAGCTGACGTTGGAGCATGCCAAGGTTGCGTCGGTGACGCAGTTCCAGCGGGCCCTGGCGTCCCTGCACGTCGCGGCGCCGGTCTTCTACCTCGCGCCGTTCCCCAAGCAGAACTTGGGCTTTCGCCCGGTGCCCTGGTTCGGCGAGAGCGCCGAGCGCGTCTATCACGTGCTGCCGGCGCCCAAGCACGGGCTGCTGCACGTGCTGGAGACGCGCTACGAGTGCAGCCTGCTGCTGCACCGGCTGGCCGGACACAGCGAGGCCACGTGCGCGAGCATGGCGGGCGCGGCCAAGACCTTCTTCTGTCAGGCCGTGGCGGCCGCCGTGAGCAAGGCGACGGCTCACACCTGCGAGATCTTCGGCTCGGCGCTGACGGGCACGGCTTTCCCGGGCTCCGACTTGGACCTCACGCTGGTGCAGGACGGCGCGTACCGGGATCACGAGCACCGCGTGCGCATCCTCGAGGTGGCGGCCGCGGCCCTGGAGGACGCCGGCTGGTGCGTCGAGCGCCGCTGGCCGCCGCGCGTCCCGCTCCTGCGCCTGCGGGTCTTCGACGGCTCGCACATCGACCTGACGGCCTACAACCATATGGGCTGCGCCAACTCGCGGCTCCTCCGGGAGTACTGCCAGCTGAGCCCGCTGCTTCGGCGTCTGACGCGGGCCGTGAAGGCGTGGCTGGCGGAGCGCGGCTTTCTCGGCTGCCTGCACGGCGGGCTGAGCAGCTACGCGACCTCCGTGCTGTGTCTGTATTTCGTCATGGTGCGGGGCGCGCAGCCCCTGCCGAATCTGCAGCTCGTCGGCGACGAGCCGCAGCGCTGGATGAGCGACGGCCGCAACCGAGCCTGGCTGGTGAACTTCCGCCCGGGCACGGCGGCGGAGCGCTGCGCGGACTCGCCCCAATCGACGGCGGAGGCGTGCCGCGACTTCTTCGCCTACTACGCCGCCTTCGACTGGCAGCGGGGCGTCGTCCAGCCCGCCATGCTGCGGCGCGGGCGCCCGATCGATCGGGCGGCGGCGCTGGAGCACGCCCGCTCCGTGACCGCGACGCACCTGGAGGACGACGCGCAGCAGAACTTTGCGGGCGGGCCGTGCGTCCTGTGCCCCCTCGAGGCCGCCAGCAACCTCGTCCGGTACTCGACGCGGCTGGGAGAAGTGCTCGCGGCCTTCAGGCAGGCGGCGCAGGAGAAGCCCGAGCCACCGGTAGAAGTGAATTGATTGCGACGAGTCGCGGCATCGCGGTTCTGAGTGCATCGCCGTAAAAATGGAGCTCGCGGTGTGTCGCATGCTTGGACCAAGATCAAGACAGAAGGATTTCTCAACATGCATGGCGCTTCGAAGCGGTATGGCAAGTTGGTCATTTTGGCTGTGAAACATGTAATGCTCTGCGCGCGGAGTGAATATTGGCTCAGAACGTTGGTTGGATCAATGGCGCTGCCTTTGGTTGACCTCGGCGTGGTTTTAAAGGATGGCGACAACACGCTGCTTCTGGCGCACTTCATGCAGACCGGCGTCGTGCTTCCGAAGAAAGGCCAAGGCAAGGCCCTGAAGAAGTCCCACACCAAGCGGGTGGTGGCTACCATGTTGGGCGTTGAGGAATCAGACATTCCCGCCTCGATGGATGGCTCGCTGCAACTGGTGAACGGTCTTGCATTTTCAACTCGCGGATTCACGCGAGCAAGCTTCGAAGTCCAGAGAGAGCGGGTAAAGGCTGTCGCAAACGCGTACGCAGCAGTCGGACGCACCGAAGCTGACAAGACCCTGCGTTGCGCGATCGACGACATCGAGAAGGGCTTTGCGACGTGCGACTCGGACCGTTCTCACGTGTCGACCACGGCAGGGCAAGTGCCTGGAGGATGACGACCTGGACCAGGACGTGGCCGCACGTCGCTTGGCCAAGGTTGCTCTGGCGCGTCAGTACCGCGACGGATCTACACAGCAGCTCGCTCTCGTGAAGCGCCAGAAGATTGCAGACGTCGAAAAGTACGAGGCGGAGTCCAAGGCGGCCGAGGAGGAGACCCGGGCGGCGACGGAGGCCGCGGTCGAGAAGATGAGGGCCGAGCGGGACCAGACGCAGGTGGAGCGCGCGCGCATCCAGGCCGAGCGGCAGCAGGTCGAGGACGACGCCAAGGCCGCACGCGAGGAGCGAGACCGGCAGCGGGCGCACGCGGCGGAGCTGGCGGAGGAGAAGCGCCGCGCCGAGATCCGCCAGGCCGCGGCCGACGGGGCGATCGCGCAGGCCGCGGCCGAGGCGATGCTGGCCGAGAACCGGCGCACGCCCATCCTGCGCTTCGAACGCTGGATCGGGACCGCGCTGCGCTGCCCCAACCCGGCCGGCTGCTCCTCCGCGCTGAAGCAGCGCTTCAACGCGTCCGTGGCCAGCGGGGAGCACGCCAAGCCCGCCGGCCACCGCGACTTCTCGGGCGGCTGGGTGCTCTTCGAGGAGCACGACGGCGCGCACCTGCGCGCGCTGCACCAGGCGCTGCACGACGCGCGCAATGGCCTCCGGCCAGGGCAGCAGCGCCTCTCAGCATAGACTCTTCGCCCCCTTGCAGGGCTGCCACGATTTCACGGAGAATTGCGGTGAGCGATGCCCCTGCAGACGGGCCCGCTGTCGCGGGGTCTCTCCACCGTGGCCCGCCTCAGCAGCTAGGCCCTCAGGGGCGTGGCGCGGCTCGGGCGCCCGCCCGCTCCAGCTCGTCGGCGTTTCGCTGCTGCTTCCATTGTCCGCGCAGCTCGCGGTGGGCAGCCTCGAGAGCGCTGGAGGCCGCAGCCAGGACAGGCGGCTTCAGGCTCTCCACGTCGTAGGCCCGGAGCACGAAGCGCATGAGCCCTCCGGCGAGGGTCAGCTCCAGAGTGAAGCTCTTCAGCGCCTGCGCGCATTCCCGCAGGACGCTCTCGCGCATGGCGCCCTCGAGATTGGGCGTCGTCACGTGCCGGAGAAAGACGGCCGTCTTCTCGAAGACGGCTCTATCCTTCAGGTCCTGGCGCAGCAGAGCATACACCTCGGTCGAGTGCATGGGAAACCTGTCGGTTCTGAACTGAAACCGCAGCATCGGGCGGCCGTCGGTGTTCTCCCGCGCCTCGAACGTCATGCGACAGCTGGGCTTCGTGGCCCAGCCTGCGTCGGCGGAGGTGACGACCATGTTGGGGTAGGGCTGCCGTGCGCCGGCGGGCGTCGTCTGCAGCTCGGCGAGCAGGTCGCGGGGCTCGCGCCCGGCGCTCAGCGCAGCGTTCCGGTCCCAGAAGATGAGCCAATTCAGGCAGGTGCGGCTGAACTCCACCAGGAAGGCTTCGCTGCCCCGGTGCTCGCAGCCGGCTCGCACCTTCAGCTGCGCCTGCGTCGCGGGGTTCTTGACGCGCCGCTCGAGCCGCGTGAGGTCTTTGAAGCAGCGCTCGGTGTCGCCCTCGCAGAAAAAGAGTTCGCAGCTGCGTCCCAGGTACGCCGCGACACCTGCGTGCGTCTCGTTGGGGAGCGCCTTCATGTTTGGGAGGGGCCTAGGTTTTTTGAGAGGCCCACGGTCTCGGGCTCTCGCTTGCCCGCACCTCATGGGAACTCTGAGGGCAGCTTGATGGAGAAGGTGCTGTTGTCGCCGATCTGCCCGACGTAGATCTTGAAGTTGTCCAGCTCGGGGTTGCGCCGGTTCAGGTCGGCCCACTGGTCGCCGATGCTCAGGAGAATCGTGTGGCCCTGCTCCAGGACCTGCTGGCGGGCCCGCCACTTGTAGCGGCCGTACTCGGCGCGCGGCGGCATCATGTAGAGCTTCTGGTGGCAGGCGATGCCGCAGCGCCGCAGCTGCCGCTCGGTGTGCTCGCGATTCTCCTGGCCCTCGGGCCGGGCCGTCACGTAGACGATGCCGATGCCGGCCTCGCGGCAGGCCTCGATGAGCGTGCGCAGGTGCAGCACGCACCGCGTCTCGCCCTGCTGGCCATTCTGCAGGACGGTGCCGTCGATGTCGCAGACGCACACGGGGCGCGGCGCCATGTGCCGCATGCACCCCAGGTAGGAGAGCGCCCAGCGGACGGCCGTGGCCACGCTGTCGACCTCCATGAGCAACGGCCCGCCCGCCTTCGTCAGCGCGGTGCACGTCGACATGCCGCTTCGTTTAAAAGAGGGTGGCCGCCCTCGTGCCGGCTCGCCAGGCTCCCGCTCGTCTGGCTCGCGCCCGCCCTCCCGGGGGCGCGCCCTCTGATGGAGCAGCGCCTGATTCCGGTGCGATGCCTCACGTGCCACCGCCCGCTCCAGGACGTCTGGGAGCGCTTCCTGGCGGAATCGGCGCGGCTGCGGCCCGCGGAGGAGGTGCTGGACGAGCTGGGCACGCGGGGCCGGCTGTGCTGCCGGCGCATGCTGCTGACGCAGCCCGTGCCGCTCAGAACAGAGACGACGACGAGTCGCCCGTCAGATCGCTCGAGTCCAGCCCCAGACCCAGACTGTCGGCCGCCGCCTTCGCAGCCTTCACGGAAGCGCCGCGCTTGAAGCTGCCGGCGTGGGCCTCGATGGGGCTGCCGCTGAAGAAGTTGACGGACATGCTCGAGGTCGAGATGCCGTGCAGGATGATGAAGAGCTCGGGCACGAAGAGCGCCAGCGCGAGCACCCAGATCTTGGTGGCGGTGTGCGGCACCATGCCCATGTCCTTGATGGCCAGGAAGATGGCGAGGCCCAGGAGCACGAGATAGATCACGTTCAAGAACATGGTCCAGGCGCTGGTCTCGCGCTTGTCGCCGATGCCGCAGAGCCAGGACATAGTCGTCATCGGTCTTTTACAGGGGCGCCTGAAAAAAAGTGTGGCGTGCGCAAGTCGCCCGACGATCGGTGGGGGGTGGGAGCGCCCTGCCTGCAGTGGGCGAGCGGCGGCACCTGACACCCGGGCAGCTCGAAGGCGCACTCGTTGGGCATCTGCATGTGCTGCTTCCCGAAGGGCGGCTGGCCGTCGAAGTTGAGGTCCAGGTTGGAGAGCGAGCGGAGGCCGCGCTCCCAGAGGAACGTCTGATCCTGCTGGGTGTTGCTGACGGGGCCCAGGGGGAAGGCGTTCCAGGAGTACTTGGCCGAGTCTTGCCACTCCATGCTTGGCTCTTTTTGTAAGGCGGCTGGAAGTTTCGTCGCCTATCTCTCGGTGGGTTTCGGCGGGTCGGCGTCGTCCTCCTCGTAGTCCTCGGGCTCGCTCTCTTCCACGACCTCTTCCAGACTGGGCGCGAGGACCGGCCGCGCGTCGGGCGAGAAGTTGCCGAAGACGGCGGCGACGTTCGAGAGCAGGGCCTGCAGCTGGACGTGGCCCCGGGCCTCGAGCTGCACCTCCCCGGCGTCGCCGTCGTCGGGATACTCGTCGTCCGTCACAGGCCGGGCGGCCTCCGCCCGCCGGCCTTCGACGACGGCGGCCGAGAGCAGGGCGACGTCCCGGCGCAGCGCGGCGGAGTCGCTGCGCAGCGCCTCCACGGCGGGCACCACGGACTGCTCGAGCTCATCGAGGGTGACGCCGTTGCCGGCCAGGATTCGGATATCGTAGAGCTCGCCCTGCAGCAGCCGCACCTGGTGGAAGACGAATGCGAGGGCGACGGCCAGGAGGATGGTCAGGATGAGCGAGAAGTTCATGCCTTTGACTGCTGGCGGTCCGGGCGCTCGTTCGCACCGGAACGCGCGGGGGCCCCGTTAAGAAAGCATGGACCCGGCCTTCGGCTTGAGCGCCCGGGCGCAGGCGCCGCTCGCCGGCGCGGAGTTGCCGCCGGAGGGCCCGGCGCCCTGCGAGCCGTGGGAGGTGGGCTATGCCCTCGTGAAGTGCGGCGCCACGTGGTGCGGGCCGTGCCACCGCATCGCGCCGACGTTCCGGGCCTTCGCGGCGCAGGGCAAGATCAACTGCTACGAGGTCGACATCGACGCCGAGCCGAGCTTCGCGGAGCGCTTCGCCGTGGCGAGCCTGCCGACCTTCCTGCTGCTGCTCGACAAGCGCGAGCTGGGGCGCGTCGAGGGGGCCGACTGGGCGCGGGTGGAGCAGCTGCTCGCCGCCCACTACACGACCGGTCTCCCGTGACGTCGCCCGGTCGGCAAGGCGGTCTCCCCAAAGACAAACGTTGGGGCCAGCGGCATGCCGCGCAAGAATCTGCATCCGAGTACCTGGGGCCGGTCGGCCTGGGACTTTCTGCACAGCTGCGCCCAGGCCTGCGACGCCCCCTCGGCGCCCCACTATGAGGCCCTCGTGCACCTCCTGCCCTACGTCCTGCCCTGCGAGAAGTGTCGGGCGCACGCGGAGGCCTACATCGCCACGAACCCGCCGGACCTGAGCGACCTGCGCGGCTGGCTGCGGCGCTTCGAGGACCACGTCAGCGAGCAGAAGCGGCCGCCGGCCGCGGCGCGCTGCGAGATGCCGCCCTCCGGGCTGCGGCGCGTGGCGAAGGCGCTGGTGCTGCTGCTGGTGCTGCTCGTGCTGGCGGCCTGCCTGGCGACGAGCCTGTTCCGCGCATAAAGGTGCGACGCCTCGGCTCTTTCTAATAAAAAAGCTGATGGCGAAGGTTCTCTTTGACGCCGCCAAGAAGGACCCCTCGTTCGCCGGGCCGTTCGCCTACTACACGAACCGCCCGATGAAGAACTTCCTCGGCGAGGAGCCGGTGCCGCCGGTCGAGCAGGTCATCGCCGCGCTCGCGGCGGCCGAGCTCGGCTCCGCGAACACCCACCACGGCAAGATCATCAAGCAACACATCCAGCCGGGTGGGGACATGACCAAGACGCAGCAGTGCATCAGCGAGTGCGGCGGCGGCCTCAAGACGTGCAACCCGCTGGACACCATGTGCCTGCAGAACCAGACCGTGGACATGGCCAAGGCCACCGTGTGCAAGAACAAGTGCATGGGCGTCGTCTGAGTCACGCGTTGAGCCGCTGCAAGCCGTGCTCCTGGTTGATGTTGTAGATGTAGTCCGCGAGGGCCTTCTTGAGGGCCTCGAAGTCCTCGGCCAGCTCGCTGGCCAGGATCGCGCGCTCCTGGCGCGCGCGCCGGGTCAGCGCCGCCAGGCGCGCGGAGGCCAGGCGGCGGGCGGCGAGCGCCTCGGCCACGAGGCTCGGCTTGGCGTCGCCGAGGCGGCAGCGCGTGTAGGCGGCGCAGAGGTCGTCGAAATTCTGCAGGAGCGCGAGCGTCTCCGGGCGGTCCAGGCTGAAGAAGAGGTGCACGGGCTCCGTCAGCGCGGCGGCCAGCGCCGCGTCCGCGCTGAGGCTTTTGTAGCGGGCGAGGTCGAGCCCGGGCCCGGCGTCGTCGCCCTCTTCGGCGCCGCGCCGCGACAGGAAATAGGCGGCCGCAGCTCCGACGGCCCCTCCGATGAAGAACCCCGCCGTCGTCGCGTCGGCAGCCATAGCCGTTTAGACAAGTCCGCGTTCCCGCCCCGTTGTTCCTGACCGCGATGGCCGCCCGGGCCGCTTCTCGCTCGCGCTCGCCCCCTGCGGAGCTCCAGCTCCTCATCTGGGACGTCGCCTTGCCCGGGGCGCCCGGCGCCCGGCTGCAGCCCGTGTCGCTGGCCGAGCTGCGCACGCGGCTGGGGGCCGGCGCGGCAGCCGACGCGCCGGCCGACGCGCCGGCCGGCGTCGTGCCCGTCACGGCCATCTGCCGCTGGGACGCGTCCGACGCCGAGGTGCGGGGCGACGCCTTCCGGCTGGCCGACAAGGCGGCCTACCCCGCCCTCCGGCTGGAGGCGCGCCATGCCACCGCCCGGTGCGCCCGGTGCTGCTTCGACGAGGCGACGCACGTCTACACCGTGGACGGGCTGCGCGTGCCCTGGAGCGGCACGACCTTCTCGCACCTCTGCGAGCACGCCTTCGATGCGGAGGCGACGCTGGACGAGTACTACAGCGAGGCCTGGGCCCAGAACAAGGGCCACGTCCACGCGGACGGGCGCGCCTTCAGCCGCGGGGAGGTCGCGGAGGAGTGGCGCGGCAACGGCGAGCAGCAGTCGCGCCTCGGCACGCTCATGCACTGGCACATCGAGTGCCACCTCAACGGCTACGTCATCGCCGAGCCGCGCAGTCCCGAGTTCCGGATGTACCTCGACTTCGAGGCGCGCTTCCTGCGCCCGCTGGGCCTGGAGCCCTGGCGCACCGAGATGAACCTCTTCCACTGCGGCCTGCGGTTGGCGGGCCAGGCCGACCTCGTGTGCCGCGCGCCGGACGGCCGCCTGGCGATCCTCGACTGGAAGCGGAGCCGCGAGATCAAGGCCGGCGGCTTCCGGGGGCGCCGCATGCAGCCGCCCCTGGAGCACCTGCCGGACTGCAACCTCTGGACCTACTGCCTCCAGCTGAACACGTACCGGCACATGCTCGAGAGCGAGTACGAGCTGCCGGTCGGGGAGATGTTCATCGTGGTGCTGCATCCCGGGCAGCTCCCGGCGCCCTGCGGCGCCCACGTCTATCGGGTGCCGCGGCTGGAGGCCGAGATCTCGGCGCTGGTCGCGCACGCCGCGGCCCTGCACGGCACCGGCCTGGCGCCGCGGCCGGGCCCGCAGGCGCCCTTCGAGCTGGACGGGCTGCGCTTCGCGCGTTAAAAAGCCCGCGGAGTTGGTCTGGCGTAAGGAAAAGCTTCCCGAAGCACCATGGCCTTGAGCAGCGCCCCCGTCGCGATGACCGTCGACGTGCAGCCCCCACTTTTGATGGCGGCCGAGGTGAGCGCCCCCGAGCCGAAGCGCGGCGCCAAGCGGGCCCGCAAGGAGACGGTGGACGCGGCCGCCGTCGGCGCGATGGCGGCGACCGCCGTCACGCCGGGGCCGAAGCGCGGCAAGGCCAAGGCCGAGGCCGCCCCCGCGCCGCCCGCCGAAGGCTCGGTGCCCGAGGATCTCGAGAAGACGGGCGAGCCGGGCTCCTGGCTGATCGTCGCCAAGACGGTGCGCGGGCTGCTGAAGAGCAATCCGAGCGCCGCGATGCACTGCGGCTCCGACGCCCTGCCGGCCCTGAACGCCAAGGTGGTGGAGCTGATCCAGGAGGCCATCGCGCGCGCCGTGGCGAACAACCGCAAGACCCTGAAGAGCTGCGACTTCTAGGGGCTGGCCGGCCGGCGCTGGTAGCGCGCCAGCCGCTCGCGCTGCCACAGCTCTCGGAATTTGCGCAGGAGCTCCGGGTCCGTGACGACTTCGCTCGGCGGGAGGCCGGGCGCCGGGGCGGGAGACCGCGGCGCGGCGTCGGGCTGCCCGGGTGATGCGGGCGGCCCGGCCGGCGACGGCCGCGCGGAGGCGGGCGCCGGAGGGGTCCGCGCCGTGGCGGGCCCCCGGGCCGGCGCCGTGCCCTCGTCGTCCGCTTCCAAGTACACGTGGCTCGGCGTCCCCATGGCTTCTGCCGTGGCGCGCGCGCCGAGACCGCTCTCCCCAAAGATTCGCGCGGCGAAGCCCTTGCCCGCCGCCGTCGCCAGCTCGGAGGCCGGCGGCGGCGCCGAGGCCGTGGCGCTGTCCGAAGCCAGCCGGCTGAGCGCGCCTGAGGAGAGCGCGATGGGCGCCGCCAGGGCTGCCACCGCCGACACGGGGCCCAGACCGAAGAGGCTCGCCGCCGCCAGCATCGGTCTCGAGCTGTTTCTTGTAGGGCCGGGGCATGGACGTTCAGATCGTGGATGCGGAGGCGTATCAGGTGGTCGTGGACCGCGACTGGCCGGGCCGCTTCCGCCGCAACGACGTGGCGCTCGACGCCGAGCCGGTGTGCGACGTGGTGCGCGTGCTGCAGGCCCGAGCGAACGCGGCCTATGTCGTGCGCCTCTGGTGCCGCGCGGCGGACGGCCGCTCCGTGTGCCTGGTGGTGTGCGACGCGCGGCGCGAGGTCTACCGGCGCCTCACGGAGCTCGGCCGGGGCATGACCTCGCGCCTCCTGGAGACGGCGCAGGACTGCCTGCTGCAGCGGACGAACGGCCTGGCGACCTGCGAGGTGGTCTTCCGGTCGAGCACGGCGGGCTGGGAGAGCGAGCCCTCCAACGAGCTGCGGTCCCGCACTCGGGCCTGGTTGAAGTTCGCGGTGGCGTCGGCGGCGCAGTTGGAGTGGCTCTGGGCGCCGCAGCGCGGCGAGCGCCTCTCGGCGCTGGAGGAGATCGCGGGCGCCCTCGAGCGCCCGGCCTACGGCGGCGAGCGCACCGGGCTCTTTTCCTGCGAGACGGCGCACGCCAAGCTGGACCTGCGCACGGAGGTGATGCACCAGATCGGCGCCCGCCTGGGCGGCTGGCTGAGGCTGCCGGCGGAGCTGGCGGCCCGGCTGACGGCCTACCCGGGCGTGGTCCGGGCCGACGGCGTGGTGCAGGCCAAGCTCTCGGAGCTGCGGGGCACGTCCGTGGAGCTGACGCAGATGGCCCCGCTGCGCGTGCTGTCCTTCGACATCGAGTGCATCTCGGCCTCGGACGCCTTCCCGCAGGCGCAGCAGCCGGAGGACCGGATCATCTGCATCGGCGCCTACCTGCGCACGCTGGGCCAGCACGACGACCGCTGCGTCATGCTCTGCCTGGGCGACACCGCGCCGCTGGCCGACGAGGGCGTGCCGACGGAGCTGCGGGTCTTCGCCCGCGAGCGCGACCTGCTGCTGGGCTTCGCGGAGCTGCTGGCGCAGAGCGACGCCGACCTCGTCCTCGGGTACAACACCACCGGCTTCGACTGGAAGTACATCTGCGATCGCACGCAGGTGCTGACGCTGCTGCACTGCCAGGGCGCGGCGCGCGAGGCGCTGCGCGGCGCGCCGGCCGCGGAGGAGGCCGAGCGGCGGCTGAAGGACTGCAAGGCGCTGGCGCGCGTGCTCGGCGGGCCCTGCGGCCTGGCGCCGCCGCGCGCGCTGGAGCTGCTCGGCTACGAGGACGGCGCGCTCGCGCTCGCCGGGGCGCCGGCCGAGGCGCTGTCGGTGCCCGAGCGCTCGCGGTGCTTTCGCCTGTCGCGGCGCGGCGAGGAAGAGACGCCGCCCGTGGAGCAGGACATCACCTCGAAGGCCATCGGCGACAATCTCCTCTTCTACCCGCGCATGCCCGGGCGCGTCAACGTGGACCTCTGGTTCTACCTGAAGCGCGACAACCCGGCCGACCTGCCGGACCTGCGCCTGAACACCGTGGCCCAGCACTACCTGGGCAGCCAGAAGCACGACCTGCCCGCCAAGGAGATGTTCAAGGCCTACCGCGAGGGGCCGGCGCAGCGGGCCGTCGTGGCCGCCTACTGCCGCCAGGACTGCCGCCTGGTGCTCGACCTGCTCGAGAAGCTGGAGACGGCGACCACCGTCTGGGAGATGGCGAAGATCACCTGCGTGACGCCCGAGGACGTCCTCTTCCGCGGCCAGCAGATCAAGGTCTACACGCAGCTGGTGCTCATGGCCCTCACCTGCAACTACGTCGTGGAGGCGGGTTCTTGCCTCGCTGCTTCTGCCTGCTCCGGTCGTTTGGCGCCGTTGCTCGTGCCCTGCAGGACCGCCGCGACCTCGACGCCGCCGAGGAGGGCCAGTACGAGGGCGCCACCGTGGTGGATCCCACGCCGGGCTACTACCGCGAGCCCGTCTTCTGCCTGGACTTCGCGTCGCTGTACCCGTCGCTGATGCGCACGATGAACCTGAGCCCGGACACCCTGGTGCGCGACCCGGCGGCGGGCGTCCCCACCAACGACATCGAGATCTCCCCGGGCGTGACGCACCGCTTCGTCAAGGGCTCCGTGCAGGTGGGCCTGCTGCCGCGCATCCTGGAGCAGGTGCTGGGCGAGCGCAAGCGCGTCAAGAAGCTCATGGAGGAGGAGCAGGACCCGCGCCGCCGCGCGCTGCTCAACTCCAAGCAGCTGGCGCTGAAGATCTCGGCCAACAGCATCTACGGGGCCTGCGGCGCCACCAAGGGCCGCCTGAGCTGCCGCGAGTGCGCGGAGGCGACGACGGCCGCCGGGCGCGAGGCCATCGCCTTCACCTGCCGCTACGTCAACGCGCTGCCCGGCTACGAGATCGTCTACGGCGACACGGACTCGGCCTTCATGCGCATCCCGCTGGAGCACCGCGCCGCGCCGATGCCCGAGCTCTTCGACATCGGCGAGGCCCTGGCGCGCGCGGTGACGCTGGCCATCGCGGCGCAGATGCCGGGCGAGAACGTCTACATCAAGCTGGAGTTCGAGAAGGTCCTGCAGAACCTCTGCCTCTACAAGAAGAAGCGCTACGCGGGCATCTGCGTCGACAACCCCCGCAAGCCCGGCAAGGTCATGGCCAAGGGCCTGGAGCTGGTGCGCAAGGACGCGTGCGGCCTGACGAAGCGCGGGCAGCGCGACGTCCTGAACGCGCTGCTCTTCGACTGCGACCTCCGCAAGGCGGCCGACCTCATGCTGGCGGCCCTGGAGGAGCTGCTGACCATCCCGCCGGGCGGGCCGTTCGACCTGCTCAAGCAGAGCAAGTCGCTGCGGGCCGACTACAAGAACTCGGAGGGCCAGATGCACTGGCGGGTCAAGGAGCTGATGCGCGAGCGCGAGCCCGGCTCGGAGCCGCGCGTGGGCGACCGCGTGGAGTTCGTCGTCGTGGCCTCCTCGGCGCCGCGCGTCGTCGACAAGGTCGAGGACGTCGGCTACGCCGCGGCGCAGAAGCTGCCGCCGGACTGGCTGCACTACATGGAGGCCATCGAGGGCCCGCTCATGCGGCTGCTCGAGGTGCCGCTGCAGAGCACCGAGCCCGAGCTGCTGCAGGCCGTGCGCACGCGGTGCGCGGAGCTGCGCGGCCGCGCGCAGCAGCTGACGGTCGCCCACGGCCTGGCCCGCCGCGGCACGAGCTGGGTCTGGGGCCACCGCGCGCGCGACGGCGGCGTGCAGCTCAAGCTGGAGGTGGGCCTGAAGCGCCAGGCGGACGCGCAGCCCTGCGCCGAGGTGCGCGCGCCCGCGGCCGCCAGGCGCCGGGCGGCGCCCGGCCTGCCGCGGGGCCAGCAGACCCTGGGGTTCGGGGGCGCGCCCTGACGCCTACTTGTAAACCATGCCGGGAACCCGGCATGCTGCCCTGACCGTGAGCGGGGTGAGTGCCGGCATCGTTCTGGCGCTCTGGCTGAGTGGCCTCACAAAACCTGAGGGACGGAGAGCCCGATGGCCGGCAGCTTTCGCGTCTGACAAAGATAGATCGGGTTCTCATGTTTTAAATTCATCTCGAGTGGCTGACAGTGCGGGTGATGCAGGTCCGTCTTTTTTAAGTGCGGTCTCGCACATTTTGCCCGCGCAAACATCTATGAGCAATAGTGGGTCTGGGAGTTCCAAATCACTGGAGCTTCCGGAAGGAGTCGAGCGGTATTCGATGACCCCTCGCCCGCATGCAGCCGGGGGCTCCGGCACTGCTTCTGGAGGTGACCACCGACCAGAGATGCCTTTAGCAAAAGAGCTTGCTTATTACAGTGCAAGCTCAGGCAGTTCGTCGTTACACGTCCCGATAGGAGTCGAACAAATTGACTTACATACCCCTCGTGTTACTCCGGATACTAAGGCTGCTGCCAATCGTTATACTATGGCTGGTGCCGAATATAGGACTCCCGCATTCAGTCCCGATAGGTCTCCAGAAAGCCTTCCTCTGGGTGCATCGCATACAAGCGTCAAACAACAGAAACCATATCCCGCCGTGCCTCAGTTTCCTTTTCCGGCTCCGGGTTCAGACGCCCCGAAGGAGGAGGCCACCCGCCAGTAAACCGCGGCCTCCCCCGTTCAGGCATGCGTCGGCTCCATGGAGCGCCTCCGGCTCTGGCTCCGGCGGCGCGGCTTCGCGCTCGAGGCGAAGCCGGGCGCGGATGACCACGTGCTGCTGCTGGCCGAGGGCGGGGGGCGCGTGATCCTCGACGCGCGGCAGCCGCTGCCCGTGCGCCTCTGCCGGCTGCTCCACGAGTGCGGCCACGTCGCCATCGACGCCAAGCGCCGGCAGGGCGGCTGGGCCGCGCGCGCCCCGCGCCGAGCCGGCGCGACGCTGCGGGAGCTGTACGTCAGCGCCGGCCGCCTCCGGGCCCGACGCCTGGCCTGCGAGCTGGCGCAGCTGCACGAGGAGATCGAGGCCTGGGAGGAGGGCGAGGGCCTGGCCCGGCGCCTGCGGCTGCGGCTGCCGCGCGGCCGCTTCGAGCGCGAGCGCGTGCAGGCGCTCATGACCTACGTGCGCTCGGCGGCGCGGACGCGCCGTTGAGCAAACGGAACATGTGGGCCGCGTGCTGGCGCCGCCTCGGCGCGTGGTGGGCCCGGTGGCGGGGCGAGGACTGCCAGTGCGACCTGCACCTGCGGCTCTGCGGCGAGGAGGAGGCGTTCCGCGTGCTTAACTACGCCCGCTGACCCGGCGCGCCCCTTCAGAGCGGCTCGAAATTGGGGTCGTCGTCGTCCGCCTCGGGCTCCTCGTGCACCGTCTCCTGGCGGGCGTCCAAGAGGCGCTGCGCCTCCTGCGCCGCCCTGCTCGGTTCGGCGCTCGGCAGGCGCAGGGGCAGCGCCCGGCGCGGCGGCTCCTCGAACGCGACGCGCGCCGCCCGCCGCGGCCGCAGCTCGGGGGCCTCGCGCGCCTCGCGGCTGCTCGCCTCCTTGGCCGCGCGGGCCTCCCAGCCTTTGCCGCCCTTGCCGGCGCCCTTGCCGTAGCCCTCCCAGCCGAGGTCGCCGCGGCGCGCACTCTTGTCGTCGTCGTCCGGCCGCTCGCCCCGCCCGTAAAAGAGCGGCTCCACGAGGCGTTTCCGCACGAACCAGGCGCCGAGCGCGAGCACGATGACGCCGGCCACGATGGCGATGGTGCGGAGCACGCCGGGGCCGCTCTTGGGCACGATCGCCGCCGGCGCGTCCGAGAGGGCGACGACCTGCGGCGCGGGCAGGAGCTGCGGCGCGGACGCGAGCTGCGGCGCCTCGAAGCGGACCTCGGGCCGTGGCCGCGCCTCTAAGATGACGGGGGTGGCGTCGCCGCGCACGTAGGCCCGGTCGCAGGCATCGAGGGCGGTGCGGAAGCGTTCGGCCAGGGTGAGATCGGGCGCGCCGCCGTTCATGGGGAGTTTTCTGGCAGCGACCATGGCGGGCAGCCTCCGGGCGAACGAGCTGGCCCGGGCGGCCCTGGATGAGACGGCGCTGGCGGGCGCCTGCGTGGACTTGGTCTCGGCGCACGGCACCGCGACGGTGGCCGGCGGCCTGCTGGCCACGTCCTTCGTGGTGCGGAAGCTCGCCTTGGAGCCCCGCGAGCCCTACAGCTGCTCCGCGCTGGACGCCTACGTCCGCTGGCCCCGCAGCCTCGGCGAGATGCAGACCTGGCTGGCGGCGGCCGACTTCCTCCTGGCCGAGCCGCCGGCCGCCTACGTGGCGTTCTTGCTGGACGCGGCCGCGCGGGCGCACGGCCTGTGCTCCGGGCAGGTGCTGCGCTGCCCCCTCGATCCCATGGCCGCCTCGGGCGAAGGGCTGGAGGAGCACCTGCGCCGCTGGATGCTCGAGGCCCGCGCGCCCGAGGCCGACGCGTACGCGCCGCCGGCCGGCGCGGCCGCCCGGCCGGACGTGCCGCTGCTGACGACCACGCCGGCCGACCTGGCGCCGGCCGCGTGGCTGCGGTGCTGCTGGCAGCTGCTGCGGCGCGTGGCGGGCGCCTGCGAGCGCTCGTACCACCTGTTTCTGGTGCGGCGGCAGCTGCAGCTCAGCGTCCTGGCCTTCGCCGAGGCGCCGGCGCCGGCCCTGGAGCTGCTCGCCGCCGCGCCGCTGCTGTGGCAGACGCGCTTCTGCGAAGCGAAGGCGATGCGGCTGCTGGTGTACGTGGCGCTCCGGCGCCTCTACCTGGCCGAAAAGGCGGGCGAGCACTGGCCCGTCCCGCTGGAGACCGCCGCCGGGCTGCAGACGCTGTACCGCGAGGGCGTGCTCGATCTCGACGCCTTCGTGCCCTGCCCGCGCCCCTGCGCGCGCCCTTGGTACGTCCTGTCCCACCTGCCCGGCCGCCGCTACGTGCCGCAGCTCCGCGGCGGCGACGCGGTGCGGGCCACGGTCTGTGCGGCGGTGCCGTGGCTGGCGGGGCTCCTCGGCGGCGACGTGCCGCTCTATCTCACCGGCAGCCTGCTGGCCTGGGCGCTGCGCGAGGCGCCCGCGCTCGCGCCGCGCTGGGCGCCGGGCGACGTCGACATCTTCTGCGAGGCCCCGGACGACCTGGAGGCCGCGACCGCTCGCGTGGCGGCGGCCATGCGCAGCTGGCTCGCGGCGCACGGCCCCGGGGACTGCGGCGTCCGGCGGTATGCGCCGAGCGCCACGCGGCGCGTGCTGGAGGTGTGCGCGCACCCCCGCGGCGCGCGGGGGCTCGAGGCGGCCGGCCACGAGCACGCGAGCGCGCTGCGCTGCGACGTCTACGTGAACTCGCAGGCGCGGATGCGCTCCTATCACGTGCCGGCGGTGCGCTGCAGCCTGCTGCTCACCGCGCGCCGCGAGCTCGTCCTGAACCCCTCCTGCGCCCTGGCGCTCATCACCAGCCTGAACGTCGATTACGCCGTCGTGCCCGGGCGGAAGATGCCGCTGGAGATCTTGGAACGCAAGTGGCGCCTGGGCTTCAACTTTTGTCTGACGTGGAGTGCGGCGCGCCACCTCTGTCTCTTCCTGGGCGAGCGCGACACGCAGCCCTGCCCGGTCAGGCTCCACCTGCGCAGCTTTCCGGCGCCGGAGCCGGAGCTCTGCTGGATGTAGCGCCGCTCCCCCCGCTGTTAGTAAACGGCCATGGCGGCCGCTCTGCCGATCTTAGCGGTGCTGGCGGACGCGCCGCTCGTCGGCGGCCAACAAAAAGGCTTGACGCAGCTGCGCCAGGCCTTGAAGACGGAGCTGGGCACGCACTACCAGCTCGTGTCGTTCGAGCGGAATCACGGGAATCTGTCGCTAGACCCCTCGGATGCCAATTATTTCGCAGACTTTTTCGACAAGCTCGCAAAAGAGGGGGTGAGAGGGCACGCAGCGCGGTTGCAGAGAGAGCGGCAAGCTGCGACGTCGGGTGCCCGGACCGCCCTATTTTTGTTCGGGGAGAGCGACATGCGAAAAAAAACACCCAAGCCCACGGCCGCGCAGGTCACCGCGACTTTGCAGAAGATCGCGTCCAAGTTCCTGCCTCCGGAATGTCACATTTTTGTGCTCGACCCCAGCCCGCCCAAGACGCGGGACGCGGCCGCGCAAGCCGTCTGGGATGCCGTCAGCCGCTTCCAGCCGGACGGGGACGGCAGTCGCGTCACGCACTTGCAGGACTTCACGGCCTCCGGCCTGAACATAGCCGAGCTGGCCAAGAAGATCAAGGAGGTGCTGCGACGCCAGGCGGACGGCGGACCGGTGCCAGCGGTCCTCTCCCTGGCGCCGCCGGCCGCCCCCGCGCTGCCGGGCTCGCCGCCCGAAGTTGCCGCCCCGCCGCCGGCCGCCCCGGCGACGCCGCCCGCCGCGTCGCCGGAGCCAGAAGCCCTGGCCGGCGGCGCCCCCGCGCCGCCGCCCGCCGCGCCGATCGTGCTGGACCTCACCGACGACGAGTCGTCGGATCTCGAGGTCCTGGCCAGCGAGGACCACGCGGGCCCTTCGCCGGCGTTGCTCGAAACATGGCAGGCCCTCTTGGCCGAGCTCGAAGAAATGCCAGGGCTCACGCCCGCCTTGCTCGAGCGGCTCGGTCCGAGTGACGCCGAGCCCGATTACGCGAGAGAAGACGTCGATCAAGCCGTGACCCACCTGAGCGCGTTCCGCGGCGCCGCCGTCGGGCGGGCCGCTGCCCGGGCCGTCGTGGGCACGGCCCGGGTCGCGCGGGACGTCGCCGCGGCGCGGCTGGTGTTCGCGACCGCCCTGCTCGCCCGAGCGCACTCACACGTTCGGGCGCAGGAATGACGTGGGGGCCGCGGCCAAGAGGATGGGCGTCGGGGGCCCGCCGCCGGGGTGCTGCAGGTACACGCCCGACGTCAGGGGCGCGGGGGGCGCGTACATCGTCCGCCCCGGCAGGCGGAGAATCCACAGGGCCAAGAGCGCCACGCCGGCACAGGCCAGCACGGCGCCCCAGCAGATGCCGCCGCTGGGCGGCGCGTTCACGCGTTCCGCCAGCTGCGCGTTGCGCTCGTCCGCGGCGACGACGCGGCGCTCCAGGGCGCTCAGCGCCCGCAGGAGCGCCTCGTAGTGCTGCAGCGTGAACGGCGCCGGCTGCGGCGGGGGCTTCGGCTCCGGCGCCGGCCCCTTGGGCGGCGCCGTCGCGCCGACGACCTGGACGTGGCTGCGCGCGGCGTTGCGCGGCGCGCCGCCCTCGCCGGCCAGATTGCCGCCGTAGAGCTCCGTGTCGTCGAGGAACGAGAACATCCACTTTGCGAAGACGCGCGGTTTGTTGTTTCGGCCGACGGCGGCGGCGCGTCAGAAACGGCGCGATGGAGTCTGCGGAGCCGCCCCCCGGCGCGAGCGCGGCGCGGCGGGTGCTCGCGGCGGCGCGCGCCGTCGGCTGCGACACGCGCGTGGGCGCCGTGGCCTTCTGCGGCGCGGAGGGCGCGCTCGCACTGCACTTGCCGCGTCTGCAGGCTGCGGCCCGCGTCTGGCCGAGCACGCTCACCCGCGCGGAGCTGCGGGCGGCCTGCGCCGCGTTCGCGCGCGCACGGCCCGCGGCGCCCGTGCCGGGCGCGGTGCTGCTCGCGGCCGCGGACCTGGCGCAGCTGCGCCAGGCGGGCCCGCCCGCTGCCTGCGCGGGGCCGTCGGGCTCGGCCGTCGTCAGAAAGCTGCTGCGCCAGCGCGCCACGGCGCCGGCCCTTACCGCGCCCGGGCAGCTGCCCTGGGGCGAGCCCGTGCCCGCCGACTGCCAGCTGGCGCAGACGATCCTCGGGCCGGTGCGCGCCGCCTTGGGGCTCGACCCATCCCCCGACTACCACGTGGCGACGGGCGGACGCAGCACCTGGCAACGCATGCGCACGCGCGCGGAGCTGGCGGCGGACGCCCGCTCCTGGGGCTCGGACGTCGAAGCGCTGGAGGTGGACGTCGGCGGGGCGGTCTCGCGGCCGCCCTTTGTCCTGCGGCCGCCGGACGACCAAGGCTGGTATCAAGAAATCGCGTGAAGAGCCGCTCGCCGCCCGATGTCCTTTTTGGAGCGAGCCGAAAGCTGGCGGACGGCCCTCGACGAGGACCGGAAGCGCCGGCCGCCCGGCGCCGCGCCTGGCTTCGGCGAGGCTGCGCAGGCCGCCGCCGCGCGCCTGGGCAAGAAAACGGCGCCGCGGCTGGCCCGATCGTCCGAGGTCGAGGCCGTGCCCGAGCCCGAGGCGCCGGCCGCGCCGGACCCGTGCGAGAAGCTGCGCGGCGCCGGCGCGCACGCGCGGCAGCAAAGGGCCGCCGACCTCGCGACGTACGTCGCGCTCGCCTTGCACAAGCTCTGCGAGGTGCCGGTGCCGCGGGGCGCCGCGGAGGCGCCGGACCGCCCCCGGGAGCTGGACGCCTCGCTGCCCCTGGGGCTGGCCGACCACTTCTCGAGACAGGCGTGGCGGGGCGGGAAGCGGCTCCTGGTCTTTCTGGTGGCGCCGGGCTGTCCGCCGGACGCCAGCCCGGCCGCGTTGCACTTCGATGCCGCCGCGCTGCTTTCGCTCCTGGCCCAAGCCCGCCAGGACCTGCCCTTGAAGGCGCTCGTCGTGTGCGGCCCGGCGCGGGCCACCGTCGTCGTGCCGCGGCCGGAGCTCGAGCCCGGCGCCGAGCCCTACTGCAGCCTGGAGATTTCGGGCCGGAGCGCGCCGTTCGCCGAGACCGCGCCGCCGCTGGCCGCCGCAGCCGTCCAGGAGCTGTTGCAGGCCGCGCAGCGGACGGTGCGAGACTGGAGCACGGGCGTGGTGGCCGTGTTCCACACGCAAGAACCGGCCTCGACGCTGTGGGATCGGTGGCAGCGCGCCCGCCAGGAGAGTCGGCCGTCGCACCCGTTGCAGCGGCGCCACGAGCCGCTGCCGACGCTGCCGGGTCTGCTGCCGCTGCACGAGCAAGTAGCCGGCCTGTCCGGCGCCGCCCAGTGCCGCGAGACGCCCGCGGACGGGTTTGCGGCCTACGGGTGGAGCTCGCTGGCGGCGCTGGCCCGAGAAGCGCTGCTGCATCCTGGCTCGAGGCAGAATCTCAAGCGCGCCACGCTGCAAAAGCACGTGCGGGATTCTCTGCCGCCGAAGCACCGCGGAAATCTCCCGGCCCACGTAGCTGCCGTGAATAAGCTGCTCGATCAACTCCTGGGCCGTCTCGAAGACGTGGGGCTCCCGCCCGGGCCAGCCGACGGCTGCGACCCCCGGATGCTGGAAGCGGCCTGCCTGGCGGCCCTGGAGCCGCTGCCGCTCCAGGGGGTCGACTATTCGCTGCTGGAGGTGGCCATGCAGTGGGTGGCTTTCGCGTTTGCCGGCAAACAGCCAGGCGCCGCCGCTCGGATGAAGACCGCGGGGCGGCGTGCGGCCCTCGAGCAGATGAAGGCCCGGGCCCCCTGAGAAGGGGGCGCGGCGAAGCCGGTGCGATGGCATGATAAAGTGAGCTCGCATGCCACGCTCCAACCTGTCCGAAGCGCACCGAAAAGAAACGGCGAGAGAGCAGAGAGTGAAGCTTTTCAAACTAAAGTTGTTGGACGCCAAAAAATTGCCCTCGGTCGTGGATGCCGAAACACGTGCAAACATAGGAAGAGAGTACCGCAAACTCGCGCCGGCACTGCACCCCGACAAAAATATGAGCGAGACCGCAGAAGTGCAGCGAGCGAGAGCGGAACAATTCACGGAACTGACCGAGGCCTACGAGGCATTATTGACGGCGCCGTCCTCGCCCGTGCCGTCCTCGCAGGCGCCGTCCTCGCCGGCGCCGCCCTCGCCGGCGCCCGGGCCCGGCAGAAGAGCCAAGCGCGGCTCGGAAGAAGCCAGAAAAAATGCGCGAGGGCGTACCGAACAAAAGCAAGCGAGGGCCAACGAGCGAAGAAAACGGGACAAGGCAGACGACAAGCTTCTCGCAACGTTGACGGATCCGAGCGTGCTGCGGGCAGCGCTGCTGGCCATGTTAAAAAGTTTGGC
>Ga0214919_10000969_pt1 | contig 48661 bp, 43 predicted proteins | sample LL1503_MetaG_FD_177994 | JGI IMG/M metagenome (GOLD analysis project Ga0214919, IMG submission 177994) | Freshwater microbial communities from Lake Lanier, Atlanta, Georgia, United States - LL-1503 | ecosystem: Environmental > Aquatic > Freshwater > Lake | place: USA: Georgia | collected...
TCTAATAGCGCAATGAATTCTTTTTTTTGATCTTCATTACTTAAGCCTCTTTTACTTGGCCAGTCAATATTTTCAACAGTAGCTACCCATACCCCCCTGAATTCAAAAACATTTTTATCGTTTAATGCAGGTTGACCTTTTATAAAAAGAAAAAATCCTATAAATAGGATACTCAATGTAAAACGCATGTTTACTTATTTAATTTATAGGGGATTGCTTTGTTCTCTAAGTTTATCTAAAATCTGATTCATAGTAGCGGCTTCTTTTTCACTTACTCCTTTTAATATAGAATCTATATGGTCGTTTAAACTATCTATTTTTTCTAATATTTGTAATCCTTTTTTAGAAACAGTGATATCTACTAATCTTTTATCTTTGATGCAGGCCGTTTTTTCTACTAGGCCCTTTACAATTAAGCGGTCTACAATTCTACTGGTGTCGCTCATCTTGTCCAACATGCGTTCTCTAATTTTTAAAGTACTCAATGGACATTCGCTACCACGTAAAATTCTTAAAATATTAAATTGTTGTTGGGTAATATCTTCTGTAGCTAAAATTTGACCCATCTTTTCATTTAACCAATTGGCAGTATAAATGATATTGATACTCATTTTTTGAAATTCATTTCTGAAATTCGTTTGTTGTATGTCTTTTTCAATACCCATTATATTGATATCAGTTTTGGTTGTATATAATGTTTCACCCTATTAAAAAAAGGCAGTGCTAGTAAGGCTCCGATAGCATCTGCTAGCATGTCTATTACATCAAAACCTCTAGAGGGTACAAAATACTTTTGGTAATATTCCATGCCTATGCCAAATAAAATACAAACAATTAAACTAAGTGCCTTTGTTCTTGTTGACCTAAAGGAAATATTTGAATACTGTTCAAAATGAAAAAATATGGATAGTGCTAAGCTTCCGAATAGACCCATATGTACTACTTTGTCTGCATAAGGTAAATCCAAGATAAATGACATCCAATTGGTGCCTTGTATATCAGTTCCAGGCATACGTAATAAAATAAATATGAGTACAAATTCAAAAATAACCCAAACTAAAGTTTTAAATGAATTTGTCATAATGGATTAATGAACTAACTGACTATAAGCCACACTCGTTAATAAAGCTTCTACATCAGCAGTATTCACCACCGTTACTTTGACCATCCAGCCAGCACCATAAGGATCGGTGTTGACCAATTCTGGTTGTGCAGTTAAGGATTGGTTCACTTCTAAAATAGTGCCCGCCACTGGTAAAAATAAATCACTTACAGTTTTCACCGCTTCTACAGTTCCAAACACCGCTTCTGCAGAAAGCATTTTTCCTACGGTATTAATATCAATGTATACAATATCCCCAAGTTCGCCTTGAGCGAAATCGGTAATACCAATAGTGGCCGTATTGCCTTCTAATTTAATCCATTCGTGGTCCTTGGTGTAACGTAAGTCTGCTGGGAATTGCATAGTTTATTTTTTATTGGTGCAAAGATTCATAAAAAACACTAAAAAAACAATGAGCTAGAAGCTATTGTTTTCAAAATAGAGTAATATATGGTCTTTTAAAAAGCCTTCTTGTTCAATCAAGTCCATGGTAGGTAAGCCTTTCAATTGCTTAAAGTGAGGCCAGCCTTCTTCATCCAGACCTTCTAGTATATAAAAGCCACTGGCAGCCAGGATGGAGCAAATGGCTACATGCATGAGGTCCTGCTTCTGTTCCTTGCTAATTTTTTCTACTAAAAATCCAGTCTCCTGCAGCCCAATAAGGAATAGAATAGATTCCACATCCGGCTTTTTACCGAACCTATCCATCAGTTTTTTCTCTAAATCCCACCACCTGCTCTGAAAATCATCTTTTATCGATGCCATAACTGCCTTTTTCAATTTACCCAGCAAAGGTAGGGGATATCTAGGCGTAGTAGTATGCTTTGATTATCTTTGCTAAAATTTGATCCGATGTTACAAGTGAATTTTTTGCGTCAAAATAGGGAGCTGGCTAAGCAGAAGTTGGCCATTAAGCATTTTGCCCAACCCGATTTGGTGGATACTGTCATTGATTTAGACGATGAAAGAAAGCAATTGCAAGCTGCTTTTGATGAAACGCAGGCTAAGGTGAATGCGGCTTCTAAAGAAATTGGGGCATTGATGGCAAAAGGGGATAAGGAGCAAGCAGAAGCCACTAAAACGGCCGTGGGTGAATGGAAAAAACAATTGGAGCCTTTGAAAGAAAAGATGGCGCAGGTAGAAATAGATTTACAAAATACCTTGGTTCAGTTTCCGAACCTACCACATGACTTAGTACCCAAAGGGAAAACCCCAGAAGAGAATGAACTAGTGAAGCAAGCCGGTGAAACACCTACACTACATGCAGGGGCTCAGGCGCACTGGGATTTAATTAGCAAATACAATTTAGTTGATTTTGAAACCGGCTCTAAAATTACCGGTAGTGGCTTTCCTTTATATATTGGCAAGGGTGCGAAATTTCAAAGAGCCTTGGTACAATATTTTTTAGATTTTAATATTGCTGCAGGCTATACAGAATATTTACCTCCTTTTATGGTGAATGAAGCTTCTGCTTTTGCCACTGGACAACTACCTGATAAAGAAGGACAGATGTACCATGCCACTGCAGATAATTTTTATTTAATTCCAACAGCGGAAGTACCTGTTACGAATATTTATAGAGATGTGGTTTTGAAAGAAACGGACTTACCCTTACAAATGACCGCTTATTCTCCTTGCTTTAGAAGAGAGGCAGGTAGTTTTGGAAAAGAAGTGCGTGGATTAAATAGAGTACATCAATTTGAGAAAGTAGAAATTATACAAATTGTACATCCCGATAAAAGCGATGAAGTATTAAATGAAATGGTGGCGCATGTTGAAAAATTATTAGTGAGTCTGGGTTTGCAATACCGTATTCTAAGATTATGTGGAGGAGATATGGGATTTGCTTCAGCTATTACTTATGATTTTGAAGTGTATAGTGCTGCGCAGCAAAGATGGTTAGAAGTAAGTAGCGTTTCTAATTTCCAAGCCTATCAAACCTATAGAATGAAATGTCGTTTTAAGGATGCAGCTGGTAAAATAAACTTTGCACATTCATTAAATGGAAGTTCATTGGCCCTGCCTAGAATTTTTGCAGCCATTGTAGAAAACTACCAAACCGAAGCGGGTATTGCCCTTCCGAAGGCACTGCAAGCTTATTTTGGTGCTGAAAATTTAGTATAAAATTTTATTAAGCTTATATAAATTAAAAGCCCCCCGACCAATCGGGGGGCTTTTTTGTAAGTATACAGCTAGTATAAAAGGTATTTAAAATTTGCTGATTCTTAATCCAATAACGAAAGGAGCCATATCGAAATAGGTCAATTTCTTGTCAAATAAATTGGTCATGCTGTAAGATCCATACAATCTGATACCACCAATGCCCAATTCGCCGATGGCAGCCATTTTGTAATTGTTTAAATTAAAATTACCGCCCAGTTTTTTTTTGCCTCTTTCATCACTTATTTGTTTGGTATGTGATTGTAACAAATAACTGGCGCTCATACCAAGGCTAGCATAAAAGCTTTTATTATTGCCAGGGTCTGACTGCAAATTCAATTGAATAGGGATAGTTAAGTACTCCACAAATAATTTATTCTTTTTAAAATGCACATTGTCAAAATATACATAGTTGCCTGGGGTATTGCCAAAACTAATGGGTTGCTCAAATCTAAAATTATACATTTCAATACCTACGCCATACTTTAAATTCAAATAATGCTTGTAAAGATTTGTTTTTTGTTGAACAATCCAAACGTTCACATTGCTTGACTTGGTATTGTTTAATTTTAAATTGGTATTGGTTACTACCGAAGCGGAGGCATTCTGGGAGGTTTTATCTATCCAATTCGCAAAACCTAAATCAAATTCGAACCAATTGGTAGAAACGTTGTTTAATTTTTTATGTTTACGCTGAATAGTAATATTAGTATTATGAAAATCGCCATCTTCTATCATCGTTTCCCAATCTTTCTTATTAGCCCCTTCCTGAGATTTAATGATATTGTAGCGACCAATTTTTACTGTATCGTCATTGACTGAAATTAAAGTGTCTTTATATGATTTTACATAAATGCCTGCATTTTTATGGTCAAATTTTTCCATGATAGCAACACGCTTGGCTTTACGATACCCTCTATCATCACTATTTAAATCTATTTTTATCATTCCACGCCCCATTTCATAAGTGCCGGTTTTACTTTTATCATTTACAATCACTATGTTTCCAATTCTAATGGTGTCGGGGGTTTCTTTAGGCAATACATCAACCGCTGGGCGGTAGCTGCTGTCTTTTTGGGCATAGCTCAATAAGTTAAAGCTCATTAAACAAAGGGGGAGTATTATTTTTTTCATCATCTTGTTTTTTATTTTATACTATTTATTTTCTGATTTATTTCTTTTAAAAAGGGCATTGAATCTTCTTGTAATACCTCTAAGTGCCGCAGCGTCAATTTCTAGATTGGCAATGAAGATGCTTCTATCTTCCTCATCGGTATCTACTACTTGATAAGTGGTTGGAAAAATATTACTGGTTGCTTTGCTATTGGTACTTGTAGCTATTTCATTAGGTGCTTGGGTAATTTCATTAGAAGGTAAATCGCTAGCTTGAATGCTTGTTGCTTCTTTGGTCATTGGCATTGATGCTGCCATCAAATTGCTTGTTTGTTCCATTGTTATAGAAGCCAAAGCACTTTTTGGAGGCGCTAGGTTCTCTTTAAGTTTCAAGCTATAATATATTTTTTTTGGAGCGCTTGTGACAACATTAATAGCAGGGGCATTCTTTTTTTCAAATGGGGCTTTGCTCCTAGACAAGTTTTGCCCATTGGGTTGAGTGCTAGTTGAAACTATAGTATTGATGGAGCTAACAGCATTCGTATTAATGAATTGATAGCCAATCAGCAATATAAAGAGGGCTGCCACACTTAGGATAGCGGCCCTTGTTTTATTATTCAATGGAATAGAAAGTAGCCTTGCAGGTTTTTTGTACAATTTATTTTTAAAATCGGAAGATAGGCTCGCCTCCATTGCTGGTAGGCGGTACAATAAGGCCTTGTTTTCAAAAATGATATTTTCTGGTGCTTGGATGGTTTTTTTCAATTGGTCTAACTCGGCAGCAAAGGCTGGATAAGCGACCACAAAATTTTCTACCGCTGCATTTTCTGCTGCACTCAATTCCTTGTCAATGTACAAGAGAAAATAATTTTCGTAATTGGTTTCGTTGATGTTCATACTAACTACCTACTTTTTCAAGGTGAACTAATTTTTCTTTTAAAAATATTCTAGCACGGTGTAGATATACTTTTACTTGACTTTCAGACAAATTCATGATCTCCCCAATTTCTTGATAAGTATAACCTTCATAATCTTTTAAAAGCACCAAACTTTTTTGTGTTGGATTTAATTCGTTGATGGCTGCAAGTAAAACCTGTTTTAATTCAGGATCTTTTTGATAAGTTGCTTTTGCCCCTGCCTCCTCATAATTAGGGGTTATGGTCACTTTTTTTTCTTTTCGAATATGGTCTATCATTTGGTGATAGGCCACCGTAAATAAATAGGATTTGGCCTTGAGTGGTTCAACCTTGTTTCGGTTCACCCATAATTTTTCAAAAGCCGTTTGAACTATATCCTGCGCATCTTCAACATGAGCTATATTTTTTAATATAAATCGGTAAACGCTATTGGCGTATTCATCCACGCATTGATTGAATTCAATCTCCTTCATCCTTTAGAATTGACAGTTGGTTATACTTAAAACGCAGATAGGATCCAAAAGTTACAGAATACCCTAATAATTAATTACTTGTTCTTGAATCGCTGCAGGTAAGGTTCTCCACTCGTATTGTTGGTCTCTTAATTGAGGTTCGAAACCCGCTTCCTTGATGGCTTCCTGTATCGTCTTATAAGTAAAACGGTGGGGTGCACCAGCGGCACTGACCACATTTTCTTCGAGCATAATGCTTCCAAAATCGTTGGCGCCTGCTTCCAAACAAACTTGTGCTGTGGCTTTTCCCACGGTCAACCAACTTGCTTGAATATTTTTTATATTAGGAAGCATGATTCTACTAATGGCAATCATTCTTATGTATTCCTCAGTAGTGGTTAAATTATGTACCCCTCTAATTTTAGTAAGTAAGGTATCTACGTCTTGGAAGGTCCAAGGAATAAATGCCAAAAATCCTTTAGCGTCTTTTGGTTTTCTATCCTGCACTTCACGAATACGCACTAAGTGAATAAATCTTTCTTCTAAAGTTTCCACATGACCAAACATCATGGTCGCACTAGTGGTAATATTTAATTGATGCGCTGCAGCCATGACGTCCAACCATTCATCTGCACCACATTTCCCATTGGATACTAATTTTCTTACACGGTCTACTAAAATTTCTGCACCCGCACCAGGCAATGAATTCATACCAGCTGCTACTAAGGCTTTCAATACATCAGTATGGCTCATTTTTTCCAACTTGGCAATATGTGCGATTTCTGGGGGCCCAAGTGTATGTAATTTAATCGTCGGAAATTCTTTTTTTATCTGACTAAATATATCGGTATAAAAAGCCAAGCCTAATTCTGGATGATGGCCTCCTTGCAATAACAATTGGTCACCGCCCCATTCAATGGTCTCTTTAATTTTCTTGCGGTAGGTATCCATGTCCGTAATATAAGATTCAGGATGTCCGGGCACTCTGTAAAAATTACAAAACTTACAGTTCGCAATACATACGTTGGTGGTGTTTAAATTTCTATCGATCTGCCAGGTTACTTTACCATGGGGCACTTGCTTTTTTCTTAATTCATTGGCGATATAACTTAATTCAGTAAGGGGTGCGTTTTCAAATAAAAACAGGCCTTCCTCCTTGCTTAAGTGTTCAAAATTCAAGGCGCGTTGGTATAAGGATTCTAGCTGCATGGCTTAGGTATTAATGGCCACAAAGTTAATTGAATTTATCGGGTTTCGAAAGGGTTAAAACAAGGTTCATTGCAATAGAAAAGGAACTGTTGCAGTTATTAAGTATTTTTGCTGTCTTATATGATACAATTTGAAAAATTTCAACTAGACAATGGCCTAAAGGTTTTGGTGCATCAAGATACCAGTACCCCAATGGCGGTGGTGAATGTTTTGTACAATGTGGGCGCTAAGGATGAGGATCCTGCTAAAACAGGCTTTGCCCATTTGTTTGAACATTTAATGTTTGGCGGCAGCGTGAATATTCCTGTTTACGATGAACCCTTGCAAAGGGCGGGTGGAGAAAATAATGCGTATACCACCAATGACTTAACCAATTATTATTGTCAAATTCCTGCAGAAAATATTGAAACCGCATTTTGGTTGGAAAGCGATCGAATGTTGTCTTTGGCTTTTAGTAAAAAAAGCTTAGAAGTTCAACGCAAAGTAGTTTGCGAAGAATTCAAAGAACATTATATCAATAAACCCTATGGCGATACTTGGCATAAAATGCGCAGCTTGGCTTATACCCAACATCCTTATCGTTGGATGACCATTGGTGCATCGCTTGCACATGTTGAAGATGCCACCATGGAAGATGTGAAAGATTTTTTCTTTAAATTCTATCGTCCCAATAATGCCATCTTGGTCGTGACTGGAAATGTGCAAACCGAACAAGTAAAGCAATTGGCCCAAAAATGGTTTGGCCCAATTCCTGCTGGCACAGCCTATGAGCGCAATTTGCCCAAGGAGCCAGTGCAAGAAAAAAGTAGATCCATGGATGTGCGTGCAGATGTGCCTTTAGATATGTTGATGATGACCTGGCATATGGGCGGCCGCTTTGATGAAGGCTATCATGCCACTGACTTAATCACAGAAGTATTAGGAGGCGGGGCTTCCGCAAGATTGTATGAACAACTCATTAAAGTGAAACAAATATTTTCATCCATTGATTGTTATCATTTTGGCACCGTTGATCCAGGACTGCTGGTGATCGAAGGAAAATTGGTCAAAGGTATTAGTATGACGGTGGCGGAGAAAGCGGTGTTGGAAGAAGTAGAAAAAATAAAGAACGATATTCTTGATGCCAAAGAAGTGCAAAAAGTAATCAATAAAACAGAAAGTGTAATTTGTTTTGAGGACATGAGTATTATGAATAGAGCGCATAGTTTGGCTTACTATGAATTACTCGGAGATGCCGACTTGATGAACAAAGAGTTGTCTTTGTATCAGCAGGTAACGCCCACCATGATTCAAGCTACTGCCCAAAAAATATTCCAAGACAATAATCGCAACACCTTATATTATTATAGTAAATCCTAAATCATGGCCCTAGATAGAATAGTAGCACCGCTGATCAAAGACGCTATAGATTTTGACATTCAATTGAAACCTTATCAAAAATTTGCCCTAGACAATGGGGTAGAAGTATATGCTTATGAAGGAGGCGCACAAGAAGTCTTATCGGTAGACATGGTTTTTGATGCAGGCAATACCTATGAACAAAAAAATTGGGTCGCTGCAGCCACTAATTTTTTATTGAAAAATGGAACCAGTACCAAATCTTCTTTTGAAATTACTGATGCTTTTGAATTTTACGGAGCGCATTTAAATAGAACTTGTACCAATGAAACGGCCACGGTGACTTTGCATTGTTTGACCAAGCATTTTGAAGCAGTGATTCCCTTGATGGGAGAAATTGTTTCAGCTGCGAATTTTCCTGAAAAAGAAATCGCCATTTTAAAACAAAACCAAATTCAAAGGTTGTTGTTGAACTTAAAAAAAGGAGATTTTATAGCGAACAGATTGATTGATGAATATTTATTTGGCATCCAACATCCTTATGGAAAATATTCGGTAGAGCAGGACTATAAAAATATTACCAGAGAAGATCTGGTAGCTTTTTATGAAAAGTATTACCAACAGGGAAAATGTGTCATTTTTATTGCAGGAAAATTTCCATCCAATATCCAAGCCTTACTCAATAAGCATATTGGGCAGTTGCCTTTGAACAAAAAAGAAATTAAAGAACAGGTACATCCGGTTATTTCTGCCACTGAAAAAAAGTACAGCATTGTGAATGATGCTGCATCGGTGCAAGGATCGATTCGATTGGCTAGACCTTTTATTACCAGGCATCATCCAGATTTTCCAGCAGCACAGGTGTTGAATAATTTGTTTGGCGGATTTTTTGGATCCAGACTCATGAGCAATATTAGAGAAGACAAAGGCTATACTTATGGCATTCATAGTTATTTGCAAAACTACAAACATGCAGGCGTTTGGATGGTCAGCACCGATGCGGGCAAAGATGTTTGTAAAGCCACCATTGAAGAAGTGTACAAGGAGATGAAAAAATTAAGAGAAACTTTAGTGGAAGCAGAGGAATTAAAATTGGTTAAAAATTATATGTTGGGCGCTTTGCTGGGTGATTTAGATGGGCCTTTTCAAATCATCAGTCGTTGGAAATCTTATTTATTGAGCGATTTAACGGAGGAATATTTTTACCGTACCATTCAAGTGGTTCGTGCGCTGCAGCCCGAAGAAATTATGGCCCTGGCTAATACTTACTTAAATGAGGAAGATTTCTATGAATTAGTGGTCTATTAGTCTCTTTTTGCTACCATCTATCCATCTATTAGAACGTTTGTAAAATTGTATATTTTATAATATACTTATTATCAAGTACTTATGAAATTATTTTTGTTATTATAGTACTATGTGATACATAGTACTATAATAAATCCTAGTTTTGTGTTTCAAATCAATTCTTATGGATATTCAAAACACACAAAGTCAGATGCGTAAGGGCGTTTTGGAGTTTTGCATATTATCCATCATACAACAAGGGGAGGTGTATCCTAGTGATATTGTTGCGAAAATGAAGCTGGCCAATTTGCAAATACTTGAAGGAACCTTGTATCCTTTGTTGACGCGGTTAAAAAATGCGGGCCTTTTAAATTATCGTTGGGTAGAAAGTATCAGTGGCCCACCAAGAAAATATTTTGTGATGACCGATGAAGGCAAAGCAGCTTTCGAAGTTTTATTAAAAACTTGGAACGAAATGACGGATGCCGTGGAATCGCTTATCCAAATTACCAACCCAATTGCTTCATCTGAAATCAATGAGGTTTCTTAAATTATAATAAAATGAATAAAGTAATCAATATTAATTTTCAAGGTCGCATTCTTCCGATTGAAGAATTGGCTTATGAAACATTGAAACAATATATAGAATCGCTTCGTAATTATTTCGCGAACGAAGAAGGACGCGATGAAATTATCAATGACATTGAATGTCGTATTGCAGAATTATGTGAAGACCGTTTGAAAAAAGGAACGGTATGTATTGCAGTGGGCGATATCGACTTAATTATTGCGAGCATTGGTCGTCCTGCCGATTTTGAAGCCCAGGATGGATTTGAAGCAAGTACAAGTCAATCTTCGCAAAGCGCAAATCAAAATAATTATCGGAATAATGATCAGAATAATTATCATAATACAAGTGGCAGTAATTACTCCAATTTTGATTCGTCAAACAATAGACCCAAAAGGTTATATCGCGACGAGCAAAACAAAGTGTTGGGTGGTGTTTGTAGTGGAATTGCGAACTACTTTGGTATAGAGCCATTGGTAGTGCGGATTCTATGGTTCTTTTTAATTGGTGTAAATATACTAGGCTATTTAATATTATGGATTGCAGTTCCAAGTACTTCTGTAAAAGAAGTGGGCGGTGTGCGTAAAAGATTATTTAGAGATATTGATAATAAAATTATTGGTGGTGTGGCAGCAGGCTTGTCTAAATATTTTGGCATTCAAGTTTGGATAGTGAGAATTTTATTTTTAATTCCATTTATTCGTTTTGTAGTGAATTTTAAACACATGCACTTATTCCAATTTTGGGATGCGCCAGATTTTCCTAACTTTTTAGACATTACTTTTAGTCCAGGTGCTGTTTTTGTATATATCGTTTTATGGTTGGTTTTGCCTGAAGCTAAAACCAGTGCGGATAAATTAGAAATGGTAGGGGAGAAAGTAGATTTGAATAGTATTAAAAATACCATTCAAAATGATATGGAAGGCTTTAGTAAAAGAGCACAATCTTGGGGCAGTGATTTATACAACAGAAATAAAGGCAATACCGAGGCTAATAAAGAGGGTAGGCAAACTCCATCCAATGAGGAGGCTTCTACTAAACCTACAGAAAAGAGAAAAGGGTTTATTTACTTTATAGGAAGGATTATTACTTTATGCATTAAAGGTTTCGTGTATTTTATTTTGGCGATTGTAGGTGTTTCCTTATTGGCTGCATTATTTGGAATAGGGGTTGCGGCTACTGCCTTATTGCCTTTAAAGAATTTCTTATTGGAAGAAGGTGCGCAAACTTGGTCTGTGATTGGAGCTATTTTACTTTTTGTATGGGCGCCCATCCTTGGTATTGTAACGGCTATTATAAGAAAAATTGCAGGACTTAAAAAAGCAAATATTTGGGTAAGATCAAGCTTTTGGGCTTTGTGGGTAGTGGGTTGGGTCATGCTTTTCTATTTTGGTAGTAGTTTGGCTAGTAGTTTTTCTAGACATAATCTGCCTGCAGAACAAAGGATTGCTTTAACAAATCCTAGCATTGATTATTTAGAAATTACGGCTGCACCAAAAATGAAATATTATGAAAATCATTGGTACCAATTTGAAGATTTTCAAGGATTCTCTGATGAAGACACTGTGTACGTAAGAAATTTACGCATTAGAATTGTTCAATCTTTAAATGATAGTTTTCAAATTAAAGTGGTCAAGCTAAGTAATGGTAAGACGGTTCAAAACGCCAATGAACTTGCGAATAAAATAAACTTTGAATTAACGCAACAAGATAGTTTGTTGTATTTAGATAAAGGCATTGGCATTAACAAAATTGATAAGTTCAGGAATCAGCATATTATTATGACCATTGCAGTACCTATTGGCAAAAGAATTAAGATCACTAATAAAGGTTGGTCGCAAACCAATGTGAATATTAATGGCAGAGGCATGAGGATGGGCACCATTAACCGTATTTCCTCTGATGAGAATTGGTATGATGAATGGAATGAACCCTGGGACAACGAATCTTATTCTTTTGAAAGAGGTGTAGAATACAGAATGACCAAGTCGGGTTTGGAAAAAATAAAAAGAGCGGATGATTTTGATTCCAATGATTCATCTGATGAATTAGGTGGGGATGATGCCACAGAGAGGCAAAAAGAATTAAAAGAATTGAAAGAAGAAAGACTCCAATTACAAAAAGAATTAGATAAGCCTGCTAAAAAAACAGGCAATATTGAGCTAGGAAAGGGGGAAACTTTGAAAAAAGTGAACAAGGCCGCTTCTAAATTAACCGACTTGCATTGGGTATTAGACCGATTCTCTTATTAAGGAACGAATATGGTTTTTGATTTTTGATAGCGCACCCTTTCTGGTTTAGAAAGGGTGTTTTATTTAGCACCCTTTTTGTTTATCTTCGTACAAATAATTCATTCCATGAGCGAAATTTTAAATACCCCCTTTACCCATAAACATTTAGCACTAGGGGCAAAGATGGCAGCATTTGCAGGTTACAATATGCCTATCAGTTATACAGGCATCAACGATGAGCATGCAGTGGTAAGAAATAAAGTAGGGGTATTTGATGTAAGTCATATGGGTGAATTTATTTTAAGAGGGCCTCATGCCTTGGACTTGATTCAAAGCGTTTGTTCCAATGATGCTTCTGTATTAGAAGATGGCAAGGCGCAATACAGTTGTTTACCTAATGCAACAGGTGGTATTGTGGATGATTTATTGGTGTACTGTGTAGAAAAAAACAAAGTGTACATGTTGGTGGTAAATGCGTCCAATATCGAAAAAGATTGGAATTGGATTTCTAAACACAATATCCAAGGGGTGGAGATGCATAATATTAGTGCCAAGACGGCATTGCTAGCGGTGCAAGGTCCTAAAGCCACTGAACTCATTCAGCAATTGACTACAATGGATTTGATCAATTTACCTTATTATAGTTTTGTAAAAGGAGAAATGCTAGGTATTGACAATGTACTCATTAGTGCCACGGGGTATACCGGTGCAGGCGGCGTAGAAATTTATTTTGAAGACATCAATGACAATGCCAATAAAGTTTGGGAGGCAATATTTGAAGCAGGTGCCCCTTATGGCATTCAAGCCATTGGCTTAGGAGCGAGAGATACTTTGCGTTTAGAAATGGGCTTTTGTTTATACGGCAATGATATTGATGATACCACTAGTCCTATGGAAGCTGGCCTAGGATGGATTACAAAGTTTACAAAACCTTTTACCAATAGTACTGCTTTGGCTGTTCAAAAAGCCAATGGAGTTGCTAAAAAATTAGTAGGCTTTGAAATGATTGATCGTGGTATTCCAAGACATTATTATGAAATTAAAGATGCAACAGGTAAACTAATAGGTTCTGTTACTTCAGGTACGCAGGCGCCAAGCTTGGGAAAGGCCATTGGAATGGGCTATGTGGCTACTGAACATGCCAAGCCTGGAGCTGCCATTTACATTGACATTCGTTCTACTTTGGTGAAAGCAGAGGTGGTGAAGTTCCCTTTTAAGTAAGGAATCATTAGAGCTACATTTAATTATACCCTTTTTTCATAAGGTAAATACTGTGTTTTTGTTTTCTTACTATTTGCAATTTTGTGTCTTAACAAATTAATTAGTATGAAAGCAATTAAAAACAAAGTCCAACTCATTGGCCATTTAGGCGCCGATCCGGAATTCAAAATTTTAAAACAAAGCCAGTTAGCGAATATGCGTTTGGCAGTGAATGACCGTTATAAAAATGCAAAAGGAGAATGGGTGGATGAAACACAATGGTTTAGTTTAGTGGCCTGGTCAAAGCTGGCCTTATTCGCAGAAAAATATTTACTTAAAGGCATTGAAGTGGCTGTGGAAGGGCGTTTGCTCACTAAATCTTATACAGATAAAAATGCGGTAAAAAGAGTGAGTACCGACATTGTGCTTTCAGATATTTTGATCTTATCCAAAAAGACAGCAGTAGCCAAAGAATTAGTCTAATAAAAAATGAAGGTTTTGTATATTTGTGCATTATGACAACTGCAGCAAAGACAAAACCTTCTTTACATACCGTTCTAACACCTCAGCTTTTAAATTTATATGATTTAAAAGATAGTGTCGTTGTTATCATAGATGTTTTTAGAGCTACTTCTACCATGGCTACTGCCTTATATAATGGTGCAAGTAAAATCATTCCGGTGGATACACCCGAGCTTTGTATTGAAGTGGGTAAACAGACTGGCGGTGTGACAGCAGGAGAAAGAGATGGAAAAATTATTCCAGGTTTGTCTTATGGAAATTCCCCCTCAGAATATCCAAGAGATTTTATTGAAAATAAAATTTTAGTCATTACGACCACCAATGGGACTAAATTATTACACCTTGCCTTAAAGCAAGGCGCAAAAGATATCATTACAGGGTCCTTTCCTAACTTAAGTAGGGTGGTGGAATACTTAAAAGAACAAAATGCGCCGGTGATACTAGGTTGTTCTGGATGGAAAAACCGATTTAATATTGAAGATGTTTTATTTGCAGGAGTCGTTATTGAAGAAATTAAGGATGCTTTTGAGATAAATTGCGATAGTAGTTTTATGGCGAATCAATTATACAATCAACAAAAAAATGATTTGCCTACTTATATCAAAACTGTCACCCATTGGCACCGATTGGCGGCTTATGGTTTAGAAGAGGACATGTTATATTGTATTTCTAAAGATACAGCCCCTTCCTTGCCTATTTTCAAGGACGGAGCACTTATAAATAGGAGCTAATCACAATATTTTCACATTCATTATAATAAGACTTCTATATTAGCTAGCAAAGCCTTACATTTGCAAATTGCCCTTTTTTAAGGGCTTTTTGTACCATTATGGCATTACCCTATTTAGTTAAACACATTTATAGCTACGGCACTGAAGAAGTGATTCGTAGAGGCAAGAAAATTTTTGCACTCAAAAACATTGAGGTAGCAAAATTCGATCCTTTAATTGGCAGCATTTTCTGCAGAGTAAAAGACGATGGCTATAGCACCTATTATAAGGTAACCATTGAGAATTTTAAATCTGCTGCAACTTTATCCTTAAGATGTGGCTGTCCTTATAATTTGTCCGAAGTATGCAGACATAAAGCAGCCGCTTTATTTTATGTTCAGGATTTGCTAGACAAGAATTTACTCGATTACAAACCTGCCTCTTATAAAACCACGCATACCTTATTAAGAACAAAGAGCTTGGATCTAAAAATGATCCGCATGTTATGTTCTAAAGCCATCTTTGAAAAAGCAGAAGAGACCTTAAAATCCATTAGACCGCACATTGTAGAAAGTGAAAATGAAAAGGTAGTGGCAGAGTTTCATGACAAAGGAAAAACCAACCATATCATTGTTCAAAAAAATGAAGAAAGATTTTTTGATACTTCTTGTGATTGTTTGTCTGAAACCGAATACCCGCTTTGCTTACATAAGACCATTCTCTTGCTCCAGTTGTTTCAATTAAAAGGGGCCGATTATTTTGAAACAATTCGAAATTGGGACAGAGAGAAAAACAAATTGCTGGCCTTGTATGGGTATACATTAGATGATTATATTGAAGACAAGTTTGAATTCATCTACCACGATGGCAAGCCCTTTTTAAAAGTATTAGATGAAAAAGTTTTAAAACTAAATTCAAATACGACCCATACCATCAACAGGCCTAAATCCAATGACTGGGATTTAGAAGAGGAAGAAAAGCCAAGTACCAAGCAAGTAGTCAAGGAACGTTTTGGTATTGTAATGCAGCATCAAATTACTGCCTATCCCTACATTGTTTTTAATGTTATCAAAGGTGAAGTGAATGAAGAAGGCACTGCTTTTGTTGGTAAAGTTGAAAAACTAGACTTAGCAAAATTTGTAGTACCCGCTTTAATCAAAGAAGAAGATAAAATTTTAATACATTTAGTTAAGAAATTACAAACGGCAGAAATGTCTAAGTATTTAAATAAAAATTCTCCTTTTCAAGGCATTTGGGATACCATCGTGCATTCTGAAGAAGAAAGTTTGCCTGATGAAACCAAAGAATTAATACAGGAATACCTGCATCCCAAATTAGAAAAAGTATGGAGAGATTTATCGGAGCATCCATTTAATTTTTTCTTACCACAGAACAAACCCTTTACCACGGCTAATTTGCAAAAAGCTGAATTGGTTTTCAATACCATTCAACCAAGTTTCAAAGTAGAGAAAGAAGCAGATAGTTATTTAATTTATGCAGGGGTTAACCTGCCAGAGGGTAATATACCATTAGAAGAAAATCACGCCAAGTCTAATTTTATTTTTCAATACCATCATCAATTTTTTGTTTGGAAAAATAGAGACGATTTATCTTGGGTAGAAAAGTTCATGCCTGAAGGATTCCATGAAATTGAAATAGACCAGTGGCCTGCTTATTTAAAAAGTACTTTATTGCCCTTGTCTAAAAAATACCAAGTGGCCTTGGAAAATGTGCTACAAGAAAAACTAAAAGGGGTAAAGCCTCAATTACAAATCTTGTTAAAAGAAAACGGGGACTATTTATTTTTTGAACCCCTGTTTGCCTATAAAGATATTATTGTCAACAAAGATGATGGTCCTTCTGTGATTCAACAAGTAGGTGATAAAATTATTATTTTAGAAAGAGACTTGGCTGCAGAAAGACAATTGATGAACATCATCGAACAATTACATTCTGGTTTCATTCGCCCCAATGAAGGCAATGTATTAGCATTGAAGGGTGCAGAGGTATTAAAAAACAATTGGTTTTTCTTATTTATTGATACCCTTAGAGAAAAACAAATTCCTTTGTTTGGTACGGAATATTTAAAGCAATTTAAATTCAATACCGCCAAGCCTTCTACTAAATTATACATCAGTAGTAATACCGATTGGTTTGACGCGAAAGTGGAAATCTCTTTTGGAGATCAAAAAGTTTCTGTCCAGGACATTAAAAATATGTTGTCGAATAAACAACAGTTTGTGCCATTGAAAGATGGAAGTTTAGGAGTACTTCCTGAAAAATGGTTGAATAAATATTCTTTGTTGTTCAAAGTGGGTGAAGGCAAGGCCGATAATTTAAAATTAAGTAAGTATCATTTTTCTATATTGGATGAATTGTACCAACAAAGAGATGAGGAAGAACTAATTTTTCAGTTGGAAGGCAAGTATGAAAAAATTAGAGAACGTTATGCCATTGCGGATGTGACGCCTCCTGAACACTTAATGCCTATTTTACGTCCATACCAAATTAGTGGTTTTCAGTGGTTGAATTATTTACACGATGTACAATGGGGCGGCATCTTAGCCGATGATATGGGACTAGGTAAAACCATTCAAACCTTATCTTTCTTACAGCATTTAAAACAAAAAAATGGCAAGTTGGTGGCCTTGGTGGTTTGCCCTACCACACTTTTGTACAACTGGCAAAATGAATTAAAAAAATTCACCCCAAGTTTAACCTACCATATCCATCATGGAGGCACTAGGAACAAGCAAATAATTTTAAAAGAAGAAGTGGAAGTCATCATTACCACCTATGGCACTTTAAGAAGTGATATTAAAATGTTTGTAGGAGTAAATTTTGATTATGTGATCTTGGATGAAAGTCAGGCCATTAAAAATCCTGCAAGTAAAGTAACCAAGGCGGCTTGCTTATTAAAAGCAACCAATAAATTATGTTTAAGTGGTACGCCACTTCAAAACAATACTTTTGATATTTATGCCCAGATGAATTTCTTGAATCCTGGTATGTTGGGTACAGTAGAATATTTTAAGCATAATTTCTCGATGCCTATTGATAAATTTGATGAGCAAGAACAAAAAGAACATTTAAGAAAATTTGTATTCCCTTTTATTTTAAGAAGAACCAAAGAACAAGTAGCCAAAGACTTGCCTGAAAAACAAGAAATGGTTTTGTATTGTGAAATGGGTGATGCGCAAAGAAAAATTTATGAAGCCTACAGAAATGATTATCGAGATAAATTAATTGGGATGGTGGAAGAAAAAGGCATCCAAAAATCACAACTTTCTATTTTACAAGGTTTGATGAAGTTGAGACAGATTTGTGATAGCCCAGCCATTTTAAAAGACGAAGCCTATCCTAATGAATCGGTTAAACTAGACGAACTAACACGTGAAATAGCTGAAAACATTGGCGGTCACAAAGCCTTAGTTTTCTCGCAATTCTTGGGGATGTTGGCACTGATCAAAGAACAGTTGAAAAAATTGGGTATTGATTATGAATATTTTGATGGGGGAAGTACCATTCAGGAAAGAGAACGCGCCATTGATCGTTTTCAAAACGATGATAATTGTAGGGTATTTTTAATTTCATTGAAAGCGGGTGGTGTAGGTTTGAATTTAACCGCTGCCGATTATGTCTACATCGTAGATCCTTGGTGGAACCCTGCGGTGGAACAGCAAGCCATTGATCGAACCCATAGAATAGGACAAACAAAAAATATTTTTGCTTATCGTATGATTTGTAATGATACGGTAGAAGATAAAATATTGAAATTGCAAGAACGCAAAAGAAATTTGGCCAAAGAGTTGATTTCAGACGAAGTAGGCTTTGTCAAGTCTTTGACCAAGGATGACATTGCTTATCTGTTCAGCTAAACAATGGCCAAGAAAGTTTATTTTATTTCTGCAGCAGCTAAACCAGCTGTTGGATTTTTTAAGAATTCATTTTTACATTCTGTGGAACAAAAACCAAGGACATATTTTTCATAATGAGCGGTATCCGCTATACCAGCTGTGATAGGCATCCCACAACTTGGATCTTTTTTATTGTTCACTAATGAGGCAGGATAAGATTTTTCAGCGCTGGTATCAGCCGTAGCTACTTTACTTGTATCCGATGTGGCTGCACTAGTATTGCCTTGGCCACAAGCTAGGGTCAGCACCATCAATACCGCCAAGCTACTGCTTACAATGATTTTCATAAATTTTAATTTGAATCAAATTTACGCATCTATTAGGGATCAAAAAACTAACAGGCATTCATTTTAAGGGCTTATTTTAGTAATAATCAGCTGCAGGGCAAATTTGAGGGTTGCTTTGACCCCATTTGTCTATTTTATTTTATACTTTTATGCGCTCCTTCCTACACAAAAGGAGTTATATCAATGAAGCAGGTAAAATTATATACATCTTTAGCTAGTGCCTTCAATGCACCAGTACCTGTTTTGAATGGACCAAGCCCTATGCCCATGATCGTCGGATTTTTTTGCCGACGTGGATTCTGATAGGACGAGCAATTGGCAGTTGCCCCTATCAGTGGAAAAAAACCCAAACTCACCTTCTTCCGCCAGCATTGTTTTTTCCTTAAAATTTAAAGCTCATTGGAACAGAAAATAATAGTTCGCGTTGCCCATAGTGGGGACGCTTCTTATGCAAATGCCATTACAGATGAAATGGCCTCGTCGGCACAAGCACGTGGAACAGGGATTGCTAAACGTAGTCCTGAGTATGTGGCCAAAAAAATTATAGAAGGTAAATCGGTGATCGCTCATACAGAAGAGGGCACCTGGGTTGGCTTTTGTTATATTGAAGCATGGCAACATGGTCAGTTTGTGGCCAATAGTGGTTTAATTGTAGCACCTGCTTTTAGAAAAACAGGAATTGCCAAAAAAATCAAACAAACAATTTTTCAATTGTCAAGAGAAAAATATCCAGATTCAAAAATATTTGGATTGACTACTGGTTTAGCAGTCATGAAAATAAATAGTGAATTAGGCTATGAACCCGTTACCTATAGTGAGCTTACTGACGATGAAGAATTTTGGGCAGGTTGTAAAAGTTGTGTGAATTATGAAATATTGATGAGTAAGGAGCGTAAGAATTGTATGTGCACGGCGATGCTCTTCGAACCAAAGCAAGCGCATCCTATTGAAGAAACAGTGGCTGATTTTTCAAAGAATGCCAATTTGTATGAGCGTTTTATGAAAATAAAAGAAAGCAAATTATTGAACTGGTTTAGAAAAAAATAAATCTTATGGAAAAAGTTGTTTTAGGTTTTAGTGGCGGCTTAGATACTACGTTTTGTGTAAAATACTTAACGCAGGATAAAGGATTAGAAGTACACAGTGTGATTGTGAATACGGGAGGTTTTAGCGAAGAAGAATTAAAAAAAGTAGAAGCGCATGCTTATGCTTTAGGGGTGAAAACGCATACTACGGTCAATGCAGTCCAAAGCTATTATGACAGTATCATTAAATATTTAATCTATGGGAATGTATTAAAAAACAATACCTATCCATTAAGTGTAAGTGCAGAGCGTTTGAGTCAAGCCTTGCATATTGCTGAGCATGTTAAAAAATTAGATGCCAAATTAGTGGCACATGGTAGCACGGGGGCAGGCAATGACCAAGTGCGCTTTGATATGATTTTCCAAATTATGATTCCAGGTGTTGAAATATTAACACCTATTCGTGATTTGCAATTAAGTAGAGAAGCCGAGATTGAGTATTTGAAAAGCAAGGGGGTGCAAATGAATTTTGAAAAGTCCGCTTATTCAATTAATAAAGGATTGTGGGGAACCAGTGTGGGGGGTAAAGAAACTTTGCAATCCAAAGGCCTATTACCCGAAACGGCATGGCCAACACCCATGACCAAGGAAGGACAAACAGAGGAATTGGTGATTGGTTTTGAAATAGGAGAAATTAAAACAGTCAATAAAAAAACTTTTGCGCATCCCACCAAGGCCATTCAATACATCCAATCCATTGCATCAGCTTATGGCATTGGCAGAGACATTCATGTGGGCGACACCATTATTGGTATTAAAGGACGCGTGGGTTTTGAAGCCGCTGGACCGATGGTGATTTTAAAAGCACACCATGCTTTAGAAAAACATGTATTGACCAAGTGGCAATTGTCTTGGAAAGATCAATTGGCTTCTTTTTATGGCAACTGGTTGCATGAGGGGCAAATTTTAGATCCAGTGATGCGAGATATTGAAGCCTACTTAATAAGTTCACAAGCGCAAGTCACTGGGGATGTTTTTATACAATTGAATCCTTATCGTTTTCAAATTATAGGTATTGAATCTGCCAATGATTTAATGAGTGATAAGTTTGGCAAGTATGGAGAAATGAATACCGGTTGGACAGGTGCTGATGTAAGAGGGTTTACCAAAATATTTGGCAATCAAACAAGTATTTTTCATCAGATCAAAGATTCGAATAAAAAATAAGTATATGCAAAAAATAAAAATTGGAATTATTGGTGGCGCGGGTTATACAGGTGGTGAACTACTGCGTGTACTACTTCGTCATCCGAATGCCCATATTTCTTTTGTGCATAGTACAAGCAATGCGGGTGAATTATTGAGCAAAGTGCATACCGATTTAATAGGGGAGACCGATTTAAAATTTGCCAGCGCATTAGATCAAAATATAGATGTTTTATTTTTATGCGTGGGTCATGGAGATGCAAAAAAGTTTTTAACGACTCATGAAATCAAAGCCAGCATAAAAATTATTGATTTGTCACAGGATTTTAGATTGGCTGAGAATGCTAAAATTGGAGGTAGGCAATTTATTTACGGTTTGCCTGAGTTAAATAAAGCTTCTATTGTAGCTGCAAATAATATTGCTAATCCCGGTTGTTTTGCAACTGCCATTCAATTGAGTTTGTTGCCCTTGGCTGCACAAGGTGCTTTGACCGATGTGTTTACCACAGGTATGACAGGATCTACAGGAGCAGGGCAAGGTTTAACTACGACCAATCATTTTAGCTGGAGGGCTAATAATATTCAAGCCTACAAAACATTGCAACATCAACATATCCATGAAATTGGGCAAAGCTTGAATCAGTTACAATCAAATAAAAAAGCAGCTGTTCATTTTGTTCCCTGGAGAGGAGATTTTACCAGAGGCATTTTTGTAAGTTCTGTTTTGTCCTGCAATTTGAGCTTGGAAGCTTTGTACGAAATATACCAAAATTTTTATGCCAAGGCTGCATTTACGCTGGTGAGTAAAAATAATATAGATTTAAAACAAGTAGTCAATACCAATAAATGTTTGATTCATATCGAACAGCAGGGGGATAAAATAGCCATTCATGCAATTTTGGATAATTTATTAAAAGGAGCGGTAGGGCAAGCAGTACAAAACATGAATTTAATTTTTAGTCAAGAAGAAACAACAGGACTTCAATTAAAAGCCAATTATTTTTAATTCACTTATTCAAATTAACCCATGTCATTATTCAAAGTATATCCTTTAAATCCAATTGCAATTACGAAAGCCTCAGGTAGTCGTGTTTGGGATGACCAAGGGCAAGAATACTTGGACATGTATGGGGGACATGCAGTCATTAGCATTGGCCACACCCACCCACATTGGGTAAAACGCATCGAAGATCAATTGCATGCGATTGCATTTTATTCTAATTCAGTAGTGATGCCAATCCAAGAAGAATTGGCTACTGCAATCAATCAGGTGAGTGCTAAAAAAGACTTTCAATTGTTTTTATGCAATAGTGGTGCGGAAGCCAATGAGAATGCATTGAAACTAGCTTCCTTTCATACTGGGAGAAAAAAAATTATTGCTTTTAAAAAATCATTTCACGGTCGTACTTCATTGGCAGTAGCAGCTACCGACAATCCAAGTATTGTGGCGCCTGTGAATGAAACCGAAAATATTATTTTCTTACCATTGAATGATCTGACTGCTTTGGAAAATTGTTTTGCAAGTAGGGGTCATGAAATTGCTGCTGTGATTGTGGAAGGCATTCAAGGCGTAGCAGGTATTTATGAAGCAAGCCCTATTTTTTTACAAGCCATTAGAAAACAATGTGATGCAGCAGGGGCAGTTTATATTGCAGACAGTGTACAATGTGGTTATGGTCGATCTGGACAATTTTTTGCACATGATATTGCAGGTGTGGATGCAGATATTTATTCCATGGCCAAGGGCATGGGCAATGGATTTCCTATTGGTGCCATTTTAATTGATCCACATATCAAAGCAAAATTTGGTTTGTTGGGCACTACTTTTGGTGGTAACCCTTTGGCTTGTGCTGCTGCACTGGCGGTGATTGAAGTAATTCAAAAAGAAAATTTAATTCAAGCGGCTGCAGAAAATGGCGCTTATTTAATACATGCTTTAGAAAATACCCCTGGTGTGAAAACAGTGAGAGGTCGTGGCTTGATGATTGGTTTTGAAATGGAAGCTGGGCTAGAAGAGATTCGTAAAGTATTGTTGAATGAAATGAAAGTGTTTACAGGGGAGGCTAAGCCCAATGTAATAAGATTATTACCTTCTTTAGCCATAACCAAACTAGACATTGATTTATTTTTAAACAGATTGAATATCGCCATTCAACAATTGAAACAAACCCCTGCTTAAATTTATGAAACAGTTTATTTCAGTAAATGATGTGTCCAATATCCATGCCTTAGTCAAACAAGCATTGGCTTACAAGGCGCAACCTTTTTTGGACAAGCAATTGGGGGCCAATAAACGCATCGGACTTTTATTTTTAAATCCTAGTTTAAGAACTAGGTTAAGTACACAAGTAGCTGCACAAAATTTAGGCATGGAACCCATTGTTTTTAATGTAGATAAAGAAGGATGGGCATTGGAATTTGCAGAAGGTGCTATTATGAACGGAACCACGGTGGAGCATGTTAAAGATGCGGCACCTGTTTTAGGCAATTATTTTGACATACTCTGTATTCGTACTTTTCCTGGCTTGGTCAATAAAGAAGATGATTACAGTGAAAAAATCATACATCAATTTATCAAGTATGCGGGTATACCTATTGTTAGTTTAGAATCTGCAACGCTACATCCTTTACAATCTTTAACAGATATTATTACCATTCAGGAGTCAATCGCTTCGAATGAAAATTTTAAAAATAAAAAACCTAAAGTGGTTTTAACCTGGGCCCCACATATTAAACCTATTCCACAATGTGTGGCCAATAGTTTTAGTGAGTGGATGAATGCATGGGGGGAAGCTAATTTTGTGATTACTCATCCAACTGGTTATGCACTTTCTACCGCATTTACCAAAGGGGCTACCATCCTACATGATCAAGAGGAAGCCTTGAAAGAGGCCGATTTTATTTATGTAAAAAATTGGAGTAGTTATGAACAATATGGACAGGTATTAACTACGGAGGCTAGTTGGATGATGACCAATAAAAAACTAGCATTGACCAATAATGCTAAACTAATGCATTGTTTACCGGTAAGGAGAAATATAGAATTGAGTGATGAGATTTTGGATGGCCCAAATAGTTTGGTGACTAAGGAAGCTTCGAACAGAGTTTGGGCGGCGCAAGCAGTATTGGCTGAAATTTTAAAAAATAGTTAAGTTGAGTATGGAATCATTATATGTTATTAAAATAGGGGGCAATATTGTTGACCATCCTGCATTGTTAACTTCTTGCTTGCACTCTTTTGCGCAAGTAAAAGGCCTTGCTATTTTAATACATGGGGGTGGAAAATTGGCAACCAGCCTTGCCACTAGTATGGGGGTGGAACAGAAAATGGTGGAAGGAAGACGCATTACCGATGAAGCTACTTTGAAAATTGTGACCATGGTGTATGCAGGGTACATCAATAAAAATATTGTTGCCCAGTTGCAAGCCGAAGGGGCAGATGCGATTGGTTTATCGGGAGTAGATGGGAATTTAATACAAGCCCATAAAAGAATCAATGCAGCCATTGATTTTGGTTTTGTGGGAGATATAGATACTGTTAATACCAATTTATTGATTGAATTACTTTCAAAAAATAGAAGATTGGTGATTGCACCTATCACGCATGATGGCAAAGGGCAACTGCTCAATACCAATGCAGATACCATTGCACAAAGTATTGCCACGGCATTGGCAGCTAGCTACCAAGTGCATTTAATTTATGGATTCGAAAAAGAAGGAGTGCTTAAGGATATACAGGATCCCAGTTCAGTCATTTTACATATGGATCGACCTAAGTACACTAGGCTTAAAGAACAAAAAATTATAGTGGATGGTATGATTCCTAAAATTGACAACGCCTACCAAGCCCTTGAAAATGGCGTAGCATCTGTTGTCATAGGAAAGGCGGAAAAATTAAACGAATTAATCAATGGTACAGCTGGTACTACAATCCAATTATAATGGCAGAACCTACTATCAATAATATAGAAATAATAAAACTGCTGCAAAAGCAGGCCATTGATTTATTAAAAACTTTGATCGCTATTCCTTCTTTTAGTAAAGAAGAAGATAAAACGGCCAATCAAATTACTCATTTTATAACTGCCCATAATGTACAAGTAGAAAGAGTAAAAAATAATATTTGGGCCAAGAATTTACATTTTGATACAGGCAAGCCAAGTTTATTATTGAATTCTCATCACGATACAGTCAGACCCAATAAAGGCTTTGTGCTTGATCCATTCCATCCATTGATCGAACAAGGAAAATTGTATGGTTTGGGCAGCAATGATGCTGGAGGTTGCTTGGTAAGTTTGATGGCTGTATTCTTATATTTTTATGACCAAACAAATTTGCCTTATAATATTATTTTGGTGGCATCTGCAGAAGAAGAAATTTCTGGCCATGATGGTATTGAATTAGTACTTCCTCAATTACCTAAAATTGATTTTGGAATAGTGGGAGAGCCTACTAAAATGGAAATGGCCATTGCAGAAAGAGGTTTATTGGTTCTAGATGTAGTGTCTACTGGAAAATCAGGTCATGCGGCAAGAGAGGAAGGCGAAAATGCATTGTATAAAATACTAGCAGACATTGAATGGTTTAAAAATTATCAATTTGATAAAGTTTCTCCTTTATTGGGCAAGGTTAAAATGACCGTGACTGTTATTGAGACAGACAACAAACAACACAATGTAGTTCCTTCCACTTGCAGATTGGTGGTGGATGTACGTGTGAATGAATTGTATAGTTTTGAAGAAGTTTTAAAAACCATTCAAGGGAATGTGAATTCAGAAGTGACCCCGAGAAGTCTAAGAATGCGCTCCACCAGCATTGCATTGGAGCATCCATTGATTCAATCAGGCATTGCTTTAGGCAAGGGCTATTATGGCTCGGTAACCACTTCGGATAAAGCTTTAATGCCATTCCCTACTTTAAAAATGGGTCCTGGAGATTCGGCCAGAAGCCATACAGCAGATGAGTTTATCTACCTCAGTGAAATAGAAGAGGGGATTGTTTCTTATATTCAATTACTTGAAAAAATGTTTAACCATGAGTAAGCTTTGGCAAAAGAATAGCAATGTTTCGGCACTGGTTGAAAAATTTACCATTGGCAATGATCAAGCCATGGATACTTATTTGGCATCCTATGATGTGTTAGGATCTATTGCCCATACCACGATGTTGTCGGAAGTAGGTTTACTTACGGCACAAGAACAAAAACAAATTAAAAAAGCCTTAGTAGAGATCTATCAAAAAATTCAAGCAGGCACGTTTAAATTAGAACCAGGGGTAGAAGACATTCATTCACAAATTGAATTATTGTTAACGGAAAGTTTGGGAGATATTGGAAAAAAAATTCATAGTGCAAGAAGTAGAAATGACCAAGTTTTAGTAGACATCAAATTATTTCTTCGTGCCGAATTAATAAGCCTAAGTGCAGCAGTACAATCTTTCTTTACTTTATTGCAAGAAAAAAGTGAAGCGCATAAAAATGATTTATTACCTGGCTATACGCATTTGCAGTTGGCCATGCCTTCTTCCTTTGGTTTATGGTTGGGTGCTTATGCAGAAAGTTTAGTAGATGATATGACCATGGTGCAAGCGGCCTATACCATTGTCAATAAAAATCCTTTGGGATCGGCTGCAGGCTATGGTTCTTCCTTTCCTATCAATAGAAAAAGAACCACAGAATTATTGGGTTTTGAAAATCTCAATTATAATGTCGTGTATGCCCAGATGGGTCGCGGCAAAGCAGAAAGAGTAACTGCTATGGCCTTAGCCAATATTGCGGATACCTTATCTAAATTAAGTATGGACGCCTGTTTATTTATGAATCAAAATTTTGGATTCATCCAATTTCCTGAAGAACTCACTACTGGTTCAAGTATCATGCCGCATAAAAAAAATCCTGATGTTTTTGAATTAATTAGAGCGCATTGCAATCGAATCAAAGCATTGCCCAATGAAATAATGATGATGACTACGAATTTACCTTCTGGCTATCATCGTGATTTACAACTATTGAAAGAAAATTTGTTTCCTGCCTTTGCCCAATTAAAGCATTGCATCGCCATGGCTACTTTAATGATTCAAAATATGGAAGTGAAAAAAGATTTACTGGAAGATCCTAAATATCAATATTTATTTAGTGTGGAAGAAGTGAATAAATTGGTACTTGGCGGTATGCCTTTTAGGGACGCTTACAAGCAGGTAGGTTTGGCCATAGAAGCCGGTAATTTTACTTATTCCACGCAAATGAAACATACGCACGAGGGAAGCATCGGCAATCTTTGTACTACTCAAATTGCTGCTAGTATGCAAAAAGTGGTGGCCGCCATGGAAATTGTTAAAGTAGAGCAACAAATTAAAGAATTATTGACACTTTAAGCCAATAATTGAAAACCTAAATGTACTTTTGGACCTCCAAAAGAAGAAAAAATATACCATGAAAAAAACAGTAATTATTTTAAGTTTAGTTTTCGTATCCATCACTGCAATGGCGCAAACTAAAGCTACTCCAGTAAAGCCAATCAAAGTGGGCAACGCTAAAATAGCCATGACTGCAACCCCTCCTTTGTTTATTAAAAATAGCAAAGACAGTGCCTCTTATGCACTAGGGTACAGAATCGCTCAAAGCATGAAAGGCCAAGGACTGCAAGACATCAATGTGGCAGTATTCAATAAAGGCTTGGAAGCAGGATTTTTATCCAAGGCAGCTATACCAGACAGCTTATTAGACAATTGTATTAAAAACTACCAAGATAAAATGAGTCAAGAAAAAATCACAGCAAATCGTGCATTAGGCGCAGCTTTTTTAGCTGAAAATGCAAAAAAACCAGGCGTCGTAAAATTATCATCAGGCTTACAATACCAAGTGATTGTAGCTGGGCATGATACCACCAAGCCCACTTTAAACAGCAAAGTAAAAGTGCATTACCATGGTACCTTAATTGACGGAACTGTTTTTGATAGTTCTGTTCAAAGAGGCGAACCCATTAGTTTTCCTTTAAATGGTGTGATCAAAGGTTGGCAAGATGGGCTACAGTTAATGAGTTTAGGCAGCAAGTGGAAATTGTTTATTCCTTCTGAATTGGCCTATGGAGAGCGTTCTGCAGGTCCAGTGATTGGACCAGGCTCTACTTTGATTTTTGAAGTAGAACTATTAGGCATAGACTAAGCCCCTAAAAAAGATACCACACCCCCATCCTGATTTATCTAGATGGGGGTGTTTTTATTGGTATTATGTGGTAATTTTGTACCTATTTAAAACTGTAGTATGAATTCAAAGCTTTTCACTTTATTTGCCTTAGCCGCCTTATTTTTTGCCTGTTCCCCCAATAATGTAAAAATAGATGCATCTATTGAAAAGCTCATGGACAGCGCTGGGGTAGAGGGAAGTTTTGCTTTATTGGAAAATGGATCTGGCAAGTTTACGATTGCCAATTTATCTTCTTACAAAGATTCTGCGTATGCACCCTTGAATACCTTTTTTATCCTACCTAGTTTGGTGGCTTTAGACAAAGGGACCATTCATCCAAATCCAAGTACTTGGGTAAGTACAGATTCAGTAGCCTATTATCAACAATTAATGTCTGGTCAAGGAAGGTCGGCCATTCTCAAAGCTATTGATTCCATTCATTATGGTAAAGGCGTAGTTAGTGCTAATTTAAATGAATTTTGGAAAGATCAATCCCTACGCATTACTGCAGATGAACAATTGGGCCTGATCAAAAAATTGTATTTTAAATCCTTGCCTTTTCAGAAGCGTTCTCAGGAATTATTCAAAAAAATGATTTCAAAAGAAGACAATAGTAATTATCACTTAAGTTATATAGAGGCTAGTGACAGCGTCACCCATCTTTCTTGGGTGATTGGCTATGAAGAAGAGAACAAGCATATTTATTTCTTTGTCTTAAATACCAATGGAAGGAATAAGGGATCAATCAACACTAGCCCTACTAAATCTTCGGTCCCCTTGCTTAAAAACATTTTATTACAACAAGGCTTTTTACAAGGACTTAGATAAATTAGCTGCTGCATTTATTTAGCTTTTGGTGAGTAAAATAATTATCTTTATGAATACTATTTATGGAACAATATTGTAATTCTTTAACCAGCTACCAACGTTTGATTACCCGTGAAGTAAAAGTGGGTGATTTAATTATTGGCGGAGGTCATCCCATTCGTGTGCAAACCATGACCACCACTGATACTTTAGACACGGATAAAACGGTGGCTCAAGTAATTCGTTGTATCGAAGCAGGTGCCGAACTAGTAAGAATCACTGCACCGAGTAAAAATGAAGCTGAAAATTTAGCCAACATTAAGGCGGCACTGCGTGCCAAAGGGTATACCACTCCTTTGGTAGCAGATATTCACTTTACACCTAACGCTGCTGAAATAGCGGCCACCATCATTGAAAAAGTAAGGGTGAATCCAGGTAATTATGTAGATAAAAAGAAATTCGAACAAATTGAATATACCGATGCTGAATACCTAGAAGAAATTGAAAGAATCAGAGAAAGATTTTCTCCTTTGGTTTTGATTTGTAAAAAGCACGGAACAGCCATGCGTATTGGTACCAATCATGGATCTTTAAGTGATCGTATCATGAGTAGGTATGGAGATACGGCCATGGGTATGGTAGAAAGTGCGATGGAATTTTTACGTATTGCAAGAAGCTTGGATTACCATCAAATCATCCTAAGCATGAAATCGAGCAATCCCTTGGTGATGGTGCAAGCCTATCGATTGTTGATTCAACAAATGCAAAACGAATTCAATGAAATTTATCCATTGCATTTGGGCGTGACCGAAGCAGGCGATGGAGAAGATGGTCGTATCAAAAGTGCCATTGGTATTGGCAGCTTATTAGAAGATGGTATTGGCGATACCATTCGTGTGAGCTTGACCGAAGATCCTGAATTAGAAATTCCTGTTTGTAAGGATTTAGTAAAAAGATATCCTGCCAATAGATTGAAAGGAATCCAACACATACCATCGATCGAAAAGTTAACCTACAATCCTTTTGAATACAAAAGAAGAAATACCATTTCCAGTCAAACCATTGGTGGAAAATCAGTACCGGTGGTGATCGCAGATTATAGATACAAAAAAACCATTACGCCCGATGATTTAATAGCCATTGGTTATCAATATGATTCGCTTACTGATAAATGGACCATTACCGATGCTGCTGCAGATTTTATTTACATAGAAAATGCATTGCTGGATTTTGAATTGCCTGGCACTTTAAGGGTGATCACTACCCCTGCATTGTGGGAAACGGTGACAGACCGCAGCAAGTACTTGCCTATTTTTGATTATAAAGAATATTTAAAAGCTACGCGTAAAAGTGCTTTTATCAATTTTGTTTTATTGGACTGTTATGGATTTAAAAGCGGCATTAGAGAAGAGCAATTATTGGAAATAGCCCAAGACAAATCGGTTGTTTTTTGTTTAAGTAGTCCTTTGGCACATGCCATGCCTGCAGTGCGCAGGATGGTGGTGCGTATGATGGGGTTGAATATTAAAAACCCCGTTATTTTAATGACGCAGAGTGCCTGGTCCAGCGCCGATCAGCATTTGATTCATTTTGCTACGGAAACGGGTGCACTTTTATTAGACGGTATCGGAGATGGCTTGTTTTTAGGTGTCAATGAAAACATATATGCCGATTTTGCATTAACAATGGAGGGCGGTAAAGTTTCGGGCCGAAATTATTTTAGCAATCATTCCATGGAGCAGTTTTTAAATACTACTGCTTTTGGCATATTGCAAGCCACTCGAACTAGAATTTCAAAAACAGAATACATTTCTTGTCCAAGCTGTGGTAGAACTTTATTTGAATTACAAGAAACCACGGCTAAAATTAGAAGTGTCACCAGTCATTTGAAAGGTTTAAAAATTGCTATCATGGGTTGTATCGTTAATGGGCCTGGGGAAATGGCAGATGCTGATTTTGGTTATGTGGGAAGTGGAATAGGAAAGATCACTTTGTATAAGGGTAAGGAAGTAATGAAAAGAAATATTGATAGTGCTGTCGCAGTAGATGAATTGATTCAATTGTTAAAAGAACACGGTGCTTGGATAGCGCCTCTATAATTTACTTTTTTAAATTAGCACATGTATTTTATTATTTATAGTTTTTGTTATTTATTTTCTTTGCTCCCTTGGCGCATGATGTATTGGTTAAGTGATTTTGTTGCTTTTATCCTTCAAAGGGTGATTAAATATCGGGTACAAGTGGTTCATCAAAACTTAGCCATTGCATTTCCCATTAAGACCAAGCAAGAAAGAAATAAAATTGCCAATGAATTTTATCAACAATTTACGGATTCCTTTATAGAAACTTTTAAGTTGTTGTCCATGTCAGATAATAGTTTCAATAAAAGATTCACCTCTAACGCCGAAGTATTAACAGATTTATACAAGACAGGACAAAATGTACAAATCATGGCTGGACATTTTTTTAATTGGGAATTTGCCAATTGGGGAGCAGCCAAATATGGTGAATATCCATTCATTGGTGTCTACATGCCACTGAGTAATCCTCATTTCAACAAAATGATATTGGGTTTAAGAAAAAGATATGGTAGCATCATGATCCCTGCCACCAATTTTCGTGCGCAGTTTCAGCAGTTTGCTACCAAGGGTCGTTATGCCATGGCACTAGCAGCCGATCAGAATCCGGGCAATCCATTGTCTGCTTATTGGGTATCCTTTTTTGGTCAACTCACTCCATTTGTGAAAGGCCCGGAGAAGGGGGCAAAGCTTAACAATACGGCACAAGTATTTGTACATTTTTACAGAACAAAGAGAGGCTATTATCATTCACATTATGAGCTCATGACTAGTTCTCCAAATTATTTTAAAGATGGACAATTGACTGCTTTGTATGTTAAAGTATTGGAAGAAAAAATTAAGCAAAACCCGTCTAACTATTTATGGACACATCGTCGTTGGAGGTATGCTTATGATGCTGCTAAACACAGCAATTTGGTGGTAGCGTAAATGCTGGCGCCTTAATTTAATAATGGATCTTCTGCTTCAGGCTTGGGCTTGGTGGTTTCGAAGCTAAACTTGTCTTTTATTTCTAATAATTCTTTCCATCCACCCTTTACTATTCTAATGTTATGGATGCCTTGTTTTTTTAATAAACTGGCTGTTAAGGTATTGCTATCTCCATTGTCCGTAAGGATATAAATATTAAAATGCTCGTCTAGCTCTGACATACTTCCAGGATCAGACATTTCATACAAAGGCAGTGAAACCGAATTTTTAACATGTTGTTTGTCAAAAACATTTTCTTCTCTTGTATCTAGTACCATTAAATACTCGTCAAAGGGGATATCCATGGCAAGTTCATCCACTTCTACTTCGATGATTAAATCAAATTTCTTTTCCTGTGTCAACCAAGTGGCAAAACCACCTTCTAAATAACCTTTAATTTGAGTGAATTCGGCTTTTATAAAATAGGCCATCGTTTCTTTTACAAGATCATCTTCAAACACAAAAACAATGGGCGTTTCTTTATTGAGCATACCCATGGCGATGGCGTACTTTACAGTAGCAGGCGTAATATTTAATGCATTGGGAATATAGCCGTCAGCAAATAAATCGGCAGGCCTTGTATCAATGATGAAAACAGATCCATCTTGGGTGAGCGCTTGAAATTGTTCTATTGACAAAGACATTTTAACCAACTAGTTGTTCAATGAATTTATTTACTTGGTCCAATCGATTGTAATCAACGGTATAAAATATAAATTTTCCTTCACGAATGGTAGACACGATGCTTGCTCGTCTTAAAATGGCTAAATGTTGTGAAGCAACAGATTGTTCCAATCTTAATTTCACATAAATTTCAGTCACGGTCACTTTTTGGTGTTCGTCAATTAATTTTACAATTTGTTGACGCAGTTTGTGATTCAATGCACGTAAAATCATTGCTGCTTTTTTACTGTGTAATAAATCTACTTTTAATGCATTAGCTCCGTTGGCTAATTGTAATTGGGGTAAGGATTGGTTCATGACAATAATAACTAAGGGGGGTTTAAGAACTAAAATTGCAACACGAAGTTACAAATTTTAATGAACAACTACTTTTTTAATAATATATAAATTGTTAGTGATTTGGTCTTTGTGCATGAAATTCAATAAAAACTTAGATTAGCTTCTACAAATTAAGTTTAAACCGCTCATCCTATTTTGCCCTTTGCTAAGGCTTTTTTTGATAAAATTCTTTCAAATAGGCCGGGCTGGAATAAGCGATGTCTTCAAAATTTTGTACTTTATGCTTGGCTTCGGCTAATTCAATTAAATCCATTAAGTTATAAGAAAGATCGCTAAAGTAGAGGGAGGGATGGGTCAATAGGGTTTTCACCTTTGCAGCGCCATTGCCAATACATAAGACTGGGCCTTGCTTTATTAATTGCTCCATATAGTCAGCACTCAATTCAATGGCCTGTTCTTTCAATGTAATGGCTTGATTTTGATTGAAAACTGCCCCAAAAACTTCCATTCTTTTGGCATCAATCATCGTAAAAATTTGCAAATTCGTTAAACCTGAAAATTCAGGACTTCTTTTAGCCGCATTGGCCAACAAGACCAAGGTAGACAAACCAATCAAGGGTTTTTCTAAGGCATAGGCCAATCCTTTTGCACTAGCCAATCCCACTCTAAGGCCAGTATAACTACCTGGACCCATGGTCACCACAATGGCGTCGATGGAACCTAAATTTATAGGATAAATATCCCTCAATTCCTGAATACCTGCTTGAACAAAGGCCGCATGGGTATTGGACAGAAGATTTTCTTTGCTAGCCAGGATGGCTCCATTTTCTGTAAAGGCAATCATGGCTTTTTCTCCAGCTGTATCAATATGTAGTAGGGTTGCCATGATTTTAAAATGTTTTACAAAAATAGGTGGTGATTTGATAGAAAAACAAGAAATTGCAATCTTAATTTAATCCTATGTCAAAAGAAATTATTCAATCTAGTAAAGTGCCTGCACCCATTGGACCCTATAGTCAAGCCGTTATTGCCAATGGCTTTTTGTTTGCAAGTGGTCAAATTGCTTTTAACCCAGCCAATGGAGAATTGGTTTTAACAGATATACAATCTGAAACTAGGCAAGTGATGGAAAATATTAAAGCTATTTTGGATGAAGCCAAATTAAGTTTTGCGCATGTAGTCAAAACCAGCATTTTCTTAAGTGATATGCAGTTGTTTGCGCAAGTAAATGAAGTGTATGCCAATTATTTTACTGGGCAATTTCCAGCACGCGAAACAGTGGCTGTAAAAACTTTACCAAGAAATGTGAACATAGAAGTAAGTATTACCGCAGTGATTGATTTATGATTTTAAGAAATACTGGTAACTGGGTTTAAAAACTAAATTTTCATGGGGCTTCAAAACAAGAAGCTAACTTTGTACTTTTAGAACCGTTTTGTTTGAATAGAAAATTAAAACTATTCTATTAACTTTCGTAAGTAAAGAATTTAAATATGAATAAATGTTTATTTTTTGGTTTGCTTTTTTTATCCATTCATGGGAATGGTCAAAAATTAGCCAAGTATGATAGCACTTTAAAAATTGGTAAAGCGGGTTACCGCATCAATTGTATGAATCGTTTGGTTGATATAAATAATTTAAATATTAGACCTATAGGTTTTAAAACAGAAGCCAGAGAAGTGAATTTAGAACTCAAGGGCAGGGTGGTGAGTGCTGAAATAGACGATTTGAACAATGATGGATTTCCAGACATTGTCATCTATATCGTAGATAAAGACAATAAACCCAATGTATTCAGTATCTCTTCAAAAAATAATGAAAGATTAGAACCTATTTATTTTCCAGAAATTTCTAATGACATCGAAATGAGAAAAGGCTACAGGGGGCAAGATGAATTTAAATTGGTGGAAGGTATTTTATTCAGAAAGTTTCCCATTTTTGAATTAGACACTAATATAAAACTACCAACCAATAAGGTTAGACAAATTATGTACCGTGTAGTGGCTGGTGAACAAGGTTATTTAAAATTTAAGTCTTTTAAGACTTTTGACATGGCTGCACAAGCAACTAATTAGGCAATTTTTTAAAGGCCGCTAGTGATGACTAATTTCCCTACTCCTTTTTCATTGCCTGCATCATCTCTCACCAATACTAAGTAAATACCAGAAGCTACCTTTTGTCCTTCGTAGGTTTTCCCATTCCAAATGGCTTGCCCGCCCAAGGCACGCGTTTCAAATACCAGTCTTCCATTTAAGTCTGTAATTTTTACCATGGCATTTTCAACCAATCCCTTAAATGCAATGGGGCCATGGTATTCAGGTCCTACAGGATTTGGATAGATAGCAATTTCGTTTTGTGTTTTTGCACCTGCGGTAGCACTGCCTTTGTAGCTAACCATTTCTGTGTTGGTATTAAAGAATACTTCTCCTTGATTGGGGTCAATCAATATTTGCAATAAAGTATCACTCGGTAATGGACTATTGTTTTTTGTAAAATGCTCAACTATTTCTCTTCCATCTGCACTTAACAACCATGTGCCATTGTTGGTACCTATCCATTTTCTATTGGCTCCATCGACGGCCATACAATTCACTGTTTCTTTTTGAAAAAGTAATCCTACAAAACCATTGGTGTTTTTGATAGGAGGTAGGTAAGCATCACAAATTTCTTTGGAGATATCTCCACAATTAAAAATGCCTATGCCATTGTCTGTACCTACCCATATGGCTCCTTCCAAGTCTTCGAGCAAACTAGTTACATGGGAACTTGGTAAGTTGCCATTTGATTTTGCAGTAGTCAACTGTTTCCAAAATTCTGTATTGTATACTTGTGTAGATTGATACAGATACAATCCTTGATTCTGTGGCGCAATCATCCAAACTTGACCTTGTTTGCTTACGAGCATATTGCTTAAGCCTTTTTTTATAAAACTATTGGGCAGCATAAAGCTGTTCCAGCCATTGTCTTTTTTTTGCAACAATCCTTGTTGATCTTGAAGCACCCATAGTTTTTCATCGCTTCCAAATTGAATATCCTTATAGTCGCCTTGCGTATTTGAGGGCAGTAGAAATTCAACCGCTAAGGTGCTTGGTTTGAAGTGGATCAATCCTGTGCTTGAAGTTAGCCACCAGCCTTGGTCTTTCGGATCAATGGTGCCTGCGATGCAATTAGGTAAATTGGAGGAATTGTATTTGGTATAATTTTTCCAACCTGAGGAAGTATAAGCGGCGAATCCAGAGGCATTCCCATAGAAGGGTGCCAACAAGCCTGATTCGTTGATGAAGGATTTCCCTCTAATGTATTCGATTGGTCCATCAATGGTCATCCATTGACTGGAGGTATTATTCAATAAGAGTCCACGGCTACTGTCTGCTACCCAAAAATCATTTTGATCTGCCAATGCTGCTATTGGATAAATGAGTTGGGTAGAATCGATAAGTACCGTAGGGGATTTATCTGCATTTAGTTTTAATAAAGCACCAGTGTTTGTATAAGTGAGGGTTAATAAAATAGTTCCTGGGGCACTTATAGTTACTTGATGGATAGTAGCACTAGTGGTATAAAGGCTGGTAGTGCTGGGCAATTGAAATAAGGAATGCCTGTTGTATACAATAACATTGTTAGCATTGCTAGTTATTTTATTTAATCCTAGATGATTGTAATTCGTTAATGAATTCCATCCATTTAAGCTAATCCAATTGTTTTTAATCACAGTACTAAATAAACCTTCTTCAGTAATGGCATACAAGCTATCCTTGGTGAGTGCAGTTTGATAAGTGACCATGGCCTGTCTATTGTTGTTGGGAAACCAGGTATCTTTAATTTCATGCTTGAGTAAATCCACCACGACAATACCAAAATTGGTAGAGAGCAGTGCCCAACCATTCAATATTTTAATATCGTTGATTTTTTTATTGGCATATAAGTTAGATACAACAATATCATTAATATTGAAAATATTATCACCTTTAATGATGTCAATATTACTATTCTTATAAGCAATGACTAATTGTTGATTCAAATCATCCCAAGCAATGGCGGCAATCCCTATTTCATTTAATCCATCGGACTTGCCTATCAATTCAACCTTCTTTTTACTATCTATGCTAAAAACTTGATTGGTGGTAGCTCCATATATTTTATCTCCTTTAATAAGCTGTTGAACACTTTTATTATTGTATTGCTCTCTCCATTGACCAATCGCACCCCATGCATTTTGTGCTTCAATTTTTTCAAATTGACTGAGAAGAAGAAAAATAATAAAAATGAATCGTGACATGGTATTAGTTTAAGGCAGCATAAAGTCCTTCCTGTATTTTGGTCCTTAAGTTTAAGGCATTGAATGCTTTGCTGTCTCTGGTGGGGTAAACTCTATTGGACAAGAAGATAAATAATAATTGTTTTTCTGGGTCTGCCCAAACACAGGTCCCTGTAAATCCGGTATGTCCGAAAGTGCTAGGAGAAGCGCTTAAGCAAGGGTAGGGATCTTTGTTACTTGCATTGTCTTTCTCTGGCTTATCAAAGCCAAGCCCTCTGCGGCTATTGCTGGCTTGATAGCTCGTAAATAGATTAACGGTATTGGCATCAAAATAGGTTTGACCTTCCCAGTTTCCCTTGTTGAGTAACATCAAATACATTTTTGCTAGGTCGGTGGTATTGCTAAATAAACCTGCATGGCCTGCAATGCCACCCATTACAGAAGCGCCTTCGTCATGCACCGCGCCTTGCACTAATTCATGTCGGAAATAGTTGTCTAATTCACTGGCGGCAATTTTTTCGATACTGGTTTTTTGTAGTGGTAAAAATCCTGTAGCCTTCATGCCTAGTGGGCCATAAAAATTTTGCGTGGTGAATTCATTCAATGACATGCCAGAAATTTTTTCTACTATCAGTCCTAGAAAAATAAAATCATTGTCGCTGTATATATATTTACCTGGGCTGCTAATGGGGCTTTCAAGAATTTTGTTGTGAATGCTGTCCTGCCAGCTATCCAATAAATATTTCGATGGAGTAATCATTTTATGATGTGTATTGTCCGCTACATGAGTGACCAAACCAGGTTTCAACTGTCCCTCTTTGTCTAAAAGGAATTCATAAAATTTAATGTAGGGATAAAGCCCCGCTTGATGTAAGAGTAAATCTTTAATCGTAATTTTTTCTTTTTCATTGCCCCTTACCCAAGGGAGATAATCACCAATGGTTTTGTCTAAACTAAGTTTTCCTTCTTCTATTAATTTCATGATCGACACCGTGGTGGCACTTACTTTAGTGACAGAAGCTAAGTCGTAGACTGTTTCTAAATCCACTGCAGGCGAACCTGCTCCCGCCAAATGTCCATAGGCTTTATTGAAAATTATTTTATTGTTTTTTGCTACTAAAACTTGACATCCTGGAATGGCTTTTTTTTCAATAGCATCGAGTACCATTGAATCTATAAATAATAGTTTATTACTTGATACTAGTTTTTCATTGGAGGGGGCAGTAGTGTAATTTTTATTGGAGCTGCCAAACAATAAGCTATCACTCACAGAGACTGGCAACTGGCCTGTGGCTTGCACCTTGCCTTCCAGCCATTGCAGGGCAGCCTTTTGGGTGTAAAGGTTGTCTTCGTAGGCGAATAAAATATTATCGATGCCCTTAAAATTGGCCACCGCATAAGGATTGCCAAAGATCAAATGAATCCAGTGTTTGTCCTGCGTTTCATTAAGTAAATTGATGATAGAGTAAGGAATTTCAAAACGATTGGCAGGTCTTCTATTGTAATTGTGCAGACCAACAATGACTTGATCAAATAAGGAAAGGCTGGTTTTTAAATTGGCCAGGTCATTGCTGTCTTTGGCATTGACATAAAATATTTTTGCTTGGTAGTTTTCTTCTAGTGCTTTTGTAAGTGCGTTGGCCCCGGGAAGATTCAAAGCCACATAAGCAATTTTTTTATTTTGTTCAAGATAGGGTAAACTTAGATTGGCTTTGACAAAAGTTAATGACTGCAAGGCCATTGCTGTTTTGATACTACCTACCGATTTATTTAGATCTGCAAGCAGGTTGGTCGTATCAATTGGAATATTTAGGCTCAATCCATATTTGTATTTGGCAGTCAATACTTTTTTTACTCTTTGCTTAATGTCTTTTCTATTTAATCTACCTTCTCTAATAGCGCTTCTCACTTTTTTTATGGATTGCTCAATATCTCCAGGTAAACAGAGTAGGTCATTGCCAGCCAATAGGGCTTGTACATTGGCTTCCCCATTGGGAAAATAATTACCAATCGCTTTCATGTCTAATGCATCAGTGACTACAATACCTGTAAATCCCAATTCTTTTTTTAGTAAATCATGGATGGCTTTCCCCGATAAAGAAGTAGGTGTTTTTGGCATGCTGTCGATGCTTGGTACAGCTAAATGCCCTACCATCACCGATCCTACACCTGCTGCAATCAAGGCGCGAAAAGGGGCTAACTCTAAAGTATCCAAGGCCGCCCTAGATTTATTAATAATGGGTAAATCATTATGAGAATCAACCGCTACATCACCATGGCCTGGAAAATGTTTGGCGGTAGCCATGACATTATTGTCTTGTAATCCTTTCATATACGCAATGCCATGTTGAATGACTCTTTCTTTATTCTGTCCGAAACTGCGGTCATTGATGACTGGGTTGGAAGGATTATTGTTGATGTCAATGTCTGGCGCATAATTAATTTGTATGCCCATTCTTTTACATTGTGCTGCAACGGCAACGCCCATTTGATAAATTAAATCTGAAGAGGGGATGGCGCCTAAAGAAAGTTGTCTTGGGAACATATCTACACTGTCCAAACGCATGCCCACGCCCCATTCTGCATCCATGGCGATAAATAGGGGTGTTTTAGCAATAGACTGATAATTGTTGGTTTGCATGGCCTCTCTAATAGGACCGCCTTGAAAAAAACACAATCCACCGATATTAAATTTTTTGATGAGCTCGCTGATGGTATCGCGTTTTTTTTCGTCCCAATTGCTGTGTGCTCTTACTATCATTAACTGCGCAATTTTTTCATTTAAAGAAAGTGAAGCCATTTGTTGGCGTACCCATTTCTTTTCCTGTTTAGTTTGGGACATTCCATTTTCAACCAGGAGGGCTAAAATAAAAATCAGCAAAAATAGTTTTCTCATTTTTAATCTTTAATACAAATGAATTTATTAAGTGGAGGCCGCTCTTGCAATTTAAGCATAAAAAAAAACTTACCCTAAGATGCGTAAGTTTTTTATATAAGATAGTTGGAAGGTATAATCGGGAAAGACTATGCCTTAGTTTCGGCCTCGTCGTCCACGTCAGGAAGGGTTGGGGTAACTTCATGTTTTTGCAATTGGGCAAACCATTTGATCATCTTTTTCATGTCACTAGGATAAACACGATCAAAGTCCATATTGGCATATACTTTCTTAAAATAGGCTTGTACCAATTTGGGATCCTTGTCATCGGGAAGGGATTCTTTGGACTTACCCATGGCAAGAAAAACCTCGGCCAAAAACACGTTTTCGCGGGTGGTGAACACTTCGATACTCTCTAAATGAGAGAACTGATGGGCTCTAGAACTGATAAATTGCGTACTATCATTTTCTAAAGATTTGGCAATGGCGCCATCGCTTTTGCTGGTTAATAATTCAAATAATCCAGACTTGCCTGACACGGAGATCAATTTGCTGTATTCCATAAGTTCACTAGGTTTTTTTACGGCCGCAAATTACTGAAAAACGCCCAATTTTCGTTTTTTAAACTACCTTTGTTTATCAATAAAACTAAAGGGTATGCCAGGTTATGAATTCTTTGGAGAAGAAGAAAAAAAAGAAGTGAATGAGGTCTTAGAGACCGGCATTTTGATGCGTTATGGTTTTGATGGTCCAAGAAAAGGGATGTGGAAATCAAAAGAGCTAGAACAGGCGATTTGTAGCCGTTTTGGTACTCAATATGCACAATTAACCTCTAGTGGTACGGCAGCTTTAACTACTGCCATGGTCTCCTTAGGTGTGGGTGTTGGCGACGAGGTAATTATGCCTGCTTTCACTTTTGTGGCAAGTTTTGAAGCCATTTTAAGTGTTGGTGCCGTACCTGTTTTAGTTGACATTGATAGCTCACTTACTTTAGACCCAGCAGCGGTGAAGGCCGCCATTACCCCTAAAACAAAATGTGTGATGCCCGTGCATATGTGTGGAAGTATGGCCGATTTAGATGCACTGCAAGCAATTTGTAAAGAACACAATTTGATTTTATTAGAAGATGCTTGCCAAAGTATTGGCGGTACTTATAAAGGAAAACCATTAGGCAGTATTGGACATGCAGGTACTTTTTCCTTTGATTTTGTAAAAACAATTACTTGTGGAGAAGGTGGTGTGGTCATGACGAATAGCAAAGAAGTGTATACCAAGGCCGATGCTTACACCGACCATGGACATGATCATGCAGGCGCAGATAGAGGAGCAGACTTACATCCTTTCCTGGGCTATAATTTTAGAATAAGTGAATTACATGCCGCAGTGGGCCTTGCACAAATAAGAAAGTTAGATCAGTTTTTAGTGATACAAAAAAAGAACAATCAAATTTTAAAATCTTATCTAGCGCAAGTGCCTGGAATAGAATTTAGAACAGTTCCAGATCCTGCTGGAGACAGTGGAAGTTTTTTAACTTGGTTTTTACCTTCACATGAAGCCACTGAAAAAGTAATAGAGGCCATGAAGCAAGCTAATATTTTAGCAGGTAATTTTTATTGGTATGCGAACAACTGGCATTATATCAAAAAATGGGCACATCTAAAAAATGTCCAAAGTCTTTCTGCATTAAATGAGCATCAGCAAAAAGCACTAGCTGCCTTAAGTACAAGATCTTTTGAAAAAAGCGATGCCATCATGAGTAGATGTATATCTACCGCTATTAGTTTATTATGGACGGAAGCGCAAGTGCATGAAAAAGGAGCTGCATTTTTAAATGTGATAAAAAAAGCAATTTCTTAAAGCAGCGATTATGTCATTAGGCCAATCCTTGCAACAAAGACAATTACAAAGGCTGTCACCACAGCAAATTCAACTGATGAAGTTGTTGCAAGTGCCTACTGCCCAAATCGAACAAAGAATCAAAGAAGAATTAGAAGAAAATCCTGCTTTGGAAATGAATGCAGATTTATTGGAAGGAGACATGGAAAAATCTGTAGAGGAAATGAAAGACGATTTATTGGACGGCAATCAAGAAGAGGAAGAAGCCATTCCAGTGGATGAATTTGAGATGAGCAATGAAGAATTAAGCAATTATGATTTTGATGATGATGAGGTAGCCAATTATAAAACCAAGGATGATTATTATCCCGAACTCGACAATGACAAAGTAATTCCCATTAAAGCGGAACTAAGTTTACATGAAATTTTGATGGATCAATTGAGTATGTTGGCCTTGGGAGACCAAGCCTATAAAATTGCAGAACAAATCATTGGAAGTTTGGATGATGATGGTTATTTAAGAAGAGCCCTACAATCCATTGCGGATGATCTTGCCTTCAAACAAAGTTTGACCGTAGAGGTTAGTGAAATTGAAAGTATTTTATTAAAAGTACAACAGTTTGATCCGCCGGGTATTGGGGCCAGAAATTTGCAGGAATGTTTGCTACTTCAATTAAAAAGAAAAAAAGAAGAAGCGGAAGAGATAGAGGAGGATACCTTATTGGCTATCACGATTATCGAAAAATATTTTGAAGAGTTTACTAGAAAACATTATGATAAAATACAGAAAAGTTTACACTTAGAGGAGGCGCAAATTAAAAAAGTATTGCATCAAATTATTTCCTTGAATCCTAAGCCAGGCGCAGAAACAGGGCATATGAGCGAGGCCGACAAATACATCATTCCTGATTTTACTGTCTTGATCAACAATACTAAATTAGATTTAATCTTAAATAGTAGAAACGCCCCTCCCTTGGTCATTAGCGACGATTATAAATTAATGCTGAAAGAATACGACAGAGGCAATAAACAAGACAAAGTACAAAAAGAAGCTGTGTTTTTTTTAAAGCAAAAGATTGATGCAGCTAAATGGTTTATTGAAATGATTTTGCAAAGACAACAGACCTTATTAAAAACAATGAATTCCATCTTGATACATCAAGAAGCCTTTTTTATGAGCGGGGATACCACTAAGTTAAAGCCCATGATTCTAAAAGACATCGCTGAAAAAACAAACCTTGATGTATCTACGGTGAGTAGGGTCGCCAATAGCAAGTATGTACAAACCGAATTTGGCACTTTTCTTTTAAAATATTTTTTTAGTGAATCCTTGACTACCGATTCTGGAGAAGAAGTGAGCACTAAAGAGGTAAAAGCAATTTTAGAGGAATTGTTGGAATCGGAAGACAAGCACAAACCCTTTAGTGATGATGAATTGACAGAGCAATTGCAAGAAAAAGGCTATAATATTGCTAGAAGAACAGTGGCCAAATACCGCGAACAATTAAATATTCCAGTGGCTAGGTTAAGAAAAGAACTATAGCAACAATATAAATTAATACATGGAAAACAAAGCACCCCAACCTATACGCTATGTGGCCAACGCCATTTCCTATGTATTTCATCCTTTGTTCATCCCCACGTATTTTTTTATCTATTTGATGTATCTGGTTCCTTTTGAATTTGTAGGAATTACCGATTGGCAATTAAAATTAAAATTATTTAGTGTATTTTGGTTGACCGCATTTTTTCCAGCATTTGCGGTATTTCTATTGTGGAGATTAAAATTTAGCGAAAGCATTTTTTTACGTACCCAAAAAGAAAGAATCATTCCCTATGTAATTGTTATGTTTTTTTATTGGTGGATGTATTATTTAAGCAGAAATTTCACCGACCAGCCCTTGGCCTTAAAATATTTTTATTTTGGTATCTTCATAGCCACAGCCATTGGTTTAACTGTCAACAACTATATGAAAGTGAGCCTGCATGCCATGGGCATCAGTGGTTTACTTATGGCAGTTATTTTGTTAGGTTTTTATTATCCAGTCAATAATTTAGTTTGGATATTATTATCCATCCTTATTGCTGCCTTGGTGATGAGTGCAAGAATGGTGGTGAGCGATCATACCAAAAATGAATTGGTGGTTGGTTTTGCTATTGGCCTACTCACGCAACTAGCAGCCTTTATTTGGATCTTATAATTTAAAAAAATGCTATGTGGCTAAAACTGGGTCAATCTATTCTTAAATACAAAGTAGCTTCCTTATTGGTATTGGGATTACTTACCTTGGTCATGGGGTATTTTGCACTTCAGGTAAAATTAAGTTATGAGTTTACCAAGGCCATACCCGAAGACAATCCAAAGTTTGTCATTTATAAAAACTTTGTAAAAAAATTTGGCGTAGATGGAACTACCGTGGTAGTTGGTTTTCAGACAGATAGTATGTATACCAAGCGGGTATTTAATGCAGTGTATCAATTGCATCAGTCCTTAAAACAAATTCCAGGCACCACAGATGTATTGAGCTTACCTTATGCTTATACTATTGTCAAAGACAGTGTGCAGTCTAAATTTATCCCAAGTAAAATTTTCAATGCGCCCTATGATAAGGACAGTATTTTATTAAAAGATAAATCAAGCTTAGCGCAACTTCCTTTTTATAAAAATTTATTGTACAATCCCAATAGCCATTCTTATATCATGGCCATTAGTTTTAAGCCAGACTCCATCAACAGTGGGGCTAGGTCACATATTATCTCCTTGTTACAAAATAAACTAGACTCTTTTTCGCATCAAACAGGCATGGTGATTCATGTAAGTGGCCTGCCTTATATCAGAACAATTTTAGCCGATAGAATTAAAAAAGAAATGCTCTGGTTTTTGATTGGTTCTTTGTTGTTGTCTGCTATTACCCTCATGTTTTTTTTTAGATCCCTCTCTGCCACGCTTTTAAGTTTGGCCGTAGTCATCATGGGTGTTATTTGGAGTTTTGGTACCATGGTATTGATGGGACAGAAAATTACTTTATTGACCGCACTAATTCCTCCTTTGATTGTGGTCATCGGTATTCCCAATTGTATTTATTTTTTAAATAAGTACCATACGGCGTACAAAGAAACTCAAAACAAAGAAAATGCCATTGTTCAAATGGTAAGTAAAATGGGCATTGTTACTTTATTTTGTAACCTTACCGCAGCCATTGGCTTTTTTGTTTTTGCTTTTACTAAAAGCCCACTTTTAAAAGAATTTGGATGGGTTTCGGGTTTAAACATCATGGCTTTGTTTTTCATCAGCTTATTTTTTATTCCGCCAGTGCTCACCTATTTACAAGCACCTCAACCCAAGCATGTCAAATATTTAGATAATAAATATTTAGAACATATTTTGATCAAAATAGAAAAATGGACCTTCCATCATACCAAATGGGTTTTTGGAATTACATTGGCATTAGTCATTGTTGCAGTCATAGGGGTCATGCGCATCAAGAAAGAAGCCTTCATTGTGGATGATTTGCCTAAGAAGGATCAATTGTATACCGACTTAAAATGGTTTGAACAAGAAGGGGGAGGTGTGATGCCTTTGGAAATTGTGATAGATACTAAAAAAAGAAATGGCTTAATTAGAAGCATTCATCCATTAGAAGACATTGAAGCATTGAATCTGTATTTAAGTCAACAACCTGAATTGGGCAAGCCCATTGGTTTATTGGATGGAATTAAGTTTGCCAAACAAGCTTTTTACGACGGAGACAGTTTGGCTTATGCAGTGCCCACAGCCACTGAAATGGCCTTTATAGCGCCCTATTTACAATTCAATCAAGCAGCCAATGGGGCAGCTACTGGACCTGCTCAATTATTGAGCAAGTTTATTGACAAAGATAAAAGTCAAACTAGGGTGAGTGTAAATATGAAAGACATAGGCAGTGCGCAATTGCCATCATTTTTAAAAAAATTAGACAGTGCTACCCAGTCTATTTTTGATAGTAGCAAATACAATATTCAAATTACAGGAAGTAGTGTTACTTTTTTAGAAGGAAGTAATTTTATTATTCGTGGTTTAGGCGAATCTATTTTTTGGGCATTTTTATTGATCGCTTTATGTATGCTGTTTTTATTTAGGTCCTTTCCCATTTTGATGTGTTCTTTGGTGCCAAATATTGTCCCTTTGCTCATTACAGCAGGCATCATGGGCTGGGTGGGGGTTTCTTTAAAACCATCCACGGTATTGGTATTTAGTGTAGCCTTGGGCATTGCCATAGATGTGACCATTCGTTTTTTAATCAACTACAAACAAGAATTACCTCGTTTGAATCAGCAGGTCAATACTACTTTAATTCAAACTATCAAACATACTGGCATCAGCATCATTTATACTTCCTTGGTGCTCGTGGCAGGATTTGTGATTTTTTGTTTCAGTGATTTTGGCGGAACCAAGGCCTTGGGTTGGCTTACTTCTTTAACTTTAGTGGTAAGTACCTTGACCAATTTGATCTTGTTACCTGCTTTAATAAAAACATTTATCAAGCAAAAATAAATTTAATGCAATACACTGGCTAGTGTATCTAGCAAAGCTTGACCTCTTAATTCAGTAGCGATAATTTTTCCGTTTGGATCAATCAATGCATTGAAAGGAATACCTTCAATTTGATAAGCACCTACTACAATGCTTTCCCATTTTTTTAGATCGCTGATATGTTGCCAATTTAAGTTGTCTTCCTTGATGGCTTCCAACCAACTGCTTTTATTGTCATCTAGAGATACACCAAGAACGGTGAAATTTTTTTTCTTGTACTTTTCATAGGCGGCCACCACATTTGGATTTTCTCCTCTACAAGGACCACACCAACTGGCCCAAAAATCTACCAATACATACTTTCCACGCAAGCTAGACAAGGAAATAATTTTTCCATTCGGGTCGGCCAAGGCTATTTCAGGGGCGGTATTACCCACAGTGGCAGCACCAGTTTTGGTATTGGATTGTACTTGCGTACTTAATAGGGCGACAAATTCTACCAAGGAAATTGCTTTTGTTTTTTCAGCCGCTGCTTTGGCTAAGGCCAATACTTTAGCAGATTCCATCGATCTTAAGCCTAAGCCTAGTGAATAATAAATAATGGCAGGGCTTGCTGAATTAGCAATATTGCCTTCAACAAAATTATTCAAGTCTTCAATTTTATCAATTTTTTGTTTTTGCAACGAAAAGATGCTACTGTCTTTGGCATTTTGTTTTTGTAAGGCATCTAAATTGTATAAAGTGGCAAATAAGGATGAATCTTTTTTACGGTATTGTTTTAAAAATTCTAGCAGGACGCTGCTGTTTTTTGATCCTTTCACTGTGTAGGATTGATAATTGTTGGCATCCGCTTTGATTTGTATATTTTCTTCATCATTAATAAAAATAATTTCAAAATCTTTCTCCGTGGCCAATCGGTAGATGCCTTCTTGTTTGGCAATAAAAGTAAAGGCATAATTTCCGTCTTTGTCTAAACTTGCAGAATCTAAGGTAACGATGGGTTTGCCGCCATAGGGCACTTCTTGCAATAATAATTTTACAGCACCCAAATGTTGAATTTGTCCTGTAACAGAATAAGTAATTTCGTTTGATTTATTTTTACAACCCACACAAAAAAGTAGGCTGCTTAATATAAAGGTGGAAATAATTTTAATGCGCATAACTTAGGTTTAAATTTTTTATAATACTTTAATCTGCTAATTTTTTTTCAAGCAAGCTGGTACTTAGTTTTGGATCTGCTTTCCCTTGGCTTATTTTTTTTACCTCTCCCACAAATAAACCAATCAGACCTTTTTTACCTTTTTTGTATTCGATTACTTTTTCTGGATGTTTAGCTAAAACTTGATCCACCCAGTTTTCAATTTCATCAGCGGAATTGGATTGCAATAAATTATTTGACGTAGCATATAGTAAAGGGGATTGCGGCGCTGCAATGATTTCTTTGAATATTTTATTGCTGGCTACAGAGAAATTAAGTTGATTGGTTTCCACCAAATCAATTAATTCTACTAGCTGGTGCTGAATCAAATTTAATTTTTCATAACTAGCATTGGGTTCATTCAAATAGGCCCTAATGGGGCCTAAAATCCAGTTGCAGATGGCCTTGTAATGAGTGCTGAGTGTTGTTAATTGTATAAAATAGCTGGCCTCTTCTTTGTTTTCACTTAATTGCTCCAGATCATAGTCTGACAATTTAAAATTGCTTTTCCACTGTTTTTGTAAAGCATTGGGTAGGGCGGGTAATTTTGCGCGCAAAGCTTCGATACTTTCACTCGTCAAATGAAAAGGGGCCAAGTCTGGATCCGGGAAATACCTATAATCATTGGCATCTTCTTTGTCTCTGATAGAAAAAGTAGTATCGTTGTTGGCATCAAAACTTCTGGTTTGTTGAAGAATGGTACCTCCATTCTCAGTAATTTCAATCAGCCTTTCAAT